>ERZ772876.2255-NODE-2255-length-16576-cov-5.532898_pt1 | contig 16576 bp, 16 predicted proteins | sample MGYA00580584_ERZ772876 | MGnify/ENA primary metagenome ERZ772876 (study PRJEB29015, sample SAMEA2737728) | human gut metagenome | biome: human gut; feature: human-associated habitat; material: faeces | place: China | collected 2012 ... | reverse complement strand
AAAATGCTCGGCGGATGAAGCTTGTCAAAAAAGTCCTCACAGGACTTTTTTGACAAGCTGAAGCGTCCCCCTGCTTTCAGCTTGTGAAAGCAGGGGGACGTTGTTATCATCGGGCGTCATGCTCTTTTTTCAGCCCGTCGAGCAGTTCGTAGGGGACTTCGAGCTTGCCGAGGCCGCGGCCGAGCAGAATGTGTTTCTTGTTCGCGCCGTGAAAATCGCTGCCGCCGGTCTTTATAAGCCCGTACTCGTCCGCGAGCGCGGCGAGATACGCGCACTGCTCCGGCGAGTAGCCCGTATAATAGCACTCCATGCCGCGCAGCCCCTGCGCGATGCAGTACTCGATAAGCTCGCGCAGCCCCGCGTCGTCGCGCTTGTACTGGAACGGATGCGCCAGCACCGGCACCCCGCCCGCCTTGATTATCAGGCCGATGGCGCGCTCGATCGGAAGTATCGTGCGGCCAACGTAATATTTCTGCCCCTTCTCGACGTAACAGTCGAACGCGTCCTGCACGTCCATGGCCAGGCCAAGCTCCACGAGCAGCCGCGCAAAATGCGGCCTGCCGATGACCTCGCCGAAGCGAGCCTTCATCTCGTCGTAATTGACCGGCAGCCCGTCGGCGGCCATCAGCTCCGCCATTTTCCGCCCGCGCGTGTCGCGATCCTCAACTATCCAGTCGAGGATATGATGCAGCCCGTCCGACTCCATGTCAATGTAATAGCCCAGCACGTGCACGGCTCCGCCGTACTTCGTGCTTATCTCGATGCCGGGGACTATCTCCACACCAAGCTCCGCACCGCGCTTCGCGGCCTCGGCATAGCCGGACACGGTGTCGTGATCGGTTATCGCAATGGCGGAAAGCCCGGCGTCGCGCGCCAGCTCCACGACCTGAGCGGGCGTGAACGTCCCGTCCGACGCGGTGGTGTGCACATGCAGGTCGATGCGTCTCATTTCCGTATCGCCTCCATGAACGCGTTCGCGGCGGCGTATATATACTCCGGCTGCTCGCCGATGAAGAATTCGCTGTTTTCGTAGAGGATGCGGCCGTTGACCATCGTCAGCCGCACGTTCTCCTTCGAGCCTGCGTACACGATGTTCGACGCGATGTTGTTGAGCGGCTGCATGTTCGGGCGGCGCAGGTTTATGACCACGAGGTCGGCGCGCTTGCCGACGGCAATATCGTCGCAGTCCGGAAGCCCCATTGCGCGCGCACCGCCGACGCAGGCCATTTTCAGCACGTCCTCCGCGCGGCAGGCGGAAGCGTCGTGCTCATAGACCTTCTGCAGCGCCGCGGCGAGGTACATCTCGCGGAACATGTCCAGCGCGTTGTTGCTGGCCGCACCGTCGGTGCCGATGGCCATATTTATGCCGCGCTCAAGCATTTTCGTGACCGGTGCGATGCCGCTTGCGAGCTTGAGGTTCGAGGCGGGGTTCGTGATCGCCCACAGCCCCTTCTCGGCGAAGAGCTTCAGATCGTCCTCGCTCATCCATGTACAGTGGTAGCCGCCGCCGCCGTAGCGGAACAGCCCCATTTTTTCCAGCAGCATCGGCGGGGTCAGACCGTAGCGCTCGATGCAGCCGTCGACTTCGGCCTTCGTCTCGGCGCAGTGCATGAAGCACGGCTCGCGGTATTTCTCGGCAAGCCCTGCCATGTATTCCATGCGCTCGGGAGAGGTGGTGTACTCCGCGTGGATGCCGAGCCTGTAGGACACCAGTTCGTGCAGGGAGTTGAAGCGCAGGTATTCGCGCTCGATGTTTTCGACGTCGCGGTCAAAGTTGTTCAGGCCGGAGCATATCACCGTGCGGAAGCCGCTGTCGATGTTGGCCTTGGCGTAGGCTTCGTTGTGGACGTACATGTCAAAGCTCGCGGTGATGCCGCTGCTGAGGTATTCCATTATGCCGAGCTGCGTGAAGATGTACACGCTCTCGTCGGTCAGCTTCGCCTCATTTGGCCAGACCTGCTCGCTCAGCCAGCGGTCGAGAGGCATATCGTCGGCGAAGGAGCGCAGGAAGGTCATCGCGGTGTGCGTGTGCGCGTCCTTGAAGCCGGGGATAAGAAGGTCGCCCTTGAGGTCAATCTCGCGCTCAAAGGCGGGCATGTCCTCATTTGCCGCCCCGACATGGGTTATCACGCCGCCGTCCGTCCAGACCTCGGAGTCTGATATCTTCAGCCCACCGGAAAAACTCAGCACGCGGCCATTATAAAATCTTATCATATCTCTGTCTCCGTGTGAGTGTAATCGAGCCGTGCCGTCAGTTCACCCGCGCGCACATCTCGTCGTGCGCGAGAAGCTCAAGCGTATCGTCGAGCGGGGCAAGCTCCGCCTTTCCATAGCGGCGCTCAAGCGCGGTAGCAAGCAGCATGTCGCAGAATTCGGGGTTCTTCGGCAGCATGGGGCCGTGGCTGTATGTGCCGAACACGTTTTTGTAGTGTGCGCCCTCGGTGCCGTCTTCGCCGTTGTTGCCGAAGCCTGCGAGAACCGTGCCCAGCGGCTCCACGCCGCGGCCCAGATGGGTCTTGCCGCTGTGGTTTTCGAAGCCGACGACAACGCTGCCGCCCGCGGCTTCGCCGCATTTGAATTTATAGTTGCCGATCATGCGCGTTTTGCTGCCGACGGTATACAGATCGAGCGCGCCGATAAAGTCGCAGCGCTGGCCGTCATAGGTCTCGTAATAGCTGCCGAGCATCTGGTAGCCGCCGCAGATGGTCAGGAAGGTCACGCCGTCTGCGATGGCGGCTCTTATTTCCTGCGCCTTGCCGCGGTGCAGATCGTCCAGCAGCACCTGCTGCTCGAAGTCCTGCCCGCCGCCGATGAACACGAGGTCGAAGCCCGCGAGGCTCGCCGCCGAGCCGATCGGCAGGCGCGTGACCGCGCAGTCTATCCCGCGGCGCTCAAGGCGGCTTCTCATGCATATGACGTTGCCGCGGTCGCCGTAGAGATTCAGCACGTCGGGGTACATGTGGCATATTTTAAGTTCCATGACAGCTCACCTCATTCCCAGAATTCCGCACCGCCGCAGTGCTTTATCAGCACCTCGCGCAGCTCCAGCATCGCGGTGTAGGTCGGCATGATGAACACCGGCAGACTCTGCTGTTCAAGTCCGGAGACGAGCTTTTCGTAGTCGCGCTCGATCTCGATGTGCTCCGGCGCGATGCCGGCGTACTTGATGCGCACGGCCATATCCGGCGCGCGGTCGCCGGAGACGATGATCCTGTCGATGCGTCCGGCGATGCCGGAGAGCGCCTCAAAATCGACGTCCCAGACCCACGAGATATCCGTGCCGTCCGCACCGCGGTCGTTCAGGCAGACGACGAGGACGAATTTTTCCTTTATATTCTGCAGAAATTCCACTACCTGATTGCAGCCGGCGGGGTTTTTCACAAGCATCATCTTCGCGCCGCCGCCGAGCTTGAACTGCTCCATACGGCCGAAGCCGCACTTGAATCCGGCCAGTGCCTTCACCGCGTCGTCCGCCGACAGACCCATCTGCGTCACGGCGGCGACGGCACCCGCGGCGTTATAGATGTTGTACATCGCGGGGAGGTTTATATCCACGACGCGCCGCTCGCACATGATGTCCATGACGACGGTGCTGCCGTCGGCGCGCTGCTCGACGATGTCCGTCACGGCGTAATCCGCGTGGTGGCGGCGGTAGCCGCACTTCGGGCAGCGGAAGCCGCCGAGGTGGCCGTAGGTTATATAGTCGTATTCGTATTCGGTCTTGCAGCGGATGCAGTGCGTCGCGTCGGATATCTCGGGCTTTGCGCGGGAGGGTGCGGCGCCCTGTTCGATGCCGAACCAGACAACACGGTTCGGCAGATCGCCCGCGAGCGATGAGGTCAGCGAGCAGTCGGCGTTGAGGCACAGCGTCGCATCAGGAACGGCTTTAAGACCTTCGCGGATGTTTTCCAGCGTGTGCGTGACCTCGCCGTAGCGGTCAAGCTGATCGCGGAAGAGGTTCGTCACCATGACGACCTTGGGGCGCAGCTGCCCGAAGGTGCGCCGCGCGGCGGCCTCGTCGCACTCGATGACGGAGTATTCCTTCTTAGGCTTGCCGCCGAGCGTACTGTTCATCACGAATTCCGTCGTGATGCCGCTGATGAGGTTTGCGCCGGAGCGGTTTGCAAAATAGCTCAGCCCCGCGTCCGCAAAGGCCTGCTCCACCATGCGGGAGCTGGTAGTCTTGCCGTTCGTGCCCGTGATGGCGACGGTTTTCACGTCACGGCTGAGTATGCTCAGCAGGTTCGGACAGACCTTAAGCGCAAATCTGCCGGGCATGGCCGTGCCGCCGCGATGCAGCACGCGCGAGACAAAGCGGAGAAATTTGCATAACAGTATTGCGAGTATCGCTCTGAGATTCATGGTTGGCCTCCATGCGGATTTTATTCAACGGTGACGGATTTTGCGAGGTTGCGCGGCTTGTCGATATCGCAGCCGCGCTGAAGCGCAACGTAGTAGGCAAAGAGCTGGAGCGGGATGACGCCCAGCGAGGGCTGGAGGATGAGGTGCGTGTCGGGCACGGTCAGCACGTTTTCAACGGTCTTGCCCATCTGGCGCCGCCTGCCCTCGGTCGTCAGCGCGATAACGTCCGCGCCGCGCGCCTGAACCTCGACGATGTTCGACACAGCCTTGTCGAAAAGCGGCGCATAGGTGCACAGCGCGACGACGAGCGTGCCCTCCTCGATGAGGGATATCGTGCCGTGCTTCAGCTCGCCCGCGGCGTAGGCCTCGGAGTGGATATAGGATATCTCCTTGAGCTTGAGGCTGCCCTCAAGGCCGAGGGCGTAGTCGAGATTACGGCCAATATAAAATACGGAATTGTGGTTAAAATAGCGGGAAGCGAGGTATTTTATCTCGTCAATGTTCTCCAGCACGCTCTCCATCTTTTCCGGCAGAGCGAGCAGCTCCTCGACTATGAGCGCATAGTCGGAGGGCTTTATGCTGCCGGTCTTCTTCGCCAGCCACACGCCGAACATGTCCAGCAGGACGAGCTGGGTGCTGTACGCCTTTGTCGTTGCGACGGCGATCTCGGGCCCCGCCCAGGTGTAGAGTACATCGTCCGACTCGCGGGCGATGGAGCTGCCGACGACGTTGACTATCGAGAGTATGCGCGCGCCGAGGGACTTTGCCTCGCGCAGCGCGGCCATGGAGTCGAGCGTTTCGCCTGACTGGCTGATGACGACGACGAGGGTGTGCTCGTCCACGAGGGGGTCGGCATATCGGAATTCGGACGCGAGCATGACCTCGACGGGCTTGCGGAGCAGGCGCTCGAGATTATAGCGCCCTACCATACCGACATGGTATGATGAGCCGCAGGCGATTATGAATATCTTGCTGAGGGAGGCTATATATTCGTCGCTGAGAGACAGTTCTTCAAACTCGATGAGTTTGTTTTTAATACGAGGTGATATGGTTTTGCGAACCGCTTCGGGCTGCTCCATGATCTCCTTGAACATGAAGTGCGCGTAGCCGCCCTTTTCCGCCGCGCTGACGTCCCAGTCAACATGGCTGTGCTGCTTCTCAACCGGCTGCCCCAGCGCGTCGAACACCTGGATCTCGTCCGCGGTGACGACCGCGACCTCGCCGTCGTCCATGTAAGAGATGTCTCTGGTGTGCTTGATTATTGCGGTGACATCGGAGGCGATGAAGTTGCAGCCCTCGCCGTAGCCCAGCAGCAGCGGCGCGTCCTTGCGCGCGGCGATGAAGGTGTCCGGCATGTCGGCGCAGAGGATGCCCAGCGCGTACGCGCCCTCGATGCGGTCGAGCACCTTGTAGACGGAGCCGAGCAGATCGCCGCTGATGAGGTAGTAATACTCAAGCAGCTGCGCGACGACTTCTGTATCCGTATCGGAGCAGAAATGAACTCCGCGGGATGTAAGGAAGTCCTTTATCTCGACGTAATTTTCGATGATGCCGTTGTGAACCAGCGCTATCTTGCCGTGCTCGCCGGTGTGGGGGTGGGAGTTTATGTAATTTGGCTCGCCGTGGGTCGCCCAGCGGGTGTGTCCCACGCCGATAAACCCGTCTACACTGCGTCCGCCGTCAACCATCGCGCTGAGAACCTTCAGGCGGCCCTTGGCTTTCTTGACCTGCAGCCCTGCGCTCTCCGACAAAACGGCGATGCCCGCCGAGTCGTAGCCGCGGTATTCAAGCCGCTCAAGTCCGTCCAGAAGTATCGGAGCCGCCTGCTCGCGGCCTGCGTAGCCTACTATTCCGCACATATATATACGCCTCTTTCTATACAAATTTTAAGTCAATGCGGCTGCCCGGAGCGGGAAGCCAACGATATGCATACAATGATATCGAATTATACCACGCAATCCTCGCGCGAACAAGGACTATATGCCGCGCAGGATTTTTTCTCCAGAAAAAACAAAAAGGAACGGAGGAGAGCCGTTCCTTTTTGTTATATGGTTGAGGACAAAATGAAAAAGATGAAAAACTGTTACTTACGATTATTAATATACCAGCAAGATGTTTCGTAATAAACCGTGTAAGTGTTACAGAAATGTTAAATCAGTCAAAGGCAATGTTCCAGACCGTGTCCCGCGGGATGCTCCTGTCGAGCGCGACGAAGCTATTGCCGCTGGGAGCGGGGGAGCACAGCTCCGCTTTGGCCGCGCCGAGCTGCCGCGCGAGCGCCGCGGCGTTTTCTGCGCGCAGGTCGTCCGGGCAGATAAGCTCGCGTATCAGGCAGGCGTCCTCTTCAAGATATCCCGCCGCGATGCCGCCGTCCACGGCGAACAGCCCGCCGCCGTAGGCTTCGCACAGCAGGCGCAGAAGCTCTGCACACGCGTCGTTTACGGTCAGGTGCGGCACTCCGGCAAGGAGCGCTTCGCGCCGCGCGTTATATTCTGCGGCGCTGAGCATATCGAAGCCGCGCACCTTCCCAGCAGGGATGATACCGCGGCAGCGGCAGAGCGTGAAGCGTGTGGAGATCAGCTTCTCATACCACGGATAGAGCGAGGCTTCGGCGGGGAGCGTACATATGATCTCCGCGCCGAGACCGCGCGCCGCGTCTGCCGCGGCACGGGTCAGCGCCGCGCCCGCGCCGAAGCCTCGGCAGCTTTCATCGACGGCGACGGCGTAGATATACCCGCACTTTTCACCGCTCGAGAGCGCCATGCCGCATATGGCAAAGGCCATGCCGACGGGCTTGCCGTCAAGCTCCGCCGTGACTCCCGCGCCAAGCTCCGGCAGCATGGCGAAGAAGCCGTGTATCAGCTCCTCGCTGTCCCCGAAGCAGCGCTTCCACAGCGCGGTCAGCGCCGCCTCGTCGGCGGGCGCGTACCCGCGTATGAGAAATTTTCCGTTCATTCGTCGAGCCACCTCGCGGTGTATTTTTTCAGCAAATACTCCGGTTTATACGACAGCTTGGAGGTGCGCAGGGATTCAAGCCCCATGTCGTCCTCGCGGTTCATGTATTTCAGGTTCGGGTGCTTTGCCATCAGCATTCGCGTCAGCTCGCGGCACACCATCGGGTACGCGCCGTTTATATCGACGCGCGCCTTCTCAAAGTGCACGTCAAAGGTGTCGCGGCTCGCGAACTCGCCCATGGTGAAGCCCATTATCTCGCCGTTTGCGTAGAGCACTCCGCCCTCAAGGCCGAGCTGCTCAAAGGCGGCGAAGGCGCGGATTATCGCGTCGTGCTCATAGGCTATGCTGGGGTCGAGACGGGCGGCGTTATCTTCCGACCAGACCGACAGCATGTCCATGCAGGCCGGTATAAGCTCGCGCGTCATGGGTACAAAGCGCCAGTCGTACTCCGCCTCGAAACGGTTGCAGTGGTTCTTCTTGCCGTGCAGCGCCTTGCCGGAGTAGGTCGCAAGCTTTTCGGCGAGATAGATGTAGTCGGCGTTGTTCACGTCCTCGGTGTAGTCGAAGCGGCCGGGGTATTCCGCCTCGAGCATCTCGCGGTGCTGCTCGGTTATGCCGCGCAGACAGAACGGATAGCCGCGCCACGCGGCGAATTCGCGCAGCGCCTCTATTGCGGGGCGCAGCTCGCCGGAGCCGATCGGGAAAACGAAGGTCGGCTTGCCGTCATAGCGGAGCTTGGTGAGCATGCGGTCGCCGCAGCGGGCGGTCAGCTGCTTGAAGTGCTTGTCCCAGATGTAGATATTGCCGAAATTGTAGTCGGCGCTGGGGCTGTTTTCACTCATCACGATCTCGTCCACCCAGGACTTGTCGGAGAGCTTTATGGGAGTAAATCTGATCATGAGTACCTTTCTTTTGCTGTAATTTTTTGCGTCAGTATATATTGCACGCCTCGCGGATCGCCTGCCGCAGGGAGACGAGATCTTCAAAGGTCTCCGGCCTCTTCGACGGATCGCGCAGCAGGGCGGAGGGGTGGTACATCGCCATGTACCGCCTGCCGTCGCGCGCAAACCACTGGCCGTGCTCGCGCGTGATGCGGAAATCCGGCTTTATCATGGCCATCGCGGCGATGCGCCCGAGGCATACGATGAGACGAGGGTTGACGAGCGCGATCTGCCGTTCAAGCCATTCGGCGCAGGCGTCCTGCTCCGCGGGCTGCGGGTCGCGGTTGCGAGGAGGGCGGCATTTGACGACGTTGGCAATATACACCTTTGAGCGATCAAGGTCAATAAGCTCCAGCATCGTATCGAGAAGCTTTCCTGCGGGGCCGACGAACGGCTCGCCCTGCAGGTCCTCCTGCTCGCCTGGGCCTTCGCCGATGAACATGACCTCGGCGGCCTCATTGCCGACGCCGAACACGAGATTAGTCCGCGTCTCGCACAGCTCGCAGCGCGAGCAGCCGGCGCATTCCGATTTTAAAAGTTTCCAGCTGTCCATCTTTCTATTCCTCCGTGCCTCTGGCAAGCGTCAGCAGCAGCTCGCGGCGGTTGTTCGCCGGATATTCCATAACGTAATCAAGCAGGAAGCGCAGCATGTCGCCCAGCTCTCTGCCGCGAAGACCAAGCTCGAGCAGATCGTCGCCGGTGACGGCGAGGTGCTTCATCGAGAAGCATTCGCCGCTCTTCAGGACTGCGCGCAGCTCCCGCGCGCTTCCGCCGCCGCTGAAAGCATCGTAGCACTGTGCGGCGCAGCTCACGCTGTCCACCCCGTAGGCGCATAGTGCGCGCTTCCACGCTGCCTTGTCGGCGGGCTTCGGCTGCTTCACGAGCGCGGCGGCGTTTGAGCAGCAGCGTATCGTACGGCTGTCGAGCCGCAGCGCGGCGAGAAATTCCTCGGCGGAATCTATGCAGCCGAACTTCTCCAGCGCGCAGCACAGAGCCGCCCAGCGCGGCATCGCCTTGCGCTGTATCGAGCCCAGCCGGTGCAGCCGCCAGGGCTCGGGCATGCGCTTTTTCAGAAACGCGTCGAGCAGACCCAGCTCTATGAGCGTATACACCATCTCGGGCGAGCGGGTGAGCAGGATCTTTTCCACCTCGTCCCGCACGCGCTCCGGCGCGAGCGAGGCGGCGAGCGGGGCTTTTTTCTCTATTGCGGAGAGAGTTTTTTCCTCGATCGTGAAGCCGAGCCGCGCGGAGAACCTCAGCGCGCGGAACATGCGCAGCGCGTCCTCCTCAAAGCGCAGCTCCGGATAGCCGACGCAGCGGATGATTCTGTTCTTTATGTCGTCCACGCCGCCGAAGGGGTCGGCGACCAGCCCGTCGGGCGGGAGGGCGATGGCGTTCATCGTGAAGTCGCGGCGGCTGAGGTCGGTCGTAAGATCGCCGACGAAGCTCACCGCGGTAGGGTGCCGGTGGTCGGCATAGGCTCCGTCGCTGCGGAAGGTAGTGACCTCGACGGAGCGGGAATTGACGTATACGGTCACGGTGCCGTGCTTCAGCCCCGTCGGGCGGGAGTTCGGAAAAATTTCCAGCGTCTGCTCCGGCAGGGCGCTGGTGCAGATATCCCAGTCCTGCGGATGCACGCCGAGGATCATGTCGCGCACGCAGCCGCCTACGAGATACGCCGCATGGCCGCGCGACTGGAGCGTTATAAGGATATGCTTTACATATTTGGGAGGGCTTACGTTCGCCATATACACACTCCTCGTATGATTTTTACCGAGATATAAGGCCATACAACACAATATATGCTTGCAATGAGCCGGAATGGGTATTATAATACCAGCGTCAGTTTTTGAGCCGGAGTATGCTTCCACTGTTATTTTATCATTTCACGGCGTCAACATCAAGAGCATTCCGCGTATCGGGAGCCGCACGGCGGCATTTTGACGATCGTATTTATCCGGCACGTATTTACCAGATTTGGAGCGATTTTTATGATAGAGTTTGACAATTACTTATCTCCCGGCAGAAAGGGGCATCTGGTCGGCATAGGCGGCGTCTCGATGTCGTCTCTGGCCGAGGTGCTCAAGGGCATGGGCATCAGCGTTGTGGGTTCGGATATGAACGAGAACCCGAACGTCGTGTCCCTGCGCGCCCATGGTATCCATGTCCATGTCGGGCATGACGCCGCTAATATCACCGACGATATCGAATTCGTCGTACGCACGGCTGCTGTGCATGATGACAATCCGGAGATAATCCGCGCGCATGAGCTGGGCATCCCCGTGTTCGAGCGGACACAGGCTTGGGGCGCGATATCCAAGGGCTACAGCAACGCCCTGTGCATCTCCGGCACCCACGGCAAGACCACTACCACCTCCATGTGCACCCATATCCTCATGGCTGCCGACCGCGACCCGACCGTTATGATCGGCGGCACGCTGCCGCTTCTGAACGCGGGGCACCGCGTTGGCCGCGGCAACACGATAATCATGGAAGCCTGCGAGTACTATAACTCCTTCCTGTCCTTCCACCCGACCGTCGCCGTCATCCTCAACATCGAGGCCGACCATCTGGATTTCTTCAAGGATCTGGCCGACGTGCAGCACTCCTTCCGTGAGTTTGCGCTGCGCACTCCGGAGGACGGATGCGTCGTCGCTAACGCCGAGGACGCGAACACCATGGAGGCGCTGCGGGATGTTCCCCGCCGGGTCATTACCTTCGGTCTGACGGATAAGGCCGATGTTTATGCGGAAAATATTCAGTTTGTCGGCGCAAATTCGAGCTTTGATATTATGTATAAGGGCAGAAAGTTTACGGATGTCACCCTGCATGTCCCTGGGATGCACAACGTGAAGAACGCCCTCGCCGCGACCGCTGCGTCCATCTGCCTCGGCATCCGCCCCAACGCCGTCAAGTACGGCCTTGCCGGCTTCAACGGCGCGGGACGCCGCTTCGAGTTCAAGGGCAAGTATAACGGCGCGGACGTGTATGACGACTATGCCCACCATCCGGGCGAGCTGAAGGCGCTGCTGGACACCGTGGAGACGCTCAATTACAAGCGCTCCATCGTTGTCTTCCAGCCCCATACCTACTCCCGCACTGCGGCGCTGTTTGACGATTTCGTCACGCAGCTCAAGCGCCCCGATGTCCTCTTCCTCGCGGAGATATACGCCGCGCGCGAGAAAAACACCATCGGTATCTCTTCCGCGGATCTTGCCGCGAAGATAGACGGTGCGCGCTTCTTCCCGACCTTTGACGGGCTTGAGGCCGCCCTGCGCGAGACGCTTGAACCGGGCGACATCGTGCTCACCGTCGGCGCGGGCAACGTGTATAAAATAGGCGAGGACATACTTGCTGACAACGAAGAGTAATCAAAAAGGCCATCCGCGAGGGTGGCCTTTTGCGTAAAACGGTTTTTTAAACATCAAAAAATTTACATAAATCCGGAGGTACAAGTATGACTGACTACACAAAAATGTATGCGGAAAAGCTGACGACCGCCGACGAGCTGGCGGCGCGCGTTGAGAGCGGCTGGAGCATTGGCATGGACACCTCCGTGTCCGCGGCGCCGGCGATAGTCTCCGCGATAGCCCGCCGCGCGGCCGACGGCGCGCTGGACGGACTGACCGTGCAGACGATACTCGACGCTTATCCCTTCGAGTTCTACGCCGACGAATCCCTGCGCGGGAAGATGACCGGTATGTCGTGGTTCTCAGGCGGCGGAGCGCGCCGCGCGATAAACGGCGGCTGGGCGGATATTCTTCCGGCCTACTACCGCGACATTCCCAAGCTCATCCGCGAGAACTACGAGTATGACGTCGTGCTGCTCTCCGTCTCGCCGATGGACAAGCACGGATATTTCAGCCTCGCCACCGCGAATTCCTACACCGAGGCGCTGCTCGACCGCACGAAGCGTGTGTTCCTCGAGGTCAACAGCTTCCAGCCCCGCGCCATCTGCGGCGGACAGGTGCACATCAGCCGCGTTGACGGGCTTATCGAGCACAACGCACCGCTGCCCGTCATGGCTCCGGCAAAGATCGACCCCGTCAGCGAGACGATAGGCAACATCATCGCCGAGCAGATACCCGACGGCGCCTGCATCCAGCTCGGCATCGGCGCGATACCCGACGCGACGGGCATGGCGCTCAAATCCAAGCACGACCTCGGCATCCACACCGAACTGTTCACCGACTCCATGGTCGAGCTTATCGAGTGCGGCGCGGTCAACAACAGCCGCAAGCAGATACACCGCGGCCAGACCGTCACGACCTTCGCCTACGGCTCGCAGCGGATATACGACTATATCGACGATAACCCCGCCATCGCCATCCTGCCTGTTGACTATGTCAACGATCCGGCGGTCATCTGTCAGAACGACAACATGATATCCATAAACTCCGCCATCGAGGTCGACCTCTTCGGTCAGGTCTGCGCGGAGAGCATAGGCACAAAGCACATGTCCGGCTCCGGCGGCCAGATCGACTTCGTCCGCGGCGCGTGCCAGTCGAAGGGCGGCAAGAGCTTCATTGCCTTCGCCTCCACCACCAAGGGCACGATAAGCAAGATCTGCGCGAGCCTTACGCCCGGCGCGGTCTGCACCACGAGTAAAAACGACGTGGACTACGTCGTCACCGAGTACGGCATCGCGCACCTGCGCGGGCAGAGCCTCGCATCCCGCGCCCGTCAGCTCATCTCGATAGCGCACCCAGACTTCCGGGATGAGCTGATGTTTGAAGCGAAAAAGCGCGGAATAATGATTTGATACCGAAAATTACAGTACTTTTTACTGCATAAATCTCCTGACGGCCAGCGATAAAAAGCACCGGATTTGCCGGCGTAAAAAAGTTTTAAAAAAAATTTAGAAAAACCTATTGACTTTAGCGCCTAAAAGGAGTAAAGTGTGCCCATCAACAACGGAGGCAGAAGAAATGAAGGCTAATTGCTTCGCATTTGCATACGGCTATTTCTATTACTTTTTTATGCAGAAAAGTAATAGCGTTTTGTGCTGCGATAAGTTGCCCGATGTTTGATATTTAAACTGCTTTTAGGGTGCCGCACAAACGCTTGTTTGTGCGGCACTTTTATTTTTCCGTTGCGAGCAAAGACAAGGAGATATGAAAAATGAAAAACCTGAAAAAACTCACCGCTGTACTGTGTACCCTCGTGATGCTGCTGGCGCTGTGCGCTTGCGGCAATACCGCCGCCCCGGCTGCGGATCCGACCGAAGCTCCCGCCGCCGAAGAGAGCTCCGCTCCGTCTGATGACGTCGCCGCAGACCAGACCTTTGTCGTCGGCATCTGCCAGCTCGTCCAGCACGACGCGCTTGACGCCGCGACCGAAGGCTTTAAGCAGGCTCTGACCGACAAGCTCGGCGACAAGGTCACCTTCCAAGAGGGCAACGCCTCCGGCGATCCCGCTACCTGCTCCGTCATCGTCAACCAGTTCGTCTCCGACGACGTTGACCTCATCATGGCAAACGCAACTCCCGCGCTGCTCGCGGCAGTCGCTGCTACCAATGAGATCCCCATCCTCGGCACCTCCGTCACCGACTACGGCTCCGCGCTTGAGATAAGCGACTGGACCGGCGCTACCGGCTTCAACGTGTCCGGCACCTCCGACCTCGCTCCGCTCGACGGTCAGGCTGCAGTGCTCAAGGAGCTTTGCCCCGACGCAAAGGTCGTAGGCATCCTCTACTGCTCCGGCGAGCCCAACTCCAAGTTCCAGGCTGACACCATCACCCCGATGTTCGAGGAGCTCGGCCTTGAGGTCAAGGAATTCACCTTCGCAGACTCCAACGATGTTGCAAACGTCACCGCTACCGCCTGCTCCGAGTGCGATGTGCTCTACCTCCCGACCGATAACACCGCCGCCTCCTGCACCGAGGCCATCAACAACGTAGCGCTGCCCGCCGGCGTCCCCATTATTGCCGGAGAGGAAGGCATCTGCCGCGGCTGCGGTATCGCCAGCCTGAGCATCTCCTACTTCGACCTCGGCTACGCCACGGGCGAAATGGCATACGAGATACTCGTTGAGGGCGCAGACCCCGCCACCATGCAGATCCGCTTCGCTCCTCAGTTCACCAAGATCTACAACCCCACCAACTGCGAAGCTCTCAACATAACTGTCCCTGAGGACTACGTCGCTCTCGGCTGATAACTGAAAAAGCACCTGTCAGAGACTCAAAAAGTCTCTGACAGGACAGTCTGTCAAAAAACATGTGCAGCAGGGCACAGATAAGAGAGCCGCGGGGGAGCTTGAGGGGGCAAGGCCCACCTCAAATACAATAAACCGCCGTCCAAAAGTCTTGATGCATCAATGACTTTTGGAGCAAAGCAGCATTTTGATATTATCAAAATGCTCGGCGGATGAAGCTTGTCAAAAAGGCCTCACAGGACTTCTTTGACAAGCTGACCTGTCAGAGACTCAAAAAGTCTCTGACAGGATTGTCGGCGTTTATAAAAAATAGGTTTTAAGGAGATTTTATCGTGAGTATTACGGCATATTTCGCTTCACTCAGCCTGCTGAAGCTCGTAAAGAATCTGCCCGGCGGAGTTGCGCAGGGACTTATATGGGGGCTTATGGCTCTCGGAGTTTACATCACTTTCCGTCTGCTCGACGTTGCAGACCTGACTGTTGACGGCTCCTTTACCACCGGCGGCGCTGTGACCGTGATGCTGATACTCGCGGGCGTTCCCGCGTGGGCGGCGCTTCTGGTCGCCGTCGTTGCCGGTATGCTCGCGGGGCTTTGCACCGGACTTCTCCACACGAAGCTCGGCATCCCGGCGATATTGGCCGGCATACTCACGCAGTTTTCGCTCTATTCCATAAACCTGCGCATCATGGGCATGGCGGCGAACAAGGCGGTCAGCGTGGATAAGTTCTCGCTTGTCCTCTCCTCCCGCAGCATTTCCTCCGCTATCCTGACCGGCGCGCTCATCGCGCTGGCGCTCGTCGCCCTGTTCTACTGGTACTTCGGCACCGAGCAGGGCTCCGCGCTCCGCGCTACCGGCAGCAACCCCAACATGAGCGCGGCGCAGGGCATCAACGTCAACCGCATGAAGGTGCTCGGCCTGGCTCTCTCCAACGGCATCGTCGCCCTCTCCGGCGGACTGATGGCGCAGTATCAGGGCTTTGCGGACGTCAACATGGGCCGCGGTGCGATCGTCATCGGCCTTGCCGCCGTCATAATCGGCGAGGTTATTGCCCGCGCGATACTCGGCAAGCATCTGAACTTCTTCGGTACGCTGACCTTTACGGTCATCGGCGGCGTGATATACTACGCGGTCGTCGTTATCGTCCTCTGGCTGCGGCTGAATTCCAACGACCTGAAGCTGTTCACGGCGATAATCGTCGCGGTATTTCTCGCGGTGCCATACCTCCGCGCAAAGCGGCTGAATTCCTTCGGGAGACTGAAAAGAAAGGCGGCGGAGAACGATGCTTGATCTTATAAACGTACGTAAAACCTTCAATAAAGGCACAATAAATCAGCGCGTAGCGCTCGACGGCATTAACCTCCATCTTGAAGACGGCGATTTCGTCACGGTCATCGGCGGCAACGGAGCCGGTAAATCCACCATGCTCAACGCTGTGGCCGGTGTCTGGCCGGTGGATGACGGGCGCATCATCCTCGACGGCGAGGACATCACCGCGCTGCCCGACTACAAGCGCGCAAAGTATATCGGCCGCGTATTCCAGGACCCGATGATGGGCACAGCGCCGAACATGCAGCTTGAGGAGAATCTCGCCCTCGCAATGCGCCGCGGCCAGCGCCGCGGGCTTGGCTGGGGCGTGACCAGAGCGGAGCGCGAGGAGTACCGCGAGAAGCTGCGCGGCCTCGGCCTCGGCCTTGAGGATCGTATGACGGCCAAGGTCGGCCTGCTCTCCGGCGGCCAGCGTCAGGCGCTGACGCTGCTCATGGCGTCTCTGCGCCGCCCGAAGCTGCTGCTGCTCGACGAGCACACCGCGGCGCTCGACCCTGCGACTGCGGCGAAGGTGCTGGAGCTGTCGGACAAGATCGTCGCCGAGAACGGCCTGACCGCGATGATGATAACCCACAACATGAAGGACGCGATAAAGCACGGCAACCGCCTTATTATGATGAATGAAGGAAAGGTTATTCTTGATATAAAAGGCGAGGAGAAGAAAAAACTTACTGTCGAAGATCTTCTTCAGAAATTTGAGGAAGTGAGCGGTGAGGAGTTTTCAAATGACAAGGCGTTGTTAGGATAGGTTTTAACAGAGGGATGTCACAAAAAAGTGACACCCTCTTAATAATATATATAAAAGTTTTATATTTACATAATTAAAAACGGAAATGA
>ERZ772876.2247-NODE-2247-length-16604-cov-16.014986_pt1 | contig 16604 bp, 12 predicted proteins | sample MGYA00580584_ERZ772876 | MGnify/ENA primary metagenome ERZ772876 (study PRJEB29015, sample SAMEA2737728) | human gut metagenome | biome: human gut; feature: human-associated habitat; material: faeces | place: China | collected 2012 ... | reverse complement strand
GACAACTGTACCGACAACAGTTCCGCCGTGATTTGGGCGGCGTACACCTCGATGCCCTTTCGGAACGTGTCGGCATCCATGCCGCCCGCTTCTATCTTGGCGAGGGCGGTTTCCCACATGCCCGTCATTTCCACATCGGCAATCTTCTTGTCCTTGACAATCCGGTAAACAGCAAGCCCCTTATCGGTCGGCACAAGGTTCTTCTTCTCCCGCACGATGTACTGGCGGGCGAATAGCGTTTCGATAATCGCTGCACGGGTGGCTGGCGTACCTATCCCGGCATCCTTCATGCTGGCTTTCAGTTCGGCATCCTCCAGTTCCTTGCCCGCATTTTCCATAGCCGCCAACAGGCTGCTTTCCGTGTGCAGCGGTTTTGGCTTGGTCTGCTTTTCGAGCAGATCCACGCCGGAGAGCGGCAAGGTCTGTCCCTCTTGAAGCGGCGGCAAAGTAACGGCATCTTCATCTTCGGTGTCCCGTTCTGTGAACACGGCACGCCAACCCGTTGTTTTCATCACTGCGCCTTTCACGGTGAAATCGGTATCTCCGGCGGACAACAAGACGGTGGTAACATCCTTCACGCACTTGCCCGAAAAGGCTTCCAGCATACGCCCGGCTACCATTTCATAAATAGCCCGTTCGTCTTTGGAGAGTTCGTCCGGCAGGTTCTCGGTAACAATCAGGGCATGGTGGTCGGTTACTTTGCCGTCATCCACGCTGCGGCGGTTCAGGGTTGCGCCATCCAGCCCGGCGGCATATCCGGCAAAACGGGGGTATCGCTCCAAAAGGGCGATGCGCTCCGGCATTTCCTCGAAAACATCCTCCGAGATATAACGGCTTCCGGTTCGGGGATAGGACATCACTTTCTTCTCGTACAGGCTCTGCGCTATGGAAAGCGTCTTGTCCGCCGAAAAGTTCAGCTTCGTGTTGGCTTCCTTTTGCAGCGTGGTCAGGTCGTACAGAAGCGGCGGTTCTTGGGCGGTTTCTTTCCTCTCAACGGACTTCACCTCAAGCTGCCCGGCATCCTTTGCCCTTTGCAGGGTAGCTATGGCATCGGGTTGCTGTTCCCACTTGTCGGTCGATTGGACAGTAAAACCAATTTCCCCGCTGGCGGTGCTGGCTTTGAGTTGCCAGAACTTGGTCGGGACAAAATTCTTGTTCTCCAAATAGCGGTCGCATATCATTACTAAGGTGGGTGTCTGTACCCTGCCCAACGAGAACACGCTCTGCCCGGCGGCTACGCTCAACGCTTGGGTGGCATTTATCCCTATCAGCCAGTCCGCTTCGCTGCGGGACTTGGCGGCAAGATAAAGGTTGTCGTAACGTTCGCCCGGCGGCAAGTTCTCCATGCCCTCCCGGATTGCCCTGTCAGTCAGGCTGCTTATCCAAAGACGTACAAAAGGCTTGCGGCAGTCCAGATAATGGAAGATATAACGGAAGATTAATTCGCCCTCACGCCCGGCATCAGTAGCGACAATAATCCGGTCGCACTGGTCGAACACTTCCTTGATTACTTTCAACTGCTTCACCACGCCGGGGTCTGCCTTGTAGCCTTTCTCGGCTTTCACCTGACGGGGGATAAGCCGGAAGTCCGCCGGGATTATCGGCAGGCTCTCCCTGCGGAAGTTCGCCACGCCGTAGGCTTCGGGCATGGCAAGCTGGATGAGATGCCCGAACGCCCATGTTACCATGTACCCGTTTCCGGAAAGATACCCGTCATTCCTCTGTGCCGCCCCGATGATGCGGGCGATGTCCTTAGCCACGCTGGGCTTTTCTGCTATCAGTGCTATCATAATGTCTTATGTTTTAGGAGTTGTTTTATCGTTTCAAGCCTCTGGATTTCTTGGGCTTGTCCGCTTTCAGGGCTTTGTCCTGCGTTTTCTCTTGCTTCTCTTTCTGTTTGGCGGTGGGCTTGTCCTGACCCTGTTTCAGCGGCTCTTGGGTCTGCTTGGTGGCTTCGTTGGTCTTACCCTCCGTATTGACCGCTACCTGCGTCCGGCTCTCGGCGGCGGGGGTAACGTCTTTCGGTTGTACCTTGTCGGGGGACTTCCCTTGTGCGCCGGGCTGCACATGACCGTTAAACTCCACGCCCTTTTCATCCTTTACTCCGGCTACCTGTTGCGTGGGCAGTTGTCCCTGCTGCAAGGCTTGCACGGCTGACCTCGGCAGGAACTCCAAGCCACGCTCCACCGCACTGACTTGCAGGTAGGCACTGCGCCTTGTCCCGTCCTTGAATTGCAGGTTCTCCATCCTGACCGCTTGCCCGGCTTCAAAGGCGGCTTTCTGCTCCGGGCTTACCTTCACGCCGCAAACGCTGTCGGGGCATTTCCATTTGTCCGCCCGCATGTACTCCAGTTCGTGCGTGTGCCTGTCCCGGCTGATGAACACGGGGATTTTCCCGCCGCTTTTCGGGTCTTTGATTTGGGCAATGTTTCCCAAATTGCCAATGGCTTGCAGGTTGCCTTGTTCCTGCTTGGTGAACTCGTGTCCGTTGTATGGGCGTTGCAACAGTTTCTCGTCTTGCTGTACGCCGTGCAACTTGGGAACTATCGTGCCGTCCTTCGCCTGATAGAAGGACAGCTTGACATCGGTCGGTTTGAGGTAGAAGCCGCCTATCGTCCCCGAAACGGTATAGGTGTTGCGGGATTTGTAGCCACGCATCACCCGGTCGAAGTCCTTCGTGTTTTTCAGGGTGTCGGCGGTGATACCCACTTTTTTCAGGCTCTCCCAATCAATCTTCGCCGGGTCGAAACGGTAGCCCTGCTTGGATTCCGGGTTGTCCGGTTTCGGTACACGGAGTGTTTCTACCTGTTTGTCGCCCTCCGGCGTGGGGTTGCGGTGGTTGTCCTCGATAGCCTTTGCGTTTTGTTCCACCTCTGATGCCTTGCAGCGGAACAACGCCAGTCCTTCGGTGTCCTGAAACTTGCGGTAGAAGTTGGCGACAAGGTTGCTGATGATGTCGCCGTTCCTGTCCACCTGCATGAACTCGCCGCCCTGTATCGGCGGCACGGTCTGCAAGTTGCCCTCTTTGTCGAATCCTTTAACGGCACTCACTTTCCCCTGCTGTTTGTCCAAGACCAGCAGCACGTCTTTTTCCTGCCCCTCTGCGGGCGGGGTCATTCTGTTTTCGCTCATAAATCATTGAAATTAAACGGTTGCGGGAATAGTCCCGTCCAAAGGTAGCGACTAAATATGCTATATTTTGACGGGTGGCAAGGGGCGTCCGGCTTTGTCTTGTGGTGGGGCGATTTGTCCGGATATAATAAATCTCCAACTGGCGATTGGATGAATTGAATGCGTCTTCGACAAAATATTTGTTATGTTTTTGCTTGTAATTACATAATATATTACCTTTGCATCGAAAACAACGGAGATTAAAGATATGGTTTCATTCAGGAAAGAAATACTTAGGCAGATTGAACGGATAGATGCCGGGCGTATATTCACGTTCCGGGATTTGTCGTTCGATACGGAAAAGACAGCCAATGTTGCGGTGCTGCTCTCTGAACAGAGCCGCAAAGGGGTATTGGTTCGGATTGAAAAAGGTGCGTACTACCGTCCCCCAAAATCTGTGCTGGGGTTGGGGAAACTGCCCGTCTATCAGGATGAACAGTTCCGCTACCTTGCTGGAAAACTGGATGGCTATATCACGGGGGCTTACATCTATAATAAAATGGGGCTGACCGAACAAGTTGCCACGACCATAACGATAGCCACTCCAAATCCGGTACGCCATTTCCGTTTCAAGAACTTAGACGTGGAGTGCGTGAAAGCCTACTGCATGGACTGTTCGGATGAAAGCCTTGTGCCGTACTTGCGGCTGCTCGATGCGATAAAGGACATGAAACGCATACCCGGAACAACCGGGCAGGACATCTATAACCGGGTCAAAAGCCAATATTTCAACGGGTATAACCTGCTGGAACTAAAAAAAATAGTATCTTTAGCAAAAAGTTACCCGCCACGTGTCAGAAAGACGGTTACGGACATACTGGGCGACATCGGACAAACCGTGCTGCAAGCGGAAATGGCAAAGACGCTCCTTCCCACAACACGGTTCAACTTGGATTATCGAGTATAGTATAAGAATTAAAATATTGTAAGGGTAGAGTTTTTTCACAGAATAACTACTCTTTTATGAAGGGAATGTGCTACATTTGTAGTGTTGTTTATTTTAGGATTCTTATATCCATTCAATAATAGTCAACGATTGATTATGCAAAATGATAATATATATAACCAATTAGGATATACATCCGAATTTCTGACAGCCAATTCAGAAATAGCTAACTTACACCCTGATTATGCTGATTTAGTGAAACTTGGAGCTGATAAGTTTTACTTTTCAGGAAATCATCCTGCGGTCTTATTTGTAAATATAAAGTCATTTAGTAGCAATGACGAATTAAGGCGTATTGCTGCTATTCAGCATAAAGCATGGAATTATCGAAAGGTTATTTTATTATTTGCATTATCTGAAACAGAAATAAGAATCTATAACTGCTACGAAAAACCAACCTATATAAAGGGAGATGACGATATTAATTTAAAATTAAATCCTGCAGAATTATTACGTTATGATACGATATCTTCGGATGTTGATACCTTTAATATCCTTGTGGAGATTTTTTCTCGTATAGGAGTAGACAACGGGGTATTATGGACAGAACAGCCAGAAATACGAAAAAAGATAGATTTACAAAACCGAATAGATGCTTATTTGGTAAAAAGTCTTATTGAAACAGCTAACGCATTAGAAAAAGATGGTTTAAACAAGGAAGTAATCCATAGTCTTTTAATGCGGTCACTCTTTATTTTATTTTTAGAAGATAAGGGAGCAGCCAACGAAGCTGGTTTATATGCAAAAATCAAAAGCGACTGTTCAAGTTATTTCGATATTCTTGATAGTAAAGAGGCTACATATAAGCTATTTGAAGAGGTACAAATTCACTTCAATGGAAATGTTACTCCCGTTTTACCTAATGAGAAAGAATTAGTAACCGACAATCACCTTAAACTTATTAAGAGATGTTTTATAGATGGAAATATATCAGATAATGAAACATTGTTTAAGAATTGGAGATTGTTTAATTTTGAAATTATACAAATTGAATTATTAAGCGAAATTTACGAGATTTTCTTAGGGGAATTAAAACATGAGCGTGGTCAGTTTTACACACCATATAATTTGGTAGAACTTATCCTTTCTGATAAGCTTCCTATCAGTAAGAGTAACTACAATGTGAAAATTTTAGATCCAGCTTGTGGTTCGGGTATTTTCTTGGTTGAAAGTTACAAACGTCTTATAAAAAGATGGAAAAAAGCTAATAACTCTAATAAGATCAACTTTGAAAATTTAAAGAATTTACTTTTAGACAATATATATGGAATAGAAATAGATGAAACTGCTATTAAAGTAGCTGCATTTAGTTTATATTTAGCATTGATAGATGAATTAGACCCTAAAACCCTTTGGATTGAAACTAACTATCAATTACCTTATCTGATTTTTGATTCAGAAGATACAAATATCAAAAATCAAGGGCGAAATTTATGGAGAAAAGACACAATCGGAGAAGTGAACACGCATCTTTTCCCAAAAGTTGATTTAATTATTGGTAATCCTCCTTTTGGGACTAAGAACTTACCGCAAACAATCAAAGAGTATTGTTCCAAATATAAATTTTCAAATGAGTATGTACTTCCATTCATTCATAAATCGGTTGATTTTTGTCCAACGGGAGAGATTGCTTTAATTTTTAATTCAAAAGTGTTAACAAATACACAAAAACCATATCAAAATTTCAGAAAATGGTTATTCAACTCAAATTATGTCGAAAAAATATATAATCTTTCTATATTCCGTAAAACACCAAAGCATTTCGGTGGACAATTATTTGCGTCCGCAGTAGGACCTGTAAGTATTGTTTATTTTCAACATATTGCTCCTGAAACCATTTCTGAGACAATAGAATATTGGGCTCCTAAAACCTATATAAAATCAAGTATTGTTGATGGTGTTGTTATTGATAATAGCGATATTAAAGAATTACCTAGGACTGAATGTTTGAATCCGAATTCTAAAATTTGGAAAGTTGCACAATGGGGTGATTTTAATAATTTTAGACTTTTGAAAAAACTTCAAAAAACAACTTTAAAAGATTATTTTGACAAAACTGATAATTGGATTTATGGAAGAGGTTTAAATGCAGATAGTGACAATCCTGATTTTGTTCCTAACCAAATGATAAAAACAGAATGTATTGAAAGATATTTCACAAACCCCGATACATCTACACAATGCAATACAAAATTTTACAGAAAAAACAATGAACAATTGTTTTATCCTCCATTTGTAATATTCAAAGAGGGACAACACAATACAGAAATAGCATGTTCTCTTTTTGAGAAAAAAAGATACTGCACTACTGGTGCTTTCATTATAAATACAACGGATGAAAATTTAGATGAAAAAAAATTTTTAGTTTCATATTTAAATTCAGATATTGCTAAATACATATTATTTTTAACTGCATCATCATGGGGAATTGAACGAGAACGTGTTTTGCTAAATGAACTATTAGAGCTACCATCTCCATTTTTCTCAATAGATTCTGATATACTAAAAAACATAGCAAATGCTTTTGATAAAATTGTTTTACTCAAGAAAGGTGTAATTTGTAATGATGCTAAAATTAAAGAGCAAGAACAATATATATTTAATGAGTTTATTAAGCATTTCTCATTATCTGATAGAGAAGTTGCTCTAATAGAAGATACAATGTCGTTTAGCTTAGGATTATTTAAAGATGGACATAATTCTATTGGCTTTAGGCGAACTCAATTGTCTGAAAACATAAAGTATGCAGAAACTTTATATAATGATATAAATTCATTCTTATTATCATCAAACACAAAAGTTTCGGCAACGATATATGATGTACAACCAAATGATCCGTTAAATTTAGTCATTCTACATTTTGAAAAAAAAGTAAAAGGAATTGAAATTAAAAACATTTCCGAACTTAGGAAACAATTACAAGAAATAGACCAATATACTATTCAGAAAAAAGCACATAGTATATATGTACAAAAATACATAAAATACTATGATAAAGATACGGTTTATCTGATTAAACCCAATCAAAAGAGATTCTGGACTAGAACTCAAGCTATGGAAGATGCTTCTTCATTAATAGCTGATATTATTAACATGGCTAAATAATGAATATGGAAGGGATTCTTAATAAAAACATTATTAGCGATTTTGAAAATAGCTTCCGAACTAATTGCTTGATTTTAATCGGAGAAGCATATAAATGGCTAAAAGACACAAAAAATATTACCGTTGACTGGGACGAGGAAACAATTTCGGCTAATATCTTTACTCATATAGATGAGAATGAAAAAGCAATAACGTGGAATATCAATGTTTCGGATGAGTGCCGACTATATCATCAAGCTATTCTCAACAACAAAAAAAGAGCTAAGTCTGCATCTCGTATAGACTTAAAACTATCCACTAATTGGATTAAAGCAACTAAACGGGTGTGCTATTTTGTTGAAGCAAAAAACTTAATAGAAAATAACTGTGCTAAGCAGGGACGAAAAACAAAATTAAACGCAAAAAAAATCCAAGAAAGATACATATCTACAGGTATAGACCATTTAATTTCAGGAGAATATCCACCTAATGGCTGTATGCTTGGCTATATAATAGAGGGAACAACAACAAGGATAGTGGAGAATATAAATGAAATATTATTTCAGGCAACAAGAAGTAATGAAACCTTAAAAAAGAAAGAGTTGGACATTCCTTATTTAGAAGAAGCCTATATATCAGTGCATCTAAATGATTATGTATTACATCATTATTTTTTGCAATTTTCAAACCCTCAAAACAGTTAATGACTTTTGTTTCTGCAACCATCAGTTGCAGAAACAATTCACATACTAAAAGTATCCCCATTTTCCAGTTATTAGTTAGAAAATGGGGGGATATATTTTAGTCCTCATCCTTTATCAAATGCCGTAATTCCGGGGTATTCTTTATACGGGTGATTTCATCCTCTACAATTTTCCGGACTTCCTGCCGGATGCGCTCGTAGTTGGCTTGTATCTCCTCCTGCATCCGGTCGTTGCCGTCCTTGTCGGTGAAGTCGATAATCTGCGGCAACTTCACGTAATGGGCGGTTTCCCGCTTCACCTTTTCGTTGTCCACCACGATTTCGCAGTGGAAAATCTTCTGCTCTATCCGTTCATCGAAGTTGTCCGCCACAGCACCCACGAACATACCTTGCGTGAGGTTGGATATTTTGCTGGCGGGTATCAGGCTGTCCATTTGGGTGCTTATGGAAGTGGACTTCTCCCGCTGGTTGATGGTCATGCTCTGCCGCTTCTGCAACACCTTTCCGAAGCGTTCCGACAATATCTTTGCCGTCTCGCCGACCACCTGACCGCTGAAAATATTGCCCACCGTGTTTTGTATGACCTTGCTTTCCTTGTCCCCGTAGTCACGGGTAAGCTGGCTGTAATCCTGAAAGCCCAGCAGGACGGCGACCTTGTTGCTCCGGGCGGTCGCAATCAGGTTGTCCAGCCCACGAAAATAGATAGTCGGCAACTCGTCTATTATTACCGAGCTTTTAAGCTGACCTTTCTTGTTTATCAGCTTCACAATACGGCTGTTGTACAGACCGAGTGCCGCCGAATAGATGTTCTGGCGGTCGGGGTTATTGCCGACCACCAGTATTTTAGGTTCTTCCGGGTTGTTGATGTCCAGCGAGAAATCATCACCCGTCATCACCCAATAGAGTGCCGGACTTATCATTCGGGAAAGCGGGATTTTCGCGCTGGCTATCTGCCCCTGCAACTGCTCCTGCGCATCGGATTCCCAAGCGTCCACGAACGGGGAAAGATAGTTTTCCAGTTCGGGATAGCTGCGCAAAATCGTGAACACATCGGCGTATTTCTTGTTCAACAGTTCAATAGCATGAGGGAACGTACAATACTTGCCTCCCTGATAGATACGGAGATACCAGATTATAGCCGCCAAAAGGATAATTGGCGATTCCACAAAGAAGTCGCCCTGCTTGGTAATCCAACTGCGGTTCAGGTTGAGCATAATCGTGTAGCTGGCTTCGTAAGCGTCCGCAATATCCGACATGAAGGCGGCGTTTATCGGGTTGCACCGATGGCTCTTGCGTGGGTCGTCAAAATTGATAATGTAAAATTTCGGCTTTACCTTGTACCCGTCTAAGTGGTTGAGCAAATGGTTGTAAGCAATTTCCGAGAGGTCGGGAAATTTGTAGTCATATAGGTATAGCGCAAACCCCTTCTCGATTTGCTGTTTTATGTAATTGTTTACCACCGCATAGGATTTCCCGCTGCCCGGAGTCCCTAACACGATGCTTGCTCGAAAAACGTTTACAACGTTAATATAGCCTTTGTTCCACTTCTTCTTATAGTAGAACCGGGTCGGCAAATTGACGGAATACTCGTTTTCAATCAGGCGGGTTTCCTGCATGAAACTCTCGTTCTCGGTGTTAAAGACATCCTCCATCAGGTTGTTCTTCAACAGGCGGGACATCCATGTACCTGCCATGAGCAGGCAGATATAGCCAGCCGACAGCGTGGCGATGTAAAACACCGTGTCCGCCGTATGCGGAAGCGGCAGTTCCAGCAACCACCAGTTGAATAAGAACAGCACGACACCCGCCGCAAGGCAGCAATAAATCTTCACCCAAGTTATCTTCTCGTTCTTCACCCCTTTTGTCCCGATGCACGACAAGGCGAGGAACACCACAGAGAAAAGTTTCGTCCAAAAAACGGACGAGAACAGCCCGGTGGTACGCTGGAAGTTCCACAAAATCTTGTCCACCACCTCAAAAGTTACTCCCCACTCTTTCAGGGTGGAGTAACAGAACCAGTACACGTTGATTCCCACGAATAGAATACTGACAGCCCGCATAAAGTCCATGACCCTTGCAAGCCCCCTCAAATCATCTTCCTGTTGCATAATTGTATCTTTTTGTTAATCAGTTAGTCGATGCGTTTTACACGCTTCTTTTTCTTCTTTCTCTTTTGGCTGGCAGTCTCCTGTGGCTCATCACCGCCTGATGCGCCGCCGAACAATCCTCCGAAAGCACCCGCTACGGAAGCCACACCCGAAACGATGTCGGCTTTCGGCGTGAAGTTCGGCTGTTCCTGATGCGTGGGTTGTTCCTGCCGTGATATTGACACATCGGGCTGTTGCGCCTTTCCGGTTTCACCTGAAAAGCGTTCGTTGAACACATTCGCCGAATACTCCTTGCCCAAGCGTGAACCATTCAGCACCACCCGGTTGTCGTGGTCGATGAACGTAACGCCATAGATGCGCCCGCTGTCGTTCTGACGGAACACCACGTCAATGCCCTGCCGTTTCAGTTCCCGTTCAAACTCTTGTCGGTTATGGGATGTCCGCATGGCGGCGGCGACAATCTTCCGGGTACGCTCTTTCAGTTTCCCGTTCCTGATTGCTTCGCCCGACCGCTCCATCCTGCGCCGTACCGCTTCATAGCCCACCGACTTGCCGATGCGGGAAGCCTTTACCGGATTGCCTGTTTTTTCGCCTTTGTCATTGGTAGCTGAATAGACAATGCCCTGATAGGGTCTGCCGTTTATCTCCCCCTTGACTTCCTCGGCGCACACGTTATGGGCGGCAAGCAACGTCTTGTACTCCCCGAACGACTGGAAACGGTAGCCGTAGCAAGCCGCCTTCACCGTATTGCCGATTTGGTGCTTCACGTCTCCGGCTGCGTAATCGACCTTTTTAAGTTCCGGGCGTTCGGCACGTTCTCTCCGCTCCGCCGGATGCAGGTTGTATTTCCGTTCCAGTTCACGGGTAATCTGTTTGCTTCTCCGATGCTCGAACCTGTCATTCAGCGGTCTGCCGTTCTCGTCCACCCGCAAGCCCACGATATGGATATGGTGGCGGTCGATGTCGGTATGCTTGTACACCAGATAGGGCTGTTCGCCATAGCCCAGCTTCTGCATATACTCCCGTGCGATGTCGGCAAGCTGCGGGTCGGTCAGCACGTCTTCCGGGTGCGGGTTTATGGAAATATGAAGTATCGGTTTTTGGGTGGAAAGCTGGACGGGCATCTGCATCTCGAAGCTGCGCATACACTCGCCGATACTGAAATTCCCGTCCTCGTTTAACAGCATCTTATTGGAGAAAAGCACCTCCGCTTCTTTCCTGTCCACCTTGTCTTGGTTGTATGCCAACGCCCCGAATAGGGAACTTCCCGTATTTATCTTGGCAACCATAGTTCCCTGCATTCGTTTGTCAGGTCGATAACCTGACGGTTCAAAGCTGATAATTCGGTGGTCGCCTTTTCCAGTTTATAGAGAAAAGCCAGTGCCTTTTTCTCCGAAAAGTTACTGTGCAATGCCTTTACCACTTGGTTGTAATTGACCGCTACGGCTCTGAACTGCGCATAAAATTCGGTCAGCTTGGCGCAATACTCGACCGCCGACTTGTCCACTTTCACCACCCGGAACGGCTCGCCGAACAGCCGTGCGGCGATGAAACGGGACTTGCTCGTAACGCCCGACTGCTCCCATTGTGCGAGGAAGCGGGCGTTCTCCCGGTCATTCAGGTACAGCACATGGCGGTGCTTCGCCGGGTCTTGTAGGGCGGGGCGACCGCCCTTGTTGCTTCTTCTTGTTTCCATGCTTCTTTGAATTAAAAAATCACGACTTCGGAGTGGTTTTCACCCCCCGCAAGGGGCAAGGCGTTTTTCAGGCACGGAAAACGGTTTCGTGTGCCACGAAACACACCTTGCTATTTTCTGGCGAAAATCGAAAATCCGTCCCTGACGGATTGGGGTCAGTGCAAGGCGGCAAGCCTGCCGTCCGCCGACCGGATTCCACGCCTTTCCCCTTTGGGCATCTGTTACTCCGCTGCAAAGTAACGGTGATTTATAATGCTGTAAAATAGCCGGTTGGTGGACAAACCGGGACATCGGGGGACAAAGCGGGACGCATCTGGAAACGGACGCTTTTTCTCCTTTTATTTGCAGAAGATTTCAAGATTGAAAGCAATATGGAAAGCCATGTTCCAAGCAGGAATGACTGGACGAAAGCAAGATTTCAAGACATCAGGATTGCAAGGTTTCAAGAAAGAATGAAAGCGGGATTGGAATAAAACAACTTTTCAATATTTCAAGATTGCAATGTGGAAACCAAGAAAACCATATAGCCGGATTGAATGAAAGCAATAAACAAATCCATCAACCCATAATGAACGGAAGCAATATGGAAAACGGGAAAACACCCCTTTATGTCGCCTTCTCCACCCAAAAGGGCGGGGTCGGCAAGACCACCTTCACCGTACTGGCGGCAAGCTGCCTCCACTACCTCAAAGGCTACGATGTGGCGGTGGTGGATTGCGACTACCCGCAGCACTCCATTGCAGGAATGCGCAAGCGGGATGCCGAAACGGTGTCCTCCGATGAGGAATACAAACGCATGGCGTATGAACAATTCACCCGGCTGGGCAAGAAAGCCTACCCGGTATTGTGCAGCCCGCCCGAAAAGGCGATAGCTACCGCCGATGAATATATAGCCGGAACGGACAACAAACCCGACATCGTGTTCTTCGACCTTCCCGGAACGGTGAACAGCGAGGGCGTGATAAGCTCCCTTGCCGGGGTGGACTACATCTTCACACCGATTTCCGCCGACAAGGTGGTGCTGGAAAGCAGCCTGTCCTTTGCGGCGGCTATTCACAAGCTGCTGGTGAAGAACGAAGCCTGCCGCCTTGCGGGTCTGTACCTCTTTTGGAACATGGTGGACGGTCGGGAGAAAACAGACCTCTACACCGCCTATGACAAGACCATCAGGGAACTGGAACTGCCGCTGATGAAAACTTTCATCCCCGACACCAAACGCTACAAGAAGGAACTGGCAGCTGACAAGAGAACAGTGTTCCGCTCCACGCTCTTTCCCGCCAGCCGCCCGCTGGTGAGGGGCAGCAACTTGGAGGAACTGATAACGGAAATGTTGCATTACATTAAACTACAATGACATGGCAAAGCAAAACGGCACAATGCCGAAGATAGACGAGGATTTCATGCGGGAACTCATCTCGCAAGGCGTACCCGGCAAGCAGGTCGGCAATAAACCGGATGACGTGCCGCAGGAAACGCAGTCGGAAACGGCGCAAGCGGAGAAACCGACATCCCGCAAGCGCAAAGGCGGTTCGGGCGACTACCGGGAAACCTACTTCCGGAAAGTGGAACTGACCGACCGCCAGCCCTTGTACGTGAGCCGCACGACCCACGAGAAGCTGATGCGCATCGTGACGGTGATAGGCGGGCGCAAGGTAACGGTCAGCAGCTATGTGGAAAACATCTTGACACGCCATTTCGAGCAGTATCAAGATGAGATTAACGCCCTGTATGAAAGCAACTACCAAAAACCGTTTTAGGCATGACGATAATTTACTGCATCATCACCGCACTGGTCGTGTACTACCTTGCACTGTTTGTCTGGTATCGACATGCGGATAACAAGGTTGAAAACAGCGCAGGCAATGGAACGCTCCCTGAAAATGAAGATTCTGCCGGATATACGCTGATAGGCGAAAGCCGTTACAAGGGCGGACAAATCGACCCACAGCCGGACAAAGCCGGACACCTCACGCAAGCGGCTGAAAATGATACTATTTTTGCGCCGGAAGCCGCCGGAACGGACGAAACGCCCGGCTATGCGGATGACGAACCCGACTACGAGGACGAGGAAATCGCCGGGTACATGGCTGGGGATGATACGGGTCGGGCTACGGGCGTGAGTTTCGAAGAACTGGGCGAAGCGGTACGCACGGCGAACGCCGACATCTCCACCGAAGCGGAACAACGGCAAGCCGCCGGGACGCTGGCAAGGATTGAGGGGACAAACCTCTACGATGCGGTGGTGGAGAACATCAACGGCGGGCTGGCAAGGGTGGCGGAACTGCTGAAACGCAATGAAGCTGAACTGGCTCCGGCGGCTGTCCCTGCCGCTACCGCCGACACGGGCAAGGAATACGGGGCGTTTGACATGAACGAATATCTGTAATATAATGTATAACTCAAACTCAATTCGCAATGGAAACGAAAAAGAAAGTCATTCTGTCGGCGGCTCTCCTTGCCGCTGTGGTAAGTGCCTACGCACAGGGTAACGGGCAGGCGGGCATCACCGAAGCCACCAATATGATTACCAGCTACTTTGACCCCGGCACGAAACTCGTGTACGCCATCGGTGCGGTCTGCGGGCTGATTGGCGGGGTAAAGGTATATAACAAGTTTTCAAGCGGTGACCCGGATACCAGCAAGACCGCCGCAAGCTGGTTCGGTGCTTGCATCTTCCTGATTGTCGCCGCCACCATCCTCCGGTCGTTCTTCCTTTAATGCGTGGATGTATGACAGAATATCCGGTAAACAGGGGCATCGGCAAGCCCGTGGAGTTCAAGGGGCTGAAAAGCCAGTACCTTTTCATCTTTGCGGGCGGCTTGCTCGCCGTGTTCGTGGTGTTCATCGTCCTGTTCATGGCGGGCGTGAACCAGTGGGTCTGCATCGGCTTCATCGTGTCGGCATCCCTGCTGCTCGTGTGGCAGACGTTCCGGCTCAATGCCCGGTACGGCACATACGGGCTGATGAAGATAGCCGCCCGCAAGCGGCATCCCCGGTTCATCATCAACCGCAAGGCGATCCCCCGGCTGTTCACTTATAAGAAAAGAAAGGAGACCGACCAATGAGGAATATGTTAAAGGCTACCACGCTGGAAAGGAAATTTCCCCTTTTGGCGGTGGAAAACGGCTGCATCGTCTCGAAAGATGGCGACATCACGGTGGCTTTCCGGGTGGAACTGCCCGAACTGTTCACCGTCACCCGTGCCGAGTACGAAGCCATCCATTCGGCATGGTACAAGGCAATCAAGGTGCTGCCAGGCTACTCCATCGTACATAAGCAGGACTTCTTCATCACGGAGAACTACCAGCCCGACACGGAAAAGGACGGGCTTAGCTTCCTGTCCCGGAGTTATGAGCGGCATTTCAACGAACGCCCGTTCCTGAACCATTACTGCTACCTGTTCCTGACCAAGACGACCAAGGAGAGAAGCCGCCGACAGAGCGACTTCTCCACGCTCTGCCGGGGCAGGATTGTCCCGCAGGAGATAGCGGACAAGGAAACGGCTGTGAAATTCATAGAGGCGGTCGGGCAGTTTGAGCGTATCATGAACGACAGCGGTTTCATCACGCTTGCCCGGCTGACCGCACCGGAAATCACCGGGCAGGACGGACGGGCGGGCATCATCGAGAAATACTTCTCGCTCTCGCAGACCGACACCACCTCGTTGAAGGACATCGGGCTGTACCCGGAGGAAATGCGCATCGGCGATGACATCCTGTGCCTGCACACCCTTTCGGACGTGGAGGACTTGCCCGGCAAGCTCGGCACGGACTTCCGGTTTGAAAAACTTTCCACCGACCGGAGCGACTGCCGTTTGTCTTTCGCCGCTCCTGTGGGCGTGCTGTTGTCGTGCAACCATGTCTATAACCAGTACGTCTTCATAGACGACCACACAGAGAACCTGAAAAACTTCGAGCAGACCGCCCGGAACATGCAGTCGTTGTCCCGCTACTCCCGTGCCAACCAAGTGAACAAGGAATGGATAGACGAGTACCTGAACGAAGCGCACAGCAAGGGGCTTGTCTCGGTGCGCTGCCACTGCAACGTCATGGCATGGAGCGATGACCGGGAGGAAATCAAGCGCATACGCAACGATGTGGGAAGCCAGCTTGCCCTGATGGAGTGCAAGCCACGCCACAACACGGTGGACGTGCCCACGCTCTTTTGGGCGGGCATACCCGGCAATGAAGCGGACTTCCCGGCGGAGGAAAGTTTCTACACGTTTTTGGGGCAGGCTCTCTGCCTGTTCGTGGAGGAAACCAACTACAAGAGTTCGCTTTCCCCGTTCGGCATCAAGATGGCGGACAGGGTGAGCGGACGACCGCTGCATATTGACATATCCGACCTGCCCATGAAGAAAGGCATCACGACCAACCGCAACAAGTTCATACTTGGGCCGAGCGGTTCGGGAAAGTCTTTCTTCACCAACCACATGGTACGCCAGTATTACGAACAGGACGCGCACGTGCTGCTGGTCGATACGGGCAACAGCTACTTGGGGCTGTCCCAGCTTATCCACAACCGCACACACGGCGAGGACGGGATTTATTTCACGTACACCAACGAGAACCCGATAGCGTTCAACCCGTTCTATGTCGAGGACGGGGTATTTGACATCGAGAAGAAAGAGAGCATCAAGACGCTTATCCTTACCCTTTGGAAGCGGGACGATGAAGCCCCCAAACGGTCGGAGGAAGTGGCGTTGTCCAATGCGGTAAGTGCTTATATCGAACGCATCACGGAGGACAAATCGGTAACGCCCTGCTTCAACACGTTCTATGAGTTTGTGCGGGACGATTACCGCCGACAACTGGAACGGAAGAATGTTAGGGAAAAGGACTTTGACATTGACGGCTTCCTGAACGTGCTTGAACCCTATTACAAGGGCGGCGAGTA
>ERZ772876.2228-NODE-2228-length-16781-cov-13.366256_pt1 | contig 16781 bp, 14 predicted proteins | sample MGYA00580584_ERZ772876 | MGnify/ENA primary metagenome ERZ772876 (study PRJEB29015, sample SAMEA2737728) | human gut metagenome | biome: human gut; feature: human-associated habitat; material: faeces | place: China | collected 2012 ... | reverse complement strand
CTACAAAGAGAACGCTCTTGCCTTCTGCTGAAAGCTCACGAACAAAGTTGTAAGCTTCTTCAAGCTTCTTTACACTCTTCTGAAGGTCGATAATGTAGATACCGTTACGCTCAGTAAAAATGTACTCAGCCATCTTAGGGTTCCATCTTCTTGTCTGGTGACCAAAGTGAACACCTGCTTCAAGAAGCTGTTTCATTGAAACTACTGCCATAATAAAAATCCTCCTTAGGTTAAAACCTCCGCTGTGCCTTTGTTTTTATCAACGCAATAAGCAAATTCTATGAATCTGCCACCCTGTTGACAAGCATCAGCGTGCGAATTGCCTGTATATTATACCATAAAAGTAAAAAAAATCAAGTGTTTTCGAAAAAGTTTTTTTTCAAAAACACCTGATATTTTCTTAAATATTAAATTGTTTTCGGAAACTCCAATCAATACCACAAATCAAAGAATCTTACATTACCGATGCTTGTGATGTAATTCTGTGATTCATGCCAGCTGCTTGAACCGACATAGAAGCAAAGAACTCTGTGCTGAACTGCCGAGCCGTTCTGATCAAAGATAAAGGAAACAGCATTTTTTACATCCTGATTCGGTGCATAAGCAGTCGAACCGTAATACTGATATTCCGAAATAATTCTGTCAATTGATGTTGTGTTTGAACGGTTCATTGCGTCACGGATTGACTGTGCGATAAGGGCACAGCCTGTGTAACCCATTGAACCACCTTCGCCCATTACAAGTCTTTCGAGTTTCTCTCTGTCATAGCTTGAAAGAGAAACAGGTGAAGGACTGTAGGACGGATCCGGATTGGCGATACTTACAAGGTAGCCACTCTGATAGTTTGACGAGCTTGATGTACTGTCTGTATAGCCGTAATCCGATGAATTAGATGCGGAACTGCTGTTGTCCGATGAACTGTCAACATAGCTTGTATAGCTCTGTGGAGTTCGGCTTGAAGTTTCTGACTCCGAAGGTTCTGACTTTAAACTTTCCGCCTTTTTGGAAGCCTGTGAACTTTCAGCTTTCTTCTTCGCAGTTTTTGCAGATTTAGTTTCCTTTTCAGTTGTTTTCTGTGTAGTCGCTGCGGATGTTGTAATCTCTTGGGTTACGGGGGCAGTAGTTTCTTCAACGCAGTTATCTGTAATAACGAGTGAAAAATCATTGATGTTACCGACTGCAAGCGAAGCAGCACGGCTGTCTTCAAAAGCATCTACATCCGGTGCAAGAGTTGTTGTCGGAACAACAAGAGCAGCTGCCGCCAGAGATACCGCAATAGCATAGGATAATGCCTTAAAGCCTTTGCGTTTTGACTTCTTTTCGGGTTTGCGAGTTCTCTTTGAACTCTCCGAATTGTTGTCACATCCGTAGTGTTTATAGTTTGTCGCTCTCAAAAATTTATCCTCCCTGTGATTTTTGCACATTAAGGTAACTACTATAACTGCCGTCAAAAGCAAGCGTATATACAAGATGTAGTTATCTGTTTAAAAATGTGCCAAGTCCTTTAGTCGTAAAATTTTATCAAACACACAATTGCAATTGTATTAAAGCACAAACTTTTGAAAATTGCAAGTTTGACAGGGAAAGATAAATTGTAACAATTGTAACCGAAATGTTACTTATGTGGTTTTAATTTCTTTAAAAAATAATGATTTGTGCATTATGCATAATTTAGCAAATATTTCTTAGGTTATTTTGCCTTAATGCGAAAATTTGAAAAAATTCAAAATTTAGCCCCAAAACGGGGTTTTTTCGGCTTTTTTACTGGCTTTGGGGTCTGGCAACTGATGATTACCGTATCCTCTCCTATGAGGTCAATTTTCTCCCACGGAATTATGTAGTCCTGACATTTTCCCACCAGACTAAAAAATCCCGGTCTGCCGAAAATAACAATTGACACAACAGTTGCGCATTTGGTATCCACAATAACATCGTCGATAAATCCTATTCTTGTTCCGTCACAGGCGCTTATGACTTCCTTATGTCTTAAATCGGTAAATCTGCAATTCATATAACCACTCCGAAATCTGTTTTTGATATACATATATATGAAAAGGAACGGTCATTATATTCATTGACATTTATATCATAATTTGTTAGAATTGAATCACAATATTTTCGCAAAAAAGGAGCGATAATTATGAATTATGTATTTATGACAGATGCCTCCTGCGACCTTACACAGGAGCTTGTTAACGAAATCGGCGTTGAAGTTCTTCCGATGGAATTTCATATGCAGGACAAGTCCTATCTTCATTATCCGGATTGCAGAATGATGAGCCTCTCGGAATTCTACAGTAAGCTTAAAGAGGGTATTGATTCAAAGACAACACAGATTAACTATGACAGCTTTTACAAGAGCTTTGAAAACTATCTTAAAGCCGGCAAAGATATCATTTACACAGGCATTTCAACAGGCTTGAGCGGAACATACAACACCTGTATGATGGCTGTTAAGGATTTAAAGGAAGTTTATCCGGACAGAAAGATTATTGCAATTGATTCTCTTTGCGATTCGGCAGGACTTGGACTTCTCATCTACCTTGCAGGCAAAAAATACAGCGAAGGCGCTACAATTGACGAACTAAAAGAATACATTGAAGACACCTGTATAAAAGTATGTCATTGGTTTGTTGTTGAAGACCTTGATCAACTCAAGAGAGGCGGTAGAATTTCCTCTGTTTCCGCAACATTCGGCAAAGCTTTGCAAATTAAACCTCTCATCAGTGTTGACGATGAAGGCCATCTTATCAATGTTGCAAAAATCAGAGGTAAGAGCAATGTTGTTCCGGCTCTCGTAAAACACCTTGAAAGAGACGCCGAAAATCTCAAAGACAGCGTTGTTATGGTTGCCCATGCGGATAATCCGGAAGGCGCCGAAGAACTTAAAAAGGCAATCAAGGGTAAGTGCGAGGAAGTTGTCATGACGGATATCGGTCCTGTAATCGGTACCCATGTAGGTTCGGGAATGCTGGCAGTCCTTTTCCTCGGCACAAGAAACCTTAAATCATAATCAAAATACAGCAAAATATGCAATAAGCGTGCAGTCTGAATTAAACTGCACGCTTTTCTTTTGTCAGTCCCTTGTGTAATATAAAAGGCACATTACACTTACGCCGACAAATCCGCCTATAAACAATCCGATAATTAATCCTGCAATCAATAATTTACCTCCTGACCATATTTTGACAATTATTATTTTCTGCTTGTGAGATAATAAGTAAAGGTAATAAATTTAATGGAAATGTTATTAGAACAGCATTTCGCAGGGGGAATAAAATGAAATCTGTTTACATAGATGTACTGATTACCGTAAATGTTTTCATTGACTTTATACTTATTTTATGCACCAAAAAGGCGCTTTGTATCAACACCTCGTTTAAAAAAATGTTGCTTGCGTCGCTTCTGGGGGGAGTGCAAAGTCTTATTGCACTTTTCCCTCCCCTGCCTTTCTTTTTGAACATACCTATCGATATTTTATGTGCCGCCGGAATTGTGTTATGTGCATTCGGCAAGTGTTCGTTTAAGTGTTTTATCAAACGAATATCCGTGTTTCTTTCTCTCTCATTTTCATTCTGCGGAATTATGATGTTTCTGTACAACGCTTTCAAACCGAAAGGTATGGAAGTATACAACGACACAGTGTATTTTAACATTTCGCCCGTCCTCCTGATTATTTTAACTCTTGTCTGTTATTATATTCTCAAATTGACGAAAATATTGACGAAGGGGGGCAACGGTTCGGGAGTTTGCAAAGTTGAAATCAAGGTTAACGAACAAAGCTATTTTTTCCCTGCAAAGATTGATACGGGTTGCAACCTTGTTGAACCGTTTTCGGGAAATTATGTCATTATTGCTGAACAAAATATTTTTGATGATTATGTTCCCGATGAAACCAAAACAAGGATTATTCCGTTTGAAAGCCTTGGCGGAAACGGAATTGTAAAAGGATTTCCTCCCGATAAGGTTAAAATTGACGGCAAGGAAATCTGCAAAAGCATTTATATAGGCATATGTAATGATGTATTGAAAGGAGATGTTAAGGCAATCATACCGTACGAACTTGTAAAAATATCAGAATAGGAGCAATGTTATGTTTTTAATGAAGGTTATTCAGAAAATCCGATTTGCACTCGTTATTGAAAATGAAATATTCTACATTAACGGCAGTGAAACTCTCCCCCCACCGCTTACACGAGAAGAAGAACAACATATTATGGAGAATATTGCAAAAGGAGACAGTAAGGCAAGAGAACCGCTTATTGTCCACAATTTAAGACTTGTGGTATATATTGCAAAAAAGTTTGAAACTCCGAATGCAAGTGCGGAGGATTTGATTTCAATAGGCACAATCGGGCTTATCAAGGCGGTGAACACCTTTTCTCCCGAAAAGAATATTAAGCTTGCAACCTACGCATCAAGATGTATTGAAAACGAAATTCTGATGTTTTTACGAAAATCATCACAACTGAAAAACGAGGTATCGATTGACGAACCGCTGAACACGGACTGGGACGGCAATGAACTGCTCTTATGCGATGTTCTCGGAAGCGATCCTGACACGGTAAACAGAAATATTGAATGCGAGCTTGAAAAAAGTCTTGTTTTGCAGGCAGTTTCAAAGCTTCGTGACCGAGAATGTCTTATTATGGAGTTAAGATTCGGACTTAACGGACGAAAGGAACACACGCAAAAGCAGGTTGCCGACAAGCTTGGAATTTCGCAGTCATACATATCAAGGCTTGAAAAGAAAATTATTCGCCAATTAAAAATTGACCTTGACAAAGCAGTATGATTTTTGTCTGAACTCGAACCAATAACATATTTCATATTAAAAACGAGAGCAACAGGCAATTTTGTCCTGATGCTCTCGTTTTTTATAAAACAGTATCTGAGGGATTGGTGACAGTATCAGAGTCATTATTATCTCCGTCACCCATAATATCGTCAATTCCGTCTTCAATATCATCCATCATATCCGAACCCGAATTTCCTGTTTCATTTTCTTCGTTACCGATGAAACCGTCCGAATCTGAAACTTCTCCGTTTTCAGTCATACTTTTTGAAGTTTCCTGCGTATTTGATGTTTGTGAAGTCTGACTTGTTGTGTCAGTCATACTGTCGTTTTTATCATTGCCGCAACCAGTGATAAAACATACTGAAATTAAAGCTACGGCAAACAGACCTAAAAATTTTTTCAAACTAATCAATCCTTATAAAAATAAAATGGTACTGAATCAACAGCACCATTATTATTTACGGAATTTTTCGTAATATTTAATTTGGAATTTAATAATTTTAATCTTTGGCAATAACAAGATGAGGGTACGGAATTGTGATACCGTTTTTATCAAACTCTTTCTTGACATTTTCTTGCAGGAAGAAATAAACCTCGTAGTAATCATCAGGAGTTGCCCATGCAAAAACCTTAATCTGCACTCCGCTGTCAAGATGTTCACCGACTCTTACAGTAGGTTCGGGATCTTTTAAAATCATCTCATTTGTTGCCATAAGGTTGAGAATAATCTCACGCACCTTGTCGATATCATCATCATAGCTTACCGAGAAAATACAGTCAACCCTTCTCTGCTCAACCATTGTGCAGTTTACAACATTGTTTGATGTGAGTCTTGAATTAGGAATTGTCACAAGCTTATTATCAAGTGTATGCACGGTTGTTGAGAAAATATTGATTTCCTCAACCGTTCCTTTTACTCCCTCAAAATCAAGAATATTACCCGACACAAACGGTTTGTTTATCAAAATTACAAGTCCGCTGACAACATTTTTCAGCAAATCCTGTAATGCAAGACCTGCTGTAAGGGCTGCCGCACCGAGTGCCGTAATAAGCGACGCAACATTCACACCGATTGTCCCGAGTGCAGTTACTGCAACAATGAAATAGAAAATCACCTTGAGAACGGACAATACAAAGCCTTCGGCTGTACCGTCCATTCGTGATTTATTAAGGATTTTTCGGAGAATCCCTATAATCAACCTGGTAATTATATATCCGATAACAATTACAGCTACACACACAAGAGCCTTTGAAAGATATTCAAGCAACTTTTCTTCAGTGATATTCATATCTACACCTCTGCATCAACAAGAAATTCGGAAATCTTCTCTCCGTTCTCATAAACAGAAACCACTATATTGCCGTTTTCATCAAAAGAAACGCTCTTACCTGTGCGAACACCGTTTTCGTAATTGCTCACATCAATAAGATTTCCGTTTCTGTCAAATCTTGCACCATAGCCGTCAGGAGTATTATTATCCCACTTACCCGCATGCATTGTACCGTCACTCAGCCTGTAACCGACACCGCCGCCGTTGCGTGAATTATCGGTCCAGTTTCCAACATAATTTATACTGCCGTTGTTATAATAGCAAACACCGAATCCGTTGCGCCTGTCATCAAGGTATTCACCGTCATATGAGGTCATACCGTCAGGAGAAACCGTTCTGCCTCTGCCTGTCCTGCAATTATTTTCATCAAGATTACCGAAATAGGTATATCTTCCCGATTTAGTAAGAATCACCACATCACAATGGGGTTCTTCTTCGTTTACAATTTCAGGATTTTCTTCATCGGATTCTTCTGTCGGCACATCATCTATTTGGCAATGTGTGCCGATATTAGATTCAACATTTTCAAAATCAGTTTCTTCATCTTCGGAAGCTTCACCGGAGCTGTCAACAGTTACAACACTTTCGGAATCTCCTGTCTGTTCATCTGCTGTTTCTGCGACAGCGTCTGTATCATCTGCAATTTCATGTTCTGAAATTTGAGAATTTTCTTCAACCTCATCATCCGAAAGCTGTTCGTCTTTCTCGCCTGTTACAATTTTAACTTCCGCTGGTTCAAAATCTTCTTCGGCAGTATGATTTATAATTTCACCGAACAAATCCTTATTTGTCTTGTGAGCCTCAACAAGAATTTTCTCGATAATATCGTATGCCGAATAATCTTTCTTACTCACGGGTTCAGCCGTGTCGGAAACATTTGGAATATCTTCGTCCGTAAGATAAGCGCAATCTTCAAGATTATAAGCATTTTCGGGAACAAAATCATTTTTGAACAAATCACCGTTAAACACAAATCCGCTGTTGCCGTAGGATTTTTTCTCCGTAAACGGCATATCTGACGGTAAAAAACTTGCATCATACCAGAGCATACCCACATTTGAATATATCAAAACCCTTGAATTTTCGTTTGACTGCTTATCAGACGGGAAAAGAGTTTTTACGGAAACAATCCCGTTATCGTCAATATCTTCGGTGACAAGAGTTATAATTCCGCTGACTTTGCGTGGATATATTCTCGTGATAAGCTTATCGGCAATGCTTCTGTTAAAATATTCCGTGCGTAACCATGTATGATTACGGTCAAAAAATTGTCTTTTGAATACAATTCCTCTGTCATTGTAAGTTATAACAGAATAAACTCCGCCTGTTGCCCTTTTTACGGACTGATAAGGAAGATTATCCCTTGTTACCTTCCACGAAAGCGGTTCATTCGTCGTCAGCAGACAAGACATCTTGTAATCCATACCGTGAAGTTCGATTTCTGTAATTTCTTTTTGCTCTTTGCAGCCTGAATTAAAATAGTTTGCACGGACACCCGCAAGTGCATCATTCTTAAAATCAAGTTTTTCATGGTCTGAAACAAGAACGGAATATATAATTAAGCCGTCAGTCAGCTTTTGAGATTGTTCAAGCATTATGAATTATTCCTTTCAAGAAAATTCTGTGTAGCGTAACCCTAAAAGAAAATAAAGGGCGAACAATGTCCGCCCTGAAATAATCGAGTTATATTTAAATCAGATAGAAATTGTCATAGCAATCTTGTAAAGCTCTTCATCAAACACACGAGGCATATCAAGTGCTTCGTTGATATCAAGATCAACAATCTTGCCGCCCTGCATTGCAACAACTCTGTTACCGATATTCTGTTCAAGAAGTTCAACAGCCTTAAAGCCCATCTGGCTTGCAACAACTCTGTCACGAAGTGTCGGAGAACCGCCACGCTGTACATGACCGAGGACTGTAGCTCTTGCCTCGATACCAAGACGCTGTTCTACATACTTTGCAAGATCTCTTACACCGCCGACACCCTCGGCAACAACAACGATAAAGTGTTTTTTGCCTGTTTTCTGAGTGTTGATGATTCTTGCGATTACATCTCTTTCGATATTGTACTGAACCTCAGGAACGAGGATAGCTGTAGCACCTGTTGCGATACCTGTCTGGAGAGCAATATCACCGCAGCGTCTGCCCATAACCTCAACTACAGAACAACGGTCGTGTGACTGTGCTGTATCACGGATACGGTCAACCATCTGAATAGCTGTGTTCATAGCTGTATCAAAACCAACCGTGTATTCGGAGCAGGCAATATCGTTATCAATTGTGCCGGGAACACCGATACAGTTAATACCTGCGTTTGTAAGGCAACGAGCACCTCTGAATGAACCGTCACCGCCGATTACAACAACACCGCTTACACCGATGCTTCTGCAAAAATCGGCAGCTCTCTGAATACCGGCAGGAGTAGCGTACTCTTCGCTTCTTGCTGTGTAAAGCATTGTACCGCCGTTACCGATGATATCAGATACACTTCTGAGGTTCATTTCCTCAACATCACCGTTGAGCAAACCATTATATCCACGGTAAACACCGTAAACCTTCATTCCTTTATTTATACCGGCACGAACTACAGCTCTGACAGCCGCATTCATACCGGGAGCATCGCCGCCGCTTGTTAATACTGCAATTGATTTCTGTGTCTGTGACATTATAATCTACCTCCATAGGTTATTAACTTCTACCATTATAATACAATTGTTTTTTGTTTACAAGTGGATTTTCGCAATTTTAAAAAAATAAAAGATTTTATTACAAAAGCATTTAATCCTTCTTACCGTTTTGTTACAAAAATATGTGAATTTGTTCATAAATACACTGTTTTCACCTCTCTGTTTCGATAAAATAACAATATTTTGTAACAAAGGCTGTAAGTTTGTTGACTTTTATATAATATTGTTTTATAATTACCCTTGGATAAGAGACAGATTTTGTGCCTGTCTTGCGACAAGTCACCTGAGTGACAATTTTTCGGGAGGATAATTTATATGACTAAGTTATATCTGGCTATTCCCTGTTATAACGAAGAAGAAGTTCTGAGGGATTCGGCGGAAAAACTGCTAAACAAATACAGCACGATGATGGCAGAGGGCAAAATTTCTGCCGACAGCCGTATTGTGTTTATTGATGACGGCTCAAAGGACAGGACATGGGAGATTATTTCAGAACTCCATACAGAAAATCCTATTTTCCAGGGCATCAAGCTTTCAAGAAACAGAGGTCACCAGAATGCACTTCTCTGCGGTCTTATGACTCTTAAAGATAAGGCTGATGCTGTTATTTCAATTGACGCAGACCTTCAGGACGATATCAATACCTTTGATGAAATGGTGGCAAAGTACGAGGGCGGTTGCGATGTTGTATACGGTGTTCGTTCTAAAAGAGAAACAGACACCTTCTTCAAGAGATTTACAGCTGAGGGATTCTACAAAATTCTTAATCATATGGGCGCTAAGGTTATTTTTAACCACGCTGATTTCAGACTTATGAGCAAGAGAGCACTCAACGCTTTTTCATTATATAAGGAAACAAACATCTTCCTTCGCGGTATGGTTCCGATGATCGGCTTTAAGTCTGATATTGTTACATATGAGCGTTCCGAAAGACTTGCAGGTGAAAGTAAATATCCGTTAAAGAAAATGCTTGCACTTGCGTGGGAGGGTATTACATCTCTCAGCATTCAGCCAATCAGAATGATTACATGGCTCGGTGCAATCGTGTTCGGCATCAGCCTTATTATGATTATCTACTCACTCATCAGCTTTTTCTGCGGTTGGACTGTAAGCGGTTGGTCAAGCCTTTTATGTTCAATTTGGGCAATCGGAGGACTTCAGCTCCTTGCAATCGGTGTTATAGGCGAATACATCGGAAAGATTTATATGGAAACAAAGCGCAGACCAAGATTTATTGTTGACAAAGTTCTTGATGACGATGAACAGTAATAGAATCACCAAAGTCCTGACCGGAATTTTCGGCGGAGTATTTACGGTTTGTTTTGTTTTTCTGTTTGTAAATATTATCATAATCGGCTTTGACGGAAATGTTGACAGAAGGTTCGATTCATTTTCAAAGATGTTCATTCTTTTGATTTTTGCCGTTTTGACCGTCGGAATATGTGCATTGTATTTTCATTACACCTCCGATAAAAGCTGCAAGAAGATTAAAGCGAAGTCGAGATTTGAATTTAATGATAAAAATACCAAAAAGGTTATTTTTATCGGATGCGGTATTCTTCTGATTGTTGAAATTATTTTTGCGTTGCTTACCGATTTTGAACCTGTTGCCGATTTGCATAACATCAAAAGATATGCAATGTATTTTTCAACCCACGGCAATTTCAACCTCATTGAACAGGATTACGCAAACGATTATCAGTATCTTGTAAGATATCCGAATAATATGGCATTGCTTTTGATTGTGTCGCTTGTCGGAAGATTAAATTACCTTATATTCGGTCATTATGTTGATTTTGCACCTGTTGTTGTTAATATTTTGGCGATTAATATTTCAATAATGCTGACGGCATTTACAGCAAAAAGACTTTTCGGCAACAAAAAGGCTCTTTTTGTACTTGCTTTTTGTGCATTGTTTTTACCTTATCTCACCTATCTGCCGTACTATTACAGCGATTCAATGTCGATGCCGTTTCTTATCGGAGCTGTTTATCTCATTGTTTCCGCATTACAAGTTAACAACAGAAAGAGTATGTACGCAAAGCTTTGTGCTGCAGGTGCATTGATTTTTCTCGGATATAAGGTAAAGGGCAGTCTTATCATACTGTTCGCAGTCGGACTTTTATTGTTGTTCTTGAAATTCAGATTAAAAAAAGCAATCTGCCTTATTCTGGTGTTTACGGCAGGGTTTGGTGTGATTGGATTCGCATACAATACAGCCGTTGACGCTGTCAATCCGATCACGAAACAGCAGTATGAAAAATATGAATATCCTGTTACTCACTGGCTTATGATGGGGCTTAAAGGTCTTGGAAAATACGATGAGCATGATGACTATTACACTCGTTCATTTCCCTCGAAAAAAGAAAAACAGGATGCTAACATTAAGGTTATTAAAGAAAGAATAAAAGATTACAAATTTAGCGGTTTGTATGAACATATAATTGAAAAAGCTGTTTGGACATGGCAGGACGGTACATATTACATTTCGTACCATAACAGAAAGCCAAAGAATGATAATATTCTTATGGATTTTCTGCATATTGACGGAAAGTACAACAAGGCTTTCCAAAATTACAGTTCAGCTTTACAACTGTTCATTTTATTGATGATTTGTATTTCGGCATTAAAAACTCTTATCAAACCTAAAGTTGATGAGATGCTGTTAATCAAAGGAGTTGTGTTTGCGGCTTTCCTTTTCTTCCTGTTATGGGAAACAAGGTCAAGATACCTGTTTGATATGACACCTCTGTTTATTCTGCTTACGGTTGACGGTATGGATACCGCAAAAGCTTTTCTTGATTCATTCAGAAGGCCTAAATAAAAAACAGAAAAGCAGGCATAATTTAATAAAGTTTTCAAGTGACAGCCGAAACTGTCACTTGTTTTTTGTCATAAAATCAATGTTACAACATTACAAACTTTTTCATTAAAAATCAATATTTTCGTTTGCAATTTATTGTAATGATGCCTAAATTATGCTATTATTACTATATGTGCAATGATTTGCAAATTTCAAGCTTGAAAGGTAAAAATTATGGATTATGAAAAGCTGAAAAAGAGGGATTCCTCGCTGGACATTTTGCGAATAATCGCAGTCTTTACCGTTTTATCGGTTCATTTTTTCCTACACAACGGATTTTACAGCCAGACAATCGAAGGGACACCGATGTATGTTGCTGTTGTAATGAGAACCCTGTTTTCCGTTTGCGTTCCCTTGTTCATGTTGCTGACAGGTTATTTGATGAGTAAAAAAGAACTGAGTAAAAAGTACTATTCGGGAATTACGAAAACACTTATTGTTTTTGTAATCTCAACACTTGCGTGTATGATTTACAAAAACATTGCACAAGGTGATGTTTTTGACCTGAAATCTTTCATACTAGGAACGCTTGATTTTACCGGTTCCAACTACTCCTGGTACATTGAAATGTACATAGGGTTGTTTCTGCTTACACCGTTCCTTAATCTTGCTTACGGAAAACTTAAAAGCAAAAAGCAAAAGCAGGTACTCCTTGTAACAGCTGTTTTTCTGACGATCATCCCCTCGTTATTTAATATTTTCAATTTTGGTTCACTTGATTGGTGGACTAATCCGACTTCATCTGATGAGTTTCAGAAACTTGTCCCAAGCTGGTGGCAGGGATTCTACCCCGTTGCATACTACTTTGTGGGTTGTTACATAAGAGAATACGGATTGAAAATGAAAACAAGAACAATGCTTGTACTCTTTGTTTTTTCACTTTTCGTATTCAGCACATTCAATTATTTCAGAAGCTACGGCACAACATTCAAATCGGGTACATACATTTATTGGTACGGATTTGAACCGTTTGTTTTATCCGTACTGCTTTTTCTCTTAATTAAGAGAATCAAGACCGATAACTTCCCGAAAGCCGCTAAAATTGCACTTTGGAAAGTTTCTGACCTTGCACTTGGAATTTATCTTATTTCCTTTATTTTTGACAGCATTGTTTACCCCGTACTCTGCGAAAAAGTAATATTAATGCCTGACAGACTTCCGTATTACTTTGTTACGGTTCCGATAGTTTTTGTGCTTTCCGCCGCCGCATCATTTATTATGAATCTTGTTGCAAAACTGCTTATTGACGGTTTTAAATCGCTTGCGAACATAATAAAGGATTTGCATTCAAAGCCTGATAAAGGAAAGTGGCAGCACATAATTTTTGCCGTGCTTATGGCTTTTGCTATTGGATTTTCACTTTGGAAATGCTATTACGGTTTTGGCGGTAACGACGAATCGTTTTATCTTACAATTCCGCACCGATTAACTCTTGGTGATTCGTTACTCGGTGACGAATGGCACCTAACACAACTTTCAGGATTTCTACTTTTGCCGTTCGTATGGCTCTACACAATGATTACGCAATCTACTGTCGGAATAATCTTTGCGGCAAGAGTTTTCTATGTAATCTGTCACGCTGTTATTGTGTGCGTTATCTATTCAAGACTTAAAAAGTACGGATATTTCTCAGTATTCGGTTGTGTGCTTTATTTTCTCTTTACACCGTTTGACATTATGGCATTGAGTTATAACACAATGGGACTTGACCTAATTGCGCTCACGGGTGTTTTAATGGCAACAGCCGATTATTCAAAAAAATTACCGCTCATAATCAGCGGACTTGCATTTGCAGGCGCAGTTCTCTGCTGTCCGTACCTTGCGGCAGTTTATGTAATGTATATTGTTTCAGTAGGAATTCACTATGTAATTAAGAAAACTGCCCTTAATAAAAATGTGTTCAATTCTGAACTTTTCTCGATTAAGACTTTTCTGTGGTTTACCTTGGGAGCAGGAATACTTGCGGCTATTTTCCTTGTATTTGTACTTTCAAGAGTAAGTATTAATGAGATTTTCTCAAATCTCCCCTATCTTCTTGCCGATCCCGACCATCCGCAAATGGGCTTTATGGCAAAGATGAATTACTACTTTAAAACAATCGTAGAATGTCACACTCATTTTAAATATGTACTTATGGCATACGGTGCTACCGCAATTGTTATGTTGCTTGACAGAAAGAGAAAACAACACCGTTCGATTTATCTTATTCTTACAAGTGCAATCGTTATTTTGGCGCTTGTAATGTTTATGCCGACAATGACAAGCGTTTACTACAATGCGATTATGTTCCCGATGATTTTCATGGGCATCACAGCGTATGTTCTTTCTGAAAATAAGCAAAGAGAACTGTTTGCTTCACTCTTTGTTCTCGGAATTTTTTATTCTGTTGCATTGTGTTTCTCTTCAAATCAGTATTTTTATGTAACTGCAATGGCTTGCACCGCATCAAATATTGCAAGCTTTGTATTCATCGGCAATCTGATTAAGGAAATGAAAGCAAATCCCGATAATCTTGACTACGCTGTTCCGTGTAAATATTTAGCATTCGTGATGACTGCGTTTCTGATTATTCTGCAGGCTTGTTTTCAGATTACCGTCAAGGCAGAGCATTGCTTCTGGGACAGTGAACCGAAACAGCTGACACAGACAATTCAGAACGGTCCTGCAAAGGGTATAAAAACAACACCGAATAACGCACAAACCTATGAGCAGATTTATGCCGATATCAGTCAGTATCAGAATCTTGAAAAAGGAAACATACTGTTCCTTACGCAAAAAACATGGACTTATCTTGCGGCGGAGGATTTTCCTTACGGAACGCTTTCGGCATATGTTACGGGGGAAAATCAGAACAGTCTTGCAAGACTTCGCTCATATTATTCGGTAAACAGCAAAAAAATTCCGAAATATATCTACATTCCGAAGGTCTCAGAGTGGGATAATCTTCAGCAGATTCTTCATAAGGCACAGCAGAACGGTTACTCTTTGAGCGAAAACGAAGTTTCGTATAAACTTGTAAAATAAATAATATTTTACAGATTTCAGACATAAATATCACGCAGGGAAAAAATTATGATTTCTGCGTGATATTTTTTTGTTTTTCAGCACATATTCTTGAAAATGTACAAATAAAAAACTTGTTTTTTTTTGTGAATTATGGTATAGTGAATTATGATAGGCAAGAAGGGCTTGTCACAGAATTTGGTCGCATTTTTGTGAAAATTTTAAGTTGGGGGCATAATCATGGATATTAAGCAGACTTATAACGAATGGCTTGAAAACGCAGTTGAGGACAAAGACCTTAAGGCAGAGCTTGAAAGTATAAAAAACAACGAAGATGAAATTTATGATCGTTTCTACACAGCTTTAAAATTCGGTACCGCAGGCCTCAGAGGCATTATCGGTGCAGGTACTAACAGAATGAATATTTATGTTGTTCGTCAGGCTACACAGGGACTTGCTAACTATGTGCTTAAAAAGTACGGCAATGGTTCTGTTGCAATCTCTCACGACAGCAGAATTAAAGCAGATTTATTTATGAATGAGGCGGCAAGAGTTCTTGCGGCAAACGGCATTAAGGTTTACATCACATCTGAACTTCAGCCTACTCCTGTTCTCTCTTACCTCGTTCGTTACTTTAAATGTCAGGCAGGTATTATGGTTACAGCCAGCCACAACCCTGCAGCTTACAACGGCTATAAGGCATACGGTGAGGACGGTTGCCAGATGACTGATGTTGCCGCAAACACTGTATATGACGAGATTTCAAAGCTTGATATGTTCAAGGATGTTAAAATTGCCGATTTTGACGAGGCAGTTAAGAGCGGTATGATTGAATATGTTGACGAGAGTGTTTATGACACATATCTTGAAAAAGTTATGGAACAGCAGGTTAACCCCGGCGTTTGCAAGGGTGCAGACCTTAAAGTTGTTTATACACCGCTTAACGGTACAGGTAATAAGCTTGTAAGAAAGGTTCTTGGCAAGATTGGTGTTAATGATGTAGTTGTTGTCCCCGAGCAGGAACTTCCTGACGGCAACTTTACAACATGTCCTTATCCGAACCCTGAGATCAAAGAGGCACTTGCAAAAGGTCTTGAGCTTTGTGAAAAAGAACAGCCTGACCTTCTCCTTGCAACCGATCCTGACGCTGACCGTGTAGGTATTGCCGTTAAGGATTATGACGGCAGTTACAGACTCATTTCAGGTAACGAGGACGGTGTAATGCTCACCAATTACATTCTCTCTTGTAAAAAGGCAAGCGGTAAGCTTCCTGAAAAGCCTGTTGTAGTAAAAACTATAGTTACTACAAAACTCATCAACAAGCTTTGCGAAAAATACGGCTGTGAACTCAAGAATGTTCTTACAGGCTTTAAGTATATCGGTGAAGTTATTCTCAACCTTGAGAAAAAGCATGAAGAAAACAGATATCTCTTTGGTTTTGAGGAAAGCTACGGCTATCTTTCAGGCACATATGTAAGAGATAAGGATGCTGTTGTTGCATCAATGCTCGTTTGTGAAATGGCAGCTTACTATAAGAAACAGGGCAAGTCACTTGCTGAGGTTATAGACGGTCTTTATGAAGAATTTGGTTACTACCTCAATCAGACATACTCATTCGAGTTTGACGGTGCCGCCGGTATGCAAAAGATGTCTGATATTATGACAGCTGTAAGAGATAACACACCAAAGAGCATTGCAGGCTACGATGTTGTTAAGGTTTCCGACTATTTTCTCAGGAAAGAAACAGATGTTGCAACAGGCAGCGTTACCGACATTGACCTTCCTAAGTCAAATGTTATTGCTCTTCACCTTGCGGATGACAACGCTGTTATTATCCGTCCAAGCGGAACTGAGCCAAAGATTAAGCTCTATATTACTTCAGTCGGTAAGGATAAAGATAATGCTGCAGAAATCTGTGAAAAGCTTGTTGTTGCAAGCAAAGAGATTCTCGGCGTTGAGTAATTGGAATCAACATATAATAGTTGCACCTAAAATTAAGGGGACAGATTTTTCTGTCCCCTGTTTTTATGTGTATTTTATCAGGCTCTATAATAAAAGTTGGGGTAAGGGATAGAGCCTACAAAAAAATTTCAAAA
>ERZ772876.2214-NODE-2214-length-16847-cov-4.156801_pt1 | contig 16847 bp, 14 predicted proteins | sample MGYA00580584_ERZ772876 | MGnify/ENA primary metagenome ERZ772876 (study PRJEB29015, sample SAMEA2737728) | human gut metagenome | biome: human gut; feature: human-associated habitat; material: faeces | place: China | collected 2012 ... | reverse complement strand
CCAGTCTTCAGTGCCGGATACTTTACATTATACTCCCGGTTGGGTGTGGTGAGGATCACTGTGCCCGGTGCTGCATGCGCAAACAGTACCTGTTCAAACGCCGGGATCCGGAACGGATCCAGATGCTCCAGCACCTCCACCACACAGGCAGCATCAAAGCCGGAAAACCGAGGATCCCGGTACACCGCCGATCCGTGCATCAGAGTCAGCTTCTCCCGCTTTGCCTGTGGCATCCGTTCCAGCCGCAGCCGGGACTTGCCACGTTCCAGTGCCTGTATGGACACATCCGCAGCGGTGATCCGCCTAATCTGGGACTCCTCCAACAAAAGCCTGGTCAGCTTGCACTCTCCGCAGCCCAGATCCAATACGGTCTCGCCGCCGTGGACGGCTTCCTCCAGCGCTGTCAGGCACAGGCGGGTGGTGGCGTGGCTGCCGGTGCCGAAGGTGAGGCCCGGCTCTAAGATCAGGGGCACCTTGCCGGCGTATTTGGCCTGCCCCTTCACGTTTTCCTGTTCCCATTCCGGGATCACCAGCAGGCGTTCGCCGATCTCCATGGGCTTATAATACTGCTTCCAGTTGTTTTCCCAGTCGGCGTCCTTCAGATTTTCCAGCGTCATCAGGAGGGTGCCGTATTTTCCGGCATGGGCGTCCTTGAAGCCCTGAAGAGCAGTGCGGAGGTGGTCCAGCTGGTCAAAGCCGTCTCCGTCCGCCGGGAGGTAGAAGGTGATCCGGGATTTACCCTTCATGGACGCCTCCAGATCTTCGTCCACATAGTCCCAATACTGGTGGTTGTTTTCCAGAAAGCTCTGGAAATCCTGCTCGTCGTCAATGACCACGCCGTCTACCCCATTGGCGGAGAGGAAGATCTCCAGAGGCTCCAGCCCGGCGTGATTTGTGTCAATGTGTACTTCCAGCCATTCCATATATGATCCTCGCATGTGCTTCCGCCAGAGCGGAAAATTTAATTTCATACGCATAAAACTTCATGCATGAGCAGCGTACCGCGAATATGCACAAATGCCAGTGCATGAAGTTTTCGTGCATCATTTCCGGTTGCCCCGCAGGGGCGAGGAAATGGCACATTTCTTATTTTTGCTATGTGTTTGCATAGCAAAAATAGTTTGGGGATTTCCCCAAACTATTTTAGCATAATTATCGTTCGCTGCCAAGGAAAAACAGCGCCATGGTGCCGGGGCCGGAGTGGTTGCCGATGACAGGACCCACATAGTTGATGTGGACGGTCTCCACGCCCAGACGGCGGCGAACCTCACCGGCCACAAATTCAGCGTCTTCCAGACAGTCACCGTGGCTGATGAACACCGTCTGACCGGCGGGGTCGATGGCGGTGGCCTCCATCCGGTCTACCAGAGCGGTCAGAGACGCCTTACGGCCCCGGGCCTTGCTGACCGGGATCAGGCGGCCCTCGTCGTCCACATGCATGACCGGCTTGATGTTCAGAAGGGTGCCGGCCCAGGCGCTCGTGCGGGAGACGCGGCCGCCGCGGAACAGGAACATGAGGTCGTCCACGGTGAACCAGTGGGCCAGATGCAGCTTGTTGGCCTCCAGCCAGTCGCGAACCTCGGTGATGGACGCACCCTCCTCGCGCATCTTGGCGGCGTACCAGACGAGCAGCCCTTCGCCCATGGAGGCGGCCAGGGTGTCCACCGCGAGCACCGTGCGGTCCGGGTAGGCGTCGGCCAGCTCGGCCAGCAGAAGGTCGATGGCCTGGTAGGTGCCGGAAAGCCCGCTAGAGAACCCGATGTAGAGCACATCCTGGCCCGAGGCAAGAAGCCCCTCCAGCAGCTCGCGGGAGTCCTTCAGATTCGGCAGCGACGTCGTGATGACCTTGCCCTCGCGCATCATGGTGTAGAACTGCTTAAGATCGGTCTTCTGCCCCTTGAGGTAACTGTGATGCTCCTCGCCATCCACCATGAACGTGAGCGGAAGGATATGCAGGTCGAACTGGTCGATAACCTCCTCAGTGAGATTGGAGGAGGAATCGGTGACGATGGCGAAGGCCATGGAGGGCTCCTTATCGGGTAGGGGGCTGCATTTTGCGGCACGCTGCTGCGCATCCGATATTCTAGCGCAAATCGGGCCCATTGCACCTGCTGCGGCTAATGAAGCCTTTCCTGAGAAAAAGTTGTAACCATTGCCCGCGTCGCGCCCCCTTGCCGTATACTTTGCAAGATACGCTCACAGGCGCCGCCGTCGCACTTCGACGGCCGTGATATAGAGGAACCCGAGACGTGGAAGAGGGACGAACTGTGTCGAACAGCTACAAGGACACCATGAACCTGCCCGAGACCGATTTCCCCATGAGGGGGAACCTGCCGGCCCGCGAGCGGCTCGCCCAGTGGCAGGAAATGGACATCTACCGCCGTGTGCTGGAGAAGAACGCCGACGGCAAGCCCTTCGTGCTGCACGACGGCCCTCCTTATGCCAACGGCCCCATTCACATCGGTCACGCCTTCAACAAGATCCTCAAGGACTTCGTCGTTAAAAGCCACGCCCAGCGCGGGTACTTCACCCCCTACATCCCCGGTTGGGACTGCCATGGACAGCCCATCGAGCATATGGTGGAAGTGACGCTCGGGCCCGAGAAGATGGCCGAGATCTCCCAGGTAGAGCTGCGCCAGCGCTGCCGCGAGTGGGCGGAGAAGTACGTCGATATCCAGAGGAACGGCTTCAAGCGGCTTGGCGTGAACGCCGACTGGGAGCATCCCTACCTCACGTTCATTCCGAACTACGAGGCCGGCAACGTGGAGATCTTCAAGGATCTGTACCTGAAGGGCTCGGTCTACCGCGGCCGCAAGCCCATCCATTGGTGCACCCACTGCCACACGGCGCTCGCCGAGGCGGAGATTGAGTACGGCGACGAGGTGTCGCCCTCCATTTACGTGAAGTTCAAGCTGGATGCGATGCCCGGCGTGTTCGAGGCCTCCGGAGCCGAAGGCGCCGCTTACCTGCTCATCTGGACGACGACTCCCTGGACGCTTCCTGCGAACACGGCGGTGTCGCTGGCGCCGGACGCCGACTACGTCATGGTCACCGTCGGCGGCGACAACCTCATCATGGCCAAGGAGCTCGTGGAAACGGTGGCCGAGGTGGCCGGTTGGGAAGACTACGACTTCGTCCGCGGTGCCGACGGCGAGCCGGTGACGCTGACGGGCAAGCAGCTGTTCGGCCTCACCTACACCGCCCCCGTGCGCCGCGACATCAAGGGCACGGTCATCTACGGCGACCATGTCACCTTGGATACGGGCACCGGCGCCGTGCACACGGCCCCTGGCCACGGCCAGGACGACTACCTCGTCGCGCTCGAGTTCGACATTCCCATGCTCATGCCCGTGGACGACAACGGCGTGTTCACCGGCGAGGCGGGGCAGTTTGCCGGCCTTTCCACCGACGAGGCCAATCCCGTCATCATCGACTGGCTGCGCGAGCAGGGGACGCTCGTGGCCGAGAAGAAGATCAACCACTCCTACCCGCACTGCTGGCGCTGCCACGAGCCGGTCATCTTCCGCGCCACGGACCAGTGGTTCGTCTCCATGGACAAGAACGCCCTGCGCGAGGACGCTCTGCGCGCCATCAACTCGGAGGTGGAGTGGATCCCCGCCTGGGCCAAGAACCGCATCGGCGCCATGGTGGCCGACCGTCCCGACTGGTGCATCTCGCGCCAGCGCAGCTGGGGCGTGCCCATCCCGGTGTTCAAGTGCGCCAAGTGCGGCAACACCGTGGCCACGGCCGAGACCTTCGACGCGGTGATCGAGCTGTTCAACACCAAGGGCGCCGACGCCTGGTTCACCGAGGCGCCAAGCGATTATCTGCCGCGCGGCACCAAGTGCGAGGTGTGCGGGGGTACCGAGCTCATCCCCGAGAAGGACATCCTGGACGTATGGTGGGAGTCCGGCGTCTCGCACACGAGCGTCTGCCTCCACCGTGCCGAAGCTGATGGGCTCACCTTCCCGGCCGACATGTACCTGGAGGGCTCCGACCAGCACCGCGGCTGGTTCCAGTCGTCGCTGCTCACCTCCATCGGCGCCTACGGCGTGCCGCCGTACAGGTCGGTCATGCACTGCGGGTTCACCGTGGACGAAGAAGGTCGCAAGATGTCGAAGTCGCTCGGCAACGGCATCGATCCGCTGGAGATGGCCGAGAAGTACGGCGCGGACGCGCTGCGCTTCAACCTCATCACCGGCAACTCCCCGGGCAACGACATGCGCTTCTACGTCGAAAAGTGCGAGGCGATGCGCAACTTCTGCAACAAGATCTGGAACGCGAGCCGCTTCGTGATGATGAACCTGACGATCGACCACGTGGAGCTGCCCAAAAAGCTCGAGCTCGAGGACAAGTGGATCCTCTCGAAGCTCAATACGCTCATCCGCGAGGTCACAGACAATATGGACGCCTTCGAGCTCGGCGTCGCGTCCGCAAAAATTTATGACTTCATCTGGGACAACTACTGCGACTGGTTCATCGAGCTGACGAAGAACCGCCTCAACAGCGACGATCAGACCACGCGCGAGAACGCACAGAACGTCCTCTGCTATGTCCTCATCGAGACGCTCAAGCTCCTGCACCCGTTCATGCCGTTCATCACGGAGGAGATCTGGCAGGCGCTTCCGCACGAGGGCGAGTTCCTGATGCTCTCCAAGTGGCCGGAGTACAACGAAAAGTTCAGCTTCCCCGCCGAGGAGGAGGCGATGCAGACCGTCATCGAGGCCATCACCGCCATCCGTGCCCGGCGCAACGAGATGAACGTTGCGCCGTCGAAGAAGGTGCACTACACCGTCGCCACCGCGCACGCCGATACATTCAGCGCCGGTATCCCGTTCTTCACGCGTCTGGCCTCTGCCAGCGATGTGACGATCGTGCCCGCCGATGCCGCCATCGACGCCGACGGCAAGGTCGAGGTCGACACCCACGCCGCGCGAATCTTCATGCCGCTCGCCGAACTCGTCGACTTTGAAAAGGAGCTCGCACGCATTGCCAAAGAGAAGGCAAACGCCGAAAAGCAGCTCGCCGGCATCGAGAACAAGCTGAAAAACGAGGGCTTCCTCGCCAAAGCGCCGGAGGCGGTCATCAACGGCGCCCGCGCCGATGCGGAGAAGCTCAAGGCGCTCATTGAGAAGCTCGACGCTTCCGCTGCGGCGATGAAAAAATAATTACTTTCCTTTAGGAAACGGATTAGGTTCCCTGCGCCGCGCAGGGGACGGATAAAGGGGGAGGTTCTCTTTTACAAAAGAGAACCTCCCCCTTTTGATCCCCCAAGAGAAAGGTTTTGACATTGCAAGCGAGCAGCTTGAAGAGCTGCGGCGCTTGCCGAATCGGGTGCCTGCCAGGTGGTGTTGCTATACGACTTGGTTTGCTTCTATCTTCGCTGTCGCTTTGCCTGCGATTCGTTAGTCTTACGCAATCTCCGTCTACTGGGGATTTGTGCAAATTTGCTTCTGCCTGCCGGGGCGACTTTGCTGCGCTCGCCGCAATATACGCACTATCGGTAGTAGGCGATTACACTGAACCTGCGATTAGATTCGAGAGCGGCAGCGGATAATAGAAGTGAGTCAAATCGTATAGCAACACCAACCGCAGCAGTGCCGTGCGCAGGCCTTCCCATTCCGGAGGCATAAAAGTCATTCAAGCCCGAGACTGCCAATCAGACCCTTTCTCTTGGGGGTCAAAGGGGGATATTCTCTTTCCTCGGAAAGAGAATATCCCCCTTATTCGCTCCCCTGCGGGTACGCAGGGAATGTGGTGCAGCGCCGGCGGCACTGCTATTTCTCCGCGCACGGCGCGGACTTTAGGCGTTTTCCCATGTAAAGCTTACGCGTAAGCGCCGTCTGGGCCGCACCGGCCCGGCAGCAACATCCTTATCGCGTACGACGCTGCCGACGCGCAGCGTGGAGAGCAGAAAACCGAGCTGTAGCATGTTGAGCAGGATCGTCTTGATGCCAAAGGTGAAAAACGGGAAGGCTACACCGCCGCTGATGGGGATCAGCGTGAGGTCGCAGCAAAGATAGGCGGCCGCCTGCGTGGTGAACGACAGCAGCACGGAATAGGAAACGAGGCGGGCGAGCATACTCTCCTGCCTGCGGCAGCGGCGGAAAGCGAGAACAAGCAGCGCCGTCAGCAGCGTGACGAGTGCGATGAGTGCCAGCCAGCCGCAGCGGTGGACGAGCAGCGTTAGCGCGTGCGCCTGTAAGTCGACCATGCCGAAGCCCTCCCAGCGGGCAAGGTGCTGTGCGCTGTACGGTCCCACGCCGCCTTGACCGATGAATTTGGCGTTTTGCAGCAGTTCGCGCAGTACAACGGTTCGATAGCCGTGTCCGTCAATGTAGGAGTGAGGATCAAGCACAATGGCGAGCTGACGCGCGAACCAGTTTGCACCGAGAACAAGGACCCACACGATGTCGGCGGCGAGCGGCAGGGTGGTGAGCAGCGTCTCCAACTTTTTGCCAAGGCCGAACCAGCCATTGCGGGCGCAGAAGATCAGCAGCGCGCTGTCACAGAGAAACAGAAAGCCCAGATCGAGCAGGCACGGGACGCGCAGGCAGAACATGCACTGCACCGCGAGGCAGACGAAGGCGGCGAAGACACCCCAGCCGTGCCGCCCGCGCAGCGCATAGAGCAGCACGGCAAACATCAGCGGGAACAGCAGCGGCAGGCCGCGCAGGAGAATATGCTTCGAAACGTAGATGTAGCGGAGCCAGAACCCGCCGATGGGCAGGAGACCGAGCAGGATCAATGCGGCATGGAACATGAGCGCGAGCGGCAGGGCGAAGTGTCCGAGCAGCGTAAAATCGAGAAAATAGGCCGCGAGCATCGCCGCCGTGCCGAGCAGCAGCGCCACGCTCTGATGCACAGCAAAATAGGACAATTCGTAGTCACGGAAGCTTACAAGCGCGGTGAACGCAAGCCCTGCAAGCGCGATGAGTGCCGCGAGCGCAAAAAGAAGCTTTGGTGTTTTCGGACGGTGAACACGGTCAAGCTCCGTGCCGATCTCATACGGGTCGCCCGTCAGACGAAGGGATTCTGCGGTCGCGACGGTCTCGTCCATGCCACCCGCCATCAGCGCGTCGCGCTGGTCGCAGAGGTGGGTCAAAAGCTCGTCTTCGACGAGCGGCCGCGCCTTTTTCCACCGCAGCTGCTCAGCCGCGGTGCGGGCAAACTGGGCAAAGGTTTCAGGCAGAGCCAAGGCAGACGCCCCCTTTCAGCACGCGATCGACCGCAGTGGTAAATGTCGCCCATTCGACTTCTTTTTCGCGCAGCAAATGTTGCCCCTTGCGCTCCAAATGGTAGTAGCGGCGCGGGCGCGCCGCGCCCTCATCTTTTTCATAGGAGCGGATGAGCTCCTTTTCCTCAAGTGAGTGCAGCAGGGGATAGAGCGTGCCGGTCTTGAGCGCGAACGCGCGCTCGGAGCGGCGGGAGAGCTCTTCGATCATCTGATATCCGTACATGTCCTGCCCGTCGAGCAGCTTGAGCACAAGCATCGTCGTACTGCCCGCGAGCAGACTTTTGTCGACCGTCATACATACGCCTCCTGATAAGTAGATTGTCTACATAGTAGATTGCCTACATAATAGCGGGAGTGCGGCGCGTTGTCAAGCGGGAAACAGGATATTGCAAAAAAAGAGCGATTTTGCTATGCTTGGGGTATCCAAGATAGGAGGGAGAATTTCCATGAACAAGATCACGCTTGGCAAGACGAATCTTGTCATCGAGAAAAACGGATTTGGCTGCCTGCCGATCCAGCGCATCAGAGAGCAGGATGCGGTCGACCTGCTGCACAAGGCGTATGACGGTGGCATCAACTTTTTCGACACAGCGCGCGCGTATTCCGACAGCGAGCAGAAGGTCGGCGCGGCGTTCTCGTCGATGCGCGACAAGATCGTGCTGGCGACGAAGACCGGCGCGCAGACGGCGGAGGGCTTCCGGAAGGATCTGGAGACCAGTCTCCGCACGCTGAAAACCGACTACATCGACATCTATCAGTTCCACAATCCCGCCTTCTGCCCGAAGCCGGGTGGAGAAGACGGCCTGTACGACGCGGCGCTCGAGGCGAAAAAGCAGGGCAAAATTCGCCACATTTCGATCACGAACCACCGCCTCGCCGTGGCGCACGAGGCCATCGACTCGGGCCTCTACGAGACCTTGCAGTTTCCGTTCAGCTACCTCGCGGGCGAGCAGGAGATGGAGCTCGTCAGAAAGTGCCGCGAAACAAACATGGGCTTTATCGCCATGAAGGGCATGGCGGGCGGCCTGATCCGCGACGGCTTCACGGCGGCGGCGTGGATGACGCAGCAGGATGGCGTCGTGCCCATCTGGGGCGTGCAGCGCGAGAGCGAGCTTGATCAGTTTTTGCAGTGTATCCGCGAGGGCGTTGAGCTGACGGATGAGCGCAAAGCGACTATCGAGCGTGACCGCAAGGAGCTATGCGGCGAATTCTGCCGCGGCTGCGGCTACTGCATGCCGTGCCCCGCGGGCATCGAGATCAACCAGTGTGCGCGCATGTCGCTCATGCTGCGCCGCGCCCCTGCAGCGGCGTGGCTCACCGAGGAATGGCAGCAGAAGATGCACCAGATCGAAAACTGCCGCCACTGCGGCCACTGCATGTCGAAGTGCCCCTACGGCCTGAACACGCCCGAGCTTTTGCAGGCAAACTACAAGGACTACTGGGAAGTGCTCGCGGCCAGCAAGGCGGAGAAATGAAGCTGGATTTTTCACAAAAATACGCCGTCCGGCCGCTGACGGCGGGGGATGTAGACAAGATTTTAGCGCTCTGCGCGGAGAACGAGCAGTTCTACCGCTACCATCCGCCGCTTGCGACGAGGGAGAGCGTTTTGGAGGACATGACGGCGCTGCCGCCGGGGAAATGCGCGGCGGACAAGCATTATCTCGGTTTTTTCGACAGAGAAACGCTCCTCGCCGTGCTGGACCTGATCGAGCGCTACCCGCAAGATGACACCGCCTACATCGGCTTCTTTATGACGAAAAAGGAGCGGCAGGGCCGCGGCCTTGGCACGGCGCTGATCGGCGAGCTGTTGGACGAACTGCGGAGAGAGAGGTTCCGCAAGGTGCGCCTTGCGGTCGACAGGGGCAATCCGCAGAGTAAAGCGTTCTGGGAAAAGAACGGCTTTGCGCTGATGGGCGAGGAATTCCCGCACGGCGATTCGGCGTATCTGCCGATGGAACGCGCGCTGTAAAACTGAAAAGAAAGCACCGCTGTGCAGAGGGTATCTGCACAGCGGTGCTTTTCATTTTTTGAGATTATTTCAATTCGTAAGTCCAATCTTCACCGTTCTGGCGGTAGAACAGCTCGCTGAGATCATCTTCTTCAAACACGCGGAGAAGGTCGAGCATGTCGGAAGACGCAAGGTTGAGCGAGGGGAGACCGGCGAGCTCCGCCCACCAGACCTCGCCCTCGTCGGAAGAGCGCAGCGTTCCGGTAAACTGCTCCGCGCGATAGAGCAGCACGACATGACGCACGCCCTCTTTGCACCAGTCCTTGATCCCGCACAGGCGCGGAGAGGAGATTGTCAGACCTGTCTCCTCCTGAACCTCACGAATGACGGCATCTGTAAAGGATTCACCCTTTTCAACATGACCGCCCGGAAAAGCAACGCCTGGCCAGTTGGGATCTGTGCGGTCCTGCACCAAAACCTTGCTGCCGCGGCGGAGCACGCACATATTCATCAGTTCGACGGGCTCAGAGCGTTTCCTGTACAACACGTCCTTTTGGGGTTGAAAACTTGCTTGCTATCCATGACTACTGCGCGCTGTGCGGCACCTTTGCCTTGGCGCTGAGCTTGTCGGCGCGAACGGCAAAGACCTCGACTGTGCGGGCTTGCTGCTCGGTGAATTGATCTTCACGGCCCGCCATGTGGCGCATGAGGGAGGCCAGCGCGACGAGCTTTTCTTCACCGTCCAAAAATTCGACATGGCCGACGCCGGTGACGGAGGCGAAGTAGTATCCGCAATGGCAGGCGACATCGTGCTCGTCGAGCGCGCCGCGGCAGTCCATTTCAAAGGCGACGGTCGGATTTTTGCGCAGAATGTCGAGCTTACGGCCTTCACGGGCGCTGTGGCAGAAGAACGAGAACGCACCGCCTTCACAGGCATAGCCGAAATTCAGCGGCAGAAGATACGGCTCTCCGTCGTCTACCATGGCAAGATGGATCACTTTACAATCGTTGATAATGGAGAGAATTTCGCCCAGATCGGTGATCTCGCGGTCGCTTCTTCGCATGAGAGATCCTCCTTTGATCGTTTTCCTCATTTTACAGGGCGGAAGCGCAGGTGTCAAGGAGGCGCGGCAAAGAAAAATCAGAATACCGGCGGTCTTCGACAAAAAAACGGCAGGAGGACAGGCTATACTTTGAGAAACGAAAGGGAAAACGCTTGAAAGAAACGGAGGGAGAGCAATGGAGGTCATTTCATCGGGCGAAGGGCGTGAACTGACGCTCACGCTGCGCGGGGAGCTCGACCATCACGCGGCGAAGGAGGCGATGCGGAAGCTCGAATGGGAGCTGGATGCGGCGCTGCCGAGCAAACTGACGCTGGATTTTTCGGGTGTGAGCTTTATGGATTCGTCGGGCATCGCCGTCGTGATGCGCGCGCTCAAGCGTATGCGCGCCATGGGCGGCAGCGCTGCGATCAAAAACGTTCCGCCGCAGGCGAAAAAAGTGTTTACCGCCGCGGGAATTTTCCGCATCGTACCGCTTGAGGAGGGGGGAAAAGAGCGATGAAAGTAAAACCGAATAACTACATAGCCATTGAATTTCCGAGCCGCAGCGTCAACGAAGGGCTGGCGCGCGCCGCGGTCGCGGCGTTTGCCGCGCAGCTCGACCCGACGCTCGACGAGCTCGGTGACATCAAGACCGCCGTGAGCGAGGCGGTGACGAACGCCATCGTCCATGCCTATCCGCAGGAGATCGGCAAGATCGCGCTGCGCGCATGCATTTTCGACGGAAATCTCCTTGAGATCACCGTGCGCGACTGGGGCTGCGGCATTGCGGACGTCGAAAAAGCGCGAGAGCCGCTCTACACGACTGGCGGTGAAGAGCGCAGCGGCATGGGCTTTACGATCATGGAGAGCTTTATGGATTCGCTCGCTGTGCGCTCAAAAAACGGCAAGGGCACGGTCGTGACGATGAAGCGCAGGATCGCGCTGCGCACGGCGCGCCGATGAACGCCGCGCCGGAATTGCTCGAGGCCGCGGCGCAGGGCGACGAGCAGGCCTGCGAGCAAATGCTGCGCGAGAACAGCGGCCTCATCTGGAGCATCGTGCGGCGCTATTACGGCCGCGGCGTGGAGCCGGACGACCTCTATCAGCTCGGATGCCTTGGATTCATCAAAGCAATAAAGGGATTTGACTTTGCGTTCGGCACGCAGTTTTCAACCTACGCTGTGCCGAAGATCGCGGGCGAAATTCGACGCTTTCTGCGCGATGACGGCGCAATCAAGGTGAGCCGCAGCATGCGTGAGCAGGCGGCGACGATCTTCGCCGCGCGCGAAAAGCTCAAAAATACACTCGGGCGCGAACCAGCGCTCTCCGAGCTTTCGGAGGAGACGGGATTCAATGCCGAGGAGATCGCGCAGTGTGAGCTGGCGGTCGCTGCGCCGGACAGCTTGCAGCGCGAAACGGGCAACGGACTGACGCTCGAGGGGATGCTCGGCGGCGAATCGCCAGAGGACGGGCTCATTGAGCGCATCGCGCTGCGCGAAGCCATCGACGAGCTCCCTGAGCGCGAGAAAATGACGATCCTGCTGCGCTTTTTCAAGGGGCTGACGCAGGAGCAGGCGGCGCGCCTTCTGGGCGTGTCGCAGGTGCAGGTATCGCGGCTGGAGCGCCGGGCGCTGGAGAAGCTGAGGGCGTCTCTTTCGGACGAGCTTTGAAGTAGCTTTCGTCCTGAAACTCCGTCATCATGCCCCAGTAGCGCTTGGGCATGTGCGTCATGCGAAGCTTTTCATTTTTGCGCGCCTCGATGGCGACGGTGTCGTAAAAGCGGCGCCAGAGGCGGCGATAGCCCGCCTCGACTTCGTCCGGCTGCGCCATTTCAAAGTGATTGAGCGGCACGATGCGCGACACGCCGCCGCTATAGAGCAGCGCCTCGCGGTGCGTGCGGTCGTAGAGGAAAAACGTCTCGTTGTGATAGCGCTCGCAGAAGTGGCGGCGCAGGACAGGGAGCACACGGTTTTTCGGTTCGATCTCCGCGCCGAGTACGCCGTCAAAGTCGGAAAAGCGGGTGAAGCCGCGGAATTGCTCGACCTCGCCCGAAAGCTGCCGCACGGCCTTGAGCAGCGGCAGATAGGTGTCGTCGCTCAGGCGCGAGAGCAGCGGCGCGCCCTCGCGGTAAAATTTGACGATGAAGCGGTAAATGGCCATCTCCTTGTCGGGAAGGCAGGTGAGAAACGCGCGGCGCAGGAAGGGGCCGACTTCCGGACTTCGCTTGTAGAGACTGCGGTAGATGCGCTGCGCGTGGGCGCGGTCCGTCGTGACCGCGCGAATTTCAAAAAGGGAGGGCTCGTCGTCCCCATCGCGCAAAATCGCGGTGGGGCGTTCTTTTTTTGTGTAGCTTTCAAACACGCAGCAGAGGAGCCCTTCAAAGCTGCCGTCGTATTGATAGATGATCTCGCGCCATGCCATAGCGGCCTCCTTAGCCGACCTGATCGAAAAGGGATAGCTGCTGTGCCTCGGCCTGTGGGAGCGCGCGGCGCTCCACGGCCATCAGGTTTTGCAACATGCCCTCCTGCGACAGCTTGAGCGGCGAGGCATAGCGCCCGCCGCAGGTGAGAAAGTATTGCGCACGCTTCATCACGACGCCGAGCTTTTTGAGGTCCTCCGCGCGCAGCGCGCCCGAACGGCGCGCGACCAGAATGCGCTTGGCGCTCACAACGCCGATGCCCGGCACGCGCAGCAGCGCTTCATAGTCCGCGCGGTTCACCTCGACGGGGAAGAACTCGGGATGGCGCAGCGCCCAGCAGCACTTGGGGTCAAGGGCAGGATCAAAGTCCGGCGCGTTGTCGTCGAGCAGCTCGTTTGCGCGAAAGCCGTAAAACCGCAGCAGCCAGTCGGCCTGATAGAGCCGGTGCTCGCGCAGCAGCGGCGGCTTGGTGTCGAGCGCGGGCAAAAGCGTGTTCTCGACTACCGGCACATAGGCTGAGTAGAACACGCGCTTTAACCGATAGGAATCGTAAAGCGCCTGCGTGAGATTCAGAATGTGCAGGTCGCTTTCCTTTGTCGCGCCGACGATGAGCTGTGTGCTCTGCCCCGCGGGGGCGAAACGCGGTGCGTGCTTGTATTTGACAAGCTCCTGCTTGCTCTGCTTTGCGCGGTCGCGGATCTGCGTCATCGGGCGCAGGATGGCCTGCTTTGTTTTATTGGGGGCGAGCAGCTTGAGTCCTGCTTCGCTCGGCAGCTCGATGTTCACGCTCAGGCGGTCTGAAAGAAAGCCGAGCTGTTCGACAAGCTCCGGCGACGTGCCGGGGATAGCCTTGGCGTGGATGTAGCCGTTGAAGCGGTACTCGCTGCGCAAAATCGACAGCGCGCGGATCATCAACTCTGTCGTATAGTCCGGCGAGCGCAGCACGCCGGAGGAGAGGAACAGCCCTTCGATATAATTGCGGCGGTAGAATTCGATCGTCAGCTCGGCAAGCTCTTCGGGCGTAAAGGTCGCGCGCGACGTGTCGTTCGTGCAGCGGTTGACGCAGTATTTGCAGTTGTAGCAGCAGTCGTTCGAAAGCAGCACCTTCAAGAGCGTCACGCAGCGGCCGTCGGACGAAAACGTGTGGCAGCAGCCCGCGACGGACGTGGACGTGCAGCCGATCTTGCCCTCCTGATAGCCGCGTTTGGCCCCGCTCGAGGTGCAGGCGGCGTCGTACTTTGCCGCGTCGGAAAGGATCGTGAGCTTGTCGAGAAGGTTCATGTTCTCAGCGGGCGGATCTCGCTCTGCGGCGCTTGGGCTGGTCGAGCAGGAGCAGCGTGTTCATCACCTTGGTGGTGACGACGCTGACGCCGATGAAAACGAAAATAAATGTGGAAGCAGCCATGGAAAATTCCTCCTGACAAATAGAATCTTTGTTCGAGTATGATTATAAATCGAACAAACGTTCTTGTCAACAAAAAAATCGAACAAAAAGTCGATTTTTGTCGAACGGAGTTGACCGGAGCACGAAAAAAGGGTAAGATGTGGAAAGATCAGGAAAGGTGAAAACAATATGAGCGATTTTATCGCCCGCTATGCCGCTGCGAGAAAAGCGGCCATTGCGCGGGATTTTGCAAAACTCAACCCTGAACAGCGCTGCGGCGTGCTGACGACCGAGGGCGCGCTGCTGCTGCTCGCGGGCGCGGGCAGCGGCAAGACGACGGTTCTCATCAACCGCGTCGCAAATCTTTTGACCTACGGGCGGGGGAGCGACAGCGCGGATGTGCCGGCGTGGGCGACGGAGGACGACCTTGCATTTTTGGAGAGCTATCCCGAGCATCCGACGAGCGACGAGCGCAGCCGCATGGTGCACCTCTGCACGCTTGAACCCGCCGCGCCGTGGTCGGTGCTGGCGGTGACATTCACGAACAAGGCGGCAAACGAGCTGAGAGAGAGACTCTCCGCCTTCGGTATCCAGGGCGCGGAGAGTGTTTGGGCGATGACGTTCCACTCCGCCTGCGTGCGCATCCTGCGCCGCGATATCGACCGCCTCGGCTTTTCGCGCGACTTTACGATCTACGACACGGATGACTCCAAGCGCGTCATCAAGGACATTTTGAAAGAGCTGAACATCGACGAGAAGAAGCTCACGCCGCGCGAGGTGCTTTCGGCCATCTCGAACGCAAAGGACGCGATGGAGTCGCATCAGGACTACTCCCGCCGCTGGAAGGACAGCGGTGACTGGCGCAAAGAGGCAATCGCCAAGATCTATACGCGCTACGTGCACCGTCTGGCCGAGGCGAACGCGCTCGACTTTGACGACATCATCCTCCACGCGGTCACGCTGCTGCAGCAGGAGGGCGAGGTGCGCGACTACTACCGCCGCAAGTTCCGCTATGTGCTCATCGACGAGTATCAGGACACGAACCGGCTGCAATACCTTTTGATGAAGCAGCTCGTGGGGGAGAAGGGAAACATCTGCGTCGTCGGCGACGATGACCAGAGCATCTACAAGTTCCGCGGTGCGGATATCACAAACATCCTGAATTTTGAAAAGGAGTACAAGGGCTGCCGCACGATCCGCTTGGAGCAGAACTACCGCTCGACGCAGAACATCCTCGACGCGGCGAATGCGGTCATTAAGAATAACACGGGCCGCAAGGGCAAGACCCTCTGGACCGATGCGGGTGCGGGCGATAGGGTGCTCATCAAGACCGTCTTCAACGAGCAGGACGAGGCGAACTTTGTCGTCAGCAGCATTATGATGGACTACAACCGCGGGCGGAACTGGAAGGAAAATGCCATTTTGTACCGCATGAACGCGCAGTCGAACGCGCTCGAATACGCGTTCAAGCGCAACGGCGTGCCGTATCAGGTCGTCGGCGGGACAAAGTTCTTCGAACGCGCGGAGGTCAAGGACATGCTCGCGTACCTCGCGGTCATCAACAACCCGAGCGATGACTTGAGGCTTCGCCGCATTATCAACAATCCGCCGCGCGGCATCGGCAATACGACGATCGAGCGCGTGCAGGATCTCGCGAGCGAGCAGGGCGTGCCGATGATGGCCGTTTTGCAGCACGCAGGGGAGTACGCCGTGCTCAAGAGCGCGGCGGGCAAGCTCGAGCGCTTCGCCCAGCTCATCGCCGCGCTGCGCGAGATGGCAGACACGATGGAGCTCGCGGAGTTCTATGACGCGGTCTGCGAGCAGACGAGCTATGTACGCACGCTGCAGGAAAAGGGCGACGTGGAGAGCCGTGGGCGGCTTGAAAACGTGCAGGAGCTCAAGTCGAACATCGTTTCGTTCCTCGAAAACGATCCGGAGGATGCGACGCTCTCGGGCTTTTTGAACGAGATCGCACTCTACACCGACCTCGACAGCGCGACGAGCGACAACTGCGTGACGATGATGACGATGCACAGCGCAAAGGGTCTTGAGTTCCCGTGTGTGTATGTCGTCGGTGTGGAGGAGGGCATCTTCCCCGGCGAGCGCGTGCGCTACAACGATGAAGAGGTCGAAGAGGAGCGCAGACTGTGCTATGTCGCGATGACGCGTGCAAAGGAGCGCCTGACGATGACCTGCACGCGCCAGCGCATGCTGTTTGGCCGCACGAGCGTCAGTGAACCCTCGCGTTTTTTGGAGGAGGTCCCGTCGGAGAATGCCGACTGGGTCGGCCGTCAGGCGCAGGGCGTGTCAGGCTTTGGCGACACGAGCTTTGACGAGGGAAGCTCGTATTCTACGCGCGGCTACGGTAGCTACGGTCAGGGCGCGGCGCGCTACGACAGCGTCATGCAGCGCAGACCAAAATCGCAGGCGTCGCAAAAATTCGCGGCGCAGAAGCCCGCCGCCTCCGCGCCGCTGCTTCAGCTTTCCTCCGGCGACCAGATCCACCACAAGACGTTCGGTGACGGACTGGTCATCTCCGTCACCCCTATGGGCGGCGATGCGCTGCTTGAGGTGGCGTTTGATACGGTCGGCACCAAAAAGTTAATGCTGAAAACGGCGGGGGTACATATTACTAAGTTGTGATTGCCCCACACCGTGCGGGGATGCGGATAAGGGGGCCATTCTCTCACGTGAGAGAATGGCCCCCTTTGACCCCCAAGAGAACGCAAGGGGCCTTGCCCCTTGACCCCGCACATTGCAGGTTTGCAGCTCGAAGAGCTGCACGCGCTGCGCAATGTAAGTGCGGTGTACATGGC
>ERZ772876.2210-NODE-2210-length-16875-cov-3.680024_pt1 | contig 16875 bp, 19 predicted proteins | sample MGYA00580584_ERZ772876 | MGnify/ENA primary metagenome ERZ772876 (study PRJEB29015, sample SAMEA2737728) | human gut metagenome | biome: human gut; feature: human-associated habitat; material: faeces | place: China | collected 2012 ... | reverse complement strand
TGAATGAGGTAGGCATACTCAGTGGACAAAATAAGGAGTGGGGGAGGGGTGGCATCCATTACATCCTTACAAACGAGCGATACACTGGTAACTCGCTTTGGCAAAAAACTTATACATCAGAGACACTTCCCACGACCCGTCATAGAAACAAAGGAGAGTGTGAACAATACTACGCAGAAGGAACGCATCCCCCTATTATTACAACGGAGACTTTTGAAAGTGTTCAAAACCTTATTCAAGCACGAAAACAAAACTATGGGAAAACGCCACCTGAAATGACCCATCTTCTCTCCCGAAAAGTCGTGTGCGGGTGCTGCGGAACAATGTTTCGGAGAAAACCGCAAAGAGGTAAGTACTACTGGTGCTGTATAAAACACGATGAAAACCGCGAGAAGTGTCATATTACTCCAATCACGGAGCAGAGTATTTATGAAGCCTTCTGCCGCCTCTACTATAAGCTCAAGCATCAGAGCCTCCCCATTCTGGAGCAGATGCTCGAGACCCTCCGGACGATCCGTGATCGCAGATTGCTCTGGAGCGAGGACATCGTTTCCCTCAACAAAAAAATATCCGAACTCTCCAGTCAGAATCAAACGCTGGCCTTCCTCAAGCAAAACGGCCTCGTTGATCCTGACATTTTTATATCCAAAAGCAACGAGCTGACCCGCCAACTCCGGCAGGCCAAGCTGGACAAAGAAAAGCTGATGACTGCCGAGGGGGATGCCACCGCCCATCGGACGCGGGAGCTGATAGCCCTGCTGGAGGATGGGCCGGACTTCCTCGACCACCCCGACGCGGAACTGCTGGGTGAACTTGTTGAAAAAATTACCATAGAGAGCAACGATGCCCTCCGCTTCCGTCTGCATAACGGGCTGGAGCTGCGGGAATCCATTGAGAGGACGGTGCGATAATGGGAAACCGAAAGCAGCCCTTCGGCTACCGTATGACGCTGGGCGAGATCACGATCCAGCCGGAGGAGGCAGATCTGGTACGGTTTATCTTCCAAGGCTACGGCGCAGGAGCTACGCTGGGGGAGTTGACCAAGGCACTCTGCCGACAGAAGATCCTCTACTATGAGGGGCGGTCATGGAACAAGAACATGGTCTCCCGTATTTTAGAGGACGGCCGCTATATCGGAGAGAAAGGCTATCCGGCACTCATCGAGCCGGAGCAGCTCCGTGCGGCAGCGGAAAAGAGGACGGCAAGAGCCCGCCCGCCGCAGAAAACGCCCGCGCAGAAGGCTCTGCGGCGGCTCTGCGGCACACCGCCCTCCGAGCGGGTGGAGAAGCTCGTCACCGACCTGCTCAACGAGCTCATACGCTGCCCCGACCGTATTCAGCCAGCGGTACCTTGATGACCTTCTGTCCGTTTACCATTTCTTCCACATAACCGTTGACATCCGCAAGCGTCTTTTGCTGCATCACGAAGAAAGCACCGATCTTTCCGGTGATCTTCTTGACGAGCTGCAAGATGAGCAGCATCACCAGTACGGCGACCAGCGTCAGATAAAAGCTGACATAGAGCATACAGACAAATACCGCCACGATGGTAAAGACCGAGGAAATGAGCTGCGCCATGGACTGTGCGATCATCTGGCGGAGGGTATCGGTATCGTTGGTATAAAGGCTCATAATATCGCCGTGGGTGCGGGTATCAAAGGCGCGGATGGGAAGCCGCTGCATTTTTTCAAACATTTCGTCCCGAATCTTTTTCAGCGTTCCCTGTGCGATGGTTACCATGACACGGTTATAAAAAAGCGTGGCAAGAACACCGATCAGATAGACTGCGCCGATCACGACCAGCATTTTCAAAAGCTGTGTAAACACCGGGGCAGAGCTTGTCAGCAGGGGTGCGATATAATCGTCGATCAGGGATTGCAGGAACAGCGCCGAAGCAGCGGACGCAATGGCGCTGAGCAAAATGCAAACCACCACAAAAATGAGCTGCCCCTTATAGTCCTTCATATAGGAAAGTAGCCGCCGCAGTGTCTTGGTGTCAAATTGCTGCTTCTGCATGGAGTTTTCCGAAGTCTTATTCATGTTCGCTGTCTCCTTCCTGTTGGGATTCATACACTTCTCTGTAAATATCGCAGGTTTTCAGCAATTCATCATGCGTTCCGCACGCTGCGATTTTGCCATCGTCCATAACAACAATCAAGTCGGCGTGCTGTACGGAGCTGACGCGCTGTGCAATGATGATTTTGGTCGTATCCGGAATAAACTCCGCAAAGGATTTTTGGATGGAAGCATCCGTTTTGGTATCAACAGCAGAAGTGGAATCGTCCAGAATCAGAACCTTTGGTTTTGTCAGCAGAGCGCGGGCAATGCATAGCCGCTGCTTCTGACCGCCTGACACATTGGTGCCGCCCTGCTCAATATAGGTATCATATTTGTCAGGGAAGCTCTGAATAAATTCATCCGCGCAGGCAAGGCGGCAGGCTTCCTCGATTTCTTCATCTGTGGCGCTTTCATTGCCCCAACGCAGATTTTCTTTGATTGTGCCGGAGAACAGTTCGTTCTTTTGCAGCACCATGGCAACGGCATTGCGTAATACGTCCAAATCATATTTACGCACATCCACGCCGCCCAACAATAACTGACCGGAGCTCACATCATAGAGCCGCGGAATGAGCTGTACGAGGCTCGACTTGGAAGATCCCGTGCCGCCGATGATGCCAACGGTCTGCCCGGAGGCGATAGAGAGGTCAATGTCGCTCAGCACCTTCTTGTCCGCCTTCGCCGCATACGCAAAGCTTACCTGCTCAAAGCGGATGGAGCCGTCCCTGACGGTCATTTCCGCGCCGGTCGGGTTGGCAATATCCGTTTTTTCCTCCAGCACTTCCGCAATGCGGCGGGCAGAGGCAAGGGAGATGGTGATCATGGTAAAAACCATGGAGAGCATCATCAACGCCATCAAAATCTGCGTGGCGTAGGAGAACAGCGCCGTCAGGTCGCCGGTGGTCATGCCAAGTGCCGCACTGTTTCCGCTTGCGACAATGGCTTTTGCACCGATCCATGAGATCAGGATCATGCAGGCGTACATGAAGAACTGCATAATGGGCGAGTTGAACGCCAGCAGTCGTTCTCCGGCGGCAAAATCCTCATAGATACTTTGAGAAATGCCTTTGAACTTTTTGATCTCGTGATCCTCCTGATTGAAGGATTTCACCACACGGATGCCCCGGACATTTTCCTGAACAACGTTGTTCAGCGTGTCATAGGTGCGGAACACCCGGTTAAAAAACGGCCCGACCTTGCGGATGATCAAAAGCAGCAGTAATGCCATGATGGGAATGACCGCAAGGAAAATGAGTGCAATGGTCGTGTTGATGCGGAAAGACACGATCATGGAAAATACCAGCATGACAGGGCCGCGCACTGCCATGCGGATCAGCATTTGATAGGCATTCTGAATATTGGTCACGTCGGTTGTCAGGCGGGTGACGATGGAAGCAGTGGAGAACTTGTCAATGTTGGAAAAGGAAAAGGTCTGCACATTGTCATACATATCCTGCCGCAGATTGGCGGAAAAGCCCACCGAGGTTTTTGCGGCAACGTGGGCGGAAAGCACGCCGGTCAGCAGCTGTAGGACAGCAAAGACCAGAATTATGGTGCCGAGCTTCCAGACCGCCGCCATCTCTCCCGGCTCGATCCCCTGATCGATCAAATCTGCCATACGGAGCGGGATGAGAATTTCGAAGGCTGCCTCCAGAATGGAGAGCAAGATTGTGAGAATGGAGCCTTTCTTGTATTCTCGCAGGATCCCCAGCAAGGTTTTTGTCATTTTGTTCCTCCTTTATATCCGTGTGTAGCAAGCTACATATAAGAGCGACAGAAAAGCCGATCGGCTATCGGCTTTTACGTCAAATGTTCTGCAACGGTCAGCAGCAAATCTCTCAGCCGCTCACGTTCCTCCGGGGAAAGGGGGGCTAACAGCATTTTCTCGTTTTCCAGCTGATTCCGCTGCATATCCTTGTCGATGGCCTCTGCCTGCGGCGTCAGTTTGACATACTTGTTGCGCCCATCTTCGCAGGGCCAGCATGTTACATAGCCATTCTGCTCCATGCGGGAAACCAAGCCCACAACGGTCGGATGAGCAACGTCCAAAAAGGTTTCGATTTCTTTCTGGGTTGCCTGCCCGCCCCGGCTGCTCAGATACAGAAATACCCGGCATTGGGACATCGTTAAATTGAATTGCTTTAATTCCGCATCGGCTCTCGCCGCCAGCTTATCATTGATGCGCTTGATGAGGTATCCGACATCGTTCTTCATCACTTGGATTCACCTCCATATGTAGTATGCTACACATGATAACAAAAAAGCGTTCTTATGTCAAGCGCTTCTGCAAAAAAACGGTTTCTTGCTTGTGCTCGGCGCTTTTTACTTCCTGCCGCTTTGCGGCAGCGTGACCTGAAAGGTGATGATGCCGCTTTCGCAGCGAGCGCCGATGCGCCCGTGATGGCGGGTCACGATCGCCTTGGCTGTGGACAGTCCGATACCGTTCCCGCCGGTCGCGCGGGCGCGGGAGGAGTCCGCACGGTAAAAGCGGTCAAAATAGCGTGGCAGCTGCGCGGCATCCAAACCGGCGCAGGGATTGGAGAGCGCCAGCTCTACGCTTTTTCTCCGCGAAAAGAGCGCAAGGTGGATCGTTCCGCCCGCGTCACAGTATTTCACGGCATTGTCCAGCAGAATCGTCAGCAGGCGGGAGATATCGTCCGGCACGCCGCTGACGCACAGACCAGGGGAGATCTCCGCCGTCAGTTCTTTTCCGGCAGACTCGGCAAGGGGACGAAAATTTTCGATGCAGCCCTCAGCCAGCTCACTGAACGGTACAGCCGCGACAGCCGAAGGCGGCAGAGCTTCCTCGCTGCGCGCCAGCTCCACGAGATTTTTGATAAGGCTGTCCATGCGCTGGATCTGCTCCTGCCCGCTTTCCAGCCACAGACGGTTTTCCTCTGTTTCTTCGATCAATCCCAGGTCGGCGGACAAGATCGCAAGGGGCGTTTTCAGCTCGTGGGAGGCGTCTGTCACGAATTGCCGCTGCCGCTCCCAGTTTTCCGCAAAGGGGCGCGTGGCGCGCTTGGAGAGTACCAGCAGCAGGAGAAATACGATCCCCGCGCAGAGGACAAAGACCGCCGCCATCACGCGGAACACCGCATAGGCGGATTGCAGCTGCATGAAGCAGTCAATGACGATCAGCGTATATCCGCCGGATTCGTTTTCAAATCTTCCGAAGCGGTACTGTCCGACATAGCCCTTGTCTGTCCCCTTGGAAACGATCTGCTCGATCGTGGAAACAACAGTCTGCCGGTCCAGTGCGGCAATGTGCTCAAGATCGACTGCGCTGACGGCGTCCTCTGCCGTCAGGCGCACAATGAAATAGCGGGTCTCAAACGGCGTTTCCGGCGTGACCTGAAAGCCTGTGTGGGCGGAGGGACTTGCGTTGCCGTCCGGCACCGGGAATTCGCCGCCATTCTGATACAGTATGTCGATGGCCTTGTCTGCCCGGCTTGCGGCAACGTAGTAATTTCCAATGCCGATGGTCGCACAGAGAACCGTCATGGTCCCCAGCAGCGACAGCATGGCGATGGCGATGAATTTTTTCCGCAGCGTTCGGATCATGCAATCTCCTCCAATAAGTATCCCTGCCCCCGGCGGGCGGCAATGCGGACATTGGACCCTACCATTTCAAGCTTTCTGCGGAGATAGGAGATATAGGCCCAGACGACATTCAGCTCCGCGTCGCTGTCATAGCCCCAGATGCGCTCCATGAATTGCTCCGTGGAGATCAACCGTCCCTTTTGCCGCATCAGCAGCTCCAGCATTTGAAATTCCTTGCTGCTCAGGCGCACGGAAGCACTTTCGCCGACCAGCTCGAAGGTAGAACGGTTTAATGTTGTGTTGCCAACGGTGAGAAGGCTTGGGGTATAGGCGCCGCCGCGGCGGGTCAGCGCACCCACCCGCGCCACGAATTCTCTGGGGTCAAAGGGCTTAGGGAGATAATCGTCCGCGCCGCCGGTCAATCCCGCTACGCGGTCTTCGATCTGGCTTTTTGCCGTCAGCAGAAGAACAGGGGTCGCAACACCCTGCTCCCGCAGAGCGGTCAGAACCTGTAGCCCGTCCAGCTTCGGCATCATGATGTCCAGTACCAGCGCATCATAATTTTCCGCAAGGCCATAGTCCAGCGCGTCCTGCCCGTTGTTGACCACGTCCACGGAATAATGCTCCCGCTTGAGCAGCGCCTCCAGCGCGCGGGTCATGGCAGCTTCGTCATCGGCCACTAAAACTCTCATATCGGTTCCTCCTCATGGTGTTCGATCAGATCGCGGATGGTTTGCAGGGAAAGGTCGGTGGAAGTGATCTCATCGGCGCAGCGCTTCAGCTCCTGTATCAGCAGCGCCTGATCCGGAATGTTCTGCTTATATTTGAGCTGATGTTCAATATTGGCCCAGCAGTCCATGGCGATGGTGCGCAGCTGGACCTCCAGCCATACGGTTTTTGGGGAATTTCCCAGAAAGCGCAGCGGCATGGTCAGGATCATGTGATAGCTTCGATAGCCGTTGGGCTTCGGGCTGCGGATATAGTCCTTTTCCGTTTGGAGCTGCACGCCGGGGATGGCGCGGATCAGCTCCGCCGTGCGGTCAATATCCTGAATGAACGGACAGACCAGGCGGACGCCCGCGGCGTCAAAGACATTTTTCAGCGCGCTTTCCGCCGTGACGGGAAAAGCGAGCCTTTGCAGCTTTTGCCGCATACTCTCCGCGCTTTTGATGCGCGTTTGAAACGACGCGACCGGGTCGCGGTTTCCGAGCTGCACCTCGTAGCGGCGGATCATATCCATGCAGGAGAGAAACTCGGAGATCGCGCCTTCCAGCAGGATCAGGTTCTCTCCGTAGAATTCCCGCTCCGCCGACGTTACTTCCGGTACTGAATAGTCCATGATCGACCTCCTTGCTGTCATTGTAAGTCATTGAGGTACAGGCCGCAGCGCAGGCGGTCGCTCTCGTCCAGCGTCAGCAGCAGCGTCAGATGCTCTGCCTCGGCTTTGACGGAGATATGCCCGACGCCGTTTTCATCTGTGGAGGCGTCTGTCACCGCAGCGGCGGTAAAATGCAGTGCGATGCGGCTGATCTCCCGGCCGTCGCTTCCTGCAAGGATCAAGGTCGCCTCGTTATCTTTCGGCACTTGAAAGGAGGATGTTTCTCCGCGATCGTTCAGCGCGGCGGACTGTTCTGTTTGCCGGCAGCGGATACGAACGCTGCCTCTGCGTATCGCCATTCCGTTTTCATATCGGAAAACCGTCGTAAGTTCCAAATTTTCTTCCTGTTCTGATTCTATCGCGGATTTGTGAAATAAGTTTGAATATGCACAAAAAACAAGAAATAAGCAGACGAGCAAACAGGCGGGGATCGAGGCCCTGCGGATGAACTTCATGGAAAAGCACCTCCCTTCAAGCTGGCTCCATCATACGCGGCGGACTCAAAAACAACTTAAAAAACGGAGAAAATGGATTTTTAACTTGCTTTTAAGTTGGGCATCTACAATGGGGGCATCCGAAAAAGAAGGAGGGTGTGTTCCTTTGATCGAAATTGAACACCTGAGCAAGCGATACGGCGAGCATCCGGCGGTCTCGGATCTGAGCGTTACCATCGAAAGCGGTCAGATCTACGGCTTCCTCGGCTCCAATGGAGCGGGGAAGTCCACCACTATGAATATCATGGCCGGCTGCCTTTCCGCAACGGAGGGTCATGTGCGCATCGGCGGCTACGATATTTTTGATGAGCCGGAAAAGGGCAAAAGGCTTATCGGCTATCTCCCCGAGCAGCCGCCGTTTTATCTGAATGAAACACCAATGGAATACCTGCGCTTTGTAGGGGAGGCCAAGGGCCTGCGTGGAGCGGAGTTGACGGTACAGATCGCCGATGCCGTGGCGCGCACGGGCATTGAGCCGGTTCGAAGCCGCAGAATTTCCACGCTTTCCAAGGGCTACCGGCAGCGCGTGGGCATTGCGCAGGCGCTGCTCGGCAGGCCGGAGGTCATCATTCTGGATGAGCCGACCGTCGGCCTTGACCCCATTCAGATCATCGAGATCCGAAATCTGGTCAAGGAGCTTGGAAAGCGCCACACTGTCATTTTCAGCTCCCATATCCTCTCCGAGGTGCAGACCATCTGCGACAAGATCCTCATCATTTCCAAAGGGACGCTGACCGCCCTCGGCACTCCGGCGGAGCTGGAGCGGCAGCTGCGCTCGGCGGGCGAGATCGTGCTCACCACAGACGCGGAGGCGGAAAAGGCGCGGGCGCTGCTCGCGGCACTGCCCCATATCACGCAGGTCGAGCCCGCGGAGAGCGCGGCAGACGGCGCGGTGACCGTGCACCTCAAAACGGACTGCGAGGATATGCATGCGGTCTCCCGCAGCATTTTCTTTGCCTTTGCAAAGGAAAATCAGGCACTTTTGGAGTTGTCTGTCCGGAAGGCCAGCTTGGAGGATGTATTCCTTGAGCTGACGGAAAGCGGTCAAGCGGAAGAATCTGAGCAATACACCGAAGAACCAAACGAAACGGAGGTGGACGCTTAATGGGCGCAATTTTTCGCCATGAGCTGCGAAACTATTTCCACTCACTGACTGCCTATGTATTCGGCGCGTTTCTGCTGGCAGTGGTGGGACTTGGTTCCGTGCTCTACAATTTGCAGGCGGCGGTGAGCAACTTTGAGTTTGTGCTCAGCTTTGCCAGCATCATTTTCGTGGTCATCGTTCCGATCCTGACCATGCGCACTCTGGCGGAGGAACGGCGGCAGCGGACAGACCAACTGCTCTATTCTCTGCCCATCACCACCACGCAGGTGGTATTGGGCAAGTATCTCGCCCTTCTTGTGGTGTACCTGATCCCGCTGGCGGTCATTTCTCTCTACCCGCTGCTGTTTTCCCAATTCGGGGATGTGTATCTGCCCACCTCCTACGGGTCTCTGTTTGCCTTTTTCATGATGGGGGCGGCGCTGCTGGCGGTGGGGATGTTCCTCTCCTCCTTGACGGATAATCAGGGCTTCGCCGCCGGTATCGGCATCGCGGCGATTTTGCTGAACTATTACAGCGTGAGCCTTGCGGAGTATACCTCGTCTACGGCCATGGGATCTTTGATCGCGTTGTACGTCATCGCGCTGCTGCTGGGTGTGGTGATCCGAGGCCTGACCCGGAACGAGAATCTGGCCTACGGCGTGACCTTTGCGCTGATCGCAGCACTCTCAGTCGCCTACTTTGTGAACAGCACGGCCTTCGAGGGGCTGCTGCCGGATATTATGACAAAGCTCTCGTTGTTCCGCCAGTTCAATAGCTTTGTCAACGGCGCATTTGATCTCACGGCCATCGTCTACTATGTCAGCGTCATGGGCTTTTTCCTGTTTTTGTCGGTGCAGTCGATGGAGAAACGGAGGTATAACTGATGAAAAAAATATCATTCAAGCGCCCCTCCGCTTCCCCTGACCGGAACCGCAACGCCCTGCGGGGCGGCTCCTATTCACTTACCATCACGGACATCGTACTGGCAATTTTGATTGCGGTGAATGTGTTCGCCTCGGCGCTGCCGAAGTCCATGACCAACTATGATATCAGCTCCAGCAAGCTCTATTCCATCACCAGCAACACAAAGGTCGTGGTCAACAATCTTCAGCAGGATGTGACCATCTATTGAGTCGTGCAATCCGGCGAAGAAAACGATGTGATCGAAAACCTGCTGAGCAAGTACGAAAGCCTGTCCGACCACATTGAGGTGGCGAAAAAGAACCCAGATGTCTATCCCACCTTTACCCAGCAGTACACCAGCGAGAGCGTCCCCAACAACAGCCTGATCGTTGAGAGCGGCGAACGCAGCCGCTATATCAGCTACAATGACATTTACGTTCAGACTGCGGATATGTACTCCTATTCCTACTCCACCTCCTTCGACGGCGAGGGCGCCATCACCTCGGCTATCGACTATGTGGTAAACGAGGAGCAGCCCAAGCTCTATCTCGTGGAGGGCCACGGCGAGGCCGACCTCCCCAGCACCTTTGCCGAGCAGGTGGAAAAGGACAACATCGAAACGGAGAGCCTGTCCCTTCTCCATACGGAAACCATTCCGGAGGACGCGGACTGCCTGATGATCTACGCGCCGGAAAGCGACATTTCGGAGGACGAGCGGGATCTGCTGGCGGAGTATGTATCCGGCGGCGGCAAGCTGCTGGTGATCGCCGGACCCACCCGTGAGGACGGGATACTGGAAAACCTGTACAGCCTGCTCTCTGACTACGGCGTGGAGCCGGTGGAGGGGATCGTGGTAGAAAGCGACTCCGACTACTATTCGGCGTTCAGCGGCCCGGCGGCTCTTTTGCCAGAGCTGCACAGCGACGACATCACCGATTCGCTGATCGACTCCAATTATTCTGTTATCATGCCCATCGCGCTGGGCTTGACTGTGGATGGTTCCGCCAGCGGAACGGTGACAGAACTGCTGACCACCTCAGGAACCTCCTTCAGCAAGGCGGCGGGCTACGCCATGTCCACCTACGATCACGAGGACGGCGACATCGACGGCCCCTTTGCCACGGGCGTTTCTGTGCGCCCCGGCGACGGAGAAATGGTGTGGTTCACCTCGTCCTATTTCCTCGAGGACGCCTATAATGCCTCGTCTTCCGGCGCCAACGGCGACCTTGTTATGAACGCGCTGGCGGATATGATCGGCGAGAGCGAGGCCATGGCGATCCGCAGCAAGTCGCTGAACTATGACAACCTGTCCATCAGCAGCTCGACGGCTTCGCTGCTGAAGGTGCTGATGATCGGCGCGTTCCCGCTGGCTTACCTCGGCATCGGCGTGGGCGTTGTGCTGACAAGAAGGAGGAAGCAAAATGAAGCGGTCTAAAAAGCTTTGTATCCTCTTGGGCATTCTCATTGCAGTCTGCCTTGCGGCGCTGGCTGCGCTGCATACAGAGGAAAAGCAGGAGCAGATCAAAACCAGCGGTGAAACGGTTTTATCCGTTGAATCGGCAAAAGTGACGGCACTGTGCTGGGAGCAGGACGGAACAACATGGAGCTTCCACCGCGGCGATGACGGTTGGCAGTACGATGACGATGCAGAATTTCCCGTCAGCGACAGTGCCATGGTCGCACTTTTGGAGCCGTTTCGCTCGTTGAGCGCAGCGTTCACCATTGAAAATGCCGAAGATCTCGGCCGGTATGGCTTGGATGAGCCGACCTGCACCATCACCCTGACTACGGATGATGAGACCTACACAGTGAAGCTGGGAGATTACAGCACGATGGATTCCCAGCGCTACATGGACATTGGGGACGGCAATGTGTATCTCGCCGCCAGCGATCCGCTGGACGCATACGATGTAGAGCTGAAAGACCTGATCGCCAACGACGATGTGCCGTATTTCGATGAGGTCAGCCAGATCCGCTTTGCGGGAAGCGAGGACTACAGCGTGATTTATGACGAAGACGGCGAGAGTATCTGCGCCGATGACATCTACTTTACCGCGGACGGAAAGCCGCTGGATACCAGCCGGGTCAACTCCTATATCAGCGTCCTGCGCTATCTGGAACTCACCGACTATGTGACCTACAAGGCCACGGAGGAAGAACTGTCCGCCTACGGGCTGGACGATCCCGAGCTGAGCGTCAGCGTGGACTACACGGACGACGGAACCTCCGATACCTTTGTGCTGCATATCAGCAGAGATCCCGCGGAGAAGAAAGCTGCCGCGGACGCGGAGGATGAGGAAGCCTTGGACATTACCGCCTATGCGCGTGTGGGCGATTCCAAAATCATTTACCAGATCTTCGGCAGCAGCTATCGCTCGCTCATGGCTGCCGGCTACAATGACCTGCGGCATCAGGAGGTCTTCTCCGGCAACTTTGATGATGTGACCGGCATAGATGTTACGCTGGACGGCGAGACCTATACGCTCACCGCTCAGAAGGACGGCAAGGAGCGGACATGGCTCTGCGGGGAAGCGGAAATCAAGATCGGTGATTTGCAGGACGCACTGGAGACACTGACCGCGGAGGAGTTTACCTCTGAAAAGGCCACCGGCCAACAGGAGATCAGCCTGACGCTGCACTTGGATCATGAGGACGAACCGGAACTCACGATCGCGCTGTACCGCTGCGACGGCAGCAAATGTCTGGCCGTCGTTGACGGAAAGAGCGTCGCCTATGTTCCGCGCGGCGAGATGGTGACGCTGGCGGAAGCCGTTCGTGCCATTGCCCTGAACTGAAGCACAAAACAAAGCAGCACAAGCCCGCCTGAGTAGATCGGGCGGGCTTGTGCTGCCTCTGCAAGACGCCCAACGAGGTCCGATGCGCTCCCGGAACGCCGAAGGCACTGAGGGCAGATGGGGGGCTGATCGTTCATCGTCTTCAAAATAGTGTAGGAAATATTGCGGATCTCTCAGTATGTAATTCACTGCAGGAGGTTTATGTTGTTCTAAACGCTGGGTTCTTTGCAAAAAATAGTAATTCGTGTGGGAAAGCGTAAAATCCCTTTTACTCTTGGACATTTCATGCTATACTGTGAACAATAGAAGAGGTATTGAGTAGAGGTATTTTAATATGGATTTGTTTATTCCAAAAGAAACGCTGGACTTACTGTCTTATCGTTCAACGCTTGGGCAAAGCCTGAAACAAATTTCTCTGAGCGCAACACCAATCAACTTGATTCTCGATGATATCGCGAAATACAGAGCAGGATACATTGATACGCTCGTTCAGGAGAATTTGATAGGTTCTCGCTTCAAAAGCGATGACTCCATCATGCGAAAATATGAAAAGACGCTCGCCAACCACGGCGGCTTTAAGCAGTGCTTTAATGATGTGCTTGGTTTTCGACTTCGCTTCGATGAGTATCCAGTTAGCTTCCCAGACTATTTCAGAGTTGTTGATTTGCGGAATGGGAAACAGGTGGATGATGGTTACCGTGCGATCCATCTTTATTACCAGCGGGATAATTTGGCATACCCGATAGAAGTGCAGCTATGGTGTGGCAAAGATTATTACTTCAACCTCTGGAGCCACCAGTATGTCTACAAGTACAAAAGCCCGGAAATCGGAAAAAAGCTTTATCAGGAGTATATTGCCGGTTTGATCAAAACTGAGCAGGACTTCCAAAAGAGATTGGAGGCGTTTGACAATGGGCGATAAAAAGATATACATCGTTGCAAAAATCTTTGATCAGCAGGGCTGCCTTGCCTATCTCTGTAAGACTCCTAATGAGGCGCGATGCCTGCCGGGAACCTTGGAAGCACTCCGAGCGGATGGAGTTCAAATTGTTATTCTGGATTCCCCTGAGATATATTCTGAGTATGCGCCCTATACCTATATTGAGGATTTGAAAGAGTTCATCGATAAGGTTGCGCAAATGAACCGAGTCGCGTGACCCGCAAGGCACACAGACTACTATTTGACTACTACCGCGAAAAAGCCGGGAGGCCTTGTCCCATAAGACCTCCCGGCTTTTCTTGCAAATTAACGCAAATTTGTGCAACACCAACCAAACCCTTGCGCCGCAGGGCTTTCCGGCTTGACGGTCTGATAACTCCGACTCTGAAGGCCGCTGGTTCGAATCCAGTCGGGCATACCAAAATGTGTTGATGAAAGATGCAGCACAGAAAACACCGCGCAAAAGCGCGGTGTTTTCACATATTTATCATCTTTTTCGCCGCAAAAAGTTTTAATAACAGTTTTTTCAAAAAGCAGTTTTTCCCCGCGACAGGCGACATTTTCGAGATGCAGCCGGTTGATTTTATGAACTGATGCGACTCGAACGCCGAAGCATGGGTGCTTCACTCTTGCTGCTGCCTGGCGCATCTCACTTCTCTCTCACATTTGGGCAAAGAAAAGCCAGAGGAAGCGAATGCACGCCTCTGGCGTGCGTCCGCTTCCTCTGGCCACGCGGCCCCGCTGGGCTGCGTGGTCTTATTATTCGTCTGCCAATATTGCGCTCCCTTGGCATTGTTCGTCGCTTTGGCAGGGTATCAGTCCCTTTCACCAACGAACAATGCCGTATTCAGGAAAGAAAGGTGAAGAATCGCAAGAGTCCCTATCTTGAAGTGATCAGCAGCTTACAATGACACTTTATAAATTCAGGGAATATTTTAAAAATCAATTCAGCGCTGGATGCGGCCGGAACCATCGCCGTCGGCCAACTTTTCCACCTCGGCCGCTGTAACCATGTTATAATCGCCCTCGACGGTATGCTTGAGCGCGGAGGCCGCCACGGCAAATTCCACAGCCCGCTGATTGCCCTTACCGGCGAGCAGTGCGTAAATCAGACCGCCGCCGAAGCTGTCGCCGCCACCCACGCGGTCAACGATATGCAAGTCATATTTTTTGGAGAAATGGTATTCATCGCCGACAGCGTCAAACAGCATGGCGCTCCAACCGTTGTCGGACGCCGAGCGGGACTCGCGCAGCGTGATAGCGACCTTTTCAAAGCCAAACCGATCAGCAAGCTGCCTTGCAACGGACTTGTAGCCCTCGCGGTTGATCTCGCCGGCATAGATATCGGTCACCTCCGCCTCAATGCCGAACACATCCTTGGCATCCTCCTCGTTGGAAATGCATACGTCCACGTACTGACACAGATCAGTCATGGCCTCCCGTGCCTGCTGACGGCTCCACAGCTTGCCGCGGTAGTTGAGATCGCAGCTAATCCTGACCCCGTGTGCCTTCGCCGCCTTGCAGGCGTCACGGCAGGCATTCACCATGTTGGGGCCGAGCGCAGGCGTGATGCCGGTAAAGTGGAACCGGTCCGCGCCTTTAAAAATCACATCCCAGTCGAAGTCGGAGGGAGTGGACTCCTGAATGGCAGAATGCGCCCGGTCATAAATGCAAACGGAACCGCGCTGAGACGCGCCTTTCTCATTATAGTAGATACCGATACGGTCGCCTCCACGCACGATCATAGAGGTATCCACGCCGTAGCGGCGCAGAGAGTTGACCGCAGCCTGTCCGATGGCATGCGCGGGCAGTTTGGTGACGTAGACGGCGTCAAGGCCGTAGTTAGCCAGCGAAACAGCTACGTTAGCTTCCCCGCCACCGAAAGAAAACTCCAAGTGGTCGGCCTGAACAAAGCGCTCGTAATTGTATGGCTGGAGACGAACCATTCAACCGCGCAATATCCGACCGCCATACAGCTTTCCACCTTGATAAAAAGGGGGCCTGAGGAAATCTTCCTCAGGCCCCAAAACAGGCGCTTACAGCTTATCCTCACGCATAAAATGAGCATTGGTCCCATCAATGGAGAAGAACTCATCTGCTGCACGCCGACCGATGTCATCTGGGTACTTAGATATCTCATTTAAGTACTCTTTTTCATCTACATAGGTAAACGCGCCGTCTCGCATTATGACCTTGCCGTCCACTGCAACCAGCGAAACCTCGGATCCCCTGGCACTGTAAACCAGATTAGGTACCATGTTGCGCATTGGGTAGGTGTACACCGGCAACATGGAGGGACAACTGAGATCTATAGCAATATAGTCCGCGCATTTTCCAGGCTCAAGAGAGCCTACGGTATCGCCCAAGCCAATCGCTTGGGCACCCTCAATGGTGGCCATACGCAGGGCTTTCCAGGCGGGCATAACTTCCGGATTCTGATACTTGATCTTGTTGAAGAGGCAAACATTTTTCATCTCATTGATGATGTTATGGCAGTTGTTGCCCGGAGCCTGATCGGAACCCAAGGCCACCACACCGCCCGCCTGCTGGAAAACAACACTTGGGCAGACAATGCCATCAATGATGCCGATCGAACCCGGATTAACGATCATTGAGGCACCTCGTTTGGCAATAAGGGCAGCTTCCTCATCTGTACAGTCAGTAAGATGGACTGCAATAAGAGATTCATCCAGATAGCCCAACTCATCCAGAAAAGCTGTAGGACGCTTGCCATAGCGCTGGACGATCTGATAGGTCTCTCGATCTCCTTGCTGCACATGCATATGGATTTTGGTACCCCGCTCCTTGACCGCCTTTTGGATACGCAACAGCATCTCCGGGCTGACAAAGTCAGCGCCCTGCGGGCCAAACAGGATCTTAATCCGTCCCCCTGCCTTGTTGTTCCATTTATTATACAGATCAATGTTTCGATTCAGGCTCTCCTCTCCCATGGCATCATCAAACTCATAGAGTTCGCCCGGTTGATAAACCCGTCGTTTAGCCGCTCGAATCGTCTGTGCAATATTCCCTCGGGCGCCCACCTTATCGATGAAAGCACACACATTTTCCATTTTGGATTCATAGTCGCCCAGTGTGGTAGTGCCTGCCCGGACGGCCTCCAGAATGGCCACTCGGCTGCCCACATCCCGTTCCTCGTCATTAACCGCGTTGTCAAAGGGCTGGAGGCCGAACATCATCCAACTGTTGGTGTCTTGGGCCAATCCGCGCATAATATTGCATGCAGTATGCATATGACCGTCGATAAATCCCGGAACGACTGCATGATGAGCCAGGTCTAAGACTTCGTCCGCCTCATATTCTTTTTCTTCTTCGGCGGTTATGAACCCTTCTATCTTTCCTGAATTCACTACCATCGATACGTCCGTCTTATAACCTACGCCTTCACCTTCCATGGTGAAGAAATGAGGCGCATGAACTATCAAATCGACCTTTTTCATTTCTTCTGTCCTCCTGAATCCTTTTTCATATATTCAAAGTGTCTTTTTTATATAGACAGCAATTATTATGCCAAAATTTAAAGATTGAAATTCCAACATTCTATATTTTTCAATAATCAAATCAGAAAAATTTTTTTACTTTCCAGGCCATTTAAGGAAAAACTTTTTTACATCAGTGAAAATTTTTTTCCGGCATCGCTCCCAAAGCAGCAGCAGGTCACCT
>ERZ772876.2202-NODE-2202-length-16925-cov-4.444339_pt1 | contig 16925 bp, 16 predicted proteins | sample MGYA00580584_ERZ772876 | MGnify/ENA primary metagenome ERZ772876 (study PRJEB29015, sample SAMEA2737728) | human gut metagenome | biome: human gut; feature: human-associated habitat; material: faeces | place: China | collected 2012 ... | reverse complement strand
GGCATCGCGGCGCTGATGGCGGAGTGCGGCTGCGCCCCGGAGACCGTCAGCGCGTCCTCCATCGGCTTCATGCTGGCGCCCCGCATCAACGCCGCCGGACGGATGGGGCAGATCGACCTGGCAGTGGAGCTGTTTCTCACCGACGACCCGGACAAGGCCGCCGAGGCCGCCCGGGGACTGTGCGAGCTGAACCGGCAGCGGCAGGCCGTGGAGTCGGAAATTTACCGGCAGGCCGTGTCCATGCTGCCCATGGGCAAGCCCCCGGAGGCCATCGTGCTGGCGGATGAAAGCTGGCATCAGGGCGTGGTGGGCATTGTGGCCAGCCGCATTGCCGAGGAATACGCCTGCCCCACCTTCCTGATCTGTCTGGACGGCGAGCACGGCAAGGCCAGCTCCCGCAGCCACGGGGGCTTCAACCTGTTTGCCTCCCTGAGTGCGCTGTCTCCGCTGCTGGAAAGCTACGGCGGCCATGAGCTGGCCGCGGGCTTTACCATTTCCCGCGCCAACATTCCGGAGTTCCGCCGTCAGATCTGCGCGCTGGCCGCGAAGTATTACACCGACGACGTGCCGCGAACCGTTCTGGACGTGGACTGCGCCGTTTCCCCGGAGCTGCTGACCCTGCACAATGTGGACTCCCTGCAAATGCTGGAGCCCTGCGGCAACGGCTGCCCCAAGCCGGTGCTGATGATGAAGAATCTGACCATCGACCGCATCAGCATGGTGGGCGGCGGACGGCATATGCGTCTGCGCCTGTGCAGCGGACATACGTACCTGAACGCCATCTATTTTTCCGCCAATCCCCAGACGGTGTCCATCCAGCCGGGGGACTTAGTGGACGTGGCCTTTACCCCTCAGGTGAACGAATTCCGGGGGACGCGCACCGTGCAGATGAACGTCATCGACATCCGCCCCAGCTGCAATGCCGAGTGCCTGCCCGACGCCGCGCCTTACCGGGATATGCAGCGGGGAAATCTGACCTCCGGCGAGGCCGCGGCACTGCTGCCTGACCGGAAGATGTTGGCGCTGGTGTGGCGGTATCTGGACGCCGCGAACCCTGTGCAGGAATCACCCATGTGCCTGTGCCGCAAGATCGTCCGCTGGTCGGGACAACCGTTGAATCTGGGGCAGATGCTCACCTGTCTGGATATTTTCCGGGACGTGGGACTGCTCACCGTCCAGCGGCAGCATAAATATGTTTCCATCCGGCTGACCCCCGGAGAAGGAAAGGCCGACCTGAGCCGAAGCCAGACCATGCAGCGGCTGCTGCACGCGAAAGAGAGCTGAGTTTGAAATGGAATCCTTTGAAGAACATTACGCGTCCATGTGCGACGCAATCAAAAAGCACCTGCCTGGCGCGGACATGGCGCTCATCGACCGTGCCGTGGATTACGCCAACCAGAAGCACAAGCTGCAAAAACGGAAGGACGGTTCCCCCTACATCATCCACCCGCTGGCGGTCGCCCAGATCGTGGCGGAGATGGGGCTGGACTGCGACGCCATTCTGGGCGCCCTGCTCCACGACTGCATCGAGGACACCGACGCCTCCCATGAGGACATTGAAAAAATCTTCGGCCCCACCGTGGCGGAGCTGGTGGAGGGCGTCACCAAGCTGACCCGGGCGAATTTCTCCTCCTCCGAGCAGGCGCAGATGGAGAATCTGCGCAAGATGTTCATGGCCATGAGCAAGGACATCCGGGTGGTGCTGATCAAAATCGCCGACCGGCTCCACAACATGCGCACCATGCAGTACCAGACGCCGGAAAAGCAGATTCAGAAGTGCCGGGAGACAATGGACGTCTATGCGCCCCTTGCCCACCGCCTTGGTATGCAGAAGATCAAGTGGGAGCTGGAGGATACCGCTCTGCGCTACCTCGCGCCCATGGAGTATAACGAGATCATGTCCTACCTTCAGGCCCACAAGGAGAAGGACGAGGCCTTTATGCGTACCATCCAGGACAAGATCACCCAGCGCCTGACCTCCGTAGGCATCCACAACACCACCTACGGACGGATCAAGCACGTCTACTCCATTTACCGCAAGATGCTCGCCCAGGGCAAGACCATTGACGAGCTGTACGACATTTACGCCTTCCGGGTCATTGTGGACACCATCCCCGACTGCTACAACGTGCTGGGACATGTCCACGACCTGTTCAGTCTGGTGCCGGGACGGTTCAAGGACTATATCTCCACCCCCAAGCCCAATATGTACCAGTCCCTGCACACCACCGTCATCGGCTCTCAGGGCATTCCCTTCGAGGTGCAGATCCGCACATGGCAGATGCACGAGACCGCCGAATACGGTATCGCCGCTCACTGGAAGTACAAGCAGGGCACCGGCACGGGCACGGAGAAGGACTTCGAGTGGGTGCGCCGCCTGCTGGAAAGCCAGCAGGACTCCGACGCAGAAGAATTCGTCCAGTCCATGAAGATCGACATGTTCGACGACGAGGTGTTCGTCTACACCCCCAAGGGACGGATCGTCTCCCTGCCCGCCGGCTCCACGCCCATCGATTTTGCCTACGCCATCCATTCCGGCGTGGGAAATTCCATGATCGGCGCAAAGGTCAATAACCGCATCGCCAACATCGACACCACCCTGAAAAACGGCGATATTGTGGAGGTGCTGACCTCCAAATCCGCCAAAGGCCCCAGCCGGGACTGGCTGACCATCTGCAAGAGCAATCAGGCGAGAACCAAGATCAAGCAGTGGTTCAAGAAGGAGAAGCGGGAAGAGAACATCGTCCACGGCAAAGCGTCCTTCGAGTCGGAAATGAAGCGGGTGGGGCTGCCCCTTACCGCTGCCACAGACCCGGAGCTGGAAGGGCAGCTCCTAAAAAAGCTGTCCTTCGACACCTGGGACGATATGTTCGCCGCCATCGGCTACGGCGGACTGACCGCCGCCAAGGCCGTCGGCCGCATCCGGGACGATATCAACAAGGCGCTGAAGCAGCAGACCGCGGAAAAGCTGCCCCAAAGCCCCCTGCGCTTCCGCCCCGATTCCGAAGCGGTCATCCAGAACCGCCACGCGGTCAACGGCGTCATTGTGGAGGACATCGATTCCTGCATGATCAAGTTCGCCAAATGCTGCACCCCCGTCCCCGGCGACCCAATCGTGGGATTCATCACCAAGGGCTTCGGCGTCAGCATCCACCGGGCGGACTGCCCCAACGCCCAGAACCGGGAGGATCCCCGTCAGGCCGCCCGCTGGGTGCGCGTCCGCTGGGCGACGCAGGAAGAGCAGCCCTTTGAGACCACGCTGGAGCTGGACTGCATCACCCGTGACGGGCTGATTCTGGACGTGGCCATGGTGCTGTCCACCGCCCGTGTCCGGGTCAAGGAAATGAGCGGCAAAGACCTGCCCGGCGGCCGCAGCGCCATCACCATCCGCTTCGAGGTCAAGGACGTGGCGGAGCTGGAATCCGTGCGGACGAAGCTGCTGAACATCCGGGACGTGGTCGGCTCCCGCAGAGGACAGAATTAAGGAGAGAGACGCTATGCGCGCTGTACTGACAAGAGTCAATTCCGCCTCCGTCGCCATTGACGGCGAGGTGGTGGGAAAAATCGGAAAAGGCTTCCTCATCCTTCTCGGTGTCGGCCCCGACGATACCGAAAAGGAATGCCGGTATCTGGCGGAAAAAGCCCTGGGACTCCGGATTTTTACCGACGAAAACGACAAAATGAATCTGGGACTGGACGCAGTCGGCGGCGAGGTGCTGGTGGTGAGCCAGTTCACCCTTTATGGCAACTGCCGCAAGGGTCGCCGCCCCAGCTTTACCGACGCCGCAAGCCCGGAGCTGGGGGAGCGGCTGTACGAGCAGTTCCTTGCCGACTGCGCCAGTCTGGGGTATCCCCCTCAGCACGGCCGCTTCGGCGCGGACATGAAGGTGGAATCCGTCAACGACGGCCCCGTGACCCTGATTCTGGACACGGAGCAGCTGATGGACACCCCCAGAAGAAAATAGGTGATCGTATGCTGAACATTCACACGCTGACCCTTGGGGCTTACGGAACCAACTGCTACATCGTCCACGACAGTGCGTCGAAGACCTGCTGTGTCATCGACCCCGGCTACACCCCGGAGAAGGTGCTGAGCGAGGTGAAGGCTCTGGGGCTGACCGTGGAAGCGATCCTGCTGACCCACGGACATTTTGACCATGTGGGCGGCGTAAAGGAGATCGCCGCCGAGACCGGCTGCGACGTCTATCTCTGCGCCGACGAGCTGACCATGCCGCCCCAGATGACGGCGGGGCCGCTCTACTATACCAAAACCTACGACGAGGGGGATACCCTGCACCTCGCGGGGCTGACGATTTCCGTTATCCGCACCCCCGGCCATACCCCCGGCTCCGTGTGCCTGCTGATTGGCGACGCCATGTTCTCCGGGGATACCCTGTTTGCCGGTTCCTGCGGCCGTACCGATCTCCCCGGGGGCAGCGGCGCGGCCATGCGGGCGTCCCTGCGCCGTCTGGCCGGGCTTTCCGCCGACTACCGGGTCTATCCCGGCCACGATATGGATACGACGCTGGCGGAGGAAAAGCGGTATAACCCCTATCTACGATAATCGAGGTTCTTATGAAACTGACACTACACGGTCATGACGACCGCTATGCCGTGGAGCAGTTACAGCTGTCCCTGTTTCCCGACAGCACGGAGGGAGAAGCCACTTCGACCCTCCACCGGGGGCAGGTCTGGCTTACCGCCGCCACGAAAATTACCGTGAACGGCATCACCGCCGCGGCCACCCGGCGAATCAGGACGGCGGACGAAACCGTCCGTCTGCGCCGCCGGGCATTGCAGCAGAGCTATTATCTGGCCGCGAAACAGCTGCTGCCCGTTACGCCCCCATGGGGCGCACTGGCGGGCGTCCGTCCCACGAAAATCACCACGAAGCATCTGCTGGAAGGCGGCACACCCAAGTCCGCAGACGAGCTGCTGCGGGATGTGTATTACGTCACCGATGACCGCCGCAGGCTGGCCATCGACTGCTCGGTCTCCACAGTCCGGGCGGTGAATATGCTGCAGCCCAGCGATCTGTCGCTGTACGTCGGCATCCCCTTCTGCCCCACCCGCTGCACCTATTGCAGCTTCGTCAGCCGCACCATCGGCAAAAAAACGGAGCTGCTGGAGCCTTATCTGCGGGCGCTGGAGCAGGAAATCGCCGTGACGGGCAGGCTCTTGGCGCAGTCCGGGAGAACCGTCCGCACCCTCTACATCGGCGGCGGCACCCCCACGACCCTTTCCGCGCCCCAGATGGAGCGCCTGCTGGGCGTCATCCGGGACAATTTTGACCTGTCCCGGTGCGTGGAATTCACCGTAGAGGGCGGCCGCCCGGATACGCTGGATTTGGAGAAGCTTCAAGTTATCCGTTCCGGCGGCGCTGACCGCATGAGCATCAACCCCCAGACCATGGAGGACGCCGTCCTTCGCGCCTGCGGACGCCCCCACAAGGCGGCGGATGTGCTTCGCGCCTACGGCGAAGCGGTGGACGCGGGCTTCGGCGCCATCAACATGGATTTGATCGCGGGGCTTCCCGCGGACACCACGGCGGGCTTCCGCCGCAGTCTGGACGCCGTGGCGGCGCTGAACCCCTCCAACATCACCGTCCACACCCTCGCCCTGAAAAAGGGCGCCGACCTGTTTGAAAAGCGGGAAAATCTCCCCTCCGCCGGGGACGTCGCCGAAATGGTCGCCTACGCAGAGCGGACCCTCCGGACTCTGGGCTACAAACCCTATTACCTCTACCGCCAGAAATACATGTCCGGCAGCTTCGAGAACGTGGGCTGGAGCCGGGACAATCTGGACTGCCTGTACAACATCTACATGATGGAGGAAGTGCATACCATCCTCTCTTTGGGGGGCGGAGGCATGAACAAGGTAAACCTCCCCGACGGCACCCTCCGCCGGTTCCATAACCCAAAATTCCCCGAACAGTACATCGAAATGCTCCCGGGCGTGCTGGAGCAGAAGCAGGAGCTGTTCCGTCTCATGGCGGATGGGGCAAAATAACGCCCACGCTACACGAAAGGAAGTGTGCCAATTTGGACACCCTCATTTCCAATGTCACAGCCGTGACCATGAATCCCCGGATGGAGGTCATTTTCGGCGCTTATATCGGCATCGAGGACGGGAAGATCGTCTCCATTGAGCGAAAGCCCCCTGCCGAAGCGCCCAAGGCCATTGTGGACGGCACCGGCATGGTGGCCATTCCCGGCCTTATCAACTGCCACACCCATCTGGCGACCGCCAGTCTGCGGTGCTTCACCGACGATCTGGGCAACACCGAAGCCCTTCAGGCGCTGCTGCAAAAGGAAGCGAAAATGGACTCCCGCAGCGCCAAAGCGGCGGCATCTCTCGCCATTGCCGAGTGCCTGCGCTTCGGCGTCACCTCGGTTTCCGACCTGTATTACTACCCCAACGCCACCGCCGAGGCCGTGGCGGAATCCGGCATCAAGGCCAATCTGGCGCTGTCCAGCTATCGCTACATCGACGAGAACGAGGACTTCGACTTCGAGACCGACGAGCAGTGCCGGGAGCTGGTAAAGGTCACAGAGAAGTGGAACGGCTTCGACGACGGCCGCATCAAGATCGACGCCGGAATCTACGGCGAGTACATCAGCAACTACAGGCTCTGGGAAGGTCTGGTGGGCTACGCCGCAGAGCAGAATCTGGGAATGCAGCTGCATCTTGCGGAGACCCAGAGCGAAGTGGACTCCTGTCTGGAGCGCACCGGCATGAACCCCGGCGAGCTGTTAAACTGCCACAATGTTTTCAGCCGTCCCACCACTGCTGCAGGCTGTACATATTTAACGGAGGACGAGCGTAAACTGCTGGGGAAGAAGGGCGTCTGCGCCGTAGCGACCCCCGTGTCCGCCTACAAAAACGGCCAGTCCTCCACCCCTATTCTGGAATCCGTCAAGGCGGGGATGAACGTAGCCCTCGGCACCGGCGGCGCCATCGAGTGCGGCAACTTGGACATGTTTGAGGTCATGCGCTTTGCCGCCATGTCCGCCCGGAAGGAAAGCGGCAATCCCGCCGCCCTCCCGTCTCCCGCCGCCCTGATGATGGCGACTGTCTCCGGTGCGCAGGCGCAGAGACGCGCTAAGGAATGCGGAATGCTTCAGGTGGGCATGGACGCGGATATCGCGCTCATCGACTTTTCCGCCCCCCATCTGATCCCCTGCCACAATGTTCTGAACGGTCTCGTCTGGTCTGCCAAAGGCGGCGACGTGGCCATGACCATGGTGCGGGGCAAAATCCTCTACGAAAACGGCTGCTTCCCCACCATCGACATGAAGAAGGTCGTGGAGGAGCTGACCGAATACGCCATCCCCCGGCTGTTTGAAGAGACGAAATAAGGAAACTCCCCTCGCATTTCCCCCGCAGAAAGGATGAAACCATGTCTGACATGCAAAAAAAGCAGAATTTTCTTCAGGGCACCGCCCTGCTCGCAATGGCCACCGCTATTGTCAAGGTCATCGGCGCTCTGTACAAAATTCCCCTAAACGCCATCATCGGCGAACAGGGCTTCGGCTACTTCAACACGGCCTACGACATCTATAACGTACTGCTGATGATCTCCACCGCCGGACTGCCCGTTGCCATGAGCCGGATGATCTCTCAGGCCAGTTCCCTTGACCATTACAATCAGGTGCGCCGGATTTACCGCACCGCCCGGGGCATTTTCCTGGTGCTGGGCATCGCGGGCAGCTTCCTGATGACGGTATTCTGCCGTCAGCTGGCCGCCTTCCAGAACCAGCCCGACGCCTGGGCGGCCATCGGCTGCCTTGGCCCCTGCGTGCTGCTGATTTGTGTCATGAGCACCTACCGTGGCTTCTTTCAGGGGCAGGGGAACATGCTGCCCACCTCCGTTTCTCAGGTGCTGGAGGCCGTGGTGAAGCTGATCGTGGGCATGGGCGCGGCGCTGGCGATCCTGAAAATGACCAACGAAATCCCTCTGGCCGCGGGCGGCGCGATTCTGGGCGTCACGGCAAGCTGCCTTGTCTCGGCGATTTACCTGTTCGGCCGCTTCCGGAAGAGCTACGCCCTTCTGCCCCGGACGGAGGAAGAGCCTCGTTCCTACCGGGAGACCGCCCGGGGGCTGCTGGCCATTGCCATTCCCATCACCTTCGGCTCCGCCGCCTTGCAGCTGATGACCATGCTGGAAACCAAAATTTACATGGGGCAGCTGCTGAATCTGGGCTACACCCAGTCCTCTGCCGACACCATGCGGGGCGTTTACGGTATGTGCCTGACCATTTTCAACATGCCCTGCGCCTTCATCACCCCCATTACCATCAGTATCATTCCCGCCATCACTTCCCACCTGACCCTCTGCGGCGATGATGAAGCCAAGGCCACGGAGGAATCCGCCGTGCGGATCACCGGGCTGATCGCCATGCCCTGTGCCTTCGGCCTTGCCCTGCTGGCCGAGCCGATTACCGCCCTGCTGGGGGGATATTCCGGCGGGAATCTGGCGATGGCTACCCGGCTGATGACGGTTCTGGGCTTTACCATCCTCTTTAACGCTTTGGTGCTGGTCTCCACGGCCATCATGCAGGCCCACGGCCACGCCGGCCGGCCGGTGATCAACATGCTCATCGGCGGCGTGGTGAATCTGGTGGCGGTGTACGTGCTGGCAGGGATGCCGCTTATCAACATTCTGGGTACGCCTACCGGCCTGCTCATGGGCTACGTGGTCATCAGCATCCTGAACATTCTGTCCATGCGCCGTCTGCTGCCGAAGCCCCCCGCGATTCTGCCCAACCTTCTGCGCTCCTTCTTCGCCGCAGCGGTGATGGGCATTCTCGCCTGGGGCGCGCTGTGGGCGCTGAAGGCCGTGGGCGTGCGGGAGATCGGCACAGGCCGACTGATTCTGTGCGCCGTGCCGGTTTTGGTGGGCGTGGTCAGCTACTTCTTTACCGCTGTCAAGTTCAAAGTCATCACCCACGAGGACTGTCTGCTGCTGCCCAAGGGCGAAAAAATCGCAAAAATCCTGAAGCTGTGAGTTTTTTTGAAAAATCTCTTGCAATTTGGGTAGAATTATGTTAATCTAAACAACGCTTTCAAAATATTTTCACTTTCAGAAAAGAGGATATAAACATGAATAAAACTGAACTGATTGCCGCCGCCGCCGAGGGCGCCGGCCTGACCAAGAAGGACACCGAGCGCGTCATCAACGCCGCCATCGATGCCGTTACCGCAGCTCTGGTGAAGGGCGACAAGGTGCAGGTCTCCGGCTTCGGAACCTTTGAGACCAAGGAGCGGAAAGCCCGCATCGGCCGCAACCCCCACACCAAGAAAGCCATTGAGATTCCCGCCACCCGCGTTCCCGCCTTCAAGGCAAGCAAGGCTCTGAAGGACATCGTGGCGAAGTAAGCGATGCGGCTTGACAAGTATCTCAAAGTCTCCCGCCTGATCAAGCGCCGCACGGTGGCCAACGAGGCCTGCGACAACGGCCGCATCAGCGTCAACGGTCGCGTGGTCAAGGCCGGTTACGACGTAAAGGTCGGGGACAAAATCGAGATTTCCATGGGCGCCCGGACGGTGACCGTGGAGGTTCTTCAGGTAGCGGAAACCGTCCGCAAGGACGATGCCGCCGCCATGTATAAGGAAGTATAAGAATTCACCGCCGTGAAACGTTCGTTTCACGGCGGTGAAGTTTTGTGCGTTCTTGCAAAGCCCTCCCGTGTATGTTATACTGGAATGACCCGGAAATGATGGAGGGAACGCTATGAAAATCGAACATGCCGCGCTGTATGTGAACGATCTGGAAAAGGCGCGCAGCTTCTTTGTGAACTATCTGGGCGCAGAATCAAACGACGGCTATCACAATCCGAAGACGGGTTTCCGGTCGTATTTTCTGTCCTTTGACGGCAGCGCGCGGCTTGAGATTATGAATAAGCCGGAACTGGCAGATTCCCCCAAAGAACCCGCCCGCACCGGATACGCGCACATTGCGTTCAGCACAGGCAGCAGGGAAGCGGTCGATGCACTGACCGCAAGGCTGAAAGCCGACGGCTACGAAGTCACCAGCGGCCCCCGCACAACAGGAGACGGCTATTACGAAAGCTGCATCGCCGCGGTCGAGGGCAATCTGATCGAACTTACGGTCTAAGCAAAAGGGAAGTTTCTATGAAAATACAATGCGTGTGGGAACACAATGGCGACGACAGCATCCTGTATTCTGCCAATTTTGTCGGCGCGTTTACAAGAGGGAAATCGAAAGATGAAGCTGTTCGAAAAATGCCGTCCGAAATCCTGTCCTACCTGGCGTGGAAGGGCGACGCTCCCCCGGACGCTTTGGAGCCGGAGATCGTTCAGGAAAAGGCGTCGGCGATTACCGTCTCCGACGCGGACTCGGATGTGCTTTTTAACGACGAGAAAGCGCCGCTGACTGCGGCGGAATACGAAGCGCTGAAATCCCTTGCCATGAAATCCGCGCGGGACTTTCTGGCGCTGTACAGGTCAATACCGGATAAAGACAAAAGCGCCCTGCCGCCCAGAGCCACCTTCTACGGCGAGATTCCCCGCACGGCGCGGGAAATGTATAACCATACAAAGAATGTGAATACCTACTACTTTGGCGAGATCGGCGTTCAGGCGGACAATAGCGGAACCATTGCGGAATGCAGAGAACGCGGGTTTGCCCTGCTGGAGCGGCAGCGGGATTTTCTGGAGAATCAGGTTTTTCTCGGAAGCTACGACGAGGAATGGTCGCTGCGAAAGGTGTTGCGCAGATTCATCTGGCACGACAGGATTCACGCCAAGGCAATGTACCGGATGGCGCTGAAAACCTTCGGAACCGGCGCTGTGCCGAACATATTCTTTTTTCCGGACAAATGAAACGGGCAATGCCCCTGAATTTACGGTCACGCCGGGCGTGCATATCGGCAACCTGACAAAGATCGGAAACATTCAGGATTGACCAAAAAACGGGACATGACTGCCTTGCGGTGGGTCATGTCCCGGTTTGGTCTTCTTCCCTATGATCGTGAAATGTTCTGCGCCTGTTCCCCCAGCAGACGGGCCAGCAGAACGCACTCCTCCCGGCTCAAATCCGCAAGGTGCTGAAACACGATGCCGAAATCCCCATCCACCGTCCGTGCCGTATACTCCGTCACCGCCCGTCGGGCGCAGTGATACCGCCGTTCCAGCGCCTTCGCCGCCGGCTCCTCCGGAAGGGCGATCTGCGCGTTTTTCCCGCCCCCGCAGCCGGACAAACGCCCAATTCCCCGCAGGCAGGCAAGCATTTCCAGCTGCATATCGTACAGATGCCGGAGTTGCTCCCGCCCTTTGCCGGAAAACTGTCCGGCCAGCTTCCGATAAACTGCCGCCGCTTCCATTGCCTCCAGTTCCATCGGCCGGAGACTCCTCCGGGGAGGCTCCGACTGCCCCAGTACTCGCTGCCATACCTGTTGCTCCACATCCCGGTTCATAACACCGCCCCCCAAAAAATCACGTGGCTCTGTTCCCAGTATAGCGCCCCGAAAAGAAAAAGTGTCAAAAAAGTTTTTCAAAAGGGCTTCCTTTTTTCGCTCATATGTGCTACAATAAATAAAAAAGACGCTTAGGCGACCCATGGAGGAAATGCTTATGCCCAGAACCAGCGACAAAGCACAGTTGATTATGGATTATGTCAACCAATTTATTCAGGAGAACGGCTATTCCCCCTCCGTCCGGGAGATCGGCGCGGCAGTGGGTCTGCGCTCTACCGCTTCCGTCAGCTATCATTTGCAGGCGTTGCAGGAGAAGGGGCTGCTCCAGTCCCCCGGCGCTAAGGGGCGCAAACGGGCGCTGGTCACCGGTGCGCGCCCGGGGCAGATTCCCATTGTGGGCGTCGTCACCGCGGGCGTGCCGATCCTGGCGGTGGAAAATCAGGAGGGTACCATGCCCTGGGACGACCCGGGGTGCTTTGCTCTGCGGGTTCGGGGCGACAGCATGATTAACGCCGGGATCCTCAGCGGAGACAAGGTGGTTGTCCGCCCCCAGCCCTCCGCCGACGACGGGCAGATCGTGGTCGCCCGAATCGAGGACGAGGCCACGGTCAAGCGTCTGCGCCGCCGGAACGGCCAGATCTGGCTCATGCCGGAAAACGACAATTACAGCCCCATCGACGGCACCAACGCGGAGATCATCGGTGTGGTCAAGGCTGTGGTGCGGGAGTATTGAGAAAAAAGTCCGCGCTCCGCGAAAAAAAGTGCTTGACAAACGTACACAAATGGTGTATAAAGGGCGTAACATAAATCGAAACCAACGAAGCGGAAGTAAAGCTGCAAGGCGCATCCACAGAGAGTTCTGCATAGCTGAGAGCAGAGCGAAAAGCGGGGCAGCAAATGGGCCGCCGAGGGCAGAGGGAAATGGGTGACCAGAGTATCTTCTGACGCATTGCCAGCGTTAACGGGCAGACGGCGTGTTGGCGCCGTGCAGAGCGGTCGGATTTCCGGCAAACAAGGTGGTACCGCAGAAAATTGTTTTTTCTGTCCTTGTTCCCTTAGGGGAACAGGGACTTTTTTATTACTTTCAGAAAGGAGAAATACCTATGTACGCTCCCGGCAGACGATGGCGACCCCAGCAGGAACCCGCAAACCCATCCAACAATCATTTCAATTTCAAAAAGGAGTATTTTATTATGAAAAAGGTTATTTCTCTGGTTCTGTCCGTTATGATGATGCTTACCATGTTCGCCGGATGCAAGGCTTCCGGCACTGCCGAAACCGCCGCCCCCACTGCCGCCCCCACTTCCTCGACGGCCGCCGAAACCTCTGCCGATACCACCCCCGCAGTACAGGAATTCAACGTCGCCATTGTCCAGCAGCTGGATCATGCTTCTCTGGATGAGATCCACACCGCCATCGTCGCCCAGCTTCAGAAGCTGGCCGAGGGAAAGGGCGTCAAGGTCAACATTCAGGAGTTCAACGGCCAGAATGACGCAACCGTCCTGAACCAGATCGGCGCACAGGTGGTAGGCGACGGCGTTGACCTGATCATCCCCATCGCCACTCTGGCTGCCCAGTGCATGGTCACCGCTGCCGACGGCACCGACATCCCCATTGTGTACGCCGCAATTTCCGACCCCGAAGCCGCCGGTCTCACCGGACTGGACAACGTCACCGGCACCTCCGACGCTCTGAACACCGCCTTCATTCTGGACATGATGCTGGCCGCCAACCCCGACATCAAGACCGTCGGCCTGCTGTACTCCAACTCCGAAGCCAACTCCGCAACCCCCATCGCCGAAGCCAAAGCGTATCTTCAGGAAAAGCAGATCGACGTTGTGGAAAAGACCGGCAACACCAGCGGTGAAATCGTAGAAGCCGCCGCCTCCATGGTCGGTCGCGTGGACGCGGTCTTCACCCCCACCGATAACGTGGTCATGGCCGCCGAAGTCACCGTCGCCGAAACCCTGAACGAGGCCGGCATCCCCCACTACACCGGCGCGGATTCCTTCGTGGCCGCCGGCGCCTTCGCCACCTGCGGCGTCAACTACACCGAGCTTGGCACCTACACCGCCGACATGGCCATGGACATCCTGCTGGGCGGCGCGGTTCCTGAATTCCACGTGATGGACGGCGGCATCATCACCGTCAACACCGAAACCGCCGCCACCCTGGGCATTGACTACAGCGTCTTCGCCTCCATGGCCAACACCGTGGTAGAGGTCAAGACCGGCGAATAAACTGGCAAAGAAAAACCACACACAATCGGGAGGGGCAGCGCCCCTCCCAACCATGCTGTTAGAAGGAGGGGTCAACCATGATCTCAACCGCCGTTATCATGAGTGCGCTGGAGCTGGGCTGTATTTACGCATTGGTCGCCCTGGCGCTGTTTCTCAGCTTCCGGATACTGAATATCGCCGATATGACCACCGACGGCGCGTTCACTCTGGGCTGTGCCGTGTCCGCTACCATCGCCGTGGCGGGACACCCTCTGCTGGCGCTTCCCGCCGCCATGGCCGCGGGCGCCTGCGCCGGATTCATCACGGCCTTTTTGCAGACGAAGCTGAAAATCCCCTCTATTCTCGCCGGTATCATCACCAACACCGGACTGTATACCGTGAATCTGGCGGTGATGGGCTTTTCCTCCAACGTCAGTATGGTAAAGGCCGACACCATGTTCTCTCTGGTGAAGCCCTACCTTGGAAGCTTCTACAAACTGATCCCCGCGGCGGTGCTGACTGTCGCCGTCGGGATATTGCTGACGCTGTTCCTGAAAACCCGGCTGGGGCTTTCCATCCGCGCCACCGGGGATAACCCGGACATGGTGCGGGCATCCTCTATTAACACGGCCTTTACCGTCACCGTGGGACTGTGCCTGTCCAACGCCATGACCGCCCTCAGCGGCGCGGTGCTGGCGCAGTACCAGAAGACCGCCGACATCAACCTCGGCACCGGCATGGTCATCATCGGCCTTGCTTCCCTGATCATCGGCGAGACCCTGATGCCCAGAGGCAAGACATGGATGAAGGCGCTGGGGGCGATCCTCGGCTCCATTCTCTACCGCTTCATCATCGCCATCGCCCTGCGGCTCGATCTGCCCAGCGAATGCCTGAAGCTGATCTCCGCCGTCATCGTGGCGCTGGCCATCGGCCTGCCGGCCATTAAGTCCGCAGTCCGTCCCGCAACAAAAGGAGGGAAAGCCTGATGTTACAGATCAGTCACATTTCCAAAACCTTCAACCCCGGCACCGTCAACGAGAAAAAAGCCCTGAACGGCGTTGACCTGCACTTAAATAGCGGCGATTTTGTCACCATTCTCGGCTCCAACGGCGCGGGCAAATCCACCCTGTTCGGAGCGATCGCCGGTTCGTTCGTGGTGGACGAGGGAACCATCCGTTTGGACGGGCAGAATATCACCAGTCTTCCGGATTACAAGCGCAGCAAATTCATCGGCCGGCTCTTTCAGGACCCCCTGAAAGGCACCGCGCCCAGCATGACCATCGAGGAAAATCTGGCGCTGGCCTATCTGCGGGCGTCGGAAAAACGGTCGCCCTTCTCCGTGGTCACGGCGAAGGACCGCGCCGGATTCCGGGAAAAGCTGGCGCAGCTGGAGCTGGGGCTGGAAGACCGGATGGATCATCCCGTGGGTCTGCTGTCCGGCGGCCAGCGTCAGGCGCTGACGCTGCTGATGGCAACGCTGGTGACGCCCAAGCTGCTGCTTCTGGACGAACACACCGCCGCCCTTGACCCTGCCACGGCGGAGAAGGTACTGGCTCTGACGAAAAAAATCGTGGCGGAGAACCACATCACCTGCCTGATGATCACCCACAACATCCCCTCGGCGCTGTCTCTGGGCAACCGCACCATTATGATGAACAACGGCCGGATCGTTCTGGAACTGGCAGGCACGGAGCGGGAGAACATGACCACGGAGCAGCTGCTGAAGGTATTCCACGAGCAGGGCGTCAGCAACGACCGCATTCTGTTCAGCGCAGAATCATGAGTAAGAACGGCGTGACCGCAAGGGTCACGCCGTTTGGCGTTAACGAGACGGCTTACTCCCACACCGCAGGCCGCAAAATTCAAGAACTGTTTACACCCCCGCCCCTTTTCTTTGCGGCGAAATGTGGTAGAATAGAAAGAAGATTTCACGAGAGGGGGGAGACCATGGGCTGCTGTGTGATTTTCTGCGCCGCGGAGTTTGACGCGCTGGCGCGGCCGCTGGAAAAAGACGATTACATTATCGCCGCCGACGGCGGCTTGAAGCATACCCGGAAGCTGGGAATTGAACCAAACGAAACCATCGGCGACTTTGACTCTCTGGGCTTTACCCCGCCGGGCGCCGAGGTGTTCCCGGTGGAAAAGGACGACACCGACGCCATGCTCGCCGTCCGCCGGGGGCTGGAACTGGGCTATCGGGAATTTCTGCTTTACGGGAGCCTGGACGGCCCCCGGCTTGACCACACCGTTGCCAATTTCCAGACGCTGCAATTTCTCGCCGACCGGGGCGCCGTGGGCTACCTTGTGGGCAACCGGTCGATCGTCACCGTCGTCAAAAACGGCAGCATTGCCTTCCCGGCGGGATTGCACGGAAACCTGTCCGTATTCTGCATGGGCGCGGACGCCCATGGCGTGACGGAGCGGGGGCTGTATTACACGCTGGAAGACGGCGTGCTGACCATCGGCTTCCCCCTGGGTGTCAGCAACCATTTTACCGGGGAATCGGCGCACATTTCGGTGAAGGACGGCAGCTTGCTGGTCATCTGGGACAAGGCCGCCGGATTCCCCGTCACCGAACAATAATCAGGAGGCACGCTCCATGGAAGAAAGAGATTTAATACCAGGAATTGACCCATCGCTGGGTCTGACTGACGAACAGGTTCAGTCGCGCACCCCTGCGGGGAAGCCGGTCTATTCCGGCAAAAGCGAAAAAGAAATCGTACTGACCCACTGCTTCACCTTTTTCAACCTGATTTTCGTGATCCTGGCCGTGATGCTCATCATCGGCGGCTCCAGCCCCCTGAACATGGGCTTTCTGGTGGTGGCGGTGATCAATACGGTCATCGGCATCATTCAGGAAATCCGCGCCAAACGGGCGGTGGAGCGGCTGACGCTGGTGGCGGAACGTCCCGTCGCCGTCATCCGGAACGGAACGCGGCAGGAGATTTCCCCGGAAGCCATCGTCAAGGACGATATCGCCGAATTTGCCTCCGGCGACGCCCTCCCCGCCGACGGCATCTTACGCAGCGGGGAAATGTGGGTGGACGAGTCGCTGCTCACCGGCGAGGCCGACGCGGTGACGAAAACCCCCGGAGATGAAGTCAAATCCGGCTCGGCCATTCTCTCCGGCCGTGGGCGGGTGCAGTTCACCGCCGTGGGCGGGGATTCCTTCGCCGCCCAGCTTTCCCGGGAAGCCCAGAAAAACCCCGGCGCGAAAAAGTCGGAAATGATGCGCTCTCTGGACAGGCTGATCCTTTTCGTGGGCATC
>ERZ772876.2200-NODE-2200-length-16944-cov-11.073894_pt1 | contig 16944 bp, 10 predicted proteins | sample MGYA00580584_ERZ772876 | MGnify/ENA primary metagenome ERZ772876 (study PRJEB29015, sample SAMEA2737728) | human gut metagenome | biome: human gut; feature: human-associated habitat; material: faeces | place: China | collected 2012 ... | reverse complement strand
AGCAGGTGCTGCAGTACGGCTCCGCCTGCCAGAAGAAGATCGGTGACTTCTCCGAGGCGGCACTTTCCAAAGTGTCCACCAAAGACCTTGGCGAGGTGGGCGGCATGATCACCGACCTTATCGGGGAGCTGAAGAACTTTGACGCCGCCGAAGAGGAAAAGGGCATCCTCGGCTTCTTCAAGAAAAAGGGCAACCAGCTCGACAACATGAAGACCAAGTACAGCAAAGCGGAAACGAACGTCGAGACCATCCAGTCCGCCCTCGAAAAGCATCAGGTGCAGCTGCTCAAGGATATTGCGATGCTGGACAAGATGTACGAGCTGAACATGGCCTATTTCAAAGAGCTGAGCATGTATATCCTCGCGGGCAAGAAGAAGCTGGCCGACTTCCGCGCCCACGAGCTGCAGCAGGCGATGGACAAGGCAAAGGTTTCCGGCCTGCCTGAGGACGCACAGGCCGCACGCGATCTGGCCGACCAGTGCGAGCGCTTTGAGAAAAAGCTCTACGACCTCGAGCTGACCCGCACCATCAGCCTGCAGATGGGCCCCCAGATCCGGCTTTTGCAGAACAATAACTCCATGATGGCCGAGAAGATACAGTCCACCATCGTCAACACCATCCCCCTGTGGAAGAACCAGATGGTGCTGGCACTGGGTCTGGCCCACAGCCAGCAGGCCATGCAGGCCGAACGTGCCGTCACCGACATGACCAACGAGCTGCTGAAAAAGAACGCCGACGCCCTCAAGATGGGTACCATCGAGACGGCCAGGGAGTCCCAGCGCGGTGTCGTGGACATCGAGACCCTGCAGCAGACCAACAAGAGCCTGATCGAGACGCTGGACGAGCTGAACAAGATCCAGAGCGAGGGCCGCGCAAAGCGTGCCGCTGCCGAGCAGGAGCTCACCCGCATCGAAGACGAGCTGAAACAGAAGATGATGGAGATCCGGAGCTGAAATGGCAAACGCAGATTTTTCCAGACAACAGAATCAACCCACCGGCGGCTTTGACGCTTCCAGCTATCGCGCCGCAGCGCCCGCCGAGGAGGAAGTGCGGCTGACGCCCTTCCAGCAGAAGCTGGCAGGCCTCGAAAAGGCCCTGCCTGCCGCGCTGGGCAAGCAGGCCGTGGCCGTGGCGCTTTGCATCGTGGTGATGCTGGGGTGCTTTGTCGGCTTTGGCGGGGCGAAGCTCCGGGCAAAGTACGACACGGTGAAGAATGGGTTCACCACTGGCGTGGCCGCAGACAGCGGCTATACCCTGAATGAGGAGTTGACCACACGGCTCAACACGGCCGCCAACATCATCACCACCGCGTCCAACACACTGGGTGCCGACAGCGCCGAAGTGCAGACGGCACAGGCTGCGCTGGACTCTTTTTCCGCCTGCCTCGGGGCGGTGCAGTCCGATGGCAAGATTCACGCACCGGACTCTCTGAGTGTTTACACCGGCGGCAGGATGCATATGCTCTACCAGTCGAACGAGACGCTTGGCGCAGCCATCGGCCAGCTCTACGCAAAATTGCAGGAGCAGGCCGCAGACCCCATGAAGATGGGCGCAGTGCAGGGGCAGTACAGCCAGTTCAACAGTGCGCAGACCATCATCAGCAACCTGCATTATAACGATGCAGTCCAGAGCTACCAGAAAGACGTCGGCGGCTTCCCGGCCAGCGTGCTGGGTAAGCTGTTCGGCATACAGGAGGTGGAACTTTTCGCATGAAGACGATGAAAACATTCTCCCGCCGCATTGCGGCACTGCTTCTTGTCGTGACTGTCGGCATCACGGCGCTGGCACCGGCGGCTTCGGCCTCCAGCATCCAGCTGCCCAGCCTGCCGAAAGATCAATGCGTGGTGGACGACGCCGGTGTGCTGAGCGACAGCACCACCTCGGAGCTCGAGACCATCAACGCACAGCTCTCTTCCAGCTGCGATGGCGCACAGATCGGCGTGCTGACCGTGGACTACACCGGCAGCGCCACCACCGAGGACTACGCCACTGAAGCCTTCAACACCTGGGGCATCGGCAGTTCCAGCAAGAACAACGGCGTACTCATCCTGCTGGTGATGCAGTCGGACCAGTACGCCGACGGCGACTACTATCTGACCTACGGCGACGGCTTCCGCAGCACCATGCTGGCCGACCAGGCAAGCTCCCTCGTGCAGACCATGGAGGACGATTTCGCCGCCAAGAAGTACGACGCCGCCGTCCTCACCTGCGCCACCAATGTGGCCAATACCATCGCAGAGGTGTATGGGGTCACTCTGAGCGGCGGGACCATCTATTCCGACGGCTCTGACACCCAGACCACCCGGCCCTCTGTCGAGCCTGTCCCGCCCCAGAAGCACTACTCCATCTGGGAAAACTTTATCGGCGGCATTTTCTCCATGCTTGCTTATATCATCCTGTTTATCGCAGTTTTCTTTATCTTTATCACCCCTCTCGGCCACTCCTTCGGCTGGTTCTGGGGGCCGTTTGGCTGGTTCGGCGCACGGCGTTGGCACAGAGGCCCGCGCCCTCCCCGCGGCCCTTACGATGACTTCGGCCCCGGCGGTGGTTTCTATGGCGGCCCTCGCGGCCCAAGAGGCCCACGGGGGCCTCGTCCTCCCCGCGGCGGCGGATTCGGTGGAAGCGGCTTTGGCGGTATGGGCGGCGGCTCCGGTTTTGGCGGAGCCGGGCGCGGCGGCGGCAGCTTCGGCGGCATGGGCGGCGGCAGCAGCCACGGCGGCGGAGCCGGACGCGGACGCTGAACATTTTTTGATTTTGAATCGGGCCACCAGCGCGGCAGATGCGATTTCGTATCACATCTGCCGCGCTGGTGTTATTTTTTGCCTCTTCCTTCTCCGCCTTTCCATCCTCTCAAAATCATGCCTTTCGGAAACTTATGCAAGATAACTGATATATTTCAATACATTCTTAAAAAAACTAGGACATTTTTCATTTGCCGTTGAAATTTTGTGAAATCTTTACTATACTTTAGCCATCTTACGGAGCGCACCACCTGCGAAGAGATGCGTCCTTCAACCCGCACGAAGTGTAAGGAGTATTGTATCATGAAAAAAATCACTCGCCGTCAGTTTCTCACCTCTGCCGGTGCGACCTCTGCCGCACTGCTCCTTTCCAGCCTGCCTCATGCAGCAGCCGCAGACGAGAATTGCCTGCGCAAGGTCACTCCTGCTGCTACCAACTCCAACGACCTGTCTTGGGACATGGCCGAAGAGATCCTGACCCACATTTCTGACCCCGTATTCCCTGCCTACACGGTCAATGTTCTGGACTACGGCGCCGTCCCCAACGACGGTAAACTGGACACCGCAGCCATCCAGCGCGCCATCGACGAGACCAGCGCCCACGGCGGCGGCACGGTCGTCATCCCTTCCGGTGTGTATGACGTCGGTGCCATCACCCTCAAGAGCAACGTCAACCTGCATCTGGAAAGCAAGGACACCATCCTGCGCTTCACCCGGGACATCACCCCGGCCAACTACCCGCTGGTGTTCGCCCACTACGAAGGCTCCAAGCTGTACAACTGGAGCCCGCTGATCTACGCCTATCAGCAGGAGAACATCGCTCTGACCGGCAAGGGCACCCTCGACGGTCAGGCTGACAAGAACAACTGGTGGAACTGGTCCCGCACCGTCAACCCGGACGGCACCATCACCAAGCCCGGTAACAACGACGTCAAGCTGCTGCGCAAGATGACCGACAACGGCACCCCCGCAGAGGAGCGCATCTTCGGCGAAGGCCACTATCTGCGCCCCAACTTCTACCAGCCCATCGAGTGCACCAACGTTCTGATCGAGGGCGTCACCATCGCCAACTCTCCCATGTGGGAGCTGAACCCCGTCCTCTGCACCAACTTCACCGCCCGCGGCGTCACCATCGACACCCACGGCTACAACAACGATGGCTGTGACCCCGAAAACTGCAACTACGTCCTGATCGAGAACTGCTTCTTCAACACCGGCGACGACTGCATCGCCGTCAAAGCCGGCCGCAACCGCGATGGCCGTGAGCTGGGCGAAGCCGGTCATCCGACCCAGAACCTCATCATCCGCAACAACACTTTCGCAGACGGCCACGGCGGCATCGCCTGCGGCAGCGAGATGAGCGGCGGCATCAAGAACCTGTTCGCAGACAACAACACCTTCGACAGCCCCACTCTGAACTACGCCCTGCGCTTCAAGACCAACGCAGAACGCGGCGGCGCTGTGGAGAACATCTATCTGCGCAACTCCAAGGTCAAATCCGTCGGAAACGCTGTCGTCCACGCCACCATGCTGTACGATGTGGGCCGTGATGGTAATTATCTGCCTCAGTTCAAGAACATCACCATCGAGAACCTGACCAGTAGCGGCGGCGAGTACGGCATCTTCATGGAGGCCTTCGAGGAAGTCCCCATCACCGGTCTGGTGTTCCGCAATGTGAACATCTCCAACGTCGGCACCGACATCCGCGCTCTAAACTGGGAAGACCCCGTCATGGAGAACGTGACCATCAACGGCAAGACCTACCCCCGCCCCGTGGAGACCAAGATCCTCGGCGTTCCTGTCCCGGGCGAGCGCATTGAGGGCAGCTCCACCCTGCTGGGTGGCGAAGATACCGACCTGAGCAGCAAGTGGCTGATCTCGGACAGCGCCGACGGCGATTACCATTTCTTCCGCATCCGCCGCAGCTATGCTGTTCCCTCTTATCTGGCCGGAAAGTACATCAAGTTCGTCTCCACCGACCGGAGCGGCAATCAGGACACCAGCATCCCCTACAAGGTGCTGCGGAGCGCCGAGATCGCCGGTACCACCAATGATGCCGAGCTGCTGCGTGCCGCCTCCAAGGGTTACATTGACGAGAACGACGCACTCGACCTGAACCGTCCCATCACCAAGCGCGAGTGCGCCAAGATGCTGGGCAAGCTGTGGAATCTGACCGCTCCGTCTGCACCGGTCGCGATCTCCGACATCCCCGCAAGTGACCCGGATTACGGCGTCATCGCTGCTGTGGTCGAAGCCGGCATGATCGAGCTGAAAGACCCCACCAGCGCCATCGCACAGGGCACTCTGTACAACGCCGGTGTCACCAGCTCTGAAAGTGCCAAGCGCACCGCTTTCCTGCCCGATGCCACCATCGACCGCGACGAGATGGGCCATATCGCTCTGCTGTCCTGCGGCGTGCCTTACAACGAGACGCTGGGCACTCAGCCGAAGTTCGACGACGCCAGCCAGATCGAGTCCGTGTACAAGTCCAACGTGGGTGCCAGCGCCTACTTCGGCTTTATCACCGCCAAGACCGGCAACAGCTACCTGCCCAAGGAAAAGACCACTCTGGAAGATCTGATCCGCATCGTGGAGCGCATCTCCGACTTCTCCAACAAATAATTTTTTCAGCCTCCTCCTAACTCCTCCCCGCCGGAAGCATTCTGCATGCTCCCGGCGGGGAGTTTTGTATCACTGCTGAAACGACGCACAAAAAGCACCATGCTTCGATTCGAAACATGGTGCTTTTTGCTTTGACCTCTCCGTCTGGCCTTGTCAGGCGACGGTGAGGCTGAGCGGTCATTTTATTTGATGCAGCTCGAGCAGGGGCTGTAGCCTGCGGCCACAGCTTCATCATAGCTCGAGAACAAAATCTGGTTCTTCTCTGCCGGGAGGTTGGCGCAGCTGGGCAGATGGAACTTTTTGCTGTTCACGTTGCCGATGTAGGCCTGCTGGGCCGTGCTGGATGCTGCCGGGTCGGTGGGGTTCAGCTCAGCGTCGGTGGCGAAGTGTTCCGTTGCCACCGTGTAGTTCTGGCCGTCACTGGAAACGGTGATCGTCCCCAGCAGGTCGGTGCGGTAGACATCCACACCGGCGTCGCGCAGGATGCTCAGGGTCTCCTCGTGGGGGTGGCCGTACTTATTGTTGACCCCGCAGGAGATGATGCCCATCTCGGGCAGGACAGCGTTCAGGAAGACGTAGCTGGTGGAGGTGCTGGAGCCGTGGTGGCCCACCTGTAAGACATCCACCTTGAGGTTTGCGCCGCTGTTCACGAGGTCGCGCTCGGCGTCGGCCTCCATATCACCGGTGAGCAGGAAGCTCGTCGCACCGTAGTCGATGCGCAGGACGATGGAGGTATCGTTGGTGTCATCGTACTGCGCCACAGGGCCAAGCATGGTCACAGTGGCGCTGCCCAGCGCCCACTGGGTGCCTACGACAGGTACTTCGACCTGTAAGTTCTGCTGCTGGGTGTACTTGACGAAATCCTTGAAGCACTTGGTGGAGGCTTCCGTCACGGGGCTGTAAACGTGGTAGGCCGGGAAATAGGCCAGCGCAGCGGCCAGACCGCCCACATGGTCTTCGTGAGCATGGGAGCAGAAGACATACTCCAGCTGCTCGACACCCTGACTCTGCAGGTAGGAGACTACCAGACTGCCGTCGTCCACATTGCCGCCGTCGTAGAGCATGAACTGTCCGTCGCACTCCACCAGCACGCTCAGCGCCTGCCCCACGTCGATGAAGTGCATCTGGAAGGCGGCGTCCTGCCCGTCGGAAGGCGTCGTTCCGGTCTGAGAAGCTGCCGGGTTCGGTATGACGTCGCCGCTGCCTCCCGGGACGATGGAAGAGGTGTCACAGCCCACGAGGCCCAGCGCAAGGGCTGCGGCCAGCGCCAGCGCAGCGAGGCGGCTCATGAGCGTTTGAGCGTTCACTTTTTCTTTTTTGAAGTTTTCCACGATGTATTCTCTTTCTGTTGATTGTTTTTCGGTTTATGTGCAGGAGCCGAATGGGGCGCAAAACGTGCGCCGGGGCTGGGCTGACGGCCTGCCGGGCTGCGGCCCGCCGGGGCGGCGGAGCGGCTCTGCGGCTTGCCGCCCTTGCCTCTGGGCCGGACGGTGTAGGTGCCGTCGCCATGGATAGTCACATCAGCGGCCTCGGCTCTGCGGGCCGAACGCTGGACCGCAATGCGGCCCTCAGCGGGAACCAGCAGGGGGATGAGGTCTTCGCGGTGGGTCATTTTCAGCGCCTTGATGACCTTTTCGGCGTTGCGGGGCTCATAATACTGGAGCAGGGCGCGCTGAAGTGCCTTGCCCTCAGCGGTCTTTTCCACAAACACCGGCTTCAAAGTATAGGGGTCGAGGCCGGTGTAGAACATACAGGTGCTCACGGTGCCGGGCGTGGGATAAAAATCCTGCACCTGCTCGGGGCGCATATGGTTCTTGTAGAGGTATTCGGCCAGATAGACGGCATCCTTGAGGGTGCTGCCCGGGTGGCTGGACATGAGATACGGCACGAGGTACTGCTTTTTTCCTGCCTTCCTGCTCAGCTCGTAGAACTTATCCTTGAACTTGTTGAAGGTCTCGATCGGCGGCTTGCCCATGTAGGCGAGGGTGTTGGGGGCGCAGTGCTCCGGCGCGACTTTCAGCTGGCCGGAAACGTGGTACTCCACCAGCTCCTTAAAGAAAGTGTCATCGGGGTCGGCCATCAGGTAATCGAAGCGGATGCCGCTGCGGATGAACACCTTCTTGACGCCGGGCAGCTCCCGGACGCGGCGGAGGATTTTCAGGTAATCGCTATGGTCCACGATCATGTGGGAACAGGTGGTGGGGGCGAGGCAGTGCTTGCCGCCATTGCACATACCCCGCAGCATCTGCTCACGGCAGGATGGGAAACGGAAGTTGGCGGTGGGGCCGCCGATGTCGTGGATGTAGCCCTTGAAATCCGGCTCGTGGGTCATCCGCTCTGCTTCGGCCACGATGCTGTCGGCGCTGCGGCTGGTGACGCGTCGGCCCTGATGCAGCTGGATGGCGCAGAAATTGCAGCCGCCGAAGCAGCCGCGGTTCTGGATGATGGAGAACTGCACCTCGCGGATGGCAGGCACACCGCCCATGGCCTCGTAGATGGGGTGGTAGCGGCGGGTGTAAGGCAGGGCGTAGACCTTATCCAGCTCCCAGCGGACGAGGGGCTTTGCGGGGATGTTCTGCACGAGGTACTTCTCGCTCTGCTTCTGGACGATGATATTGCCGCTGACGACGTCCTGATTGTCCATCTGGATGCGGCAGGCTTTCGCATAAGCCACCTTATCGGAGGCGACCTTCTTGAAGCCCGCGCACTCCACATACCGCTCGGGCAGGTGGTCGAAGTCGGTCAGGTAGCAGGTGCCGTCCACATCGGTGATGCTCTCCACCGGCTCCCCTGCCGCCAGACGGCGAGCAATTTCCACGGTCTGGTGTTCCCCCATGCCGAAGCTGATGATGTCCGCGCCAGAGTCCTCGGCGATGCTGGGCAGGACGGTGTCCAGCCAGTAGTCGTAGTGGGCAAAACGGCGGAGCGATGCTTCCAGACCGCCCAGAATGACGGGCAGGTCAGGGTATGCCTGCTTGGCAAGTCTGGTGTAGACGGTGGCGCTGCGGTCGGGCCGTGCGCCGCCCTTGCCGCCGGGCGAATACTCGTCCTCCGCGCGGGGGATCTTTGCGACGGAATAGTGACTCACCATGCTGTCCACATTGCCGCCGCCGATGAAGAAGCCGTACTTCGGCTTTCCGAACCGCTTGAAGTCCTCGCAGTCGGTGTAGCGGGGCTGGGCCAGCACGCCCACCTTGTAGCCCTCGGCTTCCAGCAGGCGGCTGATGATGGCAGTGCCGAAGCTGGGGTGGTCCACATAGGCGTCACCGCCCACCACCACAAAGTCCAGCTGGTCCCAGCCGCGGGCCTCCATGTCTGCCCGGCTGATGGGCAGAAATTCAGTGTAGATCTGGGGAGTAGAGTTGTGTTCCATAGTGCTCCTTTTTATTGTTAAACCCTCTCAGTCAACGTCTTACGGCGTTGCCAGCTCCCCCGATGGGGGGAGCTTTTTGCATCTTTTCATCCAGTTTCTCTTTAAAGGCAGACGATATCTTACCCACTCATAAAGCTCGCCCTTCGGGAGAGCTGGCGCATCAGCGCCTGAGAGGGTCATTCCTCCGGCTGGTTCATCTGCATTTCCAGCCACTGCTGACGGCTGATGAGCACGGCCCGGGGCTTGGCACCCTCGTGGGGGCCGATGATGCCCCGCATCTCCATTTCGTCCATGATGCGGGCCGCGCGGGCATAGCCCAGCTTGCAGCGGCGCTGCAGCAGGCTGGTGGAGGCCTGCCCGGCGTCAATGACCACATCCACGGCCTGCTGGAACATCGGGTCGGAGTCCGAATCCTCGTCGGAATCGGCCCCGCTGCTGCCCTTCTTGCCGTCCTGGATGGCGTGCTTTTCCATGGCCTCGATCATAGCCTCGTCGTACTGGACGGTGGCGCTGGACTTGATGAAGTCCAGCACACGGCTGATCTCTTCATCCCGCACAAAGGTACCCTGGATGCGGGTGGGCTTGGGGGCGCCCACCGGCATGAACAGCATATCGCCCTGGCCCAGCAGTTTTTCGGCACCGGCACCATCCAGAATGGTGCGGCTGTCCACCTGACTGGACACCGCAAAGGCGATGCGGCTGGGGATGTTGGCCTTGATCAAGCCGGTGATGACATCCACGCTGGGGCGCTGGGTAGCCACGATCAGGTGCATGCCGGCGGCACGGGCTTTCTGGGCGATGCGGCAGATGGAATCTTCCACATCCTTGCCCACCACCATCATCAGGTCGGCCAGCTCGTCGATAACGATGGCGATGTAGGGCATTTTTTCCAGATCCGGCCGCTCCACCGCCAGCTTGTTGAAGGACTTGATGTCGCGCACGTTGTTCTCGGCAAACATGCGGTAGCGGCGCTCCATCTCCTGCACGGCGCTGCCCAGGGCTCCGGCCGCCTTGCGGGGCTCGGTGACCACCGGCATGAGCAGATGGGGGATGCCGTTGTATTCGGCCAGCTCCACGACCTTGGGGTCGATGAGCAGCAGTTTGACGTCTTCCGGGCTGGAGCGGAACACCAGGCTCATGATGATGCTGTTCACGCACACCGACTTGCCGCTGCCGGTGCTGCCGGCAATGAGCAGATGGGGCATCTTGCACAGGTCTGCCACCTGGGCCACACCCGCAATGTCCTTGCCCAGGGCAATGCCCAAAGGCGAGGTCATGCGCAGAAAGCTCTGGCTCTCGAACACGCTGCGGATGGACACGGCACTGCGCTTGTGGTTGGGCACCTCGATACCCACGGCAGGCTTGCCGGGGATGGGGGCCTCCATGCGCACATCCGCCACGGCCAGGTTCAGGGCGATGTCATCGGCCAGCGAGGTGATGCGGCTGATCTTGACGCCCGCCATGGGCTGCACCTCATACCGGGTGACCGACGGCCCGCGGGAAATATCCAGCACACGGGTGCGGACCCCAAAGCTCTCCAGCGTGTCCACCAGCTTCTGGGCGTTGGCCTTCAGCTCATCCTCGGCGTTGGGGTCGCTTTCCTCCTTGGATTTTTCAAACAGCTCGATGGGCGGGTACTGATACTGGTAGGTGTCCACCGGCTCGGCTTCCTCGGCAGGGGCCGTAGCGGCTGCCTGCTCGGAGGCCGCCGGTTTTTCCATGGCTGCCGCCACCAGCGAGTTGATATCCTTTTCCTCCACCGGTTCGGCGGTGATGCTGATCCAGCCGTCCGCATCCGGGTCGCTGCGCTGGGCCACGGCATGTTCGGCACTCACACGGGTCGGCTGGTCCGGCTGCGGCGTGGGCATCACGGGCTGGATGGGCGCAGCCGCGGCAGCCGGTTCCTCCGGAGCCGCAGGCCGTGCGATGGGCGTATCAAAGGGATTGCCGGGCACCGGCCGGGGCTGCTGTTCCGTGGTCTCTGCCGCCGGGGTCTCCTCCGGCTTTGCAAAGAAGTCCTCAGCCGCCGTTTCCACGGCATCCGGCACGATGGGCCGGATGGTGGGCTTGGGTGCCGCGCGCAGCGGGTCCATGCCAAAGGTGCCGCCCGGCCCCGGGATGAAGGGTTCGATGGGCTCACTGCCGCCCTCCTTCACCTCGGTGCTGTCCGGGCCAAGGTCCACATCAAAGGGAGCGCGCGGGCGGGATGCCCGCACCCGCACCGGCGTCACGGCTGGGGCCGCCTGCGGTTCCGGCTGGGGCTGCACGGGCTGGTCCGGCGCTCCGGCCGGGCTGTCCGGGGCCTGCTCCAGCTCCTGGGTCACCTTATGGCCCCAGTGCAGCACACCGGACATCCAGTCCGGCAGACCCAGACGGAAGGGCTCTTCCGCTTCGGCTTCGTCCTCGTATTCTTCCAGGTCCTCCGTCTCGTCGTACTCGTCTGCGGCTTCCTGCGCGGCCTGCCGCTCGGCGCGGCGCTCGGCACGGCGGGCTGCGCCCTGCTCGTACACGGCCACGCCCTTTGCGTGCACCCCGCCTGACACGTCGCACAGCCACTGCCAGACCTCAGCCGGAGTGAGGTCAAAAATGTACAGGCTGACGCAGAGCGCCAGCACCAGCATGATGAAGTTTGCCGCCGGCCGGCCGCAGAGCAGCAGCAGGTTGCCGCCCAGCACCGCACCCAGTGCGCCGCCGGACAGCCACGCCTGATAACCGTTCTGGTAGCAGGCCGCCACCATCTGGAAGGCCGACAGCCCCTGCGGCTGGATGTCGGAAAACACGATCACCGTGCCGCTTGCAAACACGAGCCCCAGCGCCAGCTTGCAGATGTGGGGCAGCAGATCCTCGCCCCGCGTGTACAGCACGGCCAAGCAGCACACCGCTGCACCCAGCACAAAACTGCCGCAGCCAAACAGGCCAAACAGCACCTGATGCAGCGTTTTCCACACCGAGTCGCCTTCCACAAAGGCAAGGCCCACCAGCAAAAGCCCCGCAAACAGGGTCCCAAGCCCTGCCGGCAGGCGCTGTTCCGCGCGTTTTTTGCGCGACGTTGAGCGCCGTGTCGTTGTTTTTCGTTTCTTCGTTGCCATTCTTCTCCATTCCCCACAGTTCGCATAGACACAATTCTTGATTTTATTATTGTACCACGCACCGGGGCAAATGGCAAACCTATTGTTGTGTTATTCTCGGGTTTCGATCGCACGGTGCAGCCAGTCCAGTGCATCCGAAAGGCCGCCCAGCTCGTCGATGAGCTTTTCCTTCACGGCGCGGCGGCCGTCCAGCACGGTGCCCATATCCATGACCAGCTCCCCGGTGTGGAGCATCAGCTCGGTGTAGCGCTTCTCCGTCATGCCGCTGTGGGCCGCCACAAAGCCGGTGATGCGCTGCTGCATCTGGTCGAACCAGTGCATGGTCTGGGGCACGCCCAGGATCACCCCGGAGTGCCGCACCGGGTGCACCGTCATGGTGGCGGTGGGCACGATGAAGCTGCGCTGTGCGCTCACGGCCAGCGGGATGCCGATGGAGTGCCCGCCGCCCAGCACCAGCGTGGCGCTGGGTTTGGACACGCTGGCGATCAGCTCTGCCAGCGCAAGCCCGGCCTCCACATCCCCGCCCACGGTGTTCAGCAATACCAGCAGGCCCTCGATCCGGGGGTCCTCCTGCACGGCGGCCAGCTGGGGGATCACATGCTCATACTTGGTGGTCTTTTGCCCCTGCGGCGCTTCCGTGTGCCCCTCGACCTGGCCGATGACGGTCAGGCAGTGGATGGCATGGCCGCCCCGGGTCAGGGTGACCGTACCGTCGTCCTCGATGCGTTCTTTTTCCAGCCGCTGCTGGTCCACAGAGGTGGTGTGTGTATCCGGCATTCTGTGTTCTCCTTTTGCTCTGTTTTGCATCATCATGCCCCGTCCAACCGGCGGTTATCCCTCTGCGGCAGGGTCATACCACTTAATTTTTTGTAATTTTTTTGTTTTTTTTTCGTCTGGTATTTGACATTCGTCTCCCGTGCAGTATACTTTATAATGATATGGAATTGACAATACGCGGTGTCGTACCCACCGCGCTGCACACGCCGGCGTTTTTTCGTGCAGGGCAAACGCGGCGATTTTTTGCTTGAAAGGAGAATTTTTCTCATGAATACCCCCGCAAAAGCCTCGCTCCCCGTGATCAAGCGCCTCCCGAAATACTACCGCTACCTGCGCTCTCTGCAGGCCGACGGCATCACCAGCATCTCCTCCCGGGAGCTGGCCGCCCAGATGGGCACCACGGCCTCCCAGGTCCGGCAGGACTTCAACTGCATCGGCGACGTGAACGGCCGACAGGGCATCGGTTACTCGGTGGAGAACCTGCTTTCCATTCTGGAGAGCCTGCTGTTCGGCAACGGCGACCGCCTGCCCACCATCCTGATCGGCTGCGGCCGTCTGGGCAAGGCCGTGAGCCGCTTCATCACCACCGACGCCAACGGCTACAAGCTGATTGCCGCCTTTGATGTGGCCCAGAACGAGGTGGGCAAGGAGATCAACGGCATCCAGATCCGTCATGTGGACGAGCTGGAGGTCTTCTGCGCCGAGCACCACCCCAAGGTGGCCGTGCTCTGTGTGCCCCGCGACGGTGCCGAGCAGGTCAGCGGCCGTCTGGTGGACCTGGGCATCGAGGGCTTCTGGAACTTCTCCCACTACGACCTCTCCGTTCCCTACCCCGATGTGGTAGTGGAGAACGTTCACCTGGGCGACAGCCTGATGAGCCTGGGCTACCGCCTGCGCAACCAGGAGTGACGCCATGGCAAAACTGTATTTTCGCTATGGTGCCATGAACAGCGGCAAGAGCACAGCCCTGATGCAGGTGGCCCACAACTATGAAGAGCAGGGCATGCAGGTGCTGATCCTCAAGCCGCAGGTGGACACCAAAGGCGGCGGCGAACTGGTCAGCCGCCTGGGCGTGCACCGCAAGGCCGACCGCCTGATCCGCCCGGACATGGATGTGTTCGAGGTGGTGCGCGAAGCCAGCCAGGCCACCAAGCTGGCCTGCGTGCTGTGCGACGAGAGCCAGTTCTTTACCGCAGAGCAGGCCGAGCAGCTGTTCATGGTCACCGTAGACCTGAACATCCCGGTGATCTGCTACGGCCTGCGGGCCGACTTTTCGCTGCGGGGCTTCCCCGGCTCCACCCGCCTGCTGGAGCTGGCCCACACCATCGAAGAGATGAAAACCATCTGCACCTGCGGCCGCAAGGCCATCTGCAACTGCCGCAAGGTGAACGGCCAGTTCGTCTTTGAGGGCGAACAGGTGGCCATCGACCTGGAAAACGACGTTCAGTACGTCAGCATGTGCCCGCAGTGCTACTTCCGCGCGCGGCGGGCTTTTTACGCAGGCCGCAAATAACACACTTTGTTCCGTCAGCCGCCGCACAGACTTCTGTGCGGCGGTTTTTTAGATTTATCAGACATCCGACGTCATATATTTGCTGCTCTTATTTCTCCCGCAAAGCCGCCCGGCTCCGGTGCGGACTGATATATCACTCGAGGGCACCGGCGCACTTTTTTTGCGCAATTGATATATCAGTCATTTTTTCGTCCGACACCGGCCTTTTGCACCCCCGCCGCTGGGACATGCTCTGCTTTTTCTCAGGCGCAGGATGCAAATGTTTACAGAATTATTGCAAATTTTGCTGTTCTTTCCATCCTGCGTCCCCGTTTTCTATGCAACCTGTTGAAGTATACATGTTGCACAGTTTTTCGTCCGAAGTTTATTCATTTCAGCAATGGCGTCAAATCCGGCGCGGAAAACAGAGCAATATTTGTACGTTTTTGAGTTGCATAACCACAATTTGCGTCTTTCTTTTTTGTCCGCCTTTTGTTATCATAATTGTATACAACGGGGTGTGTGCAGAACCCCCGTGCAAGACGATGTTTTTGATCATCTTTAGGAGGAGAACAAAAATGAGCAAGGCAATTTCCCGTCGTGATTTCATGAAGGTCACTGGCGTTGTGGGCGCAGCTGGTCTGCTGGCTGCCTGCGGCGGCAATTCTTCCAGCACTGCAGCCTCTTCTTCCGTGGCATCCGCTCCCGCTGCTTCCGCAGACGAGAGCCTGGCCCTGTCTGACGGTCCTGTTTCCATGACCATCAGCTGGTGGGGCGGTGACAGCCGTCACGAGGCTTACCAGAACGCCATCAAGGAGTTCCAGGCTGAGCACAGCAACATCACCATCGAGCCCACCTTCGCCGCATGGTCCGGCTGGGAAGAGAAGATGGCTGCCGCTTTCATCGCCGGCAACGCACAGGATGTGTGCCAGGTGAACTGGAACTGGCTGTACAACTACTCTGCTGACGGCAGCAAGTTCGTGGACCTGAACACCGTGTCCAACTTCCTGGATTTGACCCAGTGGGACAAGGCTGCCATGGATGCCTGCTACGTTGCAAACTCCCAGCAGTGCGTGCCCGTTTCCATGACCGGCCGTATCTTCTTCTGGAACATGACCACCTTTAATAAGGCCGGCATCACCGAAGTCCCCAAGACTCTGGATGACCTGATGGCAGCCGGCAAGGCTTTCCAGGACAAGCTGGGCGCTGACTACTATCCCATGCACCTGGGCGCTTACGACCGTATGATCCTGATGGTGTTCTACCTCGAGTCCAAGTACGGCAAGGACTGGGCAGACCCCGTCACCTCTACCCTGAACTACACCGAGGACGAGATCGCCGAGGGCCTGAGCTTCATCAAGAGCCTGGTCGACGGCCACGTCATGATGAACCTGAAGGACTACTACTCCGCAAACTCCGACACCGCTACCCACCAGTCCAACGAGTGGATCACCGGTAAGATCGCAGGCATCTTCGAGTGGGATTCCGCTGCTACCAAGTACTCTTCCGCTCTGGATGACGACAACAAGGACGGCTTCACCGTCGGCGAGGAGATCAAGTTCGGCGATTACAACGGCGGCTTCTCCAAGGTCTCCATGGGTCTGGCCATCACCAAGACCTGCGAGCATCCCGCAGAGGCAGCTACCCTCATCAACTTCCTGCTGAACGAGGAGAAGGGCGCTTCCATCATGGGTTCTGAGTGCGGCATCCCCGCCTCCAAGGCTGGTCTGGCTGCTGCTCAGAGCGCCGGCGCTGTCAAGGAGCTGGTCGCTGAGGCAAACGGCAAGGTCATGGCCTTCGTTTCCAACCAGCTGGACCCCCTGTTCGAGTCCAACGACCTGAAGGCTACCGGCACCGGCATCTATCAGGAAGTGTTCGACACTCTGGATTACGACAATGCTTCCGGCGCTGACCTGGTCGATACCCTGCTGGACGGCATGGAGTCTGTCGGCTACACCGTCTAATTTCCGCCTCACGGACTTTTTGCGGCCTGCACACGCGCGGTGTTGACACGGGCCGCCCCGCATAAAGGAGTCTTGCAAGGGGCATCCCTTCCACCTACGGACGGATGCCCCTTTTTTGCAAGACGGTGATGACATTTTTTTGACAAAAATGTGTCCAAACTATTGTGCGGCGTACGAGACATATCCTTATAAAAGGAGGATTCCCGGATGAAAGAAAGCAAAGCGCCCTCTCTCGGGCGTACCCCGGCCCAGAAGTTTTTTGACAAATGGCAGGGCCTGTTCTACCTGATCCCCTGGATCATCGGCTTCGTCGTCTTCAAGGCCATTCCGTTCGGCCAGTCTCTGTACTACAGCTTTACGGATATGGACTTCTTCAACGGCATCCATCAGTATGGCATCATGAACTATGTGGACGCCTTCTCCACTCCCAAGATCACCAAGGCGCTCATCACCACCTTCAAGTACAGCTTCATCACTGTGCCTCTGAAGCTGGTCTTCGCACTGTTCATCGCCTACATCCTGAACTTCAAGATCGCCTGCGTGAACGTGTTCCGCACCGTCTACTACATCCCCTCCATCCTCGGCGGCTCTGTTGCTATCGCCGTGCTGTGGAAGGCCGTGTTCCGTGATGACGGTCTGGTCAACACCCTCATCCGTATGCTGACCTTCGGCCACTTCCAGGGTCCCTCCTGGCTGAGCGACCCCAGCTACGCACTGTGGATCATCTGCTTCCTGCGTATCTGGCAGTTCGGCTCCGCCATGGTGCTGTTCCTCGCCGCTCTGAAGGGTGTGCCGGCCGACCTGTACGAGGCCGCCACCATCGACGGCGCAGGCAAGTGGCGTCAGTTCTTCTCCATCACCGTCCCGATGATCACCCCCATCATCT
>ERZ772876.2188-NODE-2188-length-17065-cov-14.794885_pt1 | contig 17065 bp, 8 predicted proteins | sample MGYA00580584_ERZ772876 | MGnify/ENA primary metagenome ERZ772876 (study PRJEB29015, sample SAMEA2737728) | human gut metagenome | biome: human gut; feature: human-associated habitat; material: faeces | place: China | collected 2012 ... | reverse complement strand
TCTGCTAACGCAGACCGCTCTGCCGCTTAAAAGCCCCACTGGGGCTTTCATTGCTGCGCAAACGCGGACTTTCCTGAACCCCTTTTTCACAGAGAAAGAATATTAAATGCAGTTTTCCGCTGCGTCCCCTCTCGTGAAAATGGGATAGCGGAGCGTCCGCAGACGCTCCGCTATCCCGAAATAAAAATAATTCTTCCGCTATTGATGCGCAGAGCGCAGCGGAGCGCATTCCAAATTATCCCGCGCAAAAGGAACGGCGGTGCTGCCGTTCCTTTTTGTTGTCCCACGGGCGGGATTGTGCTATACTGATACCAGACAAAACTAAGGTGTATCTGAAAGTAAAGAAGAGGTATCAAATCCATGAAAATTCCCGCAAACGGTTTTACCCACGCCGGCAAGTTCCATGCCGATGACGTGTTTGCTACGGCGCTGCTGCAGATCCTGCGCCCGGATATCAAGATCACCCGGGGCTTTACCGTGCCTGATGATTTTGACGGCATCGTGTATGATATCGGCTTTGGGATGTTCGACCACCATCAGGAGCCCCGGGAGTACCGCGCCAACGGCGTGCCCTACGCGGCCTTTGGCCTGCTGTGGCGGGTGCTGGGCCCGGGTCTTGTAGGCGAGCGGCAGGCGCGGCTCATTGACGAAAACTTCATCCAGCCGCTGGACCTGAACGACAACACCGGCGAGCAGAACAGCCTGTGCGATGCCATTGGCTTTTTCAACCCGGTGTGGGACTCCAAGGAGGATCAGGACAGCTGCTTTTTCAAGGCGGTTGCTGTGGCAAAGCAGATCTTGGAAAACCAGATCGACAGCGCCAACGCCGTGAACCGCGCGGACGAAAAAGTGCAGCAGGCCTACCGCAACTCCCGCGACGGCATCGTGGTGCTGCCCTGCTATCTGCCGTGGAAAAACGGCCTGTACAAGACTGATGCTCTGTTTGTGGTGTACCCCAGCCAGCGCGGCGGGTGGAGCGCCCAGTGCGTCACCGACCACAAGACCAAAAAGTCCAAGCTGCCCTTTCCCCAGTCTTGGGCGGGGCAGCCGCAGGAGGTCATCGAGCAGAAGAGCGGCATCCCGGGCATCAGCTTCTGCCACGCCAGCCGCTTCCTCATCACCGCCAAGGACAAGGAGACCGCCCTTGCCGCCTGCCGTCAGGTGTTGAAAAACAATGGACGCCTTGCCTGACGTCGCCTACGTTTACATGGTGCGCTGCACCGGCGGGCAGCTGTACACCGGTTGGACGAACCACCCCGCCGCCCGGCTGAAAGCGCACCAGAGCGGCAAAGGTGCCCGCTACACCCGCACCCACGGCGCGGTAGGCTTTGCCTATCTGGAGCGCTGCGCGGACAAGCGCACCGCTTTGCGCCGGGAAGCCGCCCTGAAAAAGCTTTCCAAGCCGGAAAAGGAGGTGCTGTGCGCCGCATGGCGCGCCGCCGGGTGCCCCGGGGTGGAGAACGATTGAAAACGCCCTCTGCGGGGAAAGTTTCTGCCTGCCGGGGGATGTTCTCTTTTGACCCCGATGAAGTGGGCACCACCGGTTTGAAACCCTCTCAGGCGCTCCCGCGCAGCGACGACTGAGAGGGTTCGTTCCCCCAAAAGCAACAAGGCCGTCCGGCATTCGTCGGACGGCCTTGCTGCACTTATTGGAAAGGATCGATCAGGAGATGGCAATTGTTATTTCGCCAGACCCAGCTTTTTCAGCCGGTTCCATGCGCGGATGACCTGTACCTTGGTCACACGCTTGCCGGGCGTAAAGGCGCCCTCGCCCATGTCGGGCAGCAGCCCGGCTTCCACAGCCCAGCGGGCTGCCTTGGCGGTATCCGGCTCCGCCACATCGCTGTAAACAGCGGGTGCAGCGGGTTCGGGCTTGCCTGCGGTGCTCCACAGCAGCACGGCCAGCTGTTCCCGGGTGCGCGGGATGGGCGTGCCCTTGGGCAGCAGGTCTGCAAGGATGCTGTAAGTAACAGCCTCATAGCCCATTACTGCGCTGCCTGCAAACCACGCCGTTGTACCGGCCACGATGGCCACCGTTTGCAGCGGGCTGAACTCGGTGCTGTCCCCCTGCGGCGGCTGCTCTGGCGGCTCCTCCGGGGTGGTCTCGGCGATGATACGGAACGAGCCTGTTTTAACAGTTCCACCCGCATACTGTGCACTGCCTGCGACGGTTACAGTATAGCTGTAATCGCCCGGCTCAATGGGAGCGCCGTCCAGCACTTTGCCATTCTGCATGTAGGTCACGGTAACATCACCGTAGTCCTTATTGCTGGTGTTCTTAACAGTTACTTCCTTGGGACTGCCGTCATAGGTCAGGTTGTTGGGCAGGACAAAGGCAAAGTCTGCGGGGTCTGCCGGCGGCAGAGTTGCCGCGCCCTCGCCGGTGGCGCTCAGGTTAAGGATATGGGTCTGCGGGATGTTATACTTGCGCAGGTCGATGGTGCTGTTGTAACGCTCTCCATCGGCTACAGAGCCGCTATAAGCTACGCCGTTCACACTCTTGATGGGGGCATGGGTGATGACCGAGATGGTGTTCAGATCGGTGTCAACGTAGAGGGTGGAGGTTTCTGCGTCCCAAACACCCTCCATCATGCCATTGATGCCGTTGATGTATTTTTTAGCGTACTCGGCACCTTTCGGTGCAGTGTAGTTCAGGGTGTAGTAATCCGTAGCACCGTTCAGGTCTTCGGTATCCTTTGCCACCAGTGCGTGGATGATGGGGTTATTCTGAATGATGCCGCCCTCGTTATAAACAACGGTGCACTCGCCGCCGTCAATGATGGGCTGGTAGGGCTCTGCATTGCCGTCATAGCCGGCCGTATTTTCCACCGGCAGCTTCAGGGTGTTCTGGCTGTTTTCGACCGTGCCGCCGTTTTGGATCACGGCAGTGCCGGTGTAACCGGCGCTGTTATAGCAGCCGTCCAGCACAGCCTTATTGGAAGCCATGTTGACTACCGAATATCCGGTAACATCCAGCGCAGAGTTGCGAATGGTAGCGGGCTGTGCCGGGTCGCGCCAGCCGTTGCCGATGTACCTAACGCACAGCACCGAATTCTCCACAAGGCCGTCATTGTAAAGGCTCTGCGCGCTGTTCAGCGTGGCATCCTTGATGACGCCGCCCTCCCTATTGTACACATACCGGGTGGAGTTCAGCGTACCGCTGAAGGTGCCGTAGTTTTCAACTGCAAATTTTACTGTATCGGCGTTGTTTATCACCTCATCGAAGTCCAGCACAGCGTCCTTCTCGATGGTCAGGGTGGGGACATCGTTTGTAAACAGTTCTGCGTGCTTGTGCGCCGGGTCAAAGGACCAGCCGTTGCCCTTTGCGCCGTAGACACCGCCGTCCGTGCCCTTGGGGAAGCCGTCCGCTTCAATGACCAGCTCTTCCCAAATAACGCTGTTGAGCTGGACAGCTTCAGCGCCCACAGTAAAGCTGACTGCGCCGCCCTTGGCTTTATAGCTCAGCTTGTCGTCACCGCTGACGATGCTTTCCAGCTTGCAGGTGGGCTTCAGGGCGACACTGGTATTGGGCGCGACATAGAGGGTACTATAAGCATCTGCCGACCACTCGGTCACCGTGCCGTCCGCTGCCACCGCGACAGGGGCGTACACCGGAACATCGGTTGCATCAATGGCTACAAGGCCTGTGCTTTTTGCCGTGAAATAGCCGCCGTTGACGGCTGCACCCTCGGGCAGCGGGTCATCTTCAGTGGTGAACAGACCGCCGTTGACGGTACATTTATCTCCTGCAACATACAGCTTGTCGTTGAACAGACCGCCATTGATGATGGTTTCCGTTGTCCTTTCAAGATCCGTGAGCGCGCTTTCAAAGCTGCCGCCGTTGATAACGATCTTTTCACAATTGTTGATATCCACGGAGCAGGTGCGCTTGCCCTTAAAGGTGCCGCCGTTGATGGTAAGGGTACCCGCTGCTTTAACGGTCATGCCGCTGGTATAACTAACCTCTTCAAAGGTGCCATCTTCAATGGTGACCTCGCCGCCTGCAGCATCAACTCTGGCAGCTCCCTTAAAGGTGCCGCCGCTGATGACAGCCCCGGCTTCACAGATCACCTTGCCGTAGAAGGTGCCGCCGGAGATAGTGCCTGCGTTGGTCACGGTGTAGCCGTTATGGTATTCCGAGCCGATCCGCGCCTCCTGCAGGGTGGCACCGGGCTCGATCTTCACGTTCCATTGGATGCAATTATTGTAGCTGTCATGGCCGTAATTGTAGAGCCGGAATGTGCCGGTTTTCAGGGTGAGCGTCTTGCTGGCCTCATCGTAGGACCAGCTGTCTCCACTGTCGCCCAGATCGCCGATGGGCTTACCGGAGGAATTGCTTGTATAGATATTGGTGACATCACCGTTTTCCTCTGCCAGTGCAGCGGCGCTGGCGGTGTCGGGCGGGGCGCTCTGGGCAAGGGCGGGCAGCGGCATTGCGGTCAGTGCCATGCTCAGCGCCAGAACCATACTGATGAGCCGTTTTTGCATAAGATTCTCTCCTTCTCAAGCGCCCTCCAAGCCGGGCGCTTTTGTTGTACCCAGTGTACCACGTTTTGCCCGCTTTGGACGGTTTTGGACATGAATCGCCCCGCAAATGCGCTGAAACGACCCGGTGCACCATACGCACCCGCAAAAAACAGAAAACCGCCCGGTTTGCGGTTACCGGACGGTTTTCTGCTCTATAGGAATTACGGAAATGGCATATTGAACAGAGCACTGCTCTGTACCTGTAGTATACCACGAACGGCGGCAAAAGTAGAGCAATTCTGCGTGAATGGCCCCTGAAATGCATCGAATCGCCCTGAAAAACCCCAAAAAAGCCCTTGCGCACCCTTTTGGGGCGCAAAAAAGGGACTGCCGCACAGCGCTGTGCAGCAGTCCCTGCGGGGTTATAAGGGGTTAAGGGGCAGCGGTTTTAGCCGCGCTGCTGGTAAGTCTTCCAAGTGCGGATCACTTCCATGCGGCCCACGCGGCTGCCGGGCTTGAAGCTGCCGTCCTGTGCGGACATCAGGCCGGTATCCACGACCCAGCGGATGGCCTGCAGCTCTGCGGCATCTGCTGCCACATCGTTGAACAGTGCAGTGCTCTGGGTAGCGGGCTTGCCTGCGGCGGTCCACAGTGCAACTGCCAGCTGCTGGCGGTTAGCGGGGATGGCCATGCCCTCGGGCAGAACGCTCTTCAGGTAGGCGGTAGTGCCAACAATGTAGGCACCTGCGCCAATGGCTGCGCTGCCCACAGCGGCCACCATTACGATAGCACCGCCGCCGTCACTGTCACCGCCGGGTGCGGGGGTGGGGTCGGGGTTCGGGTTCGGCTTAGGATCGGGAGTAGGCTCCGGATCGGGAGTCGGGTCCGGCTTAGGATCAGGAGTGGGATCCGGATCGGGATTCGGGTCCGGCTTAGGATCAGGAGTGGGATCCGGATCGGGGTTCGGGTCCGGCTTAGGATCGGGAGTAGGCTCCGGATCGGGGTCCGGGTCCGGCTTAGGATCGGGAGTGGGATCCGGATCGGGAGTAGCAGGAACTTCAAACACAGCAGTCAGTTTCACATCCTGAGCGGGCATCTTGAACTCCAGCACATGGGCAGTGCTCTGCTCCTCGGTCAGCTCCAGACCGGTGCAGTTCCAGTTCTTGAACACGCTGGTCTCGGTGTCCTCGTCTGCGGTAGCCTTGAGTTCTGTACCCACAGGCACAGCTGTCAGGTCGGCAACAGCGCCGCCGTCCTTCAGGGTGACCTGTGCACCGGAGACATCGAGTTTATTCGTAGGAGTAACGAACACCGCCTTCAGATTCACATCATGGTCGGGCATGGTGAAGTACACCACGCGTGCGGTGCGCTGCTCCTCGGTCAGCTCCAGACCGGTGCAGCTCCAGCTCTTGAACACGCTGGTCTCGGTGTCCTCGTATGCGGTGGCCTTGAGCTCTGTACCCACCGGCACAGCCGTCAGGTCGGCAACATCGCCGCCGTCCTTCAAAGTGACCTGTGCATCGGTGACCTCGAGTTTATTCGTAGGAGTAACGAACTCCGCCTTCAGGTTCACATCATGGTCGGGCATGGTGAAGTACACCACGCGTGCGGTGCTCTGCTCCTCGGTCAGGTCCAGACCGGTGCAGCTCCAGTTCTTGAACACGCTGGTCTCGGTGTCCTCGTCTGCGGTAGCCTTGAGTTCTGTACCCACGGACACAGCTGTCAGGTCGGCAACAGCGCCGCCGTCCTTCAAAGTGACCTGTGCATCGGTGACCTCGAGTTTATTCGTAGGAGTAACGAACTCCGCCTTCAGGTTCACATCATGGTCGGGCATGGTGAAGTACACCACGCGTGCGGTGCTCTGCTCCTCGGTCAGGTCCAGACCGGTGCAGCTCCAGTTCTTGAACACGCTGGTCTCGGTGTCCTCGTCTGCGGTAGCCTTGAGTTCTGTACCCACAGGCACAGCTGTCAGGTCGGCAACAGCGCCGCCGTCCTTCAGGGTGACCTGTGCACCGGAGACATCGAGTTTATTCGTAGGAGTAACGAACACCGCCTTCAGATTCACATCATGGTCGGGCATGGTGAAGTACACCACGCGTGCGGTGCTCTGCTCCTCGGTCAGGTCCAGACCGGTGCAGCTCCAGTTCTTGAACACGCTGGTCTCGGTGTCCTCGTCTGCGGTAGCCTTGAGTTCTGTACCCACAGGCACAGCTGTCAGGTCGGCAACAGCGCTGCCATCCTTCAGGGTGACCTGTGCACCGGAGACATCGAGTTTATAGGTCTTGGGAGCGTTCTCGGTGTACTGTGCCTTCAGCGTGACGTTATTTGCGGGCATCGTGAAGGAGATAGTCGCCTTGGTGGTGTCCACGTCAGTGGGCAGACCGGTCACTTCCCAACCGGTGAAGGTGTAACCGTCCTTCTCGTCTGCGGTGAAGCTGAGCTTCTCACCTGCAACGTGCTCGGTAGACTTGTCGTCCACGGTCAGGGTGTACTTCGACTCAGACACAGTATAGGTGCCCACTTCGTACTGGTTGCCAACGTAGTGGTCACTATCATTCACCACGATGTAAACGCTGTAAGTGCCTGCCTTGGTGGGCTTCGTCACAGACGGGAACGAGCCATCCTCCGAGACATACTGGATAGAATACAGCGGGGCATCGTCAAAATACATCTTGCCGTTATAGGTTGCAGTTTGGGTCTTGGAGTCATACGCAAAGTCGGCTCTGCTCGGGGTATATTTGCGTACCACCTCGCCGATATCAAGCGAGCCTTCTGTGTACTTGTCGCCCTCTTGCGCTACGATGCGCTGCTTGTAGACGCCGTACTCGTCATACGGCGGGTAGGTTGCAAACACCTTGTTGTCGGAGGTGCGCACATAGACGAGGCTCAATTTGCCCACGCCATCCTTTTTGCAGGTAATGCCCGGGACGAGCGTGCTCCAGTCGATGTCAAAGTCGCTCTTGCTCAGGGAAGAGAAGGGCAGTTTTCCGGTGGCGGCCATGTTCACCACAATAGGCTCGCCGTCATTCTTGGCGGTGATAGTCAGCGAGCGGTCAATGGCAGAGGTGCCCTTGTTGTAATCGCTGGCTTCCGCACCGTTGATGTTCGTGACTGCATTGCTGAAGCGGATCTTTGCCTTGACATTACCGATAAGGTAAACCGCGTCTGTTGCTGCGGCATAGTCGTTGAGGCGTTCCACAGTGCCGTCCGTCATCATCAGCTTGCTCTGCTGCTGACCGGCGGCAAGGTATTTGCTTTCAATATAGCCGCAGCTTACCGTATTGGAAACAGCGGCCTCGCTGCTATTACCCGTCAGGCTGCCAAGGATCACGGCATTCTGGATGACCGTTTTCTCCGAGGCATAGTTCGGCAGCTGGACATCGTGGAACACGCCGCCGGTGACCTCGCTGTTCTTGTTCAGCTGGACCTCAGCGATGAATGAGCCGCCGGTGATCGTACCATAAGCGCGGACGACATCATAGAAGCTGCCGCCTGCGATGGTGCTGTTTTCATCCATGTAGACATCCTTCTGGAAGGTGCCATCCTGAATGATGGTGTTCTCCGCACCAACAGAGCCCTCTGCCACGATGCCGGTGACGGTCACATTTGCAAAAGTGATCTGCTCCACGGCAATGGCCTTATGGTAGGGGTTGATGGTATCCGAAGCAAGATCCACCGGGTTGCCGTCCGGGGTGGTGATGTAAAGCGCCGCGCGTGTCCTTCCGTTCTCTTTCATGGTGGCGTACTTCCAGCCCAGACCCTCATAGAGGTTAGCCGTCATGCCCTCGCCGCTCACCGGCACACCGGTCACGTCGGTCAGGTCGGGCAGACCCTCTTCGGTAATGCGCAGGGGCTTGAGGTCGCTTAGATCGGTAGACTTATTCACAAAGATCTCTGCGCCGTCATTGTTGCCGGTAATGCGCAGCACCTTGCCGTTGGCAGAGGTGTTGGCGCTGTAGTTTTCGACCGGTGCATCGTTGATGCTCAGCACATCGGTGTTCAGGGTAAGCTCTGCGCTGCCTGCGCCCACCAGATAGATGGTATTGGTGGAAAGAGGCAGAGTTCTGCCGTTCATCGCAGTCACACCGCCGTTGCGCACCACCAGCGTGCTGAGCTGCTGTCCTGCGGGCAGCAGCTTCTGGATGCCGTCAGGCAGCTCGCCCAGAACCGTATCCGAAATGGTGTAGGTGTTATTGCCATAGGTGTTGAAATTGCAGCTCTGGATCACCGCATTGGCGATAGAGCACGAGCTATTGCAGTACAGGAAATCAAAGGTACCGCCGGTGATCTCGACCGTACCCTTCCTATTTGTCGAGTTGATGCCGACGTTGGCATTGTGGTAGGTGCCGCCGGTGATCTTACCGCTGGTAAGCACCAGAGCGCCTGTTTGGCCAAAATCAGCATCGGTAACGGTGGCATTGGTCGCCTGAACCGTGCAGCTGATGGGTGCCGGGCTCAGGTCTTTGAAGTTGATCTCCTTGCCGCTCTGATCCAGGATCTGTACAATGTTCTGATTTCTGTTGTCTTTGTCGTTGGGGTAGCAGTTATAAGCCCAGCCGTTGCCCATGTAAACACGGTGCAGATTTGCGTCCGTGTCCAGGCTGTCCACAGGAGTCATGCCGGTCAGGTCGGGCAGACCCTCACCGGTAAAGCGCAGTTCCTTGTTCACGGACAGGATCTGAACCAGCTCCATGGGGGCATTGTCCGAAAGCGGAAGCGCGCTGAAGCTGGCAGAGAGCGTTTTGCCGTCTGCACTGATGGAGACCGAGGCAATTGTTGTAAACCGGTAGTCAGTGGTGCCTGCGGGCAGAGCCATGACACTGCCGCCTGTAGAGGCTACCGCCCACGCACCGCAGCTGGTGGCGCTTTCCACCACCAGCTCCAGATCGTTCCCCTTACCGAAAAAGTTATACGGCTTGATGATATAGATATCCCCGGTTTCCTTTTGGCCGTTCAGGGTGCAGTTTTTCGGCAGCAGCAGCTGGTGTGCCTGCTGCTGCGTGTCGGCGCTCAGGCCGGAGATATCGCGGAAAAAGCCGCCCCGGACATTGCCGCCGTTCTCAGTCACCTTATCGTAGGTGCCGCCGTCAATGGTGCCCAGATTCAGCTCCACATTGGCGTAGCTGCCGCCCAGAACGTAGACGCCGTACATATTGTCGGCTTCTATTAAAAGTGTGCCGGTGACAGTGCCATCCAGCAGATAAACCGTGTAACTATTAGCATTCTTGACGGTCACATTGCAGCTGACCGTGCCGCCCAGAATGTACTCGGTATCTTCACTGCCGGTACCGGTGATGGTCAGCCCGGTAGTTTCGTCAAAGCTCCAGCCGGTACCGGACGCTGCCTTGGGCAGACCGTTCGTACCGGTCTTGATCTTGACCACCTGATTTTTTGTTTCAGAGTTCGTACCAACATCCTCATACTCGTTTTCCGAGCTGTAAGTGATGCTGATGGTCTCTTCCGCCGCCGCGGAAGAAAGCCCTGCCCCTGCATCTGCAAATGCGGATACAGGGAGAATGGAGAGCATCATACTGAGTGCCAGTATCATGCTCACGATGCGTTTTTTCATGATATCCTCTCCTTTGTCGGTTGATTTGTCCGGCTATACCCCCAAACGGAACAGCCGGAACGGACAAAAATGCCAAGTTGAGTATAGCACCAAAATTCAAGGAAATAAAGCGCTTTTGCGGGCAGCACCTGCCAAAAAAAGGTGCAAAATTATGGGCAAAATCACGATACGGGGGGGGTATGCTTCTCTCCCATAAAAAAGCAGTTCCGAAACGCCCGCAGGCGTTTCGGAACTGCGAATAAAAAATACTCTTTCCGCTCTTTATGCCCAAAGTGCAACGACGACGACCGCCGCCAGCGGCGGAAACAGGGAGGAGTTGTTGGGGCAGCGGCCAGCAAGACGCGCGTGCCGCCCAAGGCACGATGCGGATGCTGGGTGCCGCAACCCGATAGCGGCGGGCATTCAAAACCGTTTTACTTGCCCGCCAGCAGCACCGCCAGCACGGCTTTCTGGACGTGGAGGCGGTTCTCTGCCTCGTCAAAGATCTCGTCCGCGTGCTGCTCGAACAGGGCGGTGGAGATCTCCTCGCCCCGGTGAGCGGGCAGACAGTGCAGCACCAGCGCGTCCGGCTTGGCGTTTTCCAGCAGACGGCCTGTGAGCTGGAAGCCCACAAAATCCCGCAGACGCTGCTCGCTCTCGGCGGTGCCGGGGGCGGTGGTGTTCCATGCGGCGGTAGCCACGATGTCCGCATCCCGCAGGCCCTCGGCGGGGTCGGTGGTCAGGTGGAAGGCATTGCCGTATTTGTGGGCAAACATCAGCACATCCGCTGCCGGGCGGTAGCCCGGAGGACAGACGCAGGATACCTGCATCCCTGCCAAAAGGCCGCCCACGATCAAACTGTTTGCCATGTTGCTGCCGTCGCCCACAAAGCAGAGCTTCAGCCCTGCCAGCGTGCCCCGGCGCTCCCGAATGGTCATCAGGTCTGCCAGCACCTGACAGGGGTGGGCGTAGTCGGTCAGGCCATTGATCACCGGAATGCCGGAAAGCTCCGCCAGCTCCTCCAAGTCCCGCTGGCGGTAGGTGCGCCAGACGGCACAGTCGTAGTAGCGCCCCAGCACCCGGGCGGTGTCCCGCAAAGGCTCGCCCCGCCCGGCCTGCAGCTCGGCGGTGTTCATGTAGTTGCCAAGGCCACCCATCTGGTACACGCCCACCTCAAAGCTGGTGCGGGTGCGGGTGGACGCCTTAGAGAACAGCAGCGCCACGCTTTTGCCCGCCAGCAGCGGGGCGGTGCGGCCCGCCTTGCAGTCCGCTTTCAGCTGGTCTGCCACATCCAGAATGTGGGTCAGCTCGGCGGGGGAAAGGTCGCTCATTTTCAGCAGATTTTTCATACCTGCTCCTTCGGAGCCGTCGGCTCCATCGTGCCCAGCACCTCGGCCAGCACCTCCAGCGCCATGTCTACCTCGTGCTCGGAGACGGTCAGCGGCGGCAGCAGACGCAGCCGGGTCTTTGCGGTAAGCACCAGCAGGCCCTTTTCGCGGCAGGCAGCCAGCACATCCGCAGCCTGCACATCAAAGAATTCGATGCCCACCATCAGGCCGATGCCGGAAATGTTCTTGACGTGGGGCAGCTTTGCCAGACCGGTGCGCAGCTGTACGGCGCGCTCGCTGACCTGTGCAAGGAAGCTCTGGTCCAGACGGTCCACCACCACGTTGGCACCGGCGCAGACCACCGGGTTGCCGCCAAAGGTAGAGCCGTGGGTGCCGGGGCCCATGCCCTCGGCTACTTTTTCATTCATCAGCACCGCACCGATGGGCAAGCCGCCGCCCAGCCCCTTGGCAAGGGTGACGATGTCCGGCTTGAGGTTATAGTGCTCGCAGCACAGGAAGGTGCCGGTGCGGCCTACGCCGGTCTGCACCTCGTCCACGATGAGCACAAGGTCTTTTTCGTCGCACAAAGCGCGCACGGCCTGTACATAGTCCGGGTCCAGCGCCATCACGCCGCCCTCGCCCTGAATGAGTTCCATCATCACGGCGCAGGTGTGACGGTCCACCAGCTCCCGCAGCGCTTCGATATCTCCCGCCGGGACGTACTGGAAGCCCTCGTTGAAGGGGCCGAAGTAGTTGTGGAACACCTCCTGCCCGGTGGCGGTCAGGGTGGCAAGGGTGCGGCCATGGAAGCTGTTGACCAGCGTGATGACGTTGTAGCGGTCCTTGCCGTAATGGTCTGCGCTGTACTTGCGGGCGGCCTTGATGGCACCCTCGTTGGCTTCGGCACCGGAATTGCCGAAGAAAACCTTACTCATGCCGGTGCGCTTGCACAGCTTTTTCGCCAGCTTGCCGCAGGGCGCAGTATAGTAGAGGTTGGAGGTGTGCTGCAATTTGTGTGCCTGCTGGGACACGGCCTCTGCCCATGCAAGGTCGCAGTAGCCAAGGCTGTTCACCCCGATGCCGCTGGTGAAGTCCAGATACTTCTGTCCCTCGGGGCCCTCGGCGTACAGCCCGTGCCCCTTTTCCAGCACGACGGGGTTGCGGTTATAGGTGTGCAGGACGTACTCGTTGTCCCGCTTGATGACTTTTTCAGAATCCATAGGTGTACCTCCTGTGAATAGAAGTTCCGCGCATGCGCCGCTCCCCCGGAGGGAGCGTTTTTTCTATTATAATACTGCTTTTTCGCTTGCGCAATCTTTTTATTCGCGGTGGCTGCGGCGGTAGAAGCGGGTACCGGAGCCGCGGTCGGAGAACAGTTCCAGCAGGATGGAGTGCGGCACGCGGCCATCAATGATGACCGCCTCGTGCACGCCCTGATAGATAGCATCCGCCATGCCGCCGATCTTGGGGATCATGCCGCCCGCAATGATACCGGCGGACTTGTAGCCCTCGATCTCGGTCACCTCCACCTCGGGGATGAGGGTGGTCTCGTCCTCCTTATCCCGCAGCAGACCCGCGATATCGGTCATGGACACCAGCTTTTCCGCCTTGAGGGCAATGGCGATCTGGGCCGCGGCGGTGTCTGCATTGATGTTGTACGCCTGCCCGAGGTCGTCCATACCCACGGTGGCGATCACCGGGATAAAGCCGCCGTCCAGCAGGCTTTCGATCAGGGTGGCGTCCACATGGACGATCTCGCCCACATGACCCAGCTGGGGGTCCAGCTCGGTGCAGCGGAGCATCTGTCCGTCCATGCCGCACAGACCCACGCCGCGCCCGCGCAGCTTTGCTACAAGGTCCTTGTTTACCTTACCGGCCAGCACCTGCTGCACGATCTCCATGGTAGCATCGTCCGTCACCCGCAGACCGTTGGCAAAGTGGCTCTCCACGCCCACCTTCTTGAGCATCTCGTTGATGGCAGGCCCGCCGCCGTGCACCAGCACCACCCGCACGCCCAGCAGCGTCAGGGTGACAAGGTCGTTCATCACGGCGTTTTTCAGCGTCTCGTTGATCATGGCGTTGCCGCCGTATTTGATGACCATGGTTCTGCCATGGTATTTCTGGATATAAGGGGTGGCCTCCGAAAAAAGCCGCGCCATTTCTTCGTTTTTCATCTGTTCCGCGCTCCTGTCAGGTTCTGTAATCGCCGTTGATCTTCACATAGTCGTAGGTCAGGTCACAGCCCCACGCCTTGGCGCTTGCCTCGCCGGTGCCCATATCCACCTTGACCAGAATATCGTGCTCTGCCAGCACCTTGGCGGCTTCATCCTCGCTGTACGGGTGGTAGGCTGCGTTCTCGCACACATACACCTCGCCCGCCTTGCTGGAGAGCCAGACGCAGACCTTATCAATGGAGAAATCGCCGGGGGTGTAGCCGATGGCGCACAGGATGCGTCCCCAGTTGGCATCGCGGCCAAAGACCGCCGCCTTGAACAGGTTGGAGCAGACCACGCTGCGGCTGACGGCGCGGGCGGTCTTCAGGTCGGGCGCGTGGGTCACTTCGCAGGTGATCAGGTGGGTAGCGCCCTCGCCGTCTCCGGCGTGCTCGGCGCACATGTGCTCTGCAATGGCGGTCAGCGCTGCCACAAAGGCGGCGTAGTCCGCGTTTTCCTCGCAGATCTCCGGGTTGCCCGCCAGACCGGACGCCATAATAATAAGGGTGTCGTTGGTGGAGGTATCCAGATCCACGCTCATCTGGTTATAGGTGCCGGGCACTACCGTCTTGAGCGCCTTTTCCAGCAGCGCGGGCGAGACGGCGGCATCGGTGGTGTAGAACGCCAGCATGGTAGCCATGTTGGGGGCGATCATGCCGCTGCCCTTGCCGATGGCACCCACGGTGCACACCTTGCCGCCCAGCTCGAACTGGATGGCGTACTCCTTTTTATGGGTGTCGGTGGTCATGATGGCGGTGGCAGCGTCCGTGCTGCCCTGCGCGGTGGCAGCCAGCTTTTCCGCTGCCGCCGGGATGCCCCGGGCAAAGGGGTCGATGACCATGGGCTGACCGATGACGCCGGTGGAGGCGGGCAGAACGTCCTTTGCATCAATGTTCAGCGCCTTGCCCACCAGCGCGCAGCACTCCTCGGCCAGCGCCACGCCGTTGGCGGCACAGGTGTTGGCGTTGCCGCTGTTTACCACAATGGCCTGTGCATAGCCATCGGCCAGATGGGCGCGGTCCACCTTGATGGGCGCACCGCAGACCTTGTTGGTGGTGTACACGCCCGCAGCAGCGCAGCGCACCTCGGCCTTGATGAGCGCCAGATCGTATTTTTCGCTGTGATTTGCCCGGATGCCGCAATGGACACCGGCGGCAGCAAAACCCTTGGGCGCGCAGATGCCGCCCGCAACTTCCTTATACTGCATAACGATTTTCCTTTCCCACAAAGAAAAACAAGTTTATTCCAACCCTTTGGTCTCTTCCAGACCCAGCATCAGGTTCATGCACTGGACGGCGGCGCCGGAGGAGCCCTTGCCCAGATTATCAAACAGCGAGACCAGCATCATCTGGTCTCCCGCGGCGTTCACGGTCAGGTACAGTTCCATGCGGTCGGTGCCCGCCATGGCGTTGGAGTACAGGCCGTTTTCCGGCAGTGGCTCGTTCAGGCCGTGCACCTTGACGGTGGCGGCGTCCTTGTAGTAATCCGCAAGGGCGGCAGCCACGGCCTCGGCGGTAGTGCCCGCAAGGGTAAGATCCAGCGGCACCAGCACCTGCATCCCGCAGTAGTAGTCGCACACCACCGGCACGAACATCGGCGTGTGCGCAAGGCCGCTGATCTTCTGCATCTCCGGCAGGTGCTTGTGGCCAAGGCTCAGGCCGTAGCTTTTGGGCGCATCCAGCTTGCTGTGCGCCGGGCGGTCGGGGCTTTCGTAGTCCGCGATCATCTTTTTGCCGCCGCCGGAGTAGCCGGAGATGCCGGTGCAGCTGAAGGGGTAGCCTTGCGGCACCAGCCCCAGCTCCACCAGCGGGCGGGCAATGCTGATAAAGCCGCTGGCATAGCAGCCGGGCACTGCCACGCGGTAAGAGTTCTGAATTTTTTCCTTCTGCCCCTTCAGCTCCGGGAAGCCGTAGTCCCATGCGGCATCGGTGCGGAAGGCGGTGGAGGTGTCCAGCACCTTCACATCCGGGCGCAGCAGGGGCATGACTTCTTTAGAAGCCGCATCCGGCAGGCAGAGGAAGGCAAGGTCGGCAGAATTGATGACCTTTGCCCGCTCGTGCACGTCCTTGCGCCCTTCGGCAGAGATGGACAGCAGCTCGATCTCCGGGCGCTCGGCCAGACGGTCGGCGATGCGCAGGCCGGTGGTGCCGGAAGAGCCATCAATAAATACCTTTACCTTCATGCGTTTTCCTCCTCCCATGCGTCCAGCCGTGCCGCTGCCAGCGCGATCTGCTTTTCTACGCTGGCGGCGCTGGGGCCGCCGTAGCTGGTGCGTCCCTCGCAGCAGTGCACAAGGTCGATGGCATCATAGATATCGGCCTCAAACAGCGGGCTGTAGCTCTGGAACTGGGTCAGGGTCAGTTCCTCCAGCGTTTTGTCGGCGGCAATGCAGTCCGACACCATGCAGCCGGTCAGCTTGTAGGCATCCCGGAAGGGCATTCCTTTCTTGGTCAGGTAGTCAGCGCAGTCGGTGGCGTTGATAAAGCCCTTTGCGGCGGCGCGGCGCATATTGGCGGGCAGGGTCTTCATGGTGTCCAGCATGGGGGTGATGGTCTTGAGGCAGAGTTCCAAGGTGTCCACTGCATCAAAGATGGCTTCCTTGTCCTCCTGCATATCCTTGTTGTAGGCCAGCGGCAGGCCCTTCATCATCACCAGCAGGGTGTTCAGGTCGCCGTACACCCGGCCGGTCTTGCCGCGGATCAGCTCCGTGACATCCGGGTTCTTCTTCTGGGGCATAATGGACGAGCCGGTGGTAAAGGCATCGTCCAGCTCAATGAACTTGAACTCCCAGCTGCACCACAGGATGATCTCCTCCGAAAGACGGGACAGGTGCATCATGCAGATGGAAATGGCGCTTGCCAGCTCGATGCAGAAATCACGGTCGGACACGCCGTCCAGACTGTTGGCGCAGGGGGCGGCGAAGCCCAGCTTTTCGGCGGTGAAATCCCGGTCCAGCGGGTAGGTGGTGCCTGCCAGTGCACCCGAGCCCAGCGGACACTGGCTGTCCATGCGGGCGGTGGCGTCCGCAAAGCGGTCAAGGTCGCGCAGCAGCATGGAAGCGTAGGCCATCAGCGCGTGGCCGAAGGTGATGGGCTGGGCGCGCTGCAGGTGGGTGTAGCCGGGCATGACGGAGGCGGTGTTCTCCGCTGCCTTTTTGCACAGCACCCGCACCAGCTCCACGATATAGGCCTGCAAAGTCTTGCTGTAATCCCGCAAAGTCAGGCGGATATCCAGCGCCACCTGATCGTTGCGGCTGCGGCCGGTGTGCAGCCGCTTGCCCGCATCCCCGATGCGGGCGGTCAGGGTCTGTTCCACAAAGGTGTGCACGTCCTCGGCGGCGGGATCAATGGTCAGTGCACCGCTGGACAGGTCGTCCGCGATGGAAGCCAGACCGCTGAGGATATCCGCACAGTCCTGCTCCGAGATGATGCCCTGCCGTGCCAGCATGGCGGCATGGACGCCGCTGCCGCGCATATCCTGCGCGATCATCCGCTGGTCGAAGCGGATGG
>ERZ772876.2179-NODE-2179-length-17111-cov-26.170732_pt1 | contig 17111 bp, 9 predicted proteins | sample MGYA00580584_ERZ772876 | MGnify/ENA primary metagenome ERZ772876 (study PRJEB29015, sample SAMEA2737728) | human gut metagenome | biome: human gut; feature: human-associated habitat; material: faeces | place: China | collected 2012 ... | reverse complement strand
GTCAGGAAGAACGCATAACCGGCTTCCAGACCGAAAGAGAACTTGGTATCATCCAAATCATGTCCCCAATCCCAACGGTCCACATTGACATCAGCACCCAGATACACACCAATCTTGTCAAAATAATAACGTCCGCCTACACCCAACGTATAGACATCAAGGTCAGACCCTCCGGTGTTCCAGGCTGCTCCGGCATGCACCAGCAAAGCCACATTGTCGAGCAGGAAAGCACCTCCCTTGGCTTCAAGGCCAAAACTTGTCTTGTCAGTTCCCGTGTCATGAGAAAATTCCAAACCGGTGATGGACGGGTTCAAAATCCACTTACCTTTTTCAAACTGTGCCTGAGCTGCCACTGTGACAACAAGCAAGCAAACGAATAATGCCAGTTTTTTCATCTTGTTCTGTTTTTTGAGTAAATAATCAATGTTGTTTATTGTCTTCTTCGAATCGCTTGCGTTGCAGCGCCTCCTTCTTGCGAAGCACCAGCCACAGCACAAATACAATGAGGTACGAAGCAGCTACGGTGACATACTTCTCAGTATCGCTGATTTCCGTATTGCGGGGAAGGAAATAAGCGGCAGTAGCAGAAACGTAAATAAGCAGGGCCAACGTGAGCCCGGTAGATTTCTTGATTTTCTTCATTACCAAAGTTTTTTAGTCGTCTTAAAATACCAAATATTAAACCAAATAGCAGCCAGCACAACAGCTATCAAGGCTATGCCCAGCGCATAATTCGGACCGAGCCCGAAACCTTCGGGAGCAATGCAGATGTAAGTGGTACACACAGCCGTCATGAATAATGCCGGGAAATAGGTGACGTAATAATAACGTCCTTTCTTCTCGCGTACCAGATAGACCGTAATGGCCCACAACGTAAAGACGGACAGAGTCTGATTGGCCCAGGCAAAATAACGCCAAATCATATCAAATCCATCCTTGTCCCGCAGGCTGTAAAGCAACAAGCTAATGGCTACCAGGAACATCGGGATGCATATATATAAACGGCGACGCATGGATTTTTGTTCCATTCCCAAGAAATCCGCCACAATGAGGCGCGCTGAACGGAAAGCCGTGTCGCCACTGGTAATAGGCGCGGCAATAACACCCAGAACGGCCAATACGCCACCTACGGCACCCAGCCAGTCTTTTGTAATGGCGTCTACAATGATAGAGGCATTCGTCTCCCCCATCCCGTTCTCGTGGAAGAAATAAGTGGCGGCGGCAGCCCATATCAGGGCTACAATGCCTTCGGTTATCATTGCCCCATAGAAAACGGGGCGTCCGTGGCGCTCGCTTGTCATGCAACGTGCCATCAGCGGACTCTGCGTGGCATGGAAGCCACTGATGGCACCGCAGGCAATGCTGACGAACATGATGGGGAAGATGGGCAATGCAACCGCATCGGGATGCGTGTTCTGCAATCCGTCCCATATCTCCGGCAATGCAGGATGGTTGACGTAAAGCATTACCAGAATACCGACCGCCATGAACAGCAGGGCAACGGCGAACAGCGGGTATATCTTACCGATAATCTTATCTACCGGCAGCAAAGTGGCAAAGATATAATAAGCGAAAACAACAATAATCCAGAAGGTGGTATCCAAGCTGTCGGGGGTCAACTTGGCAAGCAGTCCGGCCGGCCCTGCCACAAAGACAGCTCCCACCAATATCATCAGGATGACGGTAAAGCCGCGCATCACCTGCTTGGTGGTCAGCCCCAGATAGCGTCCGATGATTTCCGGCAGGCTTTCCCCGTCATGCCGCAAGGAGAGCATACCGGCAAGATAGTCGTGCACTGCACCGGCAAAGATACTGCCAAGTACAATCCACAGATAGGATGCCGTACCGAACTTGGCTCCCATGATGGCACCGAAGATAGGTCCCAACCCGGCAATATTGAGAAACTGTATCATAAAGATTTTCCAAGTAGGCAGTGGAATGTAATCCACACCATCGGCTTTGGTAAGGGCGGGTGTTTTGCGGTCATCGGGACCAAAGACGCGTTCTATGAAGCGTCCGTAGATAAAATAGCCGGCTATCAACGCCAGCAGGCAAAGCGTAAATGTAATCATGGCGTGTTAATATCTTTAATGTATGCAAATGTAACAGTTTCCAAGTAAACAGCACAAAATAATCGGGTGTTTTGCTTATCTTCGCCGAGAAATATGACAGAAATAAAGAAGAAAAGAGAAAAATGAAACGAATTATTTCCATTTTACTATATATGGCCGTCTTGCTGCCACTGGCTGCGCAACCGCCCAAGCATGAAGTGCGTGCCGCCTGGATAACTGCCGTCTATGGCCTGGACTGGCCGCAGACACGCACCACTTCGCCCGAAGGCATCCGCAAGCAACAGGCCGAACTGATTGAAATATTGGACAGACTGAAAGCCGCCAATTTCAACACAGTACTGTTCCAGACCCGTACACGGGGAGATGTCCTCTACAAATCAGCCATCGAGCCCTACAACTCCATACTGACCGGAAAGGTGGGCGGCGACCCCGGCTACGATCCGCTGGCTTTTGCCATAGCCGAATGCCACAAGCGCGGTATGGAGTGCCATGCCTGGATGGTGACCATCCCTCTGGGCAACCGCAAGCATGTAGCCGCCCTCGGTAAAGAGTCCGTCACCAAAAAGAAACGCGCCATCTGCGTACCCTACAAACGCGAATACTTCCTGAATCCCGGACATCCGCAAACCAAAGAGTACCTGATGAGCCTTGTCCGCGAAGTGGTGGAACGCTACGATGTAGACGGGATACACTTCGACTACCTGCGCTATCCGGAAAACGCCCCCCGTTTTCCCGACAGCTACGACTACCGCAAATACAGCAAAGGACGCAGCCTTGCCCAATGGCGCAGAGACAACCTGACGGAAATAGTACGCTATATATATAAAGGTGTAAAAGCCATGAAACCCTGGGTAAAGGTCAGCACCTGCCCGGTAGGAAAATACAAAGACACTTCCCGCTACCCCTCCCGTGGCTGGAATGCCTTCCACACCGTCTATCAAGACGTGCAGGGTTGGCTGGGCGAGGGCATCCAGGACCAGATTTATCCGATGCTCTATTTCCGTGGCAATCATTTCTATCCCTTTGCCCTCGACTGGCAGGAACAAAGTAACGGACGCCAAATCATTCCCGGTCTGGGCATCTACTTCCTCGACCCCAGCGAAGGGAACTGGACGCTGGACGAGATTGAACGGCAGATGCACTTTATCCGCGCCCACGGTCTGGCGGGCGAGGCACACTACCGCGTGAAGTATCTGATGGACAATACGCAAGGGCTTTATGATGCGCTGGAAGAAGACTTCTATACCGCCCCGGCCCTGCAACCCGCCATGCCGTGGATAGACAATGTAGCTCCTACACCTCCCTCCGGACTCACGGTGGAAACACCGGAAAACGGCTATTGGAAACTAAGCTGGCAACCCGCCACGGACAATGACAAGCGGAATGCTCCGATGTATGTAATCTACGGTTCGGACACCTATCCCGTAGATACCTCCAATCCGGAGAATATCCTGGCACAACGAGTACAAGGCACGGAATATACCTATGCCCCCATCCGCCCGTGGACTGCCCGAAAATATTTTGCCGTGACAGCCATAGACCGTTGCGGAAACGAAAGCGAAGCTATTCAGCAGCAGTGACACAGACAAAAGCCCGGTAACGGCTCTTCGGAGTGACCGGTACCAGAGGCAGATAGCCGGAAACAACCCTGCCGTCCTTCACCACCAGCGGATAGCTTTGCATATCCTGCTCATGCCGCTCCATCAAAGCTTCATGGGTCGGAAAACAATCAATGGAGAAACGTCCCTCCCCACCGGGGACAATGAAATGATCACTAAGCACATGGGAAACGATTCCCATATTCATCCGTAGATTTATTTCGACATGGGGGTTGATGGCATACGGATGCCCTTCCTTCTGACGGCAGACCATCATGTCCACACCCAAGAAACCCATATAAGATGTAGCATAACTCGTTTCCAATGCTTTCTGCATCATATTGCGTATGCGTACAAATGCTTCAAAGGGTACATATTGCTGAATCCATTCCTCCACTTGCTCATCCGAAGTAAGGATATTACCACGATATGCCCCTTTGTCATCCGTAACAAAACGGGAATAGCCGACAAAAAGAAGCTTTCCCCGACCATCCGAATAAAATTCCATGGCAAAGTCTTCCACCTTATCAAATATAGGCTCCATCACAAAACCTCTATTTTCTTTCAGCGCCCTACTACACCAATCGGAAACATTTTTCGTAAAGCCATGACGGCACCAACACAATCCCTTTCCACTTCCCGACCAAAGTGATTTGAACACACATCCCTCCTTGTAACGATCAACAATATCCGGAGAGATATCCGTCATTCTACCATCAGCCTCCACCAAGCAACAACCGTCACCACAAGTATAATCTATTTTATTGAAATAGAAAAGTGCGCGAAAAGCCAAAGCGTTACTACGGGCAGCCTTCATACGATATTTATCCAAAGCATCCGGCGTAGGAAGATTTTTTTCCAGAACACCGCCTTTCAACATCCGTTTACGGATAGCGGGGTTCCATCCCCAAGGCATTACCCGCACATCAGCATAATCGGGCAGCTCCGGCTCTGTCACCAAATGCACATCCAGCCGGAACAACTGTTGCATCTGTTTCAGATAATCTGCATTATAGGCGGAAGAGGCCAGTACCCCACTACCCGGCTGGGCATACCAAATCGGCAACAAAGCCAAGTCTTCAGCCATACGGCGGATGGTAGCGGGCGCCATATAATTTTCTTCATTATTTCCCAATGCCATATCTGCATCAGGATTGAACACATAAAGTTTCATCTTTCAAATGTTAACCAATTACTCACGTTTTGTATGAGAGTGCAAAGTTATATAATATTTTGCCATCTCTACTTTGCAAATCTATAAAAAAGCCGTATATTTGTCGCCCGATAAACCGAATTTAAAGCATGGAAGCATTTTACCGTACACACGCTTATCTCGTAGAGCATACCAATGCCCCCGTACGCCGCGACCTAATGGACGAAATAGACTGGAATGACCGTCTTATCGGTATCAAAGGCACAAGAGGCGTAGGTAAGACTACTTTCTTGCTGCAATATGCCAAAGAGAAATTCGGCACAGACCGCTCCTGCCTCTTCATCAACATGAACAACTTCTACTTCTCCGGACATGGCATCGTGGAGTTCGCCGCCGAATTCCAGCGCCGCGGAGGAAAAGTGCTGTTGATAGACCAAGTATTCAAGTACCCGGAATGGAGCAAGGAACTGCGTATGTGCTACGACCGCTTCCCCAACCTGAAAATCGTGTTCACCGGCTCGTCCGTGATGCGTCTGAAAGAGGAGAATATGGAGTTGCGCGACATCGTGAAGAGCTACAACCTGCGCGGCTTCTCCTTCCGCGAATACCTAAACCTGCAGACGGGCATGAAGTTCCATGCCTATCCGTTGGAAGAAATCCTGAGCAACCACGAACAGATAGCCAAAGGCATCCTCTCCAAAGTACGTCCATTGGACTACATACAAGACTATATGCACCACGGCTTCTACCCTTTCTTCCTTGAAAAGCGTAACTTTTCGGAGAATCTGCTCAAGACGATGAACATGATGGTGGAAGTGGATATCCTGCTCATCAAACAAATTGAGCTGAAATACCTTTCGAAGATAAAGAAATTACTATATTTGTTGGCCGTGGACGGGCCGAAAGCGCCGAATGTCAGCCAACTGGCAAACGACATACAGACCTCCCGCGCCACAGTAATGAATTACATCAAGTATCTGGCAGACGCACGACTCATCAATATGGTCTATCCGAAGGGAGAAGAATTCCCCAAGAAGCCGTCGAAGATAATGATGCACAATTCAAATCTGATGTATTCCATCTATCCCGTCAAGGTGGAAGAGCAAGACGTACTGGACACTTTCTTTGCCAACACAATGTGGAAGGACCACAAGGTGAACAAGGGCGACAAGAACATCTCGTTCATGGTAGATGAGGTGATGCCTTTCAAGATTTGTCCGGAAGGAACAAAGATAAAGAATAATCCGGGAGTTACTTATGTACTGCATAAGGCAGAAATAGGCCGAGGCAACCAAATACCTCTCTGGTTATTCGGTTTCTTGTATTAAGAGAGAGATTTTTTTACTTAAATAAATAATTCAATTTAGTTATGACTAAACAGAAGAAATTCATTACTTGTGATGGTAACCAGGCTGCTGCACATATCTCGTATATGTTCTCCGAAGTAGCTGCCATCTACCCCATCACCCCCTCTTCTACGATGGCTGAATACGTAGACGAATGGGCTGCCGCAGGTCGCAAGAACATCTTCGGCGAAACAGTATTGGTACAGGAAATGCAGTCAGAAGGTGGTGCTGCAGGTGCCGTCCACGGCTCTCTGCAAGCCGGTGCGCTGACTACTACTTACACAGCTTCACAAGGTCTGTTGCTGATGATCCCGAACATGTACAAGATTGCCGGTGAATTCCTGCCTTGTGTATTCCACGTATCAGCACGTACATTGGCAAGCCATGCACTGTGTATCTTCGGTGACCACCAGGACGTTATGTCTGCACGCCAGACTGGTTTTGCCATGTTGGCCGAAGGTTCTGTACAAGAAGTTATGGACTTGGCAGGTGTTGCCCACCTAGCCACCATCAAGGCCCGTGTTCCGTTTATGAACTTCTTCGACGGCTTCCGTACTTCTCACGAAATCCAGAAGATTGAAATGTTGGAGAACGAAGACCTCGCTCCGCTTATCGACCAGGAAGCTTTGGCTGAATTCCGCGCACGTGCATTGAACCCGATGAACCCGGTTGCCCGTGGTATGGCCGAAAATCCTGACCACTTCTTCCAACACCGTGAATCTTGCAACAACTACTATGAAGCAGTTCCGGCTATCGTTGAGGAATACATGAACGAGATTTCCAAAATCACAGGCCGCAAGTATGGTTTGTTCGATTACTACGGTGCAGAAGATGCAGAACGCGTTATCATCGCCATGGGTTCTGTAACGGAAGCTGCCCGCGAAGCTATCGACCACCTCGTTGCCAATGGCGAAAAGGTTGGTTTGGTTGCCGTTCACTTGTATCGTCCGTTCTCTGCCAAGCACTTCCTTGCCGCCGTTCCCAAGACTGCCAAGAAGATTGCCGTACTGGACCGTACGAAAGAACCGGGTGCTAACGGCGAACCGTTGTACCTCGACGTAAAAGACTGCTTCTACGGTGCAGAGAATGCTCCGGTTATCGTAGGCGGCCGTTATGGTTTGGGTTCCAAGGATACTACTCCTGCTCAAATCCTCGCCGTTTACAAGAATCTGGCTATGCCGATGCCGAAGAACCACTTCACTATCGGTATCGTGGACGACGTTACCTTCACTTCTCTGCCCCAGGAAGAAGAAATCGCATTGGGCGGCGAAGGCATGTTCGAAGCCAAATTTTACGGTTTGGGCGCTGACGGTACAGTAGGTGCCAACAAGAACTCCGTAAAGATTATCGGTGACAACACCGACAAGCACTGCCAGGCCTATTTCTCTTACGACTCCAAGAAATCAGGCGGTTTCACTTGCTCGCACCTGCGTTTCGGCGACACTCCTATCCGCTCTACATACCTGGTAAATACGCCTAACTTCGTGGCTTGCCACGTTCAGGCTTACCTGCACATGTACGACGTAACCCGCGGCTTGCGTAAGAACGGCTCTTTCTTGCTGAACACCATCTGGGAAGGCGAAGAGCTTGCCAAGAACCTGCCTAACAAGGTGAAGAAGTACTTTGCACAGAACAATATCACTGTTTACTATATCAATGCAACCCAGATTGCACAGGAAATCGGTTTGGGCAACCGTACCAACACCATCCTGCAATCCGCATTCTTCCGTATCACTGGCGTTATTCCGGTTGACCTGGCTGTAGAACAGATGAAGAAATTCATCGTTAAGTCTTACGGCAAGAAGGGTGAAGACGTTGTCAACAAGAACTACGCAGCAGTTGACCGTGGCGGCGAATACAAGCAGCTGACCGTTGACCCGGCTTGGGCCAATCTGGCAGACGACGCCAAGGCTGAAAACAACGACCCTGCATTCATCAACGAAGTGGTTCGTCCTATCAACGCACAAGACGGTGACTTATTGCCGGTATCCGCTTTCAAGGGTATTGAAGACGGTACTTGGGAACAAGGCACTGCCAAATATGAGAAACGTGGTGTAGCCGCATTCGTTCCCGAATGGAACGCTGAGAACTGTATCCAGTGTAACAAGTGTGCTTACGTTTGTCCTCACGCTTCCATCCGTCCGTTCGTACTCGATGCTGAAGAGCAGAAGGGTGCCAACTTCACTCAACTGAAGGCTGTAGGTAAAGCATTCGACGGTATGACATTCCGTATTCAGGTAGACGTTCTCGACTGTCTGGGTTGTGGCAACTGTGCCGATGTCTGTCCGGGCAACCCGAAGAAGGGTGGCAAGGCTCTGACTATGAAGCACCTCGAAAGCCAATTGCCGGAAGCTGCCAACTGGACTTACTGTGCTGAAAACGTGAAGAGCAAACAACACTTGGTTGACATCAAGGCCAACGTGAAGAACTCTCAGTTCGCCACTCCGTTGTTCGAGTTCTCAGGTGCTTGCTCCGGTTGTGGTGAAACTCCGTATGTGAAGCTGATTTCCCAGTTGTTCGGTGACCGCGAAATGGTAGCCAACGCAACAGGATGTTCTTCCATCTACTCCGGTTCAGTACCTTCTACTCCTTATACCAAGAACGAAAAGGGTCACGGTCCTGCTTGGGCTAACTCATTGTTCGAGGACTTCTGCGAATTCGGTCTGGGTATGGAGCTTGCCAACGAAAAGATGCGCGCACGTATCGTGAAGGCTATGGAAGATGCCATCGCAGCAGAAGGAACTCCGGCTGAATACAAAGAAGTATTCCAGGCTTGGATTGAAAACATGTACGATGCAGACAAGAGCAAGGAACTGGCTGAAAAGATTATTCCGATGGTAGAAGCTGCCAAAGACAAGTGCGACAGCTGCAAGACTATCGCCAGTCTGTCTCAATACCTGGTAAAACGCAGCCAGTGGATTATCGGTGGCGACGGTGCCTCTTACGACATCGGTTACGGTGGTCTCGACCATGTAATCGCAAGCGGTAAGGATGTCAACATCCTCGTACTGGATACTGAGGTTTACTCCAACACAGGCGGTCAGTCTTCCAAGGCTACCCCGGTAGGCGCTATCGCCAAGTTTGCCGCTGCCGGTAAGCGTGTACGCAAGAAAGACCTCGGTCTGATGGCTACTACTTACGGTTACGTATACGTTGCCCAAATCGCTATGGGTGCCGACCAGGCTCAGACTTTAAAGGCTATCCGTGAAGCAGAAGCATATCCCGGTCCGTCACTCATCATCGCTTACGCTCCGTGTATCAACCACGGTCTGAAGGCAGGTATGGGCAAGAGCCAGGCAGAGGAAGAAAAGGCCGTTAAGTGCGGTTACTGGCACTTGTGGCGTTACAACCCGGCTCTGGAGGCTGAAGGCAAGAATCCGTTCACGCTGGATAGCAAGGAACCGGATTGGAGCGGATTCCAAGACTTCCTGAAGGGTGAAGTTCGTTACGCATCCGTAATGAAGCAATATCCGCAGGAGGCCGACGAGCTGTTCAAGGCTGCTGAAGAAAACGCTAAATGGCGTTACAACAGCTACAAGCGTCTTTCCAAAGAAAATTGGGGCGCTGAAGTTACAGAGTAATTCCGATTACTAAATAAAGAATAGAGGCTGCTCCTGAATAAGGCGTAGTCTCTATTTGTTTTTAATTAACAATACTAAATATCACAGGTTATGATTGGATTTATCATTTGGATTATCGGTGTGGTTCTGTGTGTCAAAGCCGTACTTGAAATCATGAAGTGGCCGGTAGACGGCGTGAAGAAACTATTAGTTGCAATTATCATCCTGCTCACAAGCTGGATTGGAATTTGTGTTTACTACTTCTGGGGAAGGGAAAACCTGCCTCAAATACTGAAATAAGTTCCAGTATCATTTACAGAAGTAAACAGACGTGTATTAAGAACAAGGGGGATAGACAACAGCTATCCCCTTCTTTTCAGAAACTCGGTAGGACTCTCCCCAAACTGTTCCTTATAGCATTTCGTGAAATAGGAAGGTGACGAAAAGCCCACTTCATAGGCAATCTCCGCTACCGTCATGTCAGAGGAGGCAAGCAGTGAGGCAGCCTTTTTCAACCTCATCTGGCGCAGCAGCTCATTCGGCGAATAGTTGGTCAGCGATTTCAGCTTACGGTAAAGCTGCACACGGCTCATACCCATATTCCGTCCCAAATCCTCCACATTGAGTTCCGCATCTTTCATCCTCTCCTCGACAAGCGATTTGAAGCGGGAGACGAAACCCTTATCCAAATCACTGATGGTTTCCTTCTCAATAGTCTGGTTATCTCCGAAGAACTGCCTCAACTGACGGCGGTTTGCAATGAGATTGCGGACACGAGACAAGAGCAACTGCGAATTGAATGGTTTGGAAATATAAGAATCGGCACCGCCATCATAGCCCTGGATACGCTGTTCGTCCAGCGAGCAGGCCGTCAGCAGAATCACCGGGATATGGCATGTCTGTAACTCCCCCTTCAAGCGGCGGCAACATTCCACACCATCCATACCGGGCATCATTACATCCGAAATAACCACATCCGGCACATACTTCATGGCCAGCCGGATACCCTCTGTCCCGTCCGCAGCATCCAATACACGGAACTCGTTCGACAGAAGAGACTTCACATAGTTGCGAATATCCGCATTATCGTCAATTACCAGCACAGTAGGACAATCAGCCTCAACCACCTCTTCGCATGCCTTCACTTCCGTATCTATCAGGGTGGACGACACGTCCTTCTCTTCGGCAGGCAACGTCACTATGGTGGGATGGTACTGCGAAACATCCTGCTGCGGGAAAGTAACGATGAAAGTAGTGCCTTTCTCGTCACTGCGTGCCGTAATGTTACCGCCATGCATCTCTACAAAGGCACGTACCAGCGCCAGTCCGATACCGGTACCGGCCTGATGCCCGTCCACTTGATAGAAGCGCTCGAAGATGGCTTCCACATCGGTCGAAGAAATGTAGCTGCCGGAATTGAAGACGGACAGACTGTAGTTCTGTTCCGACTTTAACAACCGTACGGTGATTTTCCCGTTCTCCGGCGTATACTTCACGGCATTGGAGAAGAGATTGAAGTAAATGCGCTCCATCTTCTCCGCATCCGCCATCATCCGGAAGTCCGTATCGGGAGATGCCTCAAAGCTGAAAGCAATATGTTTCTTCAGCAACGCCATGCGGAAAGAGTCGTTCCAGCCCCGGAAGCTGTCGAGCAAATCAAAAGGTTCGAGATGGAGCTCCATGCGCCCGTTCTCCACCTTCCGGAAATCAAGTATCTGGTTGACCAGGCGAAGCAGGATATGCACATTCTTTTTCATCAGCTCGAGGAGCTGGCGCGGCTGTCCGTCGAGGGTGCGGTTGGCAAGAAGCTGCTCTATGGGATCGGCTATCAGCGTCAGCGGAGTACGGAAATCGTGTGAAATATTCGTGAAGAACACCAGCTTGGCGTGCGTAGCCTCCTCCAGTTCATGGGAAAGCTGTTCCAACTGCGACTTCTGTACTTCCAACAGTTCCTTCTGCTGTATCAACTGGGTTTTCTGTTCCTCCAGTTTCTTTTTCTGCATGGACAGCTCACGGTTCAACCGGTTCTTGGCACGCAAGGAGAGGTAGACAGCCACCAACAAACCGACCAGCAACAATAGGGCAGACAGACTGCCGTACAAGACAACCTGCTGCGTGGCATAACTGGCCAAATACTGGTTTATCTTTCCGTTCAGGGTTTCTATCTTTCCATCCAGGGTGCCGATGTGGGCGGTCTGCATCTTCATGATGAGAGCATTGTCGTGGTCGACGACGGAAGTGCCCAGGATAGTTTCACGGGGGAAATCACGCTTGTTCAGGATATCCATGGCAATCTGCATCACGCGGTCGCCACCGGTAGGATATATAAACGTGGCATCCAGTTCGCCGGCAAGCACTTTCTCCACTCCATAGTCTTTGCCGGGCAGGGCGTCTATGCCGATAAACCGCATTTCCTTCTCCCGCCCCTTGCGGGCAGCGGCAGCATAGGCTCCGGCCGCCATACGGTCATTCTGCGCATACACCAGGTCGATATGCGGAAAGCGGCTCAGCAGGGTATCCATTTTCTCTCCGGCCTTGAGTTGCAACCAGGCACCGTCTTCAACGGCCAGCAACCGGATACCGGGATAAGCGGATATAGCCTTCACAAATCCTTGATGACGGTCTACGGCAGGTGTGGAGCCCACCAAACCTGAGATTTCCACCACATCTCCCTGCCCATGCAGCACATTGGCCACATACTCTCCCACAGCTTTCCCTATCTCGTAGTTGTCTGCACCGACGTAGGCCGTGTATTTGTCCGAAAGGATTTTACGGTCCACTACAATCACCGGAATGCCCCGGTTGTATGCCTCCTCCACAACCGGAGTTATCGGAGTGGCTTCATTAGGGGCCACAATCAGCAGATCCACCCCTTCGGCTATCAGCTCACGAATGTCTTTTGCCTGACGGTCATTATCGTCGACAGCAGTACGGATGTCCACCTCCACATCCTCGTAGAAATGGGCTTCACGGAGTATCTCACTGTTCATCTGGCGCCGCCATTCATCCTCGCTACATTGGGAAACGCCGATACGGAAACGTGCCTCGCGCCGGGAGCAGGCAACCGCCACTCCCCAAAGCACGAGCAAAAAGAATAAAATCCGAAGGTTATGCTGTCTCATCTTCACTTTCCTCTGATTTAAGATTGCAGATGAGCAAAGATAACGAAAAATGTGAAAAGAATAAGAAAAATCTATGCCAGCCTTTCTTTCAAGGCCACCGGCAATTCCGGCATGGCACCGCTCTGGGTACATACATAGGCAGAGACTTCCACCGCCAGTTTATGGGCATCGGGCACCTGCTTCCCGCTGAGAATGGCAGCGGTGAAGGCTGCCGTGAACGAGTCACCGGCTCCAACGGTGTCCGCCACCGGTACCTTGGGCGTCTCCTGGAAGGAAACCACTCCCGGAGTGAACACATAGCTGCCGTTCGTTCCGCAAGTCAAGATAAGCATCTTCAGGTTATACTTGGCCAGCAGAATCCAGCATTTGTCCTGCAAGTCGATGCCCGGGTAGCCGAAAATACGGCTGATGGTCACCAGCTCCTCATCGTTTATCTTGAGGATGTTGCAGCGGCGCATGGATTCGCAGAGTATCTCTTTGGTATAGAACCCTTGGCGGAGATTGATGTCGAATATCTTCAGTTGCCCCTCCGCATCGGGCATCGTGTCGAGAAAACGGTTGATGGTGATGCGGCTTGTTTCACTGCGTTGCGCCAAAGAGCCGAAACATACGGCACGCGTGTTCAGTGCCAGACGCTTCAGTTCGTCGGTAAAGGGAATGTTGTCCCAGGCCACGCCTTCTTTTATCTCATAGCACGGCACGCCCACGGCATCGAGCGTCACCTGCACCGTTCCCGTGGGGTAAGGCACGCGCTCAATCTGCGTGCGCAGCCCCTTCCGGGCGAACACATCCAGAATCTCGTCCCCATCCGCATCGGCACCTACGGCACTGACCACACGGCTGTCGAAACCAAACTGCGATGCATGGTAAGCAAAGTTTGCCGGAGCACCGCCTATCTTCTTTCCTTCGGGGAGGCAGTCCCACAGAGCCTCGCCCATACCTACTATTATCTTATTCATAATATTATATTGTTTAATGAATGATATATTTTATTCACGGCAAACTCAATGTCCTACCCACTGCAAACCTAATAAAAAAGTTCCTAACTATAGAATGAAAAGTTGCCAATTATCTATTAAAAAGTCTCTAAGAACTAAGGATTATCTCTATCCCAAGGCTTGGGATAGACATCCGCAACCTTGGGACAGATATCCGCAGCCTTGGGATATGTGTCCGCAGCCTGCGAACAAAGATTACCGCTTCATACGCAGCATATAGAAGAACAAGTACACTACCCCTACCGTCATCACAGCCACGGCACCGCTTTGTCCTACAGCATCACTTGCCAAGCCCATTGCTATCGGAAATACCGTACCGCCGAAGAGCCCCATAATCATCAAGCCGGAAACCTCGTTCTTCTTTTGTGGCATAGCAAGCAACGCTTGGGAGAAGATAACCGGAAAGATGTTCGAATTGCCGAAACCGATAAGGGCAATGCAGATGTATATCATTGCCTTTTCATGGAAAACGAACAACCCTACCATCGCAGCCAACATACATAACACGCTGATGCCGAAGAAGGTTCGGGGAGCCATCTTCTGAAGGATGAAGGCTCCGAGAAAGCAACCCGCCGTGCGGAAGATGAAGTAAAGGCTGGTGGCAAAGCCGGCATCGGCCAGCGTCATGCCCAGACGCTCCATCAGGATTTTGGGCGCTGTGGTATTCGTACCTACATCAATGCCCACATGGCACATGATGCCCAGGAAGCAGAGAAAGATAAACGGCTTGCCCAGCAGAGCGAGGCACTCCCCGAAGGTGGAAGGGCGTCCCTCTTCCTTTTCCTCGCGGATGGAAGTACCGCTCAGCCAGAGAATGGCAATCACCGCAATGACCATATAGACCGGGAACAGCACCCTCCAGCCCATGCCCAGAGACGGAATGGCCTGCGTAGCTCCCCACATGGCGATGTATGGAGCCAGAAACGAAGCAATGGCTTTTACAAACTGTCCGAAGGTGAGCGAACTTGCCAGCCGCTCGCCGCTTACGATATTGGAAAGCAGCGGGTTGAGCGACGTTTGCATCAGCGCATTGCCGATGCCCAGCAATGAGAACGAGAGCAGCATCAGCACGTAGCCGTCTCCGAAAACCGGGAGAAGCAAAGAGGCAAACGTGATGACAAGGCTGAGAAGCACCGTCTTCTTGCGTCCGATGCGGTTCATCAGCATACCCGTAGGTACGGAGAAGATGAGGAACCAGAAGAACACCAGAGACGGGAATATGTTGGCTTGCGAGTCGGTCAGGTTCAAGTCGGCCTTCACGTAGTTGGAGGCGATGCCCACCAAATCCACAAAGCCCATGGCGAAGAAGCAAAGCATGACCGGAAAGAGCTTTGCCAAGGAAGAATTCTTAGTATTTTCCATGCTGAAGATTATTATCTGTTATTTTAATCCGAGTTTGTACACAGTAAACGAGGTGACATTGCAGCTTCCACCTTTAGCATAGAAACTGATGCGGTTGTAAGGTTCCGACGGGAATACAAGATTTGTCATGGCAAAACGTCCGTCGTTGCCAAACGCTTCAATGCTCGACTTGTCTACGAACAAGCGGAGTTTCATTTCATTGCCACCCTCGACAGGAGCCACGGTCACTGCAGGGAAGTCCTTGCTGAACGACACCTCACCACTCTTGGTACGGTCCATGGTGAACGTCTTTTCCGCCAGGTTATAGTACATCTCCACCTCCTCGCCTTTCGAGTTAAAGAGCTGGAATCCTATCACATCCGCATCCTTGTTCTTGATGGTCATTTCGATTTCATACGTTCCGGAATTGTCATTCAGCAGTTTGTCCAGATTATACGTGCGGTCTACCTTGAAAGCACGCTTCTTGCTGCCTTTATCCCTCAGTTTCAGCAATTCGGGAGACGGGGTTACCTTTACATAGGTTTCACCCTCCGAGGTATAGAGCGAAAGGTCGCGCGGCACGGAGTTGGCACTACGGTATTGGCGGGTGGGCACATCGTTGGCATATTGCCAGTTGCTCATCCATGCCAATGCAATGGCACGTCCTGCAGGAGCATTGCTCCAAGTGACAGTTGCATAATGGTCTTTTCCCCAGTCCATCCATTTCGTCACTGCGGGAGACTCGTTCACGAATCTCTTTCCGTCAAATGTCCCCACGAAATATTGTGTGGCAGAGCCACCGAACGGTCCACCCGGATTGAGGTTACAGACGAGTACCCACTTCTTCAGTTCCGTACCTTCAACCGGCAGTTCAAGCAGGTCGGGACACTCCCAGACTCCGCCGTGAGCACCTTGTCCTTCACCGAATTTGCTCTCCAGCGTCCAGCTCTTCAGGTCGGCAGAAGAGTATATCTCCATTTCCTGCCCTACGGCAAGAACCATGATCCATTTCTTGGTATCTTCGTGCCAGATGACTTTAGGGTCACGGAAGTCGCGCTGCGTGGAAGTCAGGATGGGATTTCGCGCATACTTCTTGAAGGTCTTTCCGTTGTCAAGGCTATAGGCCATGCTCTGCACTTGGCGGTCGCTTGCCGATGTATAGAAAGCAATGACGGCACCGGCACCGAACCCGGCCGTATTATCCTTGTCGACAACACAAGAGCCACTGAAAATTGTTCCCAGCGCATCGGGCGAAATAGCATCTCCGTGATGTTCCCAAGTGACGAGGTCCGTACTGGTGGCATGTCCCCAATGCATGTTCCCCCACATGGAGCCGTAGGGATTATGCTGGTAGAACAAATGGTAGACCCCGTCTTTGTAGAACATTCCGTTAGGATCATTCATCCAACCGTAAGCCGGGCTGAAATGATACACCGGACGGTACTTCTCCCGGTTCGAAACATCGAATTCATCCGACAGTTTCATTTCTTCCCAGCATAAGGCCGAATCCGGAATAAGCTGGAAGTTGAAAGAGAGATGTTTATTATCGAAGCCGGTCAAATCGACCGGAACAAAATAGTCAACCTTATTGACTGCCAATCGCACGTTCATACTGCGTACAACATCATTGTCCGCTATCATATACAATTTTGCCTCCGGAGAAGCCTCTTCCACCGGCAGCAGCAAAAACTTCTTCTGCTCGTCAATTTGGACGATACTCTGTCCGTCACCCAGATGTTTAATCACGAAAGGAGGATTTATGGCCTGGCATGTGAAGACAGCCACGGTAGTTCCTAATATAAATACGGTAAGCGTCCTTCTGATTGTCCGCCAAAAGTCTTTTAAATGAATCATGTTTCTGTTGGTATTAAATTAATTATGTTTTTCTACCATGCAAAGATACGCCACCAAGCAGCAGGAG
>ERZ772876.2151-NODE-2151-length-17338-cov-3.720245_pt1 | contig 17338 bp, 9 predicted proteins | sample MGYA00580584_ERZ772876 | MGnify/ENA primary metagenome ERZ772876 (study PRJEB29015, sample SAMEA2737728) | human gut metagenome | biome: human gut; feature: human-associated habitat; material: faeces | place: China | collected 2012 ... | reverse complement strand
TACTGTCGATGGAGACCTCCGCGTTCCCGCTCACATAGCCGACCAGACCGCCGGTAAAAGGCGGCATATCCGGCAGCTTCGGGCTTTTGTAGGCAGCCAGGATCTCACGGATAGTCTCGCCCGGATGGGAGACGGCGCGGTTTTCTTCGGCTGCCAGCTCGTCCTCCTCGCCGGTGCGGATTTTTAAGACGCCGTTTTGGCAGGTCAGCTCCATCGCCGGGGAGTAGCCTAAAAAGGAGTAGCGTCCCCATTTCTGGTTTTCCTCGGCGCTTTCAAGCAGATAGCAGTGATGGCTGGCAGCGCGCAGCGTCCGCAGCACCTCCACCGGGGTAAAAGCGTCTGCGTAGAGTTCACGGGAAACAGGGATGCGCCGGTAATCGCCGGATGCAGCGATTTTCCGGACTTCGTCAAGTGTTGGATACATAGCAAATCCTCCTGTTGTTGAAATGTGGGGCTGTTTTCCAGTGATAAATTTCTGAATGTGGAAATTCTGGATAGGACAGCAACCCTGTTTTCTGTCCGGGCGGGAGGTGCAGGGAAATTTGTTTGAATGAAAGATGGATTTCAGAACAACAAAAAACCCGCCCATGACAGATCTTTTAAGAATCTGTCAAGGACGGGTAACTATCAAAAGAATCTGGATCCCCTTCGGATCCATCGTTCGCTTTTAAGCCCGCGGTGCCACCTTGATTCATGGAGTGATTCCATGCGCTTTGCGAGATACCTGCATATCTCCGGCAACTAACGTATGCCCTGAAAATATATCCAGCTTTTGGCTGCGCCCTCAGCGGTCCATTTGGCAACCTGCATCTCGACCCGGTTCTCAGCCTCCCGGACTCTCTGTGCGCGCATATGCTGCTTTGATCTCCGCTTCAACGGTTTTGGTGTGTTCGATTTTTCATCAATATACTACGAATGATATAAAATGTCAAATATTTTTTGGGGCAAAATCAAATTATTTTAAAATTATGTAATTCTTTGGAAGAATGTCCCAGCTTTGCCAGCAGCAAAATAGCGAAGAAAGTGATCATTTCCGATGCCAGGAAAGACAGCCAGACGCCGTTCAGCCCAAACAGGCGCGCCAGTGTGACAGCGCAGGGGATGATAGCGACGGCCCCGCGCAGCAGAGAACCGGCGATGGCTGGTTTTGGCTGCGCGACGGCGGAAAAATAGGCAACCAGCAGGATGTTGATGCCAGCAAAGAGAAAGCCCAGGAAATACAGCCGGAGCCCGCTGTGGGCGTAATGCAGAAGTTCGGCGTTCTGCTCCTGGTTGAAGATCTGGATCAGTGGATCGGTCATGCTCCAGGTCAGCACCAGAATGATCGCTTCCACGATCAGGCAGGCGATGACGCCCCAGGTCAGGAACTGGCGGCTCTGCGTGTGATCGCCTTTTCCGTAGCTTTCGCTGATGAGCGGCTGCGTGCCCTGCGCGAGTCCGTTGAACAGGCACATGGCAACGACGGAGAGATTGGCAGTGACGCCGTAAGCGGCGACACCGACATTTCCGGCGAGTCCCAGAAGCAGGAAATTAAAGACGATCGCGATCACGGCGGAGGATATTTCGCCGACAAAGGCGGATACGCCGAGCTGGCAGCAGGCGATCAGGTGGCGCAGGGATGGAGCGCGAAAACGGAATCCGACCTGATTGTGTTTTCCCAGGTAGTGCGTGCCGCAGATGCTCATCGTCACAAGCGGGCAGAATGCCGTCGCTAACGCCGCGCCGGTCAGTCCCAGACCTGCCGGAAACATGAAGATGTAGTCAAACACGATGTTGAACATACTTCCGGCGATGGAGCCGAGCATCGCGATCGCCGGAGCGCTGTCATTGCGCGCAAACGCCGTGAATGCGTACGGCGAGGCAGCCAGAATAATGCGGAGATACTGCTTTCCGAGCGCGGTCAGCCCCGCGTCTGCGCCGAGAAGCTGCAAGATTTTATCCGGGATGAAAATGCCTGCCAGCACCAGCGGAATGCTGATGAGAATATCCCAGGTTACGGCGGAGAGAAAATAGAAGCTGGCGCTTTTGCCCTGCGCACGGTCGATGGCATAACGGGTCGCCGATCCGATCCCGATCATTGCTCCAATCGCATAGATCAGTCCGTAAACCGGTAAAATCAGATTTAAGACCGCCAGACCATCTGCACCGGAGTAGACCGAGATAAAATAGGTGTCTGCGAGGATGTAGACGGAAATTCCCAGCATGCCCGCCATGCTTTGGAAAATGTATTTAAAAAATTTCTGCAACATAAAAAATCTCCCTTGTATCTGTTCTCATAAACGGTAACGACCATTGTACCGAAGAATGAGAATAAATACAAGGGAGAATGTGTTTTTTACAGCGTCTTGGCCCGCTCTTTAATATTCTGGTGGAAGTTGATGATGTCATGCTCATACTCCTCATCCATCAGCGGCGAGGTAATCATAAAATCGGCAGTCGCTTTATTGTTGGCGATCGGGATATCGTAAACCTGGGCGATTCGAAGAAGCGCCTTGACATCCGGATCGTGCGGCTGGGCGGTCAGGGGATCAGAGAAGAAGATGATAAAATCAACCTGTCCCTCGACGACTTTTGCACCGATCTGCTGGTCGCCGCCCAGAGGACCGCTGTTATAGCCCTTGACCGGAAGCCCGGTATATTCCGTAATCATGCGGGCGGTTGTGCCGGTTCCGCATAAGAAATGTTTTTTGAGGATCTCTTTGTTCGCCTCACACCAGTCGATGAGTTCACGTTTTTTATTGTCGTGTGCGATGAGTGCAATATTTTTTTGTTTTCGAATTGTCATTGTTAAAAAATCCATAGAATCATCCTCCTTTGCCATGATTTTTGCATAGCATCTGGATATTGTCAAGAAAATACAAAACATTTCACAAAAAAATACGAATGTTTTTCGTGAGTACATAGAAAGAGGTGTGTTTTTCTGCGTACAGGAATTGCAAGAAACATAGAAAACATGCTATACTACGAGAATAGTGGAACAGGAGGAACGAAAAAGATATATGTCTGCTGAAAATACAACAAACACAGGGGCACAAGAGGCGGAGAACGCAGAGAAGTACGCGGTCGAAGTGAAAAATGTGACCAAGATATACAGGCTGTATGATAAACCGATCGATCGGCTGAAAGAATCTCTGAGCGTCAGCCATAAAGAATACCACAAGGATTTCTACGCGTTGAGCGATCTTTCCTTTACGGTTGAAAAAGGTCAGACGGTCGGCATCATCGGTACGAATGGTTCGGGTAAATCGACGATCCTTAAGATCATTACCGGCGTTCTCACGCCGACGACCGGCGAGGTGACGGTGCGCGGCAAAATTTCGGCGCTGCTGGAGCTGGGAGCCGGATTTAACCAGGACTACACCGGTATCGAAAATATCTATATGAACGGTACGATGATGGGATATACCAAAAAAGAGATGGATGCAAAGCTGCCGGAGATTCTCGATTTTGCCGAGATTGGCGATTTCGTCTATCAGCCGGTCAAGACGTACTCGAGCGGTATGTTCGTGCGTCTGGCATTTGCGCTTGCGATCAACGTCGAGCCGGAGATCCTGATCGTTGATGAGGCGCTCTCGGTCGGGGACGTCTTTTTCCAGTCCAAGTGCTACCGCCGCATGGAGGAGATCCGCAAAAACGGCACGACTATCATCATGGTAACCCACGATATGGGAAGTATCATCAAATACTGCGATAAGGTAGTGCTGCTCAATAAGGGCGAATTTATCGCACAGGGTTCGGCGGGCAAGATGGTCGATCTCTACAAAAAGATTCTGGCAGGACAGATGGACGCGCTGCGCGCCGAGCTGGAGGTAATGAACGATTTTTCCGGGGACAAGGTAATAAAAGCGGAGAAATCAGGAGCCGGAAGTGCGGAGAACGGTGCATCTGAAAATGAGGTTGGAAATAACGATGCCGGAAATGTAAACGGCTCCGAGGCAGTGGATGGCACCGCAGAAAATGGAGTTGGTTCAGCATCGGACGGCACCGGAAATCCGACTGCTTTGAACGGAGAAACGGCGAAAAAGCCGGGCTTAATGCGCGACAAGCTGACGATCAACGCAAACCGCGAGGAGTACGGCGACGGCAGGGCGCAGATCTTCGATCTGGGACTGGTGGACGCGCGCGGCAATATCACTAACCTGCTCTTAAAAGGCGAAGAGTTTACCATCCGCGAGCGCATCCGTTTCAATGCACCGATTCAGGCACCGATCTTTACTTATACGATCAAGGATAAGAAAGGAACCGACCTGACCGGCACGAACACCCTGTTTGAGGGAACGGATGTCCATCCGGTCAAGGAGGGCGATATTTACGATGTCGCGTTTACGCAGAAGATGACCCTGCAGGGCGGCGAATACCTGCTGTCCATGAGCTGTACCGGATTTGAGGGCGGCGAGCACGTGGTGTACCACCGTCTCTATGATGTGGCCAATATTACCGTTATTTCCAATAAAAATACGGTCGGTGTCTACGACATGGAGCCGGATGTAGCAGTCAGGTTATCGCCAGCCGGGGAGGCGGCAAAGCAGGCGGAGTCGCTCAGCGCGGATGAGGCGGCACAGGAAGATCTGCAGGCATGATAAAAGGAGATTAAGATGAAAAAAATCAATCAGGAGTTGATTGCTCTGTTTGATAAATACGGCAGTGACCGGCGCCGGGCGCTGCGGGAAAATAAGAAGCTTTCCTATCTGTACGCACTGGCAGATCTGCGGGAAAACCTGTTGGACTGGTGTCAATTTGACCCGGAACAGCAGGCGCTGCAGATCGGGGCGGACGCGGGCGCGCTGACAGGGTTGCTTGCCAGACGTTTATCATCGGTAACGGTGCTGGATGTTTCCGAAGAAAATCTGGAGGTAGTACGCCGTCGTTTCAAGACAGAGCCGGAGCTGGCGGCGAAGATCCGCTATGTCTGTGCGGATGTGGAGACGTATGCGAGGGAAGCGGAAAAGTGCGGCGGGACATATGGATATGTAGTGCTGATCGGGGATTTGACGGCGGCAGATAGGGCTGGACGCGCGGCGCAGATGACAGCCGCAAAACAGCTTCTTTCTGCTCATGGAACCTTGATTGCGGCGGCTTCCAACTGGTTTGGCGTGAAATACATGGCAGGCGCAGAGCGGGAGACGGGGGCACTTTCCTGGAACGAAATGAAGCAGCTGCTTCCGGGCGGGGAATTTTACTATCCGATGCCGGATTACCGGACGGCGGGAGAGATTTTTTCAGATGCCTATCTGCCGAAAAAAGGCGATCTGACCGGTGTGTTACCGGTCTATGACTGTCCGCAGTATATGCTGATGGATATGGGGGCGGCGCTCGATGCAGCCTGCGAGGACGGACGGTTCCCGGAATTTGCGAATGCATTTCTGGTTTTTTGGCAGAGACAGGCTGCGCCGGAAGCTGAGAATGCTTCACAGGACGTTATCTATGTGAAATACAACCGCACCCGCGAAGACTGCTTCCAGATCCGGACAGAGATCCGTGAAAAGAATGGAATCCGCGAGGTCTGGAAGACGGCGCTCTATCCGGAGGGAAAGGCGCACATCCAGTCCTTCGAAGAAAAATATCAGGTGCTTGACCGTCAGAATCCGTCCCTGAAACTGGTAAAACCGGAGCTTCAGGACGAGGGAATGACAGCGGTCTTTCCGTATTTAGAGGGAAAAACGCGGGCGGAACTTTTGGGAGAAATTCTGACTGCCCAGGGCGTGGATGCGGAGGTTTCCGCGATCCGGGCTGCGATGGATGAGATCTACAGCATCCGCCCGGAGGAACGCAAACCATTTGCGGTGACACCGGAATTTATCAAGGTATTTAATGCGCTGGGCGAGCTGGATTCCTATCGGGATAAAGAGACAGAAAATGGCGGCGGATGGGCTTCTTTAGGGGCAGTTCTTGCGGACGAGAGCTACAGCGCCTCCAACATTGACGCCCTTTTTGAAAATATGCTGGTGACGGCGGACGGAACCTATGCGATCGACTATGAGTGGGTCTTCTTATTCCCGGTTCCGGCTGGCTTTGTGAAATACAGGACACTGGTTTATTTCTACCGCCGTTATAAGAGTCTGTTGGGCGGTCAGACCGAGCGGGAATTTATCGGACAGTTCCCGGAGTATGTGAAGGCGGATGAGAAGCTGCTTTCGCTTTACGAGGCGATGGAACGTGGCTTCCAGGAGTACGTGCACGGGGAAAACCAGCGCACCTACCAGGAAGATTACATGGTAAAGACGAAGACATTAGCCGATCTTTCCCATGTGGACGGAGAACTTGCAAGGGCAAACGAACGTCTGGATGCGCTCCGGGCAGAAAATTCGGAAAAAGATACGGCACTCCGCAAAGTGCAGGAGGTACAGCGCCTGACGAATAACCACGTGGCGAATCTGGACGTTATCATTTCTGATCTGCGCCATGAAAATGCAGAGCTTGGCAAGACGCTGACCTACTTAAATGGTCATGAGGCGGTCATTTTCAAGGTGCGCCGCAAGCTCGGACAGGCATTTAACCGGTGCTATCCAAAGGGCACGGTACGCCGCAAGAAGCTCGGCTACTGGAAACGGACGATTCTTCATCCGGGTAAAATGATGAAGATGTACACCACCGAGGAAGGAAAGAACCTTATCAAAGGTGATTTTGAGATCGGTGAGGAGTATCTGACCTACGGAAAAATCCACCTTCCGAAGGAAGAAAATCCGACGGTTTCCATCGTAATTCCGGTATACAACCAGATTCACTATACCTATCTGTGCCTGCAGTCGATTCTGGAGCATACGAAGGATGTGAGCTATGAGGTTATCATCGCAGATGACGTTTCAACCGATGCCACCGAGCATCTGGCGGAGTTTGCCGATAACCTGGTGATCTGCCGCAATCAGACCAATCAGGGATTCTTGCGCAACTGCAACCAGGCGGCGAAGGCGGCGCGCGGCAAATATGTGATGTTTTTAAACAACGATACCCAGGTAACAGAAGGCTGGCTCAGCTCCCTGGTAAATCTCATTGAATCTGACTCCACCATCGGTATGGTAGGATCTAAGCTGGTATATCCGGATGGACGTTTACAGGAGGCAGGCGGCATCATCTGGAGCGATGGTTCCGGCTGGAATTACGGCCGCCTCGACGATCCGGACAAGGCAGAATATAACTACGTCAAGGATGTAGACTATATTTCCGGCGCAGCGATCCTTTTATCCACCGCACTCTGGAAGCAGATCGGCGGTTTCGACGAGCGGTTTGCCCCGGCGTACTGCGAAGATTCGGATCTGGCATTTGAGGTGCGGAAAGCGGGCTACCGCGTCGTTTACCAGCCAAAATCCAAGGTCATCCATTTCGAAGGCATTTCCAACGGAACGGATGTCAACGGAACCGGTCTGAAACGGTATCAGGTGGAAAACAGCGAGAAACTCAAAGAAAAATGGAAAGAAGAGTTCAAGAATCAGTGCGTCAACAACGGCAATCCGAATCCATTCCGCGCACGCGAGCGCAGCATGGGCAAAAAGATCATTGTCGTGATCGATCACTATGTGCCGACCTTTGACAAAGACGCCGGTTCCAAGACAACGTTCCAGTACCTGAAAATGTTCCTGAAAAAGGGGTATGTTGTTAAATTTATCGGAGATAATTACCTCCATGAGGAACCGTATACGTCTACGCTGCAGCAGATGGGAATCGAGGTCCTCTACGGACAGGAATACCTGACCGGTATCTGGGACTGGCTGGTGAAAAATGGAAAAGATATCCACGTGGCATATCTGAACCGTCCGCATATCGCGACAAAATATGTGGATTTTATCAAAGAACACACGGATATCAAGATGATTTATTACGGTCACGACCTTCATTTTATGCGTGAGTTCCGCGAGTATGAGCTGACCGGCGATGTGAAGAAGCGTCAGGAATCCGAATATTGGAAATCGATCGAGTTTTCACTCTTCCACAAAGTGGCGGTGTCCTACTATCCGTCCTACGTTGAGGAAGAGGCGATCCACGCCGTTGATGAGACGATTCCGGTCAAGGCGATCACGGCATATGTCTATGAGGAGTTTTTACAGAATCTGAACAAAGACTTCGCCAAACGGGAAGGACTTCTGTTTGTCGGCGGCTTTGCGCATCCGCCGAACGCAGACGCGGTGCTCTGGTTCGCGAAAGAAGTATTCCCGAAGATCCGGGAACAGATCAAGGTCAACTTCTACATCGTCGGTTCCAAAGTGACCGACGAGATCAAAGCGCTGGAACAGCCTGGAAATGGCATCATCGTCAAAGGCTTTGTAAGTGAAGAAGAACTGGCAGACCTGTACCGGAACTGCCGGATTGTAGTGGTACCGCTCCGCTACGGCGCAGGGGTTAAGGGCAAGGTGGTAGAAGCTATCTATAACGGTGCCCCCATCGTCACCACCTCCGTCGGCAGCGAGGGAATCCCGGATGTAGAAAAAGTTCTCCTCGTCAAGGATCAGCCGGACGAATTTGCCGAGACAGTCGTAGAACTCTACAAAGACGAAAAACGCCTGGAAGACCTGGCAGAGAAAACGCAGGTTTATATCCGCGAGCATTTCAGTATTGATGCGGCTTGGGATGTGATTAAGGAAGATTTTGAATAAAAAATAGTAAAAGATAGAAAATTATATATAATAAAGAAAACGATCAGGGGAATGTGCTTCTGATCGTTTTCTTGCGTAAGGGTAATTTAAAGTTATCCAAGGAAGGAAAGAGCCAGCTACGCCGGTATGCTGCAGGCTCTTTCCTGTACTACCGGGTAGAGCACTCTATATTACCGATCGTTCTTCCGCAGCGCCTCTACCCGTCCATATCTCCGATACATTAAAAGCTCAAATATTACCATACAAGCCCATCCAATCGTCGTACCAATCGCCACAGCCTGAATTCCCAGCCGTCCAAACAGCGCATAACTGATCACAACGCGGATTGGAATCTGCACCAGAGTCGCGAACAGGGTGATCATCAGGTGCCCGATTCCACGGTAATATCCCTGAAAAGTATTGGTGATACCACTGATGAAGTAAAAACCAGCCATCGGCACCAGATAGGACATGCCTTGACGCAGCGCCTCCGTTTCATTCGGCTTCAAGAAAATGCCGAGCAGCGGGTGACGGCAGAACAGCACGACCACCGCTGTCAAAATAATATAAATTTCTGCAATCACCAGCATTTTCCGAAGCCCTTTCGGAATCCGGTCATACTCTTTCGCGCCGAGGTTCTGTGCGGAGAACGTCGTGATAGATGCCGCGAGACTGTCGCCCGGGGCGAGCACGTAGCTGTCGATGATGGAGACGGCATTAAAAGCGGCAACTGCATCGACACCGAGTGCATTGACGCCGGACTGGACGAGCAGGCGGCCGACGTAGAGAATCGTCTGCTGGACGGCGGAAATGGAGCTGAAATCGATCGTTTTTTTGAGCATCGAGGTTTTCAGTTTCAGATCCCGGATGCCGAGGCGTAAGAGGGGCACTTTCGCCCAGATATAGACGAAGAGGGCGAGCGCAGAGACCGCTTGCGAGATGATCGTAGCGATTGCCGCACCGGAAACACCGAGGCGGCAGATGCCAACCAGGAATACATCCAGGAATACATTGACAACGGTCGTCAGGATCAGGACATAGAGCGGCGCTCTGGAATCTCCGATCGCGCGCAGAGCGGCGGAGAAAATATTGTAAAAAAAGGTAAAAATAAGACCCAGCGAGATAATCTGCAAATACAAGGACGCCTGCGCCGATATCTCTTCCGGCGTCTGCGTCAGGCGGATAAACAGGCGGCTTCCTGCCAGTGAGATTCCGGAGAGCACGATGGTCAAAAGCAGTCCGGAGAGTACAGAGGTCGCAAATTCATCTTTCAAATTCTGGTAATCTTTTGCTCCAAAGTAGCTTGCCATCAAAATCGATGCGCCGAGTGACAGTCCCACAATCAGAAAAGTCAGGATATTCATGATCGGACCCGCCGCACCGACTGCCGCCAGCGCCTCTTTTCCGTAAAACTGTCCGACGACTACCGAATCCACCGTGTGGTAGAGCTGCTGGAAGAGGTTGCCGAACACCAGCGGAACCGCGTAGGCAATCAGGTGCCCGGTTATATTCCCTTTTGTCATATCACGAGCCATACGCATTTCCTCCAAATCCCAATTTATAACTAAGATTGTAACACGGAACAGAGTGTCTGCCAAATAAAAAAATCTGTCGAATCATGCAAAAAAATCAACAAATTGTTGCAATTTCCGCAAGGAAGCGCTGCAAATCCGATGGGAAAGTGGTAACAGCATAAAACCGCCCTATCTAGTGGAAATCACTAGGGAAATGTGGTAAGATATATAAGTTAAACTGGACTTAATAGCATTTGACAGATTGACAAGAGTAAAAAATGGATCTTTCGTAACTGTGAAGGAACTGAACAGTTACAAAACAGTAAAAATTGAGTTGGAAACAACAGACAGAAAGGAAGTACAGTATGCAGGCAATCATTCTGGCTGGCGGACTGGGGACGCGGCTTCGCAGTGTGGTAAGCGATCGTCCGAAACCGATGGCGCTGGTTGAAGGTAAGCCGTTTCTGGAGTATGTGCTTCAGGGGCTGAAAAAAAGCGGAATTGATGATATTATTTTTGCCGTCGGTTATAAGGGCGGCATGGTGGAAGAATATTTTGGAGACGGATCGCGGTTTGGCATCCGGGCGCGGTATGCGTATGAGGAAGAGCTGCTCGGCACGGCGGGCGCGATCAAGAATGCCGGGAAATATGTGACGGACGAGCAGTTTTTTGTCCTGAATGGCGATACATTTTATCAGATGGATTTCGGTGATTTGAGCCGGATCCAGCAGGAAAAAAATCTGGAGATGGCGCTGGTTCTGCGCGGTGTGCCGGATATTTCCCGTTATGGGGCGGCGCGCCTGACCGACGGGCTGCTGACCGCTTTTAATGAGAAAAACGGCAATACTGGGGCGGGCACGATCAACGGCGGTGTGTACCTGATGAAGCGGGCGCTGCTGGACGAGATTCCGGAGGGAAAAGTTTCGCTGGAAAATGAGTGCATCCCCAGGTGGATGCAGGAGGGAAGACGTCTCGGCGGCATCGTAAATGACGGCTATTTTATTGATATCGGTGTGCCGGAGGATTATTTCCGGTTTCAGGAGGACGTAAGAAAAGGAGACATTACATGGTAATCAGAGGAAGAGCGCCGCTGCGCGTGAGCTTTGGCGGCGGCGGTACGGATGTAGAACCATTCTGTGTAGAACAGGGCGGTGCCATTATCGGAAGCACCATCAATAAATATGCATATTGTTCGATCATTCCGAGGGATGATGACCAGATCACGGTTCATTCCCTGGATTTTGATATGACAGTCAAGTACAATGCGAAGGAAAATTACGTCTGCGATGGACGGCTGGATCTTGTCACGGCAGCGCTGCGGGCGATGGATATCAAGCAGGGATGCGAGGTTTATTTACAGTGTGATGCTCCGGCTGGTTCGGGACTTGGAACCTCCTCGACCGTCATGGTAAGTCTTCTGACCGCGATGGCGCGCTGGAAAGGAATCACGCTGGATAATTATGCGATGGCGGATCTGGCTTACGGCGTGGAGCGGATCGATCTGGGGATTTCCGGCGGTTATCAGGATCAGTATGCGGCGACCTTCGGCGGCTTTAACTTTATCGAATTTCACGGACGCAACAACGTCGTGGTAAACCCGCTCCGCATCCGCCGCGATATTATCAATGAGCTGCAGTATAACCTGTTGTTATGCTACACGGGCAATATCCATGTATCCGCGAATATTATCAAGGATCAGGTAAGCAACTATAAGAAACCGGATGCATTTCAGGCGATGTGCGAGGTAAAGGCACTTTCCTATGCGATGAAGGATGAGCTTTTAAAGGGAAATCTCCACAATTTCGGCCGCCTCCTGGATTATGGCTGGGAGAGCAAGAAGCGGATGAGCAGTAAGATCACAAATCCGCAGATTGATATGCTCTATGACGAGGCGAAAAAAGCGGGTGCTCTCGGCGGAAAGCTTTTAGGTGCTGGCGGCGGCGGCTTCCTTCTTGTGTACTGCCCATACAACGTCAAACATCAGGTGGCGCGCCGTCTGGAAGCGGCAGGCGGACAGCTGATGGATTGGAATTTCGAACTGCGCGGCGCTCAGAGCTGGATCTGCGATGAGGACCGCTGGGACTACCGCGATATTCAGGTGCAGATGCCGGATAAGGAGTATACATTCCATGTGTAAAAATAGCTGTAAAGTAGTATTCCTCGACCGTGATGGCACGATGAACGTGGAGGTCAATTATCTTCACCGAAAAGAAGATTTGAAGCTGATTGACGGTACCGCAGAGGCGGTCCGTCTCCTGAACGAGGCCGGATATAAGGTGATCGTCATTACCAACCAGGCGGGCGTGGCGAGAGGTTACTATACCGAGGCGGATGTAAAAATCCTTCATGATTATATGAATGAGGTGCTGGAGCGTGACGGAGCACACGTAGATGCGTTCTACTATTGCCCGCACCACCCGGAGCATGGGATTGGACTTTATAAGAAAAAATGCCATTGCCGCAAGCCGGAGACGGGAATGTTTGAGATGGCAGAGCGCGATCTGCCGGAGGGCATTGATAAGGTGCATTCCTATATGATCGGGGACAAGCGCATCGACGCGCAGGCAGGAAAAAACTTTGGCGTGACAGGAGTTCTTGTCGGAACCGGCTATGGGGCAAAAGAACACGCGGAAGATAGGGCGGCTGGACTTATAAAAGAGGACGGAAGCTGTCCGGCGGGCGGTTATGATGCGTATGCGGAGACGCTGCTGGATGCGGTGCGAGGGATTTTAGGCGGGCGTATATAGAATGCGGCTCACAAAAAGATTCCGGGAGTACATAAACTAGAAAGAGAGGAACCATCGACATGCAGAATCAGAGACAAAACGGACGACCAAACGCAGCCGTGCGCATGGCTGGTCTTTTTCTGGCGCTGTTCTGTGTGGCGGCGGTTCTGATTCCGGCGAAAACGCTGTTTACGGGAAATGGTTTTTTTGCAGATTACATTCATTTTACGGAATCGAAACGGATGTATGTGGAGATTGCGATTCTGGCAGTCTTGATCTTTGGGGGGCTGGCGCTTTTGAAGCGCGGACGCAGCCGGATGTACTGGCTGACGGCGGTTGTGCTGGTGTTTTCCTGGATTCATGTGGTATTTCTGCCGATGGTGGTGTCGGCGGTGTATCTGATTAGCCTGTTGGCGATCGGGCGGTTTTTGAGAAAACGGGTGTTTTTCAGGGGAACGGTCTGGGAGCGGCCTTATTTTTCTTTTTATATGGACTTCCTTTTTGGCGCCTCCTTTGCAATCGTTGTGTATTGCCTACTTTCTGCCCTTGGCCTTGGAAAAATCGCCTGGATGCGTCTGAGCGTCTATGCTCTGGGTGTGGCGGCGCTGGGCTTTGATTTTTCCTCGATTTCCTGCCAGTGCATCATGGGATGGCAGACGCTTTCCTGGATGCTGGATGGCAGGGACAAGGTGTCGGTTCAGGTGATTGAGACAGGGAAACAGGCGTTACTGTTCACAGGTAGGCACTTTTGGAACCGAAAGTGCCGTAAGAAAACGTGGTGGCAGCAGGAATTTGCCGTATTTAAATGCGAAGCCACGGCAAATTCCGTTACTGGGCACGTATGCGTGAACAGTAACAAACCGGCTGACAGCGGGGGATCGAGGGAAATACCGCGCCGGGTGCGCCGGGCATGGACGCTGGCGGCTGGCTGGTGTGCCCTGATGTTCCTGATTCAGGTGGGACGCCTGAATATCGCACTCGATTTTGATACACTTTGGTATGGCGTTCGCTCCCAGTACATTGTGGCAGGCGGAACCGGGCTGTATGAGAATCCGGGGCTGGTCGGCATGGTCTATGTGTATTCGAAGGGCTTTGAGGTGCTGACTCTGCCGCTCTGCGATCTGGCGAGTCACAGCTACCTGACGTTCTTTAACCTCTGGCTGGCAGTTCTGGGAATCGGGGCGATGGTCTGGAATGCGGTGCTGCTGACGGGCAATCGAAAGCAGGAGACAGAAAAGAAACTAACGTATCACAGCGTCTTGCCGGGAATTATGGCAGCTGTTTTGACGGTTTCGGTGCCGGGCATCATGAATATGGCGCTCACAGCCAAGGCGGATTTGATTACGTGGCTGCTGCAGCTTATTATGCTGGGATGTTTCTTTCAGTATATTCATGTGTATGAAAATCATTGGATATTCCTCTCCGGGGCAGCCGGTTCCTATTTCCTGTCCCTCACGATGAAGCCGACCTCCCTGGTCTTTTCCACTGCCGTATTTGGCATGATGGGGCTGTACCTTCTATGGTTCTGGTTTCATGAGCGCGGGGCGGCGGCTGACCTGTTTCACCATATGGTCCGCCTGATTGTCTCATTATGTCTGCCGTTTGGGGCATTGGCCGGTATCTGGGCGCGGACGATGAAGATCACGGGAATGCCGGTCACTTCGGTGTTTACTTCGATTTTTGCATTGTTTGGTTTTAAAATGAAATACCCATTTGCTACCTCGGAGCTGCCGCAGAATTATCAGGAGGAATCAACGCTTCATGTGCTGGCGCGGCGCATCTGGCAGATTCTGATGCAGCCGCAGGGTGAAGATATGGGGCATGTAATTCTGGCGTGGGGAACCTCGCTGATGGCGGTGCTGATTGTGATGCTGGTGCTTTATGGGATTTTCTCCAAAAAGGGAGATGAGCAGTCCCATATCTGGAACGCGGCATTGGTGATTTTCTTCCCATTTGTGATCGTCAGCCTGATCAGCCTGTCGATGCTTTACCAGATCGACGGAAATTATTTCATGCTTCTGTATTCTATGCTGATTCTGGGGGCATGCCGGGCGATGGTGTATTTTAAGAAAATCGGCTTTTATCCGCTCGCGTCGAAGTGCCTGACGCCGTTGCTGGTATTAAATCTGATTGTCACGGCGATCAGCAGCTGGGCGTGGACGGCTGGATTTTCGGAGATTCATCTTCTGAATAAAGGGCGTGTCAATCACCGGGCGCAGGAACAGGCGCGGATGGAGGAAAAGGGAAACACGCTGATCTGGCAGGAAGTATCGCAGGATCCGGAAAACCGGGTGATCGCATTTGGAACGCATCCGTACTGTTTGCAGTTTCCGTGCAATGTGGAGTCGTATAAGGATATTACATCGCCGTGGGGCAACGTCGAACTCGTCAACTCGCCGGAGGCGTTTGAAACCTATATGGCGTATGCGAAGACAGATTATGTCTACGCGGAAGCAGGCTATCTGGGACCGGGAAGCTGGGAGTGGAGTCTGGATCTTCTGCGGGAGCTGATCCGCAGAGGCAGCCTGACCGATCTGTTTTTTGAAAATGGAAATATGCTTGCGCGGGTATCCGACACAGCGGTGCCGGAGGAAGAAGCGCAGAACAATCTGGAAATGTTTGAGCAGGAGTATTTATTTTATGATGCAGAAGCTCAATAGACATCGAAAAAACTGACAGGAGGAAATAGAAATCATGAAGGAATACGAGTACCTAGACGAGCTGATCAGCCGCTATCCGGTTCTTGCACCGGTGAAAGCGGATATTCGCACTGCGTATGAGACGATGAAAGAGTGCTATGAGCGCGGCGGAAAACTTCTGATTGCCGGAAATGGCGGAAGCTGTGCGGATTCGGAGCACATCGTGGGCGAGCTGATGAAGGGGTTTGTGAAGAAACGCCTGGTTTCGGCGGAGATAGAGGCGGCGCTTAAAACGGTAGACCCGCAGATGGGAGCGGAACTTTCTGAAAAGCTGCAGCAGGGACTTCCGGCGATCGCGCTGACTGGTCATGCAGGACTGACCACCGCATTTATGAATGATGTGGACGGCAGCATGACTTATGCGGAACAGGTGCTTGGATATGGAAAAGATGGGGATGTGTTCCTCGGAATCTCAACCTCGGGCAATTCAAAAAATGTCCTGTATGCAGCCGTGACGGCAAAGGCAAAGGGGCTTAAGGTTATCGGGCTTCTGGGACGCGACGGCGGGCGGATCCGTGGGTACAGCGACACTGCGATTGTCGTGCCGGAGCAGGAGACATTTAAGATTCAGGAGCTGCATCTTCCGGTGTACCATGCACTGTGCCTGATGCTGGAAGAATATTTCTTTTAAGATATATTTTGTTTCATGGAAAGGAAGTAATGATTCAGCAGGTTCATGAAGAAAACTGGATGATTACAAGGGAAAAGTATGTTATTTGGAAACAGGCCGGCGGACAAAACGGCAAAATGGAGAGTCAGTACCCGCAGTTTTGCAGTGCTGCTTGCCTATACGCTTTTTATCTGGTGGCTGGAAGTGCTGGATCTTCTGGCATGGCTTTTACATGTACCACAGGGAACGATTTTGTCGCGGGCGGCAGCGCTCGTTTTATGCGGTGCAGTCATGGCGGCAATCGGAAGATTTGAACGGGACCATGCGGGAGTGAGTCCGTTTTTTATAGCGGGAAGTTTGTTCATCCTGGCATTTTTTTCGGTCAAGGGATTTGCCCCGGATCAGAGCTATGATACGCAGAACTATCACCTGCTGTCGCAGATTCCCGGATTTGTGGACAACCTTCATTATCATGTGATACCGGGACGGTTCCAGATGTTCGGTTTCCGGCTGGGCGACCGGATGTTTTATCCATTCAGGGCGCTTTTTGGGCTTCGGATGGGGACAATGTTAAACGCACTGGCGATGCTTGTGATTTATCGTCAGGTAACGGTGTTCCTGAGCATGGAGGCAGACCGGCTGGAAAGAACATGCAGCTGGTTGAAGCATCTTGCGCCGGTACTTGCATTTCTGATTGTCAGCCGTCTGGAGCTGATTCAGGAGAGCGGCAGCTACATGGTCGAGCTTCTGGCACTGCCGTTTCTGCTGGAAATGGTATTTCTGCTTCTGCGCGGTCTGGATGAGGCGAAGTGGGAGCGCGAGGCGGTTTTATTCTGCCTGTTTGGCGGAATCCTGTTCTGCCTCAAGATGACGAATATCGTGTATCTGGTACCGCTGGTGCTTCTGTATCTGTGGAAAATCCGGAAGTATCTGACGCCGAAGCTGTTTCTGGGATGCCTGGTGACGGGGATGATTCCCGTCAGTGTGTACCTGATTTACAATGGGATAGCGATGAAAAATCCGGTTTATCCTTATTACAACAGCCTGTTTCATTCGCCATATTTTGGGGAAATGGACTTTAAGGATCCGAGATGGGGACCCAGCAACATAAAAGAGTTCCTTTTGTGGGCATATTCGATGATCCGGCATCCAGATTACCGCCTGAGTGAGCTCCCGGCGAAATACAACCTGGATCTGGCGCTGATGTATCTGGGAGCGGCGG
>ERZ772876.2116-NODE-2116-length-17566-cov-3.462795_pt1 | contig 17566 bp, 16 predicted proteins | sample MGYA00580584_ERZ772876 | MGnify/ENA primary metagenome ERZ772876 (study PRJEB29015, sample SAMEA2737728) | human gut metagenome | biome: human gut; feature: human-associated habitat; material: faeces | place: China | collected 2012 ... | reverse complement strand
CGGAACCCCCAGTTTCGTGCCGCCGAAGTAGCGGACCACGACGATCAGGCAGTCCGTCAGGTTGTTCGAAAGCAGCTGTCCCAGAATCGGCTTCCCGGCCGTTCCCGAAGGTTCTCCGTCGTCGTTGGCCCGGAATGCGGCGCCTCCCGGCCCCAGCCGCCATGCGTAGCAATGGTGCGTCGCGTCGTAGTATTTCTTGCGCAGTCCGTCGAGGATTTCGCGTATCTGCTCCTCCTGCTGCACGGGGTAGGCATAGGCGAGGAACTTGCTGCTCCGCTCCCTCGACGACGCCTCGGCGGGCGCCGCAATGGTCAGATAGCTGTCCTCCGGTTCCACCCTACCGCACCTTTGTAAACAGACGGTTCCAGCGGATGTTCGCCGGGAACGACTTGTTCGCGTCGAGCGACAGCCAGACGAACGAAGCCTTGCCGACGATATGGTCTTCGGGAACGAAGCCCCAGAACCGCGAGTCGGCCGAATTGTGGCGGTTGTCGCCCATCATCCAATAGTAATCCATGCCGAACGTGTAGCTGTCGGCCTCGGCTCCGTCGATGAATATTTTGCCGTCGCGCTCTTCGAGCGAGTGCCCCTCGTACGTCTCGATGATGCGGCGGAACAGCGGCAGGTTCTCGGCCGTCAGCTCCACCGTCGCGCCTTTCTTGGGCACCCAGATCGGTCCGTAGTTGTCCTGACTCCAGTGCGGCTCCTTCCACTGCGGGAAGACCTCCGTATTGGGGGAGAAAATGTAGCGGCGGACGGAGATCACGTTGTTCAGGGCTTCGATTTTCCCGGCGGCCTCTTCGGTCAGGAACATGTCGTATACCGAGCCGTTGCCCCGGTACTCCGTAATGCCGAGATTCTCGATGGCGTACTGCGAAAGGGGCGACGACACCTGTACGGCGTACTGGTACTGGATGCCCGGAATCCCCTCCTGCGGCGCGCCGTTCACCCACACCTGCCCGTTGCGTATTTCGAGCGAGTCGCCCGGAACGGCCACGCAGCGTTTGATGTAATTCTCCCGTTTGTCCACGGGGCGGCTGATGATGGTGTATTTTTCGGCCAGACGCTTGCGTCCCTCCTCTTTGCCGAACGAATCCTCGTAGCTGCGCAGCACGTCGTAATAGGTGGCGTTCTGATTCTCCAGAAGGACGGTGTCGCCCGCCGGGAAGTTGAAGACCACCACGTCGTTGCGTTTGATTTTGCGCAACCCCTTGAGCCGGTGGTACGGCCACTTGACAGCTTCGGAGAACGATTTTTTGGTCTGCGAGAAGGGCATCGTGTGATGCACGAACGGGAACGACAGCGGCGTGTTGGGCATCTGCGGTCCGTAGGTCACTTTGCTCACATAGAGATAGTCGCCGATCAGCAGCGACTTTTCCATCGACGAAGTCGGGATGACGTACATCTGGAAGACGAAGATATGCACCAGCGAAGCCACGACCGTGGCGAAGATGATGGCGTTTACCCATTCGTATACGGTCTTGTAGACCTTGCTCTGCTGGCACATACGTGCGTTGTGGCACCAGACGTAGCGGTAGAAGAACTTCGTGATGTAGAGGTCGAAGATCACCGCCAGCCCCAGCAGCATCCAGAGATTGCCGGTCCATACGACGAACCAGAGCGTGTAAAGCAGCGAGGCGAGCGCGAAGCCGACCCATTTGTTGCGGAAGAATGCCTTGATTTTTCCCATATTCGTAAATTTATTTCAGCAGGTCGTCCATCGAGTAGACGCCCTGCCTGCCGCATAAGAACTCGGCGGCTATGACAGCCCCCATTGCTAACGTACGGCGGTTCTTAATCGTATGTTTCAGTTCCAGAATATCGTCTGCCGATTCGTAGGTCACGGTGTGTATGCCCGGAACCATGCCTTCGCGCACGGAGCGGATTTCGAGCTGGTCCGCGGCGGCGTCCGCCGGAGTTTCGATCCGGTTCGTCGCGTGTTCGATCCCCGGCGCGTAGTTCACCCACGCGGTCTTGTCGTGCAGCTCCGAGATGACGCCTTCGGCCAGCGTGATGGCCGTGCCGCTCGGAGCGTCCTTCTTCTGGGTGTGATGTACCTCTTCGATCTTCGCGTCATAGCCGCCGACGCGGTCGATCATCGCCGCCAGCTGACGGTTGAGCCGGAACATCAGGTTTACGCCCAGACAGTAATTCGATGCATAGAACAGCGCCCCGCCCTTCTCGCGGCACAATTGCTGCAACTCGCCCAAGCGGTCGGTCCAGCCCGTGGTGCCGCTCACCACGGGAGTCGCGTTTTCGATGCAGGTGCGGATATTGGCGTAGGCCGTCGAGGGCATGGTGAATTCCAGTGCCACGTCCACTCCGGCGAGATTCGCGGCGTTGAGGTCCGCGGCGTTGTCGGTGTCGATCACGAGCGTCACGTCGTGACCGCGTTCGATGAGTATTTTTTCGATCTCGCGGCCCATTTTGCCGTAACCTATGATAGCTGCTTTCATGCTTTCCGTCTTTATTGTCGTGCAAATTCGTACAAAGATAATACAACCCGGCCGCACTGCCAAATTTTTCAACCGCCGCCGCGGGCGCGTTTGTCTTTCCAATGGACGCTGAACGGACGAAGAGCAGGAAAATATTTTTCTGTTCGGGAAATATTTATTAACTTTAAATGGTTGTTCGATTTTAATTCGAAATGAAAGAAGGCTTTAATCTTTATAGTTTGTAATGAGTATGGAAAAAGAACAGAAAAAGACACGCACCGAGTGCGACCTGCTTGGGTGTGTTGAGGTGCCGGAAAACGTATTGTACGGCGTGCAGACCATGCGCGGGCTGGAGAATTTCCCGATCAGCAAGTTCCGGTTGTGCGAGTATCCCCTCTTTATCCGGGGGCTGGCGATCGTGAAACTGGGCGCCGCCGTCGCCAATCACGACATGGGGCTGCTTTCGGACGAGCTTTTCAACGCCATTTCGCAGGCCTGCCGTGAAATCATGGAGGGCAAATTCCACGAATTCTTCCCCGTGGACATGATTCAGGGCGGTGCGGGCACCACCACCAACATGAACGCCAACGAGGTGATCGCCAACCGTGCGCTGGAGATCATGGGGCACGCGCGCGGCGAATACCAGTACTGCTCGCCCAACGACCATGTCAACTGCTCGCAGTCTACCAACGACGCCTACCCTTCGGCGATCCACCTCGGACTTTATGCCACGCACCTCGAACTGCGCAAACACCTCATGGAGCTGATCGCCTCCTTTGCCCGCAAGGGCGAAGAGTTCGCCAATGTACTCAAAATGGGCCGCACGCAGCTGCAGGACGCCGTGCCGATGACCCTCGGCCAGACTTTCCACGGCTTTGCGAGCGTCCTGCAGGGCGAAGTCGAGAACCTCGACCATGCGGCTTCGGAGTTTCTGTCTATCAACATGGGCGCCACGGCCATTGGTACGGGCATCTGCGCTGAACCGGGCTATGCCGAGCGCTGTACGGCCGCCATCCGGGAAATTACGGGTTGGGACGTGAAACAGGCCGAGGATCTCGTGGGGGCCACTTCGGACACGGTCTGCATGGTCGGCTACTCTTCGGCCATGAAGCGCATCGCCTCGAAGATGAACAAAATCTGCAACGACCTGCGCCTGCTCTCTTCGGGTCCCCGCTGCGGGCTGGGCGAATTCAACCTGCCGGCCCGCCAGCCCGGCTCGTCGATCATGCCCGGCAAGGTCAATCCGGTGATTCCCGAAGTGATGAACCAGATCGCCTTCAAGGTCATCGGCAACGAACTCTGCGTGACGATGGCCGACGAAGCGGCGCAGATGGAGCTCAACGCCATGGAGCCGGTGATGGCGCAGTGCTGTTTCGAGTCGGCCGAACTGCTGATCAACGGCTTCGACACGCTGCGCATCCGCTGTGTCGAGGGCATCACGGCCAACGAGGAGAGGTGTCTGCAGTACGTGCATAACAGTATCGGCGTGGTGACGGCGCTCAATCCGATCATCGGGTACAAGAATTCGACGAAAATCGCCAAGGAGGCGCTGGAAACCGGGCGCGGCGTTTACGAGCTGGTACTCGAACACGGCATCCTGAGCCGCGAGGAGCTGGACGAGGTGCTGAAACCCGAAAACATGATCCGTCCCGTAAAACTGAATATCAGGCCGCGGCGTTAGAAAATTTTTTGTAATTTTGCGGAAACCTCATTGATCGCCATGCGTTATTTTCTCGAACTTCGGTACAACGGAGCCGCCTACTGCGGCTGGCAGCGCCAGCCCGACATGCCGTCGGTGCAGCAGACGCTGGAGCGGGCGCTCACTACCCTGCTGCGCGAAAAAATCGAGGTGACGGGGGCGGGCCGCACCGATACGGGCGTCAACGCTTCCTATTACGTGGCGCATTTCGACTGTGAGGAACCGGTGCCCGATCCGGCGCAGGTCGTCTACAAACTGAATTTCCTGCTTCCGGGCGATATCGCCGTCGGGAGCATGACGCCCGTCGGAGCGGATGCGCACGCGCGTTTCGCGGCCCGCGAACGCGAATACCGTTACTATATCGAACCGCGCAAGAATCCTTTTACGCGGGATGCGACGTGGCAGTATTACGTGCCGCTGGACATGGACCGGATGAACGAGGCGGCGGCTTCGCTGTTGGAATACGACGACTTCACCTCGTTCGCCAAGCTCAATTCGAACAACAAGACCAATATCTGCCGCATCATGCACGCGGCATGGACGGCCGACGAGCGTGGCGTGCTCTGCTTCACGATCCGCGCCGACCGTTTTCTGCGCAACATGGTCCGGTCGCTGGTCGGGACGCTGGTCGATGTGGGACGCGGGCGCTATACGCCCGACGGCTTCCGCGAGATCGTCGGGAGCCGCGACCTTTCGCGGTCGAGCGGCGGCGCTCCGGCGCAGGGGTTGTTTCTGAGCGACGTGGTCTATCCGCCCGGTGTATTCGAACGAAAAATGTTTTACTAAACTCTAATACTTTAAAATTATGATCGGAACTATCATTTGGCTGATCGGTGTCGCCTGCGCAATCTGGTGCGTCATGGACATCTTCAAGAAAAACATTTCTACCGCCGGCAAAGTCATTGCCGCGATCGTGGTACTGCTGACCAGCTGGCTGGGGCTTGCGGTTTATTATTTCTACGGCCGCGACCATCTGGAAGAGTGGTTCAAATAAACTGCGGAGAGTCTCGGAAACGGGACTCTTTTTTGTTCCGGGCCGGGGATGCGTCTCGTGGTTGCGCTTTAAGGCGAGGCCGGCCGCCGCGGATACGAAAACCGCCCCTTTCGGCAGGAAAGGGGCGGTTCTTTTTCGGCGCGATATTCGGCCTTACAGATGGATTGCTGCGCCCATAGCCGCTTCGGCCGCTTCCATGACGCCCTCGTTCATCGTCGGGTGGGCATGGATCGTGCGGGCTATCCGGTGGCCCGTCGCGCCCAGCATCCGTGCCAGCGTCGGCTCGGCGATCATCTCCGTTACGTTCATGCCGACCATGTGGGCGCCCAGCAGCGTATCGTCCTCGCCGAAGAGGAGTTTCACGAAGCCGTCGCGGTCGCCTGCCGCCGTGGCTTTGCCCGACGCCGTGAAGGGGAAACGTCCCGTCTTGTAGGCGATGCCCCGCTCCTGCGCCTGCTGCTCGGTCATGCCGACCGACGCCACTTCGGGCGAGGTGAAGACGCACGACGGAATGGTCGAATAGTCCACCGGTGCCGGGTTCAGGCCGCATATGGCCTCCACGCAGCAGATTCCCTCCGCCGAGGCGACGTGCGCCAGCGCGGGGCCGCCCACGATGTCGCCGATGGCGTAAACGCCCGGAACGTTGGTGCGGTAGAACTGGTCTACGACTACCTTGTCCCGCTCGACGGCGACGCCCAGCTCTTCGAGACCGATATTTTCGATGTTGGATTTGATGCCCACGGCCGAAAGCACGATGTCGGCCGTCAGGGTTTCAGCGCCCTTTTTGCCCTCGATCTCCACCTCGCAGCGGCCTTCCGCATTGACGCGGACCGACTTTACGGTCGTCGATGTCAGCACCGCAGCGCGCAGTTTGCGGAATGCGCGCTCCATGGTCTTCGATACCTCCTCGTCCTCCAGCGGCATCATGCGGGGCATGTACTCCACGACGGTGACTTTGACCCCCAGCGCCGCATAGAACCAAGCGAACTCGCTGCCGATGGCGCCCGAACCCACGACGATCATCGTTTCGGGCAGTTTCGCAAGCGTCAGGGCCTGACGCGACGAGATGACGCGCTCGCCGTCGATGGGCATGAACGCCATTTCGCGCGGGCGCGCCCCCGTGGCCAGAACGATGTGGTCGGCTTCGTACTCCGTGCCGTCCACGTCGAGCTTTCCGGGGGCCGTGAGCCGTCCGAATCCCGGTATGAGGTCGATGTTGTTCTTGCCCAGCAGGAAGGCCACGCCTTTGCTCATGGTCTCGGCCACGCCGCGCGAGCGGGCCACGATTTTCTCCAGATCGGGCTTTACTTCGCCCGTGAGGTCGAGTCCGTAATGTGCGGCCGATTTGCAGTAGGTGTAAACCTGCGCGCTTTTCAGCAGCGCCTTGGTCGGGATGCAGCCCCAGTTGAGGCACACGCCCCCGGCTTCGGCCCGCTCCACGAGCGCCACTTTGCGGCCCAGCTGCGAAGCGCGTATGGCGGCGACGTAGCCGCCCGGTCCGCTTCCCACGACGATAATATCGTATTTCATAATTCGGTTGAATGTTTGTTGTCCGTTACCGTTCCCCTCTCGGTCCGGTCCGTCGGGACGGGATTTGCCGGAAGGGGCTTTGCCGCATTATTTTACGACCCGGAGGATTTCTCCGTTGTCCTTCGCCACGGCGCGCTTCCATTTCTCGTTGTAACCGGGGAACTGGATCTTGTCGGGAATGTTCCTGCTGTTGCCGTTGTCCACGAAGTGCGCCGGTCCGCCGTCGCCGTCGAGGAAGGTCAGCACGTCGGCTTTCTCGCTCTTGACGTTGCCGTCCATATATTTCACCAGCAGGTATTTGTCCAGCTTAGACCAACGGTCGAACAACTGCTGCGCCGTCGCCGTGCTGAACGCCGTGAGGAACTTGCCGCGCGCTTTGGGCGAGAGCGACAACGCTTCGGCGTCCACCTCGCGTACGGTTTCCAGCATGCCGTTCTCCCACTTGTCCGCGACTTTGCGGATGTCGGCCGAAATCATGTCGTAACGCATGTAGGCGAAGTTAGTCACCCGGTTGAAGAGCCAGAACGCCGACGTGGGCGAATATTCGAGCATCGAGCCGTTCTGCTCGCTCAGGCATGCGGGAACCTCCTGCGCCGAGCAGTAGATCGGCGTCAGGCACGAAGTCGCCGCGTCGTCCACGCCGAACCAGAGGATGCCCATGTCGGCGGGATTCCACGGCCGGGCCTGCGCCACGAACCAGAATCCGGTCTGCTGCGTAGCCGTCGCGCGTTCGTTGACATAGCTCACGCCGTCCACCTCGAACTCCATCGGACGCCAGCGGTAAGGGCATGCACTGCCGCCCGCGCCGATGTCGGCGGTCATGTCCATCGGGGTTCCCTCGTAATGGTCGCGCATGCAGTCGAAGATCGTTTTGGGCGACACTTTTTCGCGGGGCATGACCCACAGGGGCATGCGGTTCGCGGCGTTGTGGCCCATCGCATAATCCGCGTATCGGTCCATATCGTCGGCCACCGTGCGGAAGAAGGCCCACACGCGGGCTTCGCAGGCGCGCAGGGCGCCGAAGTCGAGCGGCGCATATGCGTCGCAGAAGCTGAAATCCGCATCGGGGCCGTCGTAATACCCCATTTCGCGGGCGAACGAAACGACGTCGGGCGCGTAAAGGCAGTTTTCGGGGTCGTTCTTCGGGAAGGTCGTGATGCGCGCCTGATTGGCGTGCGCCGAAACATATCCGTCGGGAATGCGGCGTGCGACCCATACGATGCCTTTGTTGGCGTTGCCGCCCTTGCCGTCGGCCTTGTATCCCTTGCCGATCAGCTCCATGATCCACGCTTCGTCGCGGTCGACGATCGAGAACGATTCGCCGCTCGACGCATAGCCGTAGGTGTTGGCCAGCTCGGCGATCGTGGCGATGGCCTCGCGGGCCGTCTTCGCACGCTGGAGCGTGATGTAAATCAGCGAACCGTAGTCGATCAGTCCGGTCGAGTCGGCCAGTTCCGGCCGGCCGCCGTATGTCGTCTCGCCGATGATGAGCGAATGTTCGTTCATGTTGCCCACCGTCGAGTAGGTCTCGCGCAGCTGGGGAATGTCGGTCAGATAGCGTCCCGTGTCCCATTCGTAGACGGGCATCATGGTGCCGGCCTTGTGGCTTCCGCCGGGTGTGTGGTACAGCGCGCCGTACAGCGCGTGCGAGTCGGCGGCATAGGAGACCATGGCCGAACCGTCGGTCGAGGCTCCCTTGGTGACGATGAAATTGGTGCAGGCCGCTGCCGCGCCGTAGGCGAATACGGCCGTTGCAGCAAGGCAATAGCGGAGTTTTTTCATAGATTTCTAAGGTTTTGATTCCAAATGTACGAAACAAATCCTAAACGGCAAAACGCCGCGCGGGTGAAAAGCGCGATTTTATTTGGATATAAGGGCGTTAAACCTTATCTTTGCGTCGAATGCGAACCGGTCGTATTCCGGCCCTCCCCCGGTGCCGGAGGATGACAACAGACTGACGACGATGAAGAAATACCTGCTTTTGCTGCTGCTCGGAACTTTCCTCTGCGCATGCAGTTCGGACGACGGCGAAGGAATCCCTTTCGTAACCGACGTGGTGATGCCCTCCGAGGCGCGGACGTTCGCCCCCGGCGACGAGGTGACCGTTTCGGCCAAAGGATTCGAAGCCGGCGACGACATCATGCTGCGCATCGCGTGGCCCCTGACCAACGCGGCGATCAGCGAAGGCTACGCCGACGGCGTCTGGGGCGTAGTGACCTCCCGCACCGAGTCGAGCATCACGTTCCTCGCTCCCGGCGGCTATCCTGCGGGTACGGCCGAGGTGAAGCTTTTCCGCCGCGGCAGAGCCATGCCGCTCGGCAGGATCTCCGTTTCCGACGGCACGCCGCCTGCGTCGTATACGCTCTACGGGGTTCGCAATGACGATACGGGCGAGGTCGCAATCAGCGAATTCGACATGCAAACGGGCGAAATCGTCCGCACCGAACGGTTCCCCGGCAGCCACTTCATCCATCCGGTGAACCGCCCCGGTTCGAACTGCATCTTCGGACTCTCGCTCGACGGCGGAAAACGGTCGGCCGCCTTCTACGACCTGACGATGCGCTATTTCAGAAATTCCGGCGGCGACCGTGTCGTGACGACCGGCGTGCTGCCCAATTCGGAAGCCGCCTACCTGTTGTGCGAAGACAATTACTGCATCATTCTGGGCATGACCGAAACCCGCACCAGCGTCGTCGTGCCGCCTTCGTGGCGGATGCCGGAGGGTATCGGCGCCGGAATGCTGACCGGCAGTCCCTTCGTGATGAACAGCGACGGCTATGTGATGCTCTCCGTGAACAACGCCGAGGGATGCTATACGCCGATGGTGTTCGGCATGCGTTCGGCAGGCACCGAAGCGCGGCTCGGCGATCCGGTCTATGCCGACGGGATGATCCCCTTCTGGATCGTGGAATCCGCGTCCGATGCCGCCGGACCGAAACACTCCGTCTGCTGCGGCTATGCCGTGGTGAAGGACGGCGCGACGGAACTCCGGCTGTACGATCCCGCGGCGATGACCTTCGGAGAGGTGCTGGCGGCGGTGCCGGCCGCCGTACGCTCGGTAACGGCCGTGACTTTTCCCGACAGCGATATTCAGGATCGTATTTACATGCTCTGCGACTTGGGCGACGGCGGAAGCCGGGTGCAGGTCTACGACCGTGCGGCGAAGTCGCTCGACATCTTTTCCGGGACCGTTTACTGTACGGAAATCGTGCTGGTGCGCTGATCCTGCGGGAAAATAACGGCATGCAGGCCCGGAATTTTTCCGGGCTTGTTCCGTCTTGTACGAATTTTGCGTATTTTTACGCATCGAAATCAAGCTTACTATGTCTATAGCATGTCAATTATCGTTCGTGCGCAGCACGCTGCCCGAAGACGTCACGCTGGTCGCCGTGTCGAAGACCCACCCCGTGGAGGCGATACGCGAAGCCTACGACGCGGGACACCGCGTCTTCGGCGAGAGCCGTCCGCAGGAGCTGCGCGAAAAATACGAGGCGCTGCCCCAAGATATCGAGTGGCACATGATCGGCCACCTGCAGACCAACAAGATCAAATATATCGCGCCGTTCGTCTCGCTGATCCATTCGGTGGACAGCGCGCGTCTGGCCGAAGCCATCCAGCGCGAGGCCACCAAATGCGGCCGCACGATCGAGATTCTGCTGGAGATACATGTCGCCGACGAAGAGACCAAGTCGGGCTGGGAGATCGGGGAGCTTATGCGGTATGTCGGCACGGCGCCCTTCGCCCGGATGCCCGATGTCTGCGTCCGCGGCGTGATGGGCATTGCGACCAATACCGACGACGGGGAGGTTATCCGCCGGGATTTCACGGAGCTGAAACGCTGTTTCGACCTCTTGCAGCCCTATTTCGGGGCGCGGTTCAACGTGTTGTCGATGGGCATGTCGCACGACTACCCCTTCGCCGTCGAGTGCGGGTCGAACATGGTGCGCGTCGGGTCGCTGATTTTCGGGGAGAGGGACTACGCGAAGTAAACGGAGAAGCCGTCCGTTCCGGCCGCGGTAAATCCCCGGAGGTGCGCAGGAGCGGGATTATAAACGGCGGACAGCCGGAATGAAGCCTAAATTTGAAAAATGAATCGTATTATGAAGGTAGGATTTATCGGATTCGGAAATATGGCGCAGGCTCTTGCCGAAGGGTTTGCCGCGACGGGGGCGTTGAAGCCCTGCCAGATCGGCGCCTGCGCCCGCGACCGGGCCAAACTGCGGCGCAATACGGAGCCGAAAGGCTTTCTGGCTTTCGACGATGCCGCCCGTGTCGCGGAGTTCGCCGACATGGTGATCGTAGCCGTGAAACCCCATCAGGTTGAAGCGGTTTTGTCGCCCGTGAAGGAGCTGCTGGCCGGGAAAATCGTCGTTTCGGTGGCTGCCGGCATGACGTTCGGAAAGTACGAAACCATACTTGCGCCCGGAACGCACCATCTCAGTACGGTTCCCAACACGCCGGTCGCCGTCGGCGAGGGAATCGTTGTCTGCGAACGTCTCCACTCGCTCTCCGATGCCGAGTGGAAAGAGACGGAGCGGCTGTTTTCGCACGTCGGGCTGGTGATGCAGGTCGATACTCCCCTGCTGGGACTTGCCGGGACGATCTGCGGCTGCGGTCCCGCGTTCGTGGCGATGTTCATCGAAGCGCTCGCCGACGCCGCCGTCAAACACGGCATCGCACGCGCCGACGCCTACCGCATGGTCAGCCAAATGGTCGTCGGCACGGGCAAATTGCAGCTGGCGACGGGACAGCATCCCGGCGCGATGAAGGATGCGGTTTGTTCGCCCGGCGGCACGACGATCGTCGGCGTCGCCGAACTCGAACGCAAAGGTTTCCGCGGCGCGGTGATCGACGCCGTGGACGCGATTCAGAACAAAAAGTAATCGGATTTTATCTAAAAAAGCCCGGACCGAACGTCCGGGCTTTTTTGTCTGTCATGTCAGTGTGCAGGAGCGCCGCGAAGGACGTGTCGTGCGCGTTCGACCGGACTTGGATGCCGGCGCTTGTCTTGTGACTGCGGCGGGGGTATGTCCGGAGCGGACGTTACTTTGCGGTACGCGGGTTTGCGACCGAGTCGCGGACGATCCTTTCAGGCGGCAGTTGCAGTTGCGTCCGGCAGCGTACCTCCTCCCGGATGCTCTCCAGCAGCAGCCTGACGGCTGTTTTTCCGATCTCTTCGACGGGCTGGCCGATGCGGGTTATGGCCGGAACCAGAAAATCCAGATAGGGATTGTCGTCGAACGACACCACGGAAATATCTTCGGGGATCCGCAAACCCGATTCGCGTATGGCTTTGACCGCGCCGAGCAGGATCGTATTGCTCAGGGCGAATATCGCCGTGGGACGGTCGGGACCTGCCACGGCGAGCTTGGTCTGCCGGTAGCCGTTCTCCAGCGAGAATGCGTCGCCGGTTATGATGGCTTCCTCCTGCAGTCCTGCTTGTCGGAGCGCGTCGAGATAACCCTGCACGCGCCGGCGGTTCGGCATCGAATGGGGAACGCCCTGTATGCAGGCGATTCTGCGGTGTCCTCTCTGCAGCAGAATCCGGGTCGCCTCCACGCCTCCGCGGTAGTTGTCGGTGCAGACGTACGGCAGCGAGGTTCGCTCGAAACTGCGGTCCACCAGCATGACGGGAACCGAGCGGTTCACCTTTTCGAGGTGGTCGGGCGTCCGGCCGCACGGAACGGCCACGATGCCGTCCACCCGGCGCGAAAGCATCGTCCGGATGCCCTCCTGCTCGTTTTCTTCGTTCTCCATGGTATCGACCACCATTACCGTATATCCGTGGCTGCGGGCTTCCCGGATGATGGCGCTGGCGATGTCGGCGAAATAGGGGTTCGACACCTGCGGAATCAGTAAGCCCAGCGTATTGGTGCGCTTCATGCGTAGTCCTTTCGCCAGAAGGCTCGGCGTGTAGTCGCACCGTCTGGCTTCGGCGAGGATCAGCTCGACGGTTTTCCGGCTGATGCGGTATTTCTCCGCCTGTCCGTTCAGCACCCGCGAAACGGTCGATATGGCGAATCCGGTCCGTTTGGATATGGTGACCAGCGTCTCTTTCATGCGGCGTTCTGTTATATTATTTTATGGATGCCGGAACCCGTATGGATGCCGGCCCCGTTTCCGGTTCTTCCGGTTCTTCCGGTCAGCTCTCCAACCTGTTTACCAACCTGTTTACCAACCTGTTTACCAACCTGTTCTCCGGCCTGTTTACCGGCTTGTTTTCTGGCCTGCTCTCCGACCTGCTTCCCGCCTGTTTCCCGACCTGCTTTCCAACCTGTTCTCCGGCTCTGTCTGCCTGTCCGAGTACACCGGCGCGGATTGTTGCCCGGTTTTTGTTCCGAACAAAAGTAGCCATTTTTTCGGATGCGGCAAGAAAATAATGATAGGCATATGAAAAAATACCATAAAAAAGCTTGTAATTTTCTTTTATTGTCTTTATACTTGCATATGTGATTGCACAAACGATTGCGCAATACCTGATATTGATAATCTGAAATTATAACCTATGGAAAAAATTGTGATTGTCGGCAGCGCCAATACCGACCTGATCGTCCGGGCCGACCGGATTCCGTCGCCCGGCGAGACCGTTCTCGGCGGCGAATTCCGGATCGTTTCCGGCGGCAAAGGTGCCAATCAGGCCGTCGCCGTCGCGCGGCTGGGCGGCGACGCCCTTTTCGTGGCGCGTATCGGGACCGACCTTTTCGGAGATGAACTGATGGCCCGCTACACCGCGGAAAAGATGGATACTTCGCATGTCGTCCGCGATTCTCAGGCCCCTACGGGCGTGGCGCTCATCACGGTCGATAATTCGGCCGAAAACTGCATCGTCGTGGCTCCCGGAGCGAACGCGCGGCTTTCCAGAAAGGATATCGACGACGTCCGGCCCGAACTGGCGAAGGCAGGCTATCTGCTGATCCAGCTCGAAATACCGCTCGAAACCGTGGAATACGCGATACAGACCGCCGCCGAATTGGGCGTGAGGGTGATTCTCAATCCGGCGCCTGCGGCGCAGATCGACGAAAAGTACCTGAAATACGTCTACCTCCTTACGCCCAACGAGTCGGAGTGCGCCCTGCTTACGGGACGTCCCGTACTGAACGGGACGGATGCGGCAGCCGCAGCGGAGACGCTGTTGAACAAGGGGGTGAAGAACGTGATCGTCACCTGCGGTTCGCGCGGCGCGCTCGTGAAAAATGCCGATATTTGCACGGTGGTGCCCGCATGCCGTGTTTCGGCGGTCGATACGACCGCGGCGGGCGACGTTTTCAACGGAGCGCTGACCGTGGCGCTGGCGGAAGGCTTGCCGCTCTTGGAGGCCGCGCGCTTCGCAACGCACGCCGCCGCCCTCTCGGTGACCCGCATCGGGGCGCAAAGCTCGATTCCGACGCGCTGTGAGGTGGACGACGCCCGTTTTGCGAATAACGGCCGATCCGCCGACCGAATGACAACCCTTTAAAACTTCGAATATGTTTGTAGTAAACAATTATGCGACAGCCGTGATACTCTGCATTGTCACGATGCTGTGCTGGGGCTCGTGGGGCAACACCCAGAAACTGGCAGGCAGGACATGGCGTTATGAACTCTTCTACTGGGACTATGTCGTCGGCATGCTCCTTTTTTCGCTGATCCTCTGCTTTACGCTGGGCAGCATCGGCAGCGAAGGGCGTCCTTTCCTCGAAGATCTCGCGCAGGCTGCGCCCAAAGCCCTCGGCAGCGTACTGCTCGGCGGCGTCATCTTCAACGCCTCGAACATCCTGCTTTCCGCCTCCGTGTCGCTGGCCGGACTGGCCGTCGCCTTTCCGCTGGGCGTGGGTCTGGCGTTGGTGTTGGGCGTGGTCATCAATTACATGGGAGCGCCGAAGGGCGACCCCGTCATTCTGTTCCTCGGCGTGGTGCTGATCGTCATCGCCATCGTCTGCAACGGAATCGCTTCAGGACGGGTCCGGAAGGAGCCGGGTTCCTCGGCGCAAAACCGCAAAGGCATTCTGCTGGCGGTGCTGGCCGGCGTCCTGATGTCGTTCTTCTACCGCTTCGTGGCCGCGGCGATGGACCTCGACAACTTCGAATCCCCCACCCCCGGCATGCTGACGCCCTATTCGGCGATCTTCATCTTCTCGGTGGGCGTTCTGCTGAGCAACTTCGTCTTCAACACGCTCGTCATGAAACGGCCCTTCGTCGGTACGCCGGTCGGTTACGACGCCTATTTCAAAGGCTCGGCCCGCACCCATTTGGTCGGGATGCTGGGCGGCGCGGTCTGGTGTCTGGGTACGGCGTTCAGCTATATCGCCGCAGGTAAGGCCGGGGCCGCCATTTCCTATGCGCTGGGACAGGGTGCGCCGATGGTCGCCGCCGTCTGGGGCGTTTTCGTCTGAAAGGAGTTCCGGGGCGCGGGCCGCTCGCGGTCATGTTCCTCTTCTTTATTCTCGGTCTGGCATGTATCATTCTCTCCGGAGGCAACTGAATAACCTGAAACGATGAAGAAACTTTTGATTCTGGCGGCGCTTGCTGCCCTCTGTATGCCGGCGGTCCGGGCGCAGCAGACGCCCGCCGCACCCCTGCGGGTGATTTTCGATACCGACATGGGCAACGACGTGGATGATCCGCTGGCGCTCGATATGCTTTACAAGGCGGTGGACCGGGGTGAAATCATCCTGCTCGGCATCCTCAGCAGCAAGGATACCGAATTCTCGCCCCGCTATATAGATATGATGAATACGTGGTACGGCTATCCCGAAATTCCGGTCGGAAGGGTCCGTGACGGCGTGGTGCTCAAACGCGACGACTACGCGCGCGCTGTCTGCGAGTCGGGACTTTTCCCCCGCAGCCGCAGGGACCGGGACTACGGCGATCCCGTAACCCTTTACCGCCGCCTGCTGGCCGAGAGTCCCGACAGCTCGGTCGTGGTCGTCTCCGTCGGTTTCTCGACCAATCTCGGCCGCCTGCTGGAGAGCCGGGGCGACAAATATTCGCCGCTGGACGGCATCGAACTGGTGAAGCGCAAGGTGAAGTTCTGTTCGGTGATGGGCGGAAGCTTTGGCGACAAGCCCCGCGCCGAATACAATATCGTGAACGACATCCCCAACGCCAAGCGGCTTTTCGCGCTCTGTCCCGTACCCGTGGCGGTCGTGTCGCTCGAACTGGGCAAGACGGTGAATTATCCCGGAGCCAGCATCGAAACCGATTTTGCGTGGGCCGGAAAGCACCCGATGGTCGAGGGCTACAAAGCCTACCGCAAGATGCCTTACGACCGTCCTACATGGGACATGATGTCGGTGCTGTATGTCCTGCGTCCCGAAATGTTCGGGGTGTCCGAACCGGGAATCATCTGCGTGGACGATCAGGGATACACCTATTTCACACCGACGCCGCGCGGAAAGCATACGGTGCTCACCCTGACGCCCGGACAGCAGGATGCCGTGCTGCGATTCTTCGTGCGGGAGCTCTCTTCGAAGCCTGCGAAGTACAGGTAGACACCCCTGCGGTTCGGGAGACGGCTCCTTGGGGCGCGGTCTTTTGACGAAATAAGCCGGAGTCCGAGACTCCGGCTTATTTCGTGTCCGGGGCTTGGGTCCCCGTATGCGGTACGCCGCCCTACCTCACCCGCAGCGAGCGGCCGATGCGCAGCACCGTGGTCGATTTGATATTGTTCATGCGGCAGATGTTGTTTACCGTCGTGCCGTATCTGCGGGCTATTGCGCCCAGCGTATCGCCCGACTTGATGCGGTGATACTTCATGGCGGCCTTTTCGGCGGCCTCCTTCTTGTCCTGCTCCTCGTTGGCGATCTCGTCGTCGAAGTCCTGCCCCGCGTTCGAATAGATGCTGAAGAACGATTTCTTCAGCAGGAACGTTTCTCGGCTCAGGATGCCGTTCTTGAAGTCGATCAGCCGTTCGGGGTCGAACGACTGGCCGTAATAGCGCGTCTCGAAATGCAGATGCGGACCCGTCGAGCGTCCCGTCGAGCCGCCCAGACCGATGATCTGTCCCGCTTCGACCCACTGGTTCGGCTCGACCATGCGCTCCGAAAGATGGCCGTAATAGGTCTCCAGCCCGTTGTCGTGGCGGATGATGACCAGATTGCCGTACCCGCCCTTGTTGTATTCCGAGATTCGCACCCGGCCGCAGAACGTGGCGTAAACCGGATCGCCCGTCTTGAGCGGCAGATCGACGCCCTGATGCTGGCGGCGACGGCGCGGACCGTACTTGCCGCGCGGATGCACCGAACCCTGATACGGGCAGTGGTAGCCGGTCAGCGAGTCGATCAGGTCGATGACCACCGACTGGGGCATCGACGACATGTCTACCTCCTTGTAAGGGAAGAGCGTCTTCGTATCCCAGTATTTCTCGAAAATGGTGCTGTCCTTGGCCACTTCGCGGTTGCGGACGTATTTCCATGTGTTGTTGCTGTAGAGCACCACCTGCACCGCGTCGTTGCCTGAGTCGAGCGTGTCGAGGACTACGACGTCGTTGGTATCGAAAATCGACTCGATCTGCTTGGGCGCCAGCCGCAGGCGCAGCGCGGCGATGGAATCCACCGCTGCGGCCTCTTCGGGCGACAGGGCCGCGACGTGCAGCGAATCGGTTTTCTCCGCGGCCTGCGGTTCGGCGGCCGCGGCCGTGAGCGCCGCTACGGCGGCCATACATGTAAGGCAGTATTTTTTCATACGCAGTCTATTGTTGTCTGATAAGTTCCTCGGCGGCTTCCAGCGCCTTGTAAAATTCCTCACCGAAGCGTCGCACGATCGGCTCCCTGAGTGCCTTGTAGACCGGGATTCCCAGTTTCCGTCCGCACTCGCGCGCCGGGGCGCACACCGACCAGCGGTGGTAGTTCAACCCTACCGTGCCGTTCGAAAACCGCATGAGCCGGATCGGATATAAATGGCATGAGATCGGCTTGCGGAACGCCGTCT
>ERZ772876.2113-NODE-2113-length-17579-cov-5.408868_pt1 | contig 17579 bp, 17 predicted proteins | sample MGYA00580584_ERZ772876 | MGnify/ENA primary metagenome ERZ772876 (study PRJEB29015, sample SAMEA2737728) | human gut metagenome | biome: human gut; feature: human-associated habitat; material: faeces | place: China | collected 2012 ... | reverse complement strand
TAACATTGCTGAAACTGTACCTGCGGTAATGCTTGCCACTGTCTGTTTTGTTCCCGCAAACGAATAGAAACTTACAATGAGCATTACCACGGAAATCAACAAAAAGATGAAGCCAGTTTTAGATTGATGTTCACGAACACTACTGTTATTCCGACTGTAATTCAACAGATCTATCAATTTAACCTTTTGGACTTTTCTATCTGTCTTAATCAATGCGATTATATAGACAATGCAAAATTCGATACAAGTCAAGCCGACTGCTTTTACAGAAAGAAAAACTAACAATGTTTCTTGAAAGTGGAATAAATTTGAAACAAAACTTTCTAATATTTTAGAAACTAAAATTCCAAAGCCAAAGCCCAAAATAATAGCCACAAGGCCGAAAAAAGCATTTTCCTTAAATATCATTTTGCAAATGTCGCTTTTTTCTACACCCAATATCATATAGGTGCTAATTTCCCTGCTGCGACGCTGCAAGATGAAGTCCATCATGTAACTGATAAACCACCCAAGTGCAAATACAACGATGGCAGAAAAAAGGGTGGCAATTACGCCAATATCACCGTTTCCACTCTCGGCAAATAAACGAAAAAGCTGCTGCATAGTACGAGAAACAATAAGAGAATTGAACGCATACATAAGGGCAACAACGCCGATAAGGGAAAACCAAAAAATCTTGTATTCACTTAACTGCCGTTTCATATTACGATGTGAAAGACTTGCCAGCATAATTTCAATTCCCTCCCATCATGGTGAGGACATCCAAAATCTTGTTAAAGAAAGTTCTGCGAGGATCGTTGCCTTTGCGAATTTCCGTGAAAATCGTTCCGTCGCGCAAAAAGAGAATACGATTTGCATAGCTTGCAGAAAAGGCATCGTGCGTCACCATTAGTATGGTCGCCCCCAGCATTTCATTGATACTCTGGATAGTGGAAAGCAGCATTTGGGATGAGTGGCTGTCCAGTGCGCCGGTGGGTTCATCCGCCAGAAGCAGCTTGGGGCTGTTGATGATGGCTCTGGCACAAGCGCACCGCTGCTTCTGGCCGCCGGACACCTCATAGGGGTACTTTTGCAGAATATCGCGTATGCCGAGCTTTGCGGCAATAGGATCAAGCGCGCGGCTCATCTCGTCGTACTTCTTGCCTGAGAGCACCAGCGGCAGGAAGATATTGTCCTGAATAGAAAAGGTGTCGAGCAGATTAAAATCCTGAAACACGAAGCCCAGATTGTCACGGCGGAAGGCGGATATCTCCTTCTCCTTTATATCGACGATGTTGCGTCCGTTGAGCAGGACTTGTCCGGAGCTCGGCTTATCGAGCGAAGCGAGGATGTTCAAAAGCGTCGTCTTGCCGCTGCCGCTCTCGCCCATGATGGCGACGTATTCGCCCTTTTCGACCGAGAAGCTGACGTTTGAAAGCGCCTGCACGCTGTTGCCGCCGAAGCGGGAGGTATAGATTTTCTTCAGATTTTTTACTTCGAGAATAGGCATTGTCATTTCTCCTTGCAGTATTTACTGCCGCACATCGCGGCGCATGCGGAGTACACGGCTCCGCAGGGGTCGGAGACGCCGTACAGTATGCTTGCTCCCAGCATAAGTTCTCCAAGCCCGCTATCGCTTCTGATGATGCCGTCGATCTTGTCAAGCCAATTTGTTTTTTCAGTCTTTTTCATCTCGCTGACCCCTTTCCTTGGTTTACGCATGTATTTTACCGCGCCGGGGCAGCGCCTGCCATAGCTTTGCCTTACAAATACAGCCCCTAAGCTTACATTCTTGTAAGAATAGGGGCTTTTATCAGTCCGAATGTGCGTTGTCGTATATCGCCTTTATCTCCGGCGGGAGCTTGTCCGGTATCATCTCGTGCAGCGCGTCCTCGCCGCCGTCGGCCATCGCCCGCTCATAATACCAGCACTTGAAGCGCAGCATGTCCAGCGTTTTCTCAAGCCGGCTCATCTCGGCCTTCACCGTCTCCATCTGCTGCACGAACAGCTCATGGCGCTGCGGGTATGTGCTGCTCCCCTCCGCGCACCACTGCATGAACTGCTTTATCTCTTTTATCTCCAGCCCCGATCTTTTCAGGCACTCGATGACGCGCAGAGCCTCCAGCTCGCGCTCGCTGAAGCGGCGGATGCCGGAGCTTCGCTCCATCTGCGGGAACAGCCCCTCTTTATCATAATATCTCAGCGTGGATATCGGGAGCGAGAACATCTCCGATACCTGACCTATCGTATACATATGCGTTTCCTCTGTTAACAAAAATTTTTCATTTATGTCTCGACCTGAAGTCAGCTTTAGATTATATAATAATTATAGCATGGGGACAGCGCCGCTGTCAACCGATACTAATATCAACCGAAACATACGGAGGATAATATGTCCAAAAAGGTTCTTGTTATAAGCTCCAGCCTGCGCTCCATCGTGACCATAACCGCACTCATCAGCAAGGGGATAACCGATTCTTCCCTCAAATATCATCTCTCCACCGCGCGCACGAACGGCGGCGGACAGCTGCTCATCTGTGTTGACGGCGAGGGCTGGTATCAGGAGGAGGGCAAGCCCGCGCAGAGTCTGAGCATCGGCGATGTCGTCACCATTCCTGCGAATGTCAAGCACTGGCACGGTGTGAAGGCCGACAGCTGGTTCAGCCATATCGCCGTTGAGGTTCCCGGCGAGGACTGCCGCAACGAGTGGTGCGAGCCTGTCAGCGACACAGAGTATAACGCGCTGTAAGATATAGTCAAGCAACCGTTCACTCAGACAACACCCAGACAACAGCATCAGAAGAGCGGGGACTCTGAACCGAGTCCCCGCTCTTCTGCGTTTTTCTTATTTACTTCTTCGCAAGCTTTTCGGACAGCTTGTCAACTATCTTTCTGAGGTTGAAGCCGACAGCGCCGCCTATCGCCGCGCCGATAACAAAGAACAGCTTATGATAGCGGCGGCGAACCTTCTTGATGATGACCACAGGCGTATTCTTCTTTTTCTTGAAAAGCTTCATAGCACTTTCTCCTTTTTATATTTAATTTTAGAAATCCATGACCATACGCGCGCTTTCCTCTTCCGACAGCTCCGTCACTCTCGTGTCAAGCACGCGGTACACCCTGCTGCACATGCTCAGTACGCTGGGGCGGTGCGTCGTGACGATGCAGGTCTTATCCGGGCAGTGCTCCAATATGCTGCGCAGCACCTGCCGCTCGGTCGCAACGTCCAGCGCGCTCGTCGCCTCGTCCATGAGGAGTATCGGAGCGTCGCGCAGGATCGCGCGCGCAATTGCGATGCGCTGCGCCTGACCTTCCGACAGGCCGCGCCCGCGCTCGCCCACGGGGCTGTTTATTCCCTGCGGCATCTTCTCCACGAAGTCCCATGCCGAAGCCGCTTTCAGCGCCGCGACGAGCTGCTCGTCGCTCGCGTCCTGCCGCACGATACGCAGGTTATCCGCGATAGTGCCGGAAAAAACGGTGTTCCCCTGCGGGACATACGAAAACAGGCACCTGGTATCCGCCGAGAGCGGCACCTCGCCGTCCTTGCCGACGAGCCGCGCCGTGCCCCCGTCAGGATGCACAAGGCCGAGGAGCATGCGGATAAGCGTGGTCTTTCCCTCGCCGGAGGGGCCGACCAGCGCGACGATCTCGCCGGGCGCGGCCTCAAAGCCGGAGCCGCTTATTATCTTCGTACCCGCGGTATACGAGAAATCTATATTCTCAAGCTTCAGCGCGTATGCGCCGCCGTGGAGCTGTTCCCCGCCGCGCGGCTCCTTGCTCAGCTCCGCCAGCTCCCTGATACGCCGTGCGGCGACGGAGCTTGTCATGGCCGCGGGCAGCATACCCACAAGCCCTGAAAACGCGCTGCTCAGGCTCGCCCGCTGCTGGAGAAACAGCGTCATCGTGCCGAAGTTTATATATCCGCCCCACAGCCGCCACAGGCAGTATGCAAAGGCGATGAACTCCACAAGCTTTCCGAGCGCGGAGAGCCACGCCTTCGTGCGGATGCTGAACGAGTTATACCCCAGTGCAACGTCCTTATACTTTCCCTGCCAGCCGCGCAGACGATCCTTCGTGTCGTCCTCCGCGTCAAAGCCCTTTATCGTGTCGATATTATAGAACACCTCGACCTGAAAGGCCGACAGCTCACTCATAGTCTCGCGCGTCTTATTGCTGTATCCGCGCATCCGACGCATGAGCGGGCGCGAGGAAAACAGCAGCACCGGCGCGCTCGCAAACGCGATGAGCGCCATGACAGGGTCATAGTACATTATCACGCAGAACGTGGCGATAAAGCTGAAGAGATATATCACAAGGTTCGGTATCCAGCATATCGCGTTTGACGCGACTGTGCTGACATCGGAGGTGAAGCGGTTGAGTATGTCACCGCTCTTGAACCGGCTCAGCTCCATCCATTCGGAGTCGAGCAGGCAGCCGAAAACATCGGCCTGAATGTCGTTATTGATATCAACGCTGAGCTTTGCCGACACCCAGGACGACAGGCTTGAAAAGCCTATGCTCAGCGCCGCGCCCGCGACCATTATCACCGCGACTATCCAGAGTCTGCTGGAATCGAAGCCCGTGATGATGTCGATGACATATTTGCTCGCGACGCTTGAGGCAAGCCCCGTCGCGCTGCACAGCAGACCGAGCAGAGTATAGAGCGCTATGCGCCCCTTATATGGCTTTGCGTAGCGCATGATCCATTTCCAGTCGGCGTACATGTCGCGGAAGCTGCCGTCACGGATGCCCTTCAGCAGCATCCCCAGAGACTCCGAGTGAAGCGGAGCGCTATTCTTTTTTTCGCTGCCCTGATCCATCCGATTCTCCACGAAAACTCTTGATAATGCGCATCACTGCGCTGCCGCTGCGAAGCAGCAGCGGCCTTACGGCAAAGCTGTCCACCCAGAAGCCGCTGAAAAAGTCCCAGCATCTATCACCCGGGGAGATCAGCTTCCCGTCCCGCTCGGCCTCGACGACGCGCGCAAACACCGCTTCCCGCGGCACGCCGCACTCCATGACGCACTGCGCGTCGCCGGAGATGTCAAGGCTGCCGTCGGGATTCACGCGGCACACGCGGTGCATGATATACTGGCCGTTCGGGCGCGTATAGAACACGATGTCGCCCTTTTTTATCTCCGAATCCGGAGCCGCGAAGAATACGGTGTCCCGCCCGTGCTTCAGGAACGGACTCATGCTGTTTCCCGCCACGCGGACCGAGACGCGGTGTCCCTGCCCGATAAGCTCCCGCAGCATGCCCATATACTCCGCCGTGTCAACCTCCCTGCTCATGCTCAGTCTCCGGCCTTGTCCCTGCCGTAGCCGTACTTTTTATATCCGGTCTTACCGTAGCCGTATTTACCGTAGCCATACTGGCCGTAGCCGTATCTCTTGGAATGGCTCACCGCCGGAGTATCGTTCAGCACGCAGCCGGTGAGCTTCGCCTTCTGGTCGGCAAGCTCCTGCATGGAGTCCACTATCTGGTTGCGCGAGGCGTAATCGTGCCGCACGACGTACACTATCGCGTCCGCGCAGCGGCAGATGAACTTCGCGTCGGAGATTATCCCGCAGGGCGGCGTATCGAGAACGATGTAGTCATAGTCCGGACGCAGCCGCTCTATCAGCTGCTCCAGCTTATGCGCGTTCATCGGCGGGCGGCGCTTTGCCGCCGCGCTGCATATCACCTCAAGGCTGCTCCCCGGCACGGGAGAGAGCATCGAAGCAACATCTATATTGCTGTCCGTCATATATTCTGGCAGGCCGGGGCGCGTATCGTTCACGCCGACGGCCGCCTTCGTATCCTGCTTTCTGAGGTCGGTGTCGATAAGCACCGTCCGCAGTCCGGAGCTTGCCAGCGACAGGGCGAGATTTGCGGAAATGGTGGTCTTGCCCTCGCCTGGGAGCGTGCTCGTGACTAGGATTACCTGCGCGCCCGGCTCCGTCATCGTGCGCAGCAGCTTTATGCGCAGGCCGCGCATGGCCTCGACAAAGTCTGGGTCGACGCCTGCGTGGGTCAGTGAGATCATGCCCTTCCCGCTCCGGCGCTTCTTCGCCGAGGTGCGCGCGACGCTCGCCAGTATCGGCACATTCGCCGATGCTTTGAGGTCTGCCGCGCTGAATATCGTCTTGCGCATCATGGCGAGCACGAGCGCCGCAAGGCAGCTCAGGCCGAGGCCGAGTATGCCGCCCTTGACCGCCGAGCCTTTCCATGAAAAGCTGTTGTACGGCGCGGTGGGCACCGTCGGTTCGCTCTTCATGATGACCTGCGAATAGTCCACCATATAGAGCGCCACGCGCGGATAGCTCGCTATCACGGCCTCGAGAATATCATATGCGTCCTGCGGGTCAGAGCTGGTGACAGTGAGTACGAAGAGGTTCGTATCCGCGACGGCCTCTGCCCTTATGCTGCCGTTTATATAGCTCACGCCCAGCTCGTTTCGCACAAGCTCGTTCATAACGTCGGTTCCCAGCATATATGGGAAAGCTGCGGCGAGCTGCTTTGCCGCCTCGTTATCGTAGTAGTAGCTGTAAGAGAGGATATCGTCCGACGAATAGCCGGAGCTGACGGTGAACATGGCACGCGACTGATACATCGGCGTATAGTTCATCTTCGCGCGCACCGCGAACAGCGCCGCGAAGGCCGCCGTCACGATTATTGCCGGAAGCCACAGCTTTTTAAGCTCTCTGAAAAAGCGCGAGAGCAGCTCAGATATATCTATATAGTTATAGTTTTGATTCTTATCTGCTTCCACGTTTTTAACCATTCATCCTGCCGTCCGCAGAGCCGGCCTCTTTTTTATAATTGCCGTAATATCCGTACTTCTTTCCATAGCCGTAGCCACGGCCGTATCCGTAACCGTAGCCGCTGCTGCCGCGCATATCGTTGAGCACGCAGCCGAGGAAATGCGCGCTGCTGTTATTGAGCGCGTCGACGCAGTCGTTTATATCCGCCGCGGGGATGGTGTCCTGCCGGACGACGAGCATCGACTGATCAGCCATGTCGCACAGCAGCTCCGCGTCAGGGAACATGCCCATTGGCGGCGTATCTATCACGACAAAGTCGAGCCTGCGCAGGCGCTCGATGCTGCGGCGCATCGTCTCCGACGAAAGAAGCTCCGTGCAGCGCTCGTCGCTGTACTGCGAGAAGAGCATCATGACGTTCGTATCCACGTCGTACTTGGCGCAGGTGTTCAGCGCCTCGACGGAGAACGGCTTTGCAAGCATCTTGTTGAACGGCAGCGGACTGCTCCAGCGCCCGCCGAACAGCTCCGTCTGGCTGGGGTTGCGGAGGTCGGCGTCTATAAGCGCGACCTTGTAGCCGCGCGACGCGAGGCTTATCGCAATATTCGCCGCAACCGTGGACTTGCCCTCGTTCGCGCCGACACTCGTGACGAGCACGATGCCGCCGCCCTTTTCGCGCTTTTCGTGCTCGATCCTCGAGCACAGGGAATTTATCTGTTCGGTGTACGCAAGGCTGACCGCGGGGGAATTTATGAGTATCGCGCCCGCTCCCCTGCGCTTTTTCTTTCTTGCGCCCTTTTCATGCCCCAGCATTGCGATGACCGGCGCGTCTATCAGGCTCTTCGCGCCGCTGCGGGTCTGCACCGTCTCGCTCATGACGGATATCGCGACTATCGCCGCCGCCATCAGCACCGCGCCTATCAGCGCCGCCTTCATCGCGGTGCGCCGGACGTTCATCGAATTTACGGGCGAGGAGGAGACTCGCGGCTCCTGTATCACCTGCGCGACGATATTGCTGGATATATAATCGGAGATCGTATCGAAATTATCCCTCAGCGCGACCAGCGCCAGAAAGGCCTCGCGCTGCGAGCCGGATTCCGAGGTCACGACAACGAAGTTGCTGTTCTCTACAAGCTTTGCCTTTATGCCGCCGGAATAGCCGCGCAGCTCCTCGGACGAGGCGCGGATCGTGTCGTTTACGATCCGGTTATCCAGCACCTCGGTGAGTATGGATGCCAGTTCCTTTGCCGCCGTAATATTTCGGGTACTGTACCCGCTCATGCGCGAGGTGACGGCATAGGTCATGCCGGCTCTGTACACGGGCTTGCGAACAAAGTCCGCGTATAGCGAGACGAGCATTGCAAATATCGCCGCGGCGGCAGTTATCATCCACAGATTCTTTTTCAGCGTGCGCAGCAGGCAGATGAGCGAAATGTTTTCCGCGCGTATTTCGTTCTTGTCCATTCGCTGCCTCCTTACTCCACGACTACCGTCATCAGCGCGGAGCTTGAGCGTCCGCCGGAGGTGACGGTGTAGGTCACGAGATAACAGCCCGCGCTCTGCGTATCCACATTGCTGTCTATCCTCACGTCGGAGACCGAGCCTGCAGACACGGATTCTATATAATTTCTCGGCTCGAAGTTATCGCCGAGGCCGACATAGACGAGATAGCGCCGGAGCTTGACCGCGGAATCCCCGTCCGCCTCCGCGCGGATCGTCACGGGCAGCGTGACCTGAGCGGTGTCTCCCAGCGAGTTTATGACCTGGAGCGTCAGGTTATAGACGCCCTCAGTGCTGCTGATGATGTCGGACGAGAGGACGCGTATCGAGCTTGTGATATCCCCGTCCACAGCGTCCTGTGCCTGAAGGCGGCCTGTGATCGAGACGGTCTCGCCGAGACTGTACACCAGAGGCGTGGTAAGCATGAAGCGCGGGCGGTGATAGTCGGAATAGACCACGTACCGCGTTGCCGACGCCATGTTCCCCGCCTTGTCGAACACCATGTACGACACCTTCGCGGTGTTGTTGCTGATGAGCTTCGACACGCCGGAGACTATGATCTGTCCGGTCAGGTCCCCGTCCTTCGCGTCAGACGCGGTCACGCCGCGCAGCAGCGCGTCGCGCCCGTCCTCGACGCTGACGGTAATGCTGTCCGAATCGAGAGTTATCACAGGCGGCACGGTATCCGTCACGACGCGCGAATATACCTGCCCCGCGGCGAAGGCCGCCGTCACAAGCACGAGGCATATAATAAGGATTGTCTTTAATGTTCTCTTTTCCGTCCCTGTATTCCGCGCGGCAGAGCATACCACGTCCATTATCATTATAATAGAGAAGTTTATCATATGCTTCCTATATTTTCAAGGCTTCGCGCAAAATATCTGCGTTTTTTCACGTATTTTCTTCCGCCGCGGACAGTCAAAAAAATAACTTAAAATTTTTTCTATTTTCTCCTGTACAAGTTCCAGATATTGCGGTATAGTCTTTGTAATCATTTTGTTACGCGATAATAGGCGTTTTCGTAATTCTTTGGGGGAAGAAATGAGAAAGCTCATTGATGAGAATATAAATACGCAGAAGCTGCTGAGAATAGCGTGTCTGCTGCTGGCGGACATTGTGATAATAAATCTCTCGGCTGTTGCGGCGCTGCTTCTGCGCTTCGAGCTGTCGCCGGCACCGGCGTCGGAAGCCGGATTTATGAGCAGCGTCATGTCCTACATGTGGCTCAATACGCTCATCACGGTCATTATTTTCTGGATATTCGGGCTTTACAACAGTCTGTGGGAGTTTGCGGGAGTGCATGAGCTCGTGCGCATCGCGCTTGCCTCGGCGTGTTCCGGCGCGGCGGTGTGGTTCGGTATGCTGCTTTCGGGTCTGCCCGTGCCGCGCAGCTATCCGTTTATTTACATTCTGGTGCTGTTCGTCGCGGTCTCGTTCCCGCGCTTTATCTACCGTCTGCTGCGCAATCAGCGCGCCGCTTCCAAGCAGGGCACGCGCAGACGCACCATGCTCATCGGCGGCGGCGGCGCGGGAGCCATGGTCATCCGTGAATTTCAGAACAGCTCGCACTCGGAAAATCAGGTCGTGTGCGTCATTGACGACAATCCCTCCAAACGGGGCGCACTGTTGATGGGAGTCCCCATCGTGGGCGACCGCGAGAAGATCGAGTCCACCGTGCAGAAATACGGTATCGAGGAGATCGTGCTCGCCATCCCGTCGGCGCAGCTCAAGGACCGCACGGAGCTTATCTCTATCTGCCAGCGCACCGGCTGCCGCCTGAAAACGCTCCCCGCTCTCTATCAGCTCGCAAACGGCGAGGTCAGTGTCAAGAAGGTTCGCGATGTGGACATCGTCGATCTGCTCGGCCGCGCGACCGTGGACGTGGATATGAGCGGTATTGCCGACTACATAAAGGGCAAGACCGTGCTCGTCACCGGAGGCGGCGGCAGCATCGGCAGTGAGCTGTGCCGCCAGATCGCAAAGCACGGCGTCGGCCGTCTGGTCATCTTCGATATATACGAGAATAACGCCTACGACATCCAGCAGGAACTGAAGCGCCGCTATCCGGCGCTCGATCTCGTCGTGCTCATCGGCTCCGTGCGCGACCGCAAGCGCGTTTTCAACGTCATGGACGCCTACCGGCCTGAGCTTGTGTTCCACGCTGCGGCGCATAAGCATGTGCCGCTGATGGAGGACTCCCCCGCCGAGGCGATAAAGAATAATGTGTTCGGCACGCTGAACGTCGCGGAAGCGGCGTCGGAGTTCGGCGCGAAGCGCTTCCTTCTCATCTCCACCGACAAGGCCGTAAACCCGACAAACGTGATGGGCGCGTCCAAGCGCATGTGCGAGATGGTCATCCAAATGATGAACGGGTGCTCCGAAACGGAGTATGTCGCGGTGCGCTTCGGCAACGTCCTCGGCAGCAACGGCAGCGTTATCCCGCTGTTCCGCAGGCAGATCCTCGCGGGCGGCCCCGTCACAGTTACCGACCGGAACGTTATCCGCTATTTCATGACGATACCAGAAGCTGTTTCGCTGGTGCTTCAGGCCGGGGCGTACGCTACCGGCGGCGAGATATTTGTGCTCGACATGGGCGATCCCGTGCGCATAGACGACCTCGCGCGGAACATGATCCGGCTCTCCGGTTTTGAGCCTGACGTCGATATCAAGGTCGAATACACCGGCCTTCGCCCTGGAGAGAAGCTGTTTGAGGAGATACTCATGGACGCCGAGGGCATGGAAAAGACGGCGAACAATCTCATCTACATAGGGCACGAGCTGGATGTTGACCGCGAGAAGTTCATGACGCAGCTCGCCGAGCTGTCCGAGGTGGACGAGCGCGACGGTCAGGCGATACGCGACTGCATAGAGCGCATCGTCCCGACCTATTACCGTCACGGCCAGCCGCCGAAGAAGGCGAAGACGCCGGAACCGGCAGAGGTGTGAAGGGCTGAAAATGATATAATGAACCCCCGACTGTGAGACATGAAGGTCTTGCAGTCGGGGGTATTGTTCACTGGGGGAAATAATGCGGCATTTTCAGACAGCCTGTCATTGCCGCTTGGTTCCTTCAAGAGGGGGATGACAGATGTGTTCTTTACATCGCGCTCTCTTTTCTCTAATGGCAATTTCTGAACACTGGCGACCCCTCAGTCGGCTGACTCCGACAGCTTCCTTTACACAAGGGCGCCAAGAAAAGCGGTGTCAACATCGTCCTTTCTCTAATGGCACTCAATATACACGCGCCCCCCGCGCATCACGCACGCAGCATGGGCTTATTTTCTATTATACGCTTCGGGTTCTCCTCCAGCAGTATCTGCGCGTAGTCCTCGGAATAGTTCAGACTTATATGCTCGTGCAGGTGGGCAAGTTCGGGATTGCGGGAATAGGTGCTGTGCGCGTCGCTCGCCGCGATGTGCGCCAGCCCCTGACTGAGAATAAACTCCGCAGTGCGCTTGGCGCGCTGGCCGAGGCCGCCGAAGATGCTGTCCTTATTGACCTGCAGCACATAGCCCGACGCAAACCATCGCTCCGGCAGCGTCCTGTCCCGCTGGACAGCATTGTACCGCTCCGGATGCGCGATGACCGGCGTCAGTCCCTCGGCGAAGATCTGCTCCAAACGGGAATTCATCTCTATCGAATCCTCATTAAACGCAAACTCCACCAGTATATAGCGGCTGCTCGCAAGCGTCAGCAGCTTTTTCGCGCGGATAAGCTCCGCGATATCCGCCGTGCAGAACACCTCCGCGCCCGCGAGGATGCGCAGTGGTATTTTCGCCGCGTCGATGGTCTCGCGCAGTGCCATGAACCTGCCCAGCAGCTCCCGTGACGGATAATTTGCCGCCTCGCCGGGGATATTGCAATGCGGAGTGACTATCACAGTCTCCACCCCGCTCTCCGCCGCCATCGACGCCATCAGCAGCGACGTATCCATTGAGTCGGAGCCATCGTCCACTCCGGGCAGCATATGGCAATGTATATCTATCATTTGATTCACCTCATAAACGCTGGGACTTCTTCTATATTGTACCAGACCCGAGCGGCATATTCAAGCCGCAATTGCCGCCGCGGCTGAGCGCCGCAAAGGGGGCATTGACATTTTAACCGGAACATCTTAAAATGGGCATATGTTTAAAGATAAGAAGAAAATGTGGATACTTATACTGGCGTTGGTTTTTGTCGTATGTGCCGGCGCTTTTATTGCGCTGAAGCTGTTCGCGCCTGAAGGCTCCGTCGCGCGGATAAGCGTGGACGGTGAGCTTCTTCAGACCGTCGATCTCAGCCGTGTCACGGAGGCCTACGACATCGACATCGACACCGTCTACGGGCACAACACCGTGCATGTTGAGCCGGGCGCGATATCCGTCACCGAGGCCGACTGCCCTGACGGAATATGCGTCCGTCAGGGCAAGCTGACGACGGCGGGCGTGCCGATAGTGTGCATGCCGCACAGGCTCGTTATAGAGATCTATGGAGACGCGATAGATGGCTAAGACAAAACGACTCGCATTCATGGCGCTGCTGACGGCCATGGCGCTGACGATATTTGTTATCGAGGCGCAGATACCGGCACCCGTGCCGATACCCGGCGTAAAGCTCGGCCTGTCGAACATCATCACGCTCACGGCCATGCTGCTGCTCGGCAAAAAGGAGGCCGGTATCGTCCTTCTGCTGAGGATAATCATGGGCGCGATGTTCACCGGCAGCCCCGCCGCGCTGATATACAGCATCTCCGGCGGCGTGCTGGCGTATATCGTGATGTGCCTGCTGGTCGGGCGCTTTCCGGAAAAGCTTATCTGGGTAGTCAGCGCGGCGGCCGCCGTCGCGCACAACGCGGGGCAGCTTATGGCCTGCGCGCTCATCGTCAAAACCCCAGGGCTGCTCTATTACGCTCCGGTGCTCGCCGCCTCCGGTATCATCACCGGCGTATTCACCGGCGTCGCGGCGATGTATCTTGTCCGCGCGGTGCGGAAAATTATCAAAAAATAAAAATTATAGTTTGTCACTGATTGGGACACAACTATAAAAAAAAGAAAGGTATGTATTTCAAATGAGCGATTGCACACATGATTGTTCAACCTGCGGCGAGAGCTGCAGCGAGCGCAGCGCGGAGTCCTTCCGCAAGGCACTTCACGAGGGTTCCAGCGTCAAGAAGGTAATCGGCGTTGTGAGCGGCAAGGGTGGCGTCGGCAAATCCCTTGTCACTAGCCTGCTCGCCTCCGAGATGCAGCGCCGCGGCTACAATGCGGCCGTTCTCGACGCAGACATCACCGGCCCCTCCATCCCGAAGGCCTTCGGCATCACCGAGCATGCCCGCGGCACCGAGGAGTATCTCCTCCCCGTCACGACGCACACCGGCCTTCAGGTCATGTCTATAAACCTCATCCTCGAAAACGAGACCGAGCCTGTCGTGTGGCGCGGCCCCGTCATCGCCGGCGTCGTCACCCAGTTCTGGACGGACGTGCTCTGGACGGATGTGGACTACATGTTCGTCGATATGCCTCCCGGAACCGGCGACGTGCCGCTGACCGTGTTCCAGTCCCTGCCCATTGACGGCGTTGTCATCGTCACCACCCCGCAGGATCTGGTGAGCATGATCGTCGCTAAGGCCGTGAACATGGCCAAGCTCATGAACGTGCCCGTGCTCGGCATCGTCGAGAACATGTCCTACTACAAATGCCCGGACTGCGGCAAGGAGCACGCGATATTCGGCGAGAGCAAGGTGGACAAGGTCGCTAAAGAATTCGGCATCGAGAACACCGCGCGTCTGCCGATCGATCCCGTCATCGCCGCAATGGTCGATGCAGGCGAGGTTGAGTCCGTGGACGGCGGGAACATCTCCGGCATTGCCGACGTCATTGAGAGGAGAGGCAATAAATGAAAGTAGCTGTTGCATACAATAACGGTCAGATAGGCGAGCATTTCGGCCACGCCGAGTGCTTTGCGATATACGATTATCAGGACACCAATGTCGATTCCTGCGTCAAGAAGCTCATCGACTGCACTGACCGGCACGGTCATCAGGCGATGGCCGACCTCATGCGCGAGAACGACGTTGACGCGGTCATCGTCAGCCAGATGGGCGATGAAGCCCGCGCTCTGCTGCTGAGCGCAGGCATCGTGCCCGTGCTGGGCTACTGCGGCGGCGCTGACATGGCGGCCGACATGCTCGTGAGCGGTCTGCTGTCTATCTCCCCCGAATTCGACGGCGGCGGATGCGGCGGCGGCTGCGGTGGTGGCTGCGGCGGCGGATGCGGCGGCGGATGCGGCGGCGGATGCGGCAGCGCCGATGACGGCGGCTGCGGATGCGGCGGAAGCTGCGGCTGCTGATATAACCGAACGCAATGATCCCCCGAAGCAGAGCAAGGCTTTGCTTCGGGGGAATCTTTGCGCCTAAATATGTCCGGTGAGCATAAGGAGCGTCAGCGTCAGGAGCACTGCCGCAGTGGCCGCGGTCAGCATCGGGACGAGCTGCGGCCTCGCCCGTCTCGGCGGCAGATGCTCCGATGCGTACTTCCCCGCCGCCTCCCGCGCACGGCGCAGAAGCTCTGTCTGGCTCTTCCCCGGGGTATGCAGATAATCGTCGCTGACTATGAACACCGCCTGCTCAAAGACGCGCGGGTCAGGCGACGGAACGACTATCACGCGCCGCGCCGTTCCGCGCAGCGGCTCCATGGGCTGCGCACCCTCCGGAGAGGCAAACAGCGCATCTTTGAACGCTCTGCCCAGATCGGCGAGCCGCCAGCGCAGCCCCGGCCTCATACGCGCTCCTCCACGCGCACCGTCACGACCGTCATGTCGTCCTCCGCGCCGTACTGCTGCTCGGCCTCCTTGAGCGTGGCCTTTGCAAGCGACTTCATGTCCTCGCCGCTCTTCTGGAGCAGCGTTTTCAGCCAGCCGTCGTCCTCGTCAACTATCACGCCGTCCGAGGCAATGACCGCCGTAGAGCCGGGGCGCAGCCGCATCCGCACGAGATCGGGCGCTTCCCCGTCGCCGAGGTTCAGCCCCGCGGCCAGCGTCTCGCCCTTTATCCTCCGGATGCGCCCGCTGTTCATCACGTATGACGGCGCGGCGCCGTATTTATAAAAGCAGGTCTCGCCGGAGAAGAGATCGACGCACATGAGATCGACCGTGGCGTAGCCCCAGCTGTCGTCCCCGCCGCGCAGGAGCATAACGGAGTTGAGGAGCTTCATGGCGACGGCGGGGTCTGCGCCGGAGCGCAGGAACTTTTCGAGTATGCCGACTATCTCTGCACTCTCCTTGGCGGCCTCGCTGCCGGTGCCCATGCCGTCGGAGAGGATGACGCAGAGCACGCCGGAGTCGGTTTTGAAATAGCTGCCGCGATCTCCGCTCACCTTCTCCCCGCGCTTTTTCAGCGCAGCGATGCCGACGGACACCGCCAGCGGCTCCGCCTCCAGCAGCGTCATGCACGAGCAGCCATCCGGAAGCTCGTTCGGCAGGCACAGCCGCACCCCGACGACCGCCGACAGCTTTTCGAGCCAGTCGTCAAGTCCGGTCAGCGGACTGAGCCGCCCGCTCTCGATGCTGACGCGCAGCCGGCCGCGCCCGTCGCGGTATACGGCGGTCTCGGCGTCGATATCCAGACTCTTCAGGTAGCGCTGCAATCTGCGCTCGGCCAGGGGATCTGCGCCGTTCACGCTGCCCAGCTCCGCCGCGATGCGCCCGAGCATGGCGGCCATGTCCTGATACTGCCCCCACGCCGCGCTGCGGTTTTCGGACAGCTTCGCCTGAAGCTGCCGCCGGTACGCCATCGCGCGCAGCTCGCCGTTCACCGCCGCGACAAAAGGCATCAGGCTCACGCACTTCTCGCGGAAGAAGCCTGGGAAGTCGGTGTTTTCAAGGCTTCCGTGCTCCTGCATGGCGCACGAGGCGTCGTTCATGGCCGACAGCGTATCGACATATTCCGCGTTCCAGCAGCGGTTTTTGAACTTGCACTTGACGCAGACCTGGTCCGCGGCGCGGTCAAATATCCGCGCGATGTTCTCGTCGTTATACGGCTCCTCGATATTCCGCCGCACGACCTCGAACAGCTCTGCGTACGCGTCGCCCAGCTCACGCACATGTCCGGCGACGTAACGGCGCAGGTTCGTCTCGCCGCTGCCGCGCTCCATGCGCTGGAGTATCACGCCCACGTGAGTCAGCAGCTGCGTCGGCAGCAGCACAAACACGACCGCCGCGCAGAAACATTCCAGCAATGCGCCAAGGTATCTGTCCGAGTCCCAAGCGCAGATCACCGCGATCGCGTTCGCGACCAGAAACGACAGCGTGAAGAGTATCCGTCCGTGCTTGCCGAACACACCGGCGAGCAGCCCCGAAAACGCGAACACCATCGTATAAAACGGCGCGCCGCCGTGCGAGATGTCCATGGCGATGCCCATGACCGTGCCGACGGCGGCGCCGGTCAGCATCCCGCCCTGCATGGCCGAGGCCATTACCAGCAGCAGCGCCGCCCAGCGGCCGACCGACACGAGGCCGAACAGCTCTATCCGCCCCACCGCTATCAGCACGCAGGCGGCGGAGATGAGCAGCGCGGAGCTGTGGCGCAGCTCATCCGTCTCGCTCCTGCGCGGCGCGGTCGAGAGCGCCTCGCGGAAAAAGTAGCAGCCGCCGAAGGCGAGCGAGGTCTCAAGCACGAGCTTCGCCGCGAGGGGTATCTCGTCGGGCTTTGCAGAGAAGCTGCCCAGAAATCCGGTCAGCGCCATGACCAGCCCTGCAATCGCAGGCATGAACAGACCGCGTTTATAAAATTCCAGCTCCTGAAACACAAAGCCTACAGTGTACACCAGCACGGCAGCGGCGATGTAGCGTATCCCCCAGTCGATGCCGCCGCTCAACAGATATCCCAACGCCGCCCCCGCGAGCGCGAACACGCCCTTTATGCCCGGCCCCGCGGCAGCCACAAAGGCCATACCGAACGGTGCGCCCGATGCCAGCACCCGCGCGCAGGCCGTCACGAAGCCCGCCAGCATATATCCGCCGCAGCGCAGCGCCGTGCCGAAGCGCGGGTCAAGTTTGCCTCGCGGTATCCGTCCGGCAAACAGTTTTCCTCCCTCAGTTGCCATATGTAGTCCTCCTAAGTTTACATAATTGTAAGTTTATTATAATTATGTAATTCTACGAAGGCCGTCACATAGCGCTGTAACATTTTAGTTTATACAACAAAAAAATAACGGAAAATGATTCACGCGGCTCTGAACGTGAAAAAATTCCGGACAGCCGATATTCTCGGCTGTCCGGATGCGGTTTACTTTATACTCATTAGTATCGGTTGACAAGGGCAAATACGGTTTTGGCGGGCAGAAATGCGCCCATACTTCTTCAAAGCCCTTGACAATACA
>ERZ772876.2112-NODE-2112-length-17580-cov-8.911954_pt1 | contig 17580 bp, 26 predicted proteins | sample MGYA00580584_ERZ772876 | MGnify/ENA primary metagenome ERZ772876 (study PRJEB29015, sample SAMEA2737728) | human gut metagenome | biome: human gut; feature: human-associated habitat; material: faeces | place: China | collected 2012 ... | reverse complement strand
TATGTGGTTCTGCGAAGCTATGCAGACTTGGTTATGCGTTGTTGTGTATCTGTTGCCGATTACTGATGTACTACATGTCTGATGGCATTTGTCACTCACTGGTACGACATTTTAGTCAGAACGCTTGTTCGCTTTCAAATCCGTTCTAATTGAGAATGGTTCTCATTTGAGAATGATTCTCATTTAAGAGCTGTCCAATAAAAATGCCACCCACGTCACGAACATTCGTTCTGTAACTAGAGTGGCAATATATCATTTACAAGTGGTACATTAAAGCGGTCTGCAATTTACCAACATACTAGTTAGCGTATTTTTCAACGTTGCTTTCTAACTGTATACATTAATGTTAGCACTTGGTGATACCTTAATAGGAAAGTGAAGCAAGTACTGCTTCTTTGCACATCATGTCTTTAAATCTTAGACAACCTTTTTCAAAATAAAATCTTAGGTTAGTAAGAATTAAGTCATTCTTTTTTAGCATAACATAGTTTATATTGTGGTCGTCTGTAGTAACTGTTATTTTTAATGGACAGGAGTTATCTGGTTTGTCATCACAGAATATAATACCAGAATCAGCATATTCCTTAATGCCATACATCCTATCTTTGTATTTAAGAGTGAACACATATCGTCCTCTTCCGCTTGGCTTATCAATAAAAGCCTTGCTATCATTAAGGTACACACCTTGGCTAGAATATGCAACGTACTTGTCACTAGCAAAAGCTTTATTAAACCCGCTTTGTTTTTGAGCAATAGACGCAGTATCAATAAAACCTTGTTCTAGTACAAAACCATCACCTCTTAAAAAGTTGGTATTATCTTTTAGCCTTGCTGATATACCCATTGCTGTATAATATGGGTTGATTATTGATACAGTATTTCCGCACATGAAAACTGGAACATAGCGAATTTGTTTTCCCTGTCCTCTTGCAACGCTTGTGTGTACACTTAAAAACTTCTTGATTTCATCCGTGCAGTAGTGATTAGTTTCACTCTGAAATTCATCAAACATCATTTGTTGAACATCGGAAAAAAGGTGACTGTATCGCTTTAATGCATCAGCATTATTAAGTGAGAACGCATATCCACATGGTTCTTCATTTAAGAACAGTTCATGGAAAATACCAGACGCACGTCTTTTGCTTGTCATTTCATATCCTCTAAAGAAAAGTGAGCCAATGTCCTTAAAGAATTTGTCTGCTATTTCGTCAAGTTCATAATTATATCTGTATACAAGCGCGAACTTTTCGCCTCTTTTTAGAAATCTGTTGACTAACAGTCTGCTAAAATAAGTGGTCTTTCCACCCGTTCTATTAGTTGTAACCATATAGATTTCTGGCTTGTTGCCATTTATGTCAAGCATACTCAAAAGTTTTGTTCCATCATAGTATTTATTCATTGTGTATGTCACCTACTTTCTCTATATATTGTATCATACTTATTGACAAAAAGCAATATATAGTGTATAATATTTCAGATGAAAAGGTGGTGAAAAGAATGGATGTAAATGCTATTTTACAAGCTGTTGGCACACTTGGTTTTCCTATTGTATGTGCCATAGCTATGGCTTGGTATGTCAAGTATATGACAGATCGAAACAGAGAAGATATTAACAAGCTCAATGAGCAACACCAGCAGGAAATGAAAGAAGTAACAACGGCATTAAACAACAACACACTGGCACTTCAGAAATTGTCAGACGTTATTGAAAATGGGGTGGACAAATGACGGATGAATTAAAAAAAGCTTTGCTTGAAAGAAATATTCAGTGCATTAGCGAATATAACGGCAAATTTGTTCTTTTGAATACTGTAGCACCTGTTGGAAATGTTCCTCTTCCATTTAAACCGTTATTTAGTAGGGAAATACCTGTAGGGAGTATTTTCATAACAAAAGTTGATAGCGCTACAGAAAATGAAACAAAAACATCAGTTTTTGTGTGCTGTAATGCTTCGCAAACGTCTAGGTCTTTTGAATCTGAAAATAATTTATTTTGGTATGAAATAACAGATAACGGACAAATAATTTCTCCAAATGAAGCGGGGTGATTAAAACGGGAAAACAGATTGACGATTTAGTTTTACTAGCTATTCTTCAAAGTCAAATAAAGAATGCTGTTGATGAAAACAAGGTTGATACTAGTAAGTTTGCAAGTGTTAAGCATTTTAGTAATATTGGCACATTAACACAAAATGAAAAAAACGATATATCTGAAAATTTATATAATTTTCTCGTTGACGATACAACGAACGTTGTATATATGTTATTGGTTTCTGGAGCAAATCAATGGAAATATGTAAGATTTAACAAAGATAGCTCAGGCTATGTTTTTCTTACAAAAAATGGTTTGTATTACACAAAATTAAGAGAAGATAAAAATGTAGCAGTTGATACTACTGGCGTTGTTACATTTACAGACTGTAATGTTGAATTAAACATATTTCCAAAACCACAAAATTTTATTTTGACATCAGAAAAATACACTGGTGTAGTGTTTTATTGTAACTACTTCAGCAACACATCAGATTCTATCATATATCGTTTTTCAAGTGGTGTCATTTTAGATTCATCATCTGAAACGCCACAGTACAAAATAGTTTTTGCTTCGTACAACGTTAATACAGCTAAAGTCACTTTTGTAGAGAAGGTGTTATCATGAAAACAGTAATTCTTAACTCAAAAGGTACTCATGTAGTCGCACTGCAAGCTATCTTACGTTCACAGGGCTTCATTGGACAAAATGGAAAACCCTTGTCAATCGATGGCAATGCAGGTAACAACACAATCTTTGCCATCAATTCATATCAGAGCATGATGCGAGCTTATGGTATTGAATGTGGCACAAACGGTCACAATGATTCATCCTGTGGCCCAAAAATGTGGGAGTCGTTGTTAGGTGGTGATTGCTAATGCCTTTTACGCCTAGACTTACATCAGCAGGTATGCAAGGCTCAAAATACTGGTACAGTGACAACCCATTTTATCAAGCAAACCTTGGGCCACAGCAGACAGGTGGCAATTGTACATGGTATGCATGGGGCAGATTTTATGAGATTATCGGACGTTATCCGTACGGGTTGTCAACTTCAAATGCAACAAATTGGTACGCACGTACAACAGGTTTTTCAAAAGGAAAAGAGCCAAAGTTAGGAGCTATTGCTTGCTATGGTTATAACAATGGTGGTGCAGGTCATGTTGCAGTTGTTGAACAAATTACAACAGATGGTATTGTAACTTCAAACAGTGGATGGTCGTCTGGAAAATATTTCTGGACAGAAAAAGCAAAAAAGAGTAACGGATATTGCCCTGATTGGATGAATGGATATTTACAAGGTTTTATCTATGCTGACGTTGATACTGGAACAGTGCCAGACCCAACAGAGTTACACTGGCAATCAATTCCAGATTGGCTAGATAGCTACACATCAGAGAAATCAACAAACAACGCTTATTGCGTTGCAAGCTATTTACTTACAAAAGGATGGTCATTAAATGGTGTTTGTGCATTACTTGGTAATGCTACAATGGAGTCTTTTATCAGTGCAGACTTGTATGAAAAAGGCGTTGCAGTAGATGAAAGAGGCTATGGTTTAGTTCAGTGGACACCTGCGGTTGAAACTATTATTCCATATTTAAACAAGAACTTTCCAGATTGGCAAACAAATCTCGATACAAACGGATACGGTCAATGTCAGAGATTGGATGATGAACGTCATGACAACCCGCAGGAGTGGTATCCAAACTTTCCGTCAGTGCCGACAGAGTACAGAACTTATCAGACAATGGAAGCTTTTTGTACTGCAACAGATGATGTTGGGCATATGGCAAAATGCTTTTTGTACTGCTATGAAAGACCTGCTGACCCATCAGCAACCATTGAAAAACGTGCAGAGTACGCAAGATACTACTTTAATTTGTTACAGGGCTTTAATCCATCTTTGCCGTCAGGTAAAGGAATTAAGCGCAGAATGCCTATATGGATGTATCCAAAACTAAGAAAGAGGTGGTAACATGAAACAGGCAACAAAAGATGCATTATTAGCATTTGTTGGTGACAGAACAGATGATGATGCTATCAGCATTTTAGAAACAATCAACGATGATGGTATTGATGACGGTGAGGACTGGCATCAGAAATACGTTGATAATGACAGGGAATGGCGAGAAAGATATACAGCAAGATTCAAAGAGGGCGGTACACCTCAGCCACCAACGCCACCAGAGCCAGAACCAGACCCAGAGGATGAGATGAAAAAGTTAACTATTGATACCGTGTTATACGGTGAGAATAAATAAAGGAGTGATTTTTATATGCCTACTAAACCTAGAATTACGACAAACACCAACATTTCAGCTGACGTTGTAAACGCAATTAAAAACAGTGCGTCAAATAACTATCGTGAGAATGTTCCTTATGCAACGCCGGACACAGATTCGCTTCGGGGCATTGGTGCTATTTTAATGAATAACCCTGCATTAATGAACGAGTTCATCAACACACTTATCAACAGGATTGCCTTTGCGAGAATCGCCAGCAGAATGTACACCAATCCATTAAGAACATTGAAAAAAGGTGTCATTGACACAGGTGAAACTATTGAGGATATCTTTGTAAACATTGCGAATGTGTATCAGTATGAAGAAGTCCGGGGCTCTGACAATGGCGCGGGTAATACGTTTAAGCGATTCGACAATGATGTAAGAGTTGCTTTTTATGTGATGAATTCACAGTTAACTTATCCCGTGACAGTTAATCGTGCTATGCTGAAGAATGCTTTTAATTCTTGGGCCGGAATGAATGAACTTGTTTCTGGCATCATTCAGTCAGTTTACAGTGCGTCGGCTTACGACGAATTCAACATTACAAAATATATGATTGGTCAGCACATTCTCAAAGGAAAACTTACTTACTACACATTCACAGGTGGGCGTTATCTCGAAGCAGCTACACAGCTTAGAAAAGCTTCAAATGATATGTCATTTATGACAGACAAGCTTTCTATTGCAGGCGTTAAGACTTTCACAGAGAATGACAGAAAAGTTATTCTCATCAACACCAACTATGATGCAAACATTGACACAAATGTCCTTGCAGGTGCTTTCAATCTTCCATACGCCGATTATCTGAACAGAAGAATCCTTATTGATTCACTTGGCACACTGGACGTTGAAAGACTAAATAAGATTTTCGCAAACGACCCTACATATGAAGAACCATCCACTGATGATATGGCTTTTCTTGATAATATTGCGGGTGTTATCTTAGATGAAGATTTCGTTCAGATTTATGACAATGTTTTTGAAATGCGAGATATGCCGAACCCTGTTTCACTAGACCATAACTATTTCTTGCACATGTGGCAGACATACGCCGTGTCACCTTTTGCAAATGTAGTTTGTTGTATTCCTGCTGAATCTGCGCCTGTACAGACAGCTGATAACACAACAATTACGCCATCAGCAGTTGCGATTACTGGTAAGCTTGGTAAAGATGGCACAGCAACTGGCATTCTCACTGCAACAGTTAAAACCGTTACAGGTGGCACAGAAACAGTTAAATGGACTAAAACAGGTGGTACAGCTACAGGCACAGTTGCTTCGAACGGCGTTTGGAAAGCTGAGACAAAAGGCACGTTGAAAGCGAAAGCTAGCATTGGAACTATTGAATCTGTTGAGGTAACAATTACAATTTCTTAAATAGGTGGTGACTTAATGAGCTATATTGCACCCGATACTGACATATATTTGCTTGCTAATGTTGAATGTGATAAAAGTTACGACAATGTTAAATATTTTGCAACTAAAAATGCACAGCATAGTTATATGTCTGATAAAATCGTTAAGTCATTTACTAACCAGAGTTACGGGCGTGTCAATAAAGGCACGTTCCGTCTCTTCTGTAAAGCAGATGACGTATATCAATGCAACTATTTAATGTTTCAAAATACAGCTTTTGGAAATAAATGGTTTTACGCTTTTATCAATAGCGTTGAGTATGTTTCTAACAACACTTGTGAAGTAAGGTTTACTATTGATTTGTTTCAGACTTGGTTTCTGGATTGTACAGTTGGTCAATGCTTTGTTGAGCGTGAACACGTTACAGATGATAGTATAGGAGCACACACACTAAATGAGGATGTTCCTACTGGTGAAATGATTACAGCAATCGAAGAACAGTTGACAGAATTTTCAAAGCAGTACACATACGGCGTAGAAATCTGTATCAGTGATACGCAGTTGAGTGGCATTGCTAATCAGCCTACATGGTTTGATAAGCCTGTTTTGAGTGGCATTTTTCAGGGTTCTAAAATTGGTACAACAGATAACAGCGATGACTTATTAACGTTTCTGAACAATGTCATTTCAGCGGGCTATCAGTCAACAATTATACAGGTTTTCACAATACCAAAAATATTTGCTCCATCTGGCACAGACTCAAGAGTACAGACAACAAGAGAATTACCCGCTTTACCCGCAAAATTCGGTAATTATACGCCTTTGAACAACAGATTGTATTCTTCACCATTCGTTGACTATGTTGTTTATGCACCGACAGGTGATAAAATGGTTCTGCATCCAGAGTTGTTCAGTGATTACGAACATAGAATATTGACTTTTTCTGGTAATCAAAGTGTAACGCCTCAAATAATGTGTGTTCCGACTAATTATAAAATTACAGGTGGAACAAATAAGACTGAGGGGTATACCCTTAATTACGGAATAAAAGGTTCTTTCATGTACGACGCATATCAAGCTGAAATAGCATCCTATGGAATAGGAGAACTTGGCGGGACTATTGCTCATTGGTTACCTAGAATTTTGGGGACAGGCAGTAGAACAGTTGGAGCAGGTGTCGGGTTAGGTACGGCTATAGAAACAGGCGCTGGAATGCCTTTATTGACGGCAGGTCTTGCAGGCGTTAGTGCTGTAAGTAGTGCTGTTAGTACAGCGTCAGACTATTTCAAAGAAACGCACGACACATCGAAATTAAGTGGCGCTTCTGGTGGCTCTGTTCTTTGGTCACAGCAGATACTTGACACATTTGTACAGGTACGTCAAGTAAGAGAAGAGTATGCTAGAATAGCCGATAACTATTTTAGTATGTTTGGATATAAGGTATGCAGATTGAAAGTGCCAAACATTTCCACTAGACCCTCATGGAATTTTGTAAAGTGTTCTACTGTTGCTATAACAGGTGCAATTCCTGCTGATGCGGAAGAACTAATTATGAGTGTCCTCAAAAAAGGTGTAACATTCTGGAAAACAAGCTTCGGTAACTACACAGCTAATAATAAATAAGGTGGTGGTAAAAATGGGGAGAAGTAGAAGTAAGCGAAGATTTTTCCAAAGGGTGTACTCTTCTGGTATTCAATATAATCATTGGTTGATGAAGTTTGCAAGCAATGCTGTAGCCTCTTATCGTGTAGAGGGATTGCCAAAAGAAATAGACTCACGATGGTTAGCGTTAAAGCTTTTTGAGCTTGGTTCTATTGCTTTCTTTTATGATTCGGATGCAAACGAGTATGCCTGCATGCAGTATTCGTGTCTTGGCACATATGACTGTTATGGAAACCCAACAAAAATACGTGTTTGGAATCCTTGGACAGGATATCAGAGGGAGCTAAACAAGGGCGAATTTGTTGTTATATGGGATAACATGCTTAGGACAAATATGTACAATGCTTACATAGAATTAGCGTACAGATTGTGGAGAATTGACGGTACAATAGACACAAACTGTGTAGCACAGAAAACGCCCGTTATTATTCAGTGTTCGGAGAATGAACGATTGACGTTTAAAAATCTTATTGCGAACGTTGACGCTGATAATCCATATTTAGCAGTTGGCGATAATTTGTCCTTAAAAGATATTAAAGCATTACATCTTGAAGCACCACTTGTAGCAAATCAGTTGATGGAAGTACAGCAGACACTTTACAACAGAGGAAATGCTCTACTTGGTATTACATCTGTTATCGTTCAGAAAAAAGAAAGAATGGTGAAGTCAGAAGTAGACACAGCTAATGCTGATGCACTCGCTAACAGACGTTCAAGAACGATGGCAAGAGACTTTGCCAGTCAGCAGATTAAGGAAAGATTTGGATTGGATGTAACATGGGTTTTTGACGAGGGTGATGAGCCTGACAAGGAAACAGATGAGGGAAACAGAGAAGAATTTATTAGTGGCATGAAAGTAGCTAGTTTAGGCACTTCTGTTATAGAGAGGTGATAACATGAGTAGATACACAACAGAAGTAAGATATATCTGTGAATCACTTGCAGGTCTTAACAAATCAGTTGGCTATTCAAATGTTAATGAAGTCATTGAAAAGTCAAGAAACAGAATCTTTCCGCCTTTTGAATTATTTGATGAAAGTTATAGGCCTGTACTTGAGACAAAGATACTTAAACATTTTTATACCAGAGAAATTGGATGCGAAACGTTCGGGCTGTGGCAGTTAAGACTTGATGCTAAACTATCAGTGATTATGCCGTATTACAACAAGCTTTATAAAGCGATTAACATTGATATCCCTGTTATTGATAACGTTGATATGAACGTTGAACATAATATCGGCAGGAATGCCGACACAAAAGTTAATGATAACACAGACATCACAGCAAATTCTAGCACAACAACAAACACAACAGCTAGTGCAAAGATTAGACACAGTGATACACCTCAAGGCAGTTTAGAGGACCTTGAAGCTAACGAATATATGAGTGATGCAACGCTTAGTGATACAACACAAGCTGTAAACAGCAACACGAATAGCAGTAGCAACAGTAAGAGCAACAGTGACACAAATGCAAAGAGTACAGAAGAGTATGCAGAACATAGATGGGGAAAAGAGGGCACGATAACTTATATTAGCATGGTGAATGAGTACATCGAAAAGATGAAAAACATTGACGCTATGTTAATTCGTGAACTTGAAGATTTATTTATGCAAATCTGGGATATATGGGAGTGATTCAATATGAGTTTTAAACCTAGAAATTTTAGAGAGTGGTGTAACCACACTATTCCTGTTTTACCACAGGTGTACGGCGATGAATTAAGCTATTATGAATTGCTTAATAAGGTTATTGAAAGGCTTAATGAGATTGGCGTTACAATTAATGAATTGATTGATTACGTTAACCATTATTTTGATTCATTAGACGTACAAAATATGATTAATAAAAAACTTGATGAAATGGCACAGGATGGAACGCTTGAATCCCTTATAATGCCTGTTTATACATACGACCTTACTAAATTAAAAAGCTTTGATGTCAATGACATATCTGCTGTATTTTCTGAGCTTAAAACAAAAATGAAAGACGGCGAAAGTGCTTTATTACCATACGGAAAATACACTACATTAGACACTATTGATTTATCTTGGTTGCCTAATAACACAAAGGTAACACTTGATGGAGAGATTACAATATCAAAAAACAATGTGCCTTGCGTTAAATTGGGCGGTCAGTTTTGCAATGTTAAAATAAATGCATTGTATGGTGCTACTAGAAGTGAAACGCATTTAGCAACTGGAAGTGGGTTATATATTTCTGAACTTTTGGCGTATTCAAATGTCTTAATAAATAACATGAGATTTTTTGAAAATGGTATCATTTTTAAATATGAAGATGATAATAAATATTCACAATATAATAGGTTTGTGTTTTCGTATCTTGAAAATGTACAAAGAGGTATAGTTTTAGACGGCACAGAGCATAAAGGATGGGTTAACGAAAATACATTCGTTGGCGGTAGAATAAAGGGTGGCTATGGCGTTGTGATGCAAGGAGGCACAGTAGAAACAGTTGGATTTGATAACAACAAATTTTATAACATCGGTTTTGAAGAATTATATAACGACGCAATCAATATCACTGGCGAATCGTATGCGAATACTTTTGATAATTGCAGACTGATTGAAAACATAAAAGGTTATTACATTTACGACCACTCTTCAAAAGGTGGCTTTAATAAGTATAATTTTTCACATATCATTCAATATGCAAAAATTAGCCTTAGTAATCAAGTTTACAAAGAGGTTAATGCGCCAATATCAGACGATAATTTTTCAGTTGTTGGTGGTGGTGTGTTTTCTAGCGTCAGTTCTTCGAAACCTGTTATTATACCACTAGTTACAAATGACTTAATAAGTAAAGTTGATTATTCTTTTAGCATGAAAGTCCCAGTTACAGGACAAACTGTTCAAATCACAAGAGGGTTTGAACTTCCGACTGGCTATACGTTCCTTTCTGGAAGTATAACTGGCTTATCATCAAGTGACGGATTTGACTATAGAAATGTCACCATTAATTTTCATGCTATTAACGAATCCGACGGAACGTATGAAATTTACGCTAATTCTAAATTGGCATATGAAATAACTGTGAATGTTGTTGTTACGTTTCTTTTTAAGTATGATAGAAAACTTTAATTACGTCTTAAAATAATAAAGGGGGTCAAATAAGACCCCTTTTTATTAATTTGCTAATGCTATACACAAAAGCAGTGAATAAACACACATTACAAAAAACAATGTTAAATCATTAAATAATCTTGCACTTAAGGCTGATACCGTAACAAGTGCAAAAAATAAATTAAGTATGTCAGTCATTTTTAACACCTGTATTTTTTACTAAAAAGTATTTTTCTTTCCATTCTTTAACAAAGAATGGATTATCACTTCCGTATCCATCATATGTTTCGTCGCTATTAACAGGTTGCCACATTAAAGAATAGTAAGGCCTACTTGAGTTAGTAACATCTACTTTAAACGCTAAATGACTAACTACAATCTTGCCACTGTTAGACTCCTCACCAAAAAATCTTAAATCAATGTCCATGATTATTTCTCCTTTCTTAATTTCATTTTTATGCTTGACCAGAAATCCATATGCATAAAATATTATCTCTTACTATCACACCATCTACACTCGTATTGGCGAGAGAATCTGCATCTTTCAGTATTTCCTTAAACGCTTCTACTGAATAAGTATCTATATGATAAACTAATGATGTATTACCACTATATTGTATTTTCAAATAAATTGATATAGGCGTATTCCGACCAATAATGTTACATATTTCTTTTACTTTCATTATTTCTTTCTCCTTTTCTTCATTCTACTACACGCTTCACTAACGTATGCCTTATGATTTGATTCATTATACTCAGCAACAGACGCTTTCATTATTTCACGCCTGTATTGAAAGTATTCTTCACAGGCTGAATGGCAATTTAAACATCTTTTGTTACAATCTTTACAGGGTGCTTTAATATTATCACATCCTTAAATATAACATTATGAACACAATAGTCCACCATATCACTATTGCACCAGATACAGCAATAATCAATATCATATCTGGTCTTAAAGTAAGTAAATATAACAAAAAAACAAGAAACAGTAATATTAGAATTAAAATGCTGATAAACACAAACTTTTTAAGCAATTTTTTCACCTACCATTTATAAGAATAATTAACTCCCTGTGAACTTTTTCTATTTTTAAAATAAGGAACTTTTTTAGCTTTTCGTATATTCCTGCAAGCTGTGTACCAATCGAGTGTGAATTTTTTTGTTTCGTAGTCACTCATACCAAAAACTATTTGTCGCATTATCTCCCCCCCACCCCACTTGAACCAAAACCATTTCTGTCACTATCTGTTAAATCTTCCACTTCAACTAGTTCAATTTCTTGCTGATTTCTTACAATCCTAAACTGTGCAATCCTATCGCCTCTTGCTATCACTGTATCTGCAACAGCATATGCAGGAAAACACCATTCATCATTCCTACCAGAGTATGAGTTATCAATAATTCCCATGCTATTAGTCATGAATATATGATATTTTCTAAAAGTAGACGATCTTGGCAACACGTGCGCTTCATATCCTTTTGGGAGTTTCATAGCCACACCCAATGGGATGTTAGTGTATTCACCTTTTCTAATGTGTATTGTTTTACCTGCTTTTAAATCAATCCAGTCACCTAATGCGTATTTTTCTGGAAGAACCGAATTAAAATATCCATGATTCTTTGCTAATACTTTAATTTTTTTCGTCTTTGAAGAATAGTTTTCTATAGCTTCTTTAATTGCCAAAATATCGTGATATAGATAAGACAGTTCTTCATATGTAAGAGAACAGTTTTCTTTAGTTTTTTCCATATAATTCACTCCTTAATACATTGATATATTTTTCGGTAAAAGCTTTATAAAATAAATCAGCCTCATAATATGTCCATGAATTCATTAATATTTTTAAAGCATTTTCCAACTTATTCATTCTTATTACGCGCTTAATTGCAAGTAAAGCCTGCTTTGCATCATATACTCTAATGTATTCGTTGTAATCTTCATCTAGCATAGTGTAAATATCTTTTCTTATCTGACTATCTGATTTATCGCATTTGATACGTTGATTCAACAAGTAAAACACCCCCGTCTATTCTTTTTGGAATTAATTTACATGGAACATTTAAGCCTATTTTAAAATCGTCAAATGTTCTAACGATAGGTTCATGTGTAACTTGATTGAAAAGAAATCTGTTAACTGATGTATTCTCTTTATATTCAGCATACACAGCTTTTCCAGACATCGACAATTCAAACAAGTCTTTGCATCTCTGTGGCATTCCAGCACACTTAATGTTGTTGTATGGTTCTTTTATCTTCTGCAAATCTTCATGTGTTACATGTTCGATGTATGTTTTCTGTCTTGCAAAAATAGCTCTATCCCAACAGGATTCTAATTTCCAAGCACAAAAATCAGTTTCATGGACTTTAATGCCTGTAATCTGTTCTGGTGGTAAGTCACAGTGGATGCTATCTGTATCAGCGTAAATAAAACCGTGTTCTTCAACACCATGATAGTTAGCTTGTGCCACTCTTATAGTGAAGTTTCTAGCATAACTTGTTATAGCTGAACCAACAGGAATATAACCTGCTTCTTTATCTTTAGCGGTAATATTGATAAACCCTATTGAGTTATCATCTTTAACATATGCTAATTTGAATGAAGAATCTGTTGATGAAGCCATTTTACCATACAAGTTGTTTAAAAAAAGCTTTGCAAGTGTACGTCTTGCGCCCTTGCTAGTCATTTTTATTCTTGCGTATTTATCAATATATTCATCAAATATACCAACTTCTGAACGAAAGTAACATCCATCAAGAATCTCAAAGTCAACAAGCTCATAATGTTCAAGAATAAGAAAGTAATCTGTCATAGTCAATGTTAGTTCTACTCTTGTATCACAGGTTTTACCGTCAATGTCTATGTACTTATCATAATACTTGCCAGTAGCTTTGTCAAACACATCAGACGTCTGTAAAGACTCTGTGCCCTTGTATAACATATTTCCTTTTATCTGAATAAATGGCAACTTACCACTTTTCAAATAGAATTTTGTTCTTATTCTGATAAAGAAATACATATTGTTTTGCAAGGCTTTATCTGGAATAAAGTTACCAGACCAGAACATCGGCTTTCCGACAGGATATCTATTGCCTGACATTGAGTGCATCATAGATGGGTACAAAGAATTTACATCCGCTGTAGTTCCATTCGTGTATATCTTGTTTTCTTTTCCTTTTACAAGATAACACCATCCACCTCTATACGACTTTCTTATGTAAGCGTCAACGTTTGACTTGCCGTATATCTCAGGGTCTAGTTCTAATTGTGTGACGTCTGGAAATCTTCTTTTCCAATCATCTTCACCAACTATTTGTTTATATTCAGCTAGACAACAACTCCCTATTGTGAGTCGATTATGTCCCTCTTGAAAAACAATCTCTAAAGCTTCTTTAACAACCAGAACATCATTAGCTATGTACTTTTTTTCCTCTGGTTTAATCTCACAACCTGCATAGCGAAAACCTGTATATTCCATGTCAAGCTTCTGATGTTTGGTTTTAAAGGCTTTTCCTATTTCTTTGACAGAGAATGGCAGTAGCTTCAGTGAATCACGAAATTCTATAACCTTATTATTTATCTTTACTTTGATGCTGTACCATTGTCCCATTTCAGAAATGGTGTACTTGAACGTGTTGTTATACATTTCTTTATCATGTTTCCATTCACAAGAATTAACACCATCGCCAGTATATGCTTGTTTAAGGTGTAGTTTATTCAGAAAAAACGATATCCAAAAGTTACCGTCAAATTTTAGATTGTGGAAATACACAATTAAGTTTGATTTTAAAGTGACCAGATAATTCCATGTTTCGTCTATCGAATGTAAAATAGAAACATCTTCAGTGAACATTTCTACAATGGCAGATGCCCAAACTTCTGTATTTTTCTGACCCTCATAGACTGTCGTTTCAAAGTCCCCGACCAGATACTTTACTTTTTTAGGCCTTGCCATGCTATCACCACCCGTTCTCTGTCTCATTCATTGATTCAGCCTGCACCTTTTCTTCAAACGTCAATGGAGAACCATTAATTATTTGTAGCAATTCGTCAGTTGCTTGGTTTACAACTGCAACCGATGACCCCCACAGAACAGCAGAAACAATGACATCTATATCATCCATAGTTCTTGAGGCTATAACAAGTCTCCTGCCAACCTCAGACGTACCTATATCTTTAATCATATTCAGCAGGAAAGACTGCATACTTCTTGAATATGCTATAACTTCTTTCTTTCTGCTTCTGTTCATTTCAACTGGCCTACTTAATGAAGACGTGAAGTCTGTAGCCACTTTTTGATATTCTGCTTCTCTTCTTTTGCGTTCCTGCTCTATTTCTTCATCCGAAGCACCCTTATAGCCATAGAACAAATCTTCCTCTTCTGGCGTAAACGTACCGAAACGTGAAAGAAATTCGTCGTTGAAGTTACTGAATGCAATATCCTCCTCGCGCGGAAGATATGCTTCTGTTTTAAGAGCTTCAACGTCAATCTTTTTTAGCTTATTTACGTAAGCTCTTAATTCCTTACCTCTGAAGCCTTTTGCCTTAATCTGACGCAAGGATGGAATGTTTGTTGGAACATATTGAACGCCTTGCTTTTTAAGCTTACGCTCAAGGCGTTTTATACGATTTCGCTCACGTTCGTATGCTGTTAATTTTTTACTCATGTTACACCTCTGCAACTTCCTAGATTACCAAAGTTAAAAAATCACAATCATCTAAAATGTAAAGAATATTACATTCGTAATATGGAATCCACTTAGACGATATTATACGCTCGTTGGATAAAATATAGTTTTCTTTGGTGTCTGATAAATTCAAATAAATCTTATCATCATAACCTGCTAGAAATAACTGTATTATATCACATACTTTTACTTCACATTTTCTATCAAACAATTCGTCAAAGCACATTTTTCCCTGCCTCCTGTATAAATATGTTTCACGTGAAACATTAAATAAGTAAGAATGACGCTCACTGTATGTCGTGAGCGCCTATTCTTATTTAATTTACTTTTACTGCTTTATGATAAACTTTCAATGTCAAGAACGCAATCAACGTACTTGCGTCCTGCCTTTGACTGTCCAGAAATTTTCTTGACAGGAAATGGGAACTGCATAACAACTTCAATGTTTTTGATGGAACGTTTGAATGTTACAGACTGGGTGCTGTAAACAGCTTTATCTGTTGTAATGATTGACATAAGTTCGTCTGACGTGCCGTCCTCCTTTTCGTCAATAAATTCCAGATAACCTGCAACATTGATAACATCACCATCCTGTAATGTCTTAACAGTTTTAATAGTCGGTGCTGTGGTCATAAGATACTTTTCAATTTCTGTGAATTCTTTTGTCTGATTTGTTACTTTAATCATAGTTTTAATTCCTTTCTTGATTTCGTTGTATCGTGTGAACATAAAACAAATTGGTTAACATGTTACTTTCTTATTCAGAAACTTTTGTTTTAGACGGAAGAATCTCCGCCAATTCGAGAAACTTCTCCTCTGGCATTCCGTACAGCTCTTCCTGCACTGATACATCAGTTACTTTCAACGGCCGTACTTCCTTATGCTCTTTTGTGATTGCTTTCAGTACTTCATCTGCTGAAAGTTCTCCAGACAGCTTATAATCAACTGTCTTAATTTCATCATTCTCAATTTCATATACTGTCGCTTTCGCTGTCGTAAATGTGATTGTTCTAGTTACCATGCGTTTTCTTGCCATATTTTTGGCCTCCTTATGTAGTTGTTTTTTGTTCGCTTAACGTCCGTCGACGAATTGACATAACGGGAGTCGAACCCGTTGGAAGTGTTCCGCAAACCTGCCTGTCAACCTTTCTATATGTAAGAAAGGAGGAGAGAGTAAAGAGTTGTCGGTTCTCTTTACATTATTTATTATATCACTGTTGCACTGAAATGTCAACAGTTTTTTCAGAAAACTTTTATTCATTTTGCACGATGGTTAGATATAACTAACTTTGCGCATATTCCTGCAACGAACTAATGTTCTTCAATCCGAGACGGAAATAATATACCAAGTCCCGTTGACGCTTCAACAAAACGCCAGTCTTTTGACAATGTTGTGATATAGGGCAAGCCATCAATTGTAACAGTTAGGTCTGCAAGATAAATATTAAATTCATCACATCCAACCACTTGCAGTGGCTTTGAAAAGCATATCTCAAGGTCACCACAAAAAGCTCTAGAAATGTACATCATTCTTCCTCCTTTCCATATAGTAACTGAGATATTATCTCAGCTACTATCAGTATTGCTATTGACAAGCCTGCTATTGACAGGCCTGCAAAAATCATACCTCTCTCCATGTGTGATCTGACACATGTCTAAACTTGTTTCTGAATTTTGCTATGTGTTTTGCGGATGTTGCTGTATATCCGTAAACTAGTCTAAGAATATCATACATGTTGCCCTTGTTGTCTATAAAAGCAACGCATGTATTATAGCTTACCAGAAAGACATACCCGCCTGTTTTATACCACCAAGCTTGACATCTGTTTAAACGTTCTGATTCATCAACTTCTATTGATTGACTGAACCAAACTGGTTTTGCTAGTTTCCACGCTCTCTCTACCAACATATTTTCCTGTTTCTGAATCTCTTTTCTTGTCATAATTTATTCCTCCCTTTTTTCTTATAACGGCCCTTATAGACCAAGTGCCACCTGAGGGAATCGAACCCTCAGTACACCATGTGGCTAAAACTTGTCATATGCTTCATTTATTAAAACTACTGATAGCTCAATAGCTCTTTCTATCTCTGAATTGAAATATTCATATAATTCGATATCATCAATCCAGAATGTTGCGCTGGTTACACCCTGTAGCCATCCGAGATAGTAATTTCTATCTCTTATGTTTCCTGTTACACAAGCAACTAGATATCTTTTAATTACATCCATAAATCTTTTCTTTAATATTTCTTTCATTTTTATTACCTCTCTTTCTCTCTTTCTGATTATATTATATCACATCACACGCAAAATGCAAGACCTAATTTTGCACAAAAATAGTACGTAGTTTGCACTTGTACTTGTACAACATGACACGCTTTAATTATTGTAATTTTGCACAAAAATATGACTAACTAGCACTAGCCTTTTGGGGAAAATGACGTGCGAAGTTGAAATGAAATACTACT
>ERZ772876.2106-NODE-2106-length-17620-cov-3.882095_pt1 | contig 17620 bp, 29 predicted proteins | sample MGYA00580584_ERZ772876 | MGnify/ENA primary metagenome ERZ772876 (study PRJEB29015, sample SAMEA2737728) | human gut metagenome | biome: human gut; feature: human-associated habitat; material: faeces | place: China | collected 2012 ... | reverse complement strand
GATGAAGGAAAACAAGTCTATAACAAATTCGGCCAGCCTATTTTTGTGGACGTTCACCCGCCAACAGTAACGGGACTAGCATTAGCGTTAGGATTTACAAGCAGACAAGCACTGCTGAACTATCAAGCAAAACCACAGTTCGTTGACACGATAACGCGCGCAAAAGCCAGAGTAGAGCAGTATGCAGAGGAAAGACTGTTTGACCGTGATGGTTCCAATGGCGCACAATTTAGCTTGAGAAATAACTTTAAGGGCTGGGACGTTGATAAGAGAAATGATGATTCTGGAGATGGGAAGATTACGATTGTAAACAATATTCCGAGACCGGAGAAACAGGATGGAAAGTAATGCTGTCAAGCTAAACGAAATCATAGCCCCGGCTTTTTATGATGTGTTCTGGGATGTATTAGACGGAAAGCATACCTATTATGATTTATACGGCGGGCGAGGTTCTACGAAATCTTCTTTTGTTGGAACCATGATTCCATTCCAGATGATGCAGGATGCAGAAAATGGGGATTTTACGAATGCAGTGATATTCCGCAAGGTTGGAACCACACTCCGGGAATCGGTATACGAACAGATAGCTTGGGGAATTGATGCACTGGGAGCAAATGATTTGTGGAACAGCAGCCTAAGCCCTATGCAGTACACTTATAAGCCTACTGGGCAGAAGATCATATTCAGAGGTCTGGATAAGGCAAAGAAGACCAAGTCCATTAAAATAAAACGTGGATATTTCAAATATCTTTGGTTTGAGGAGCTTGACGAGTTTGCTGGAATTGAAGAAATCCGAACGGTGCAACAGTCGGTTCTCCGTGGCGGGAGTCAATTTATTGTATACAAGACATTTAACCCGCCAATCAGTCGAAGTAACTGGGCGAATGTATATGTGAGCGAGCCGAGGGTGGACAGCTATAGGCATAAGAGTGATTACAGATCTGTCCCGACTGAATGGCTTGGACAACAGTTTATTGATGATGCGGAACATCTGAAAAAGACGAATCCACGAGCTTACGAGCATGAATATTTAGGACTTCCGGTTGGGCTTGGAACAAATATTTTTGATCTATTGGAGATTCGGACAATAACAGACGAAGAGATTCAGAAGTATCAAAGTATTTACCAGGGGCAGGACTGGGGCTGGTATCCAGACCCCAAAGCTTTTATTCGTTTGGCTTATGTGCCTAATAAAGAAAAGGTTGTTTTGCTTGATGAGCTAGGCGGTTGCAAGATTAGAAACGCTGCAATGGCTGACGAAATAAAAAAGAAGCAGTATGACGATTACGTCATATATTGCGGAGTTGATGAGGAAGAAAGCATTGTCGACTTCCGAGATGCAGGTCTTCCGGCACGAAGGGCAATAGTAACGCCTGGAAGCCGTAAATATACGTTTGAGTGGCTACAATGCCGGACCCTAGTTATTGATCCAGAACGAACGCCGAGAGCGTACAAAGAAATCATTAACTATGAACACGAGGTTGACAGCAATGGAGAAGTTATCGCGGACTATCCAGACGGAAATGACCACTGGATAGATTCCATCAGATACGCCACCAGTCCACTATCCATGAGAAGGGGGAACAGTGCATAATGTGTAAATTTTGCGATGAATTAAACATTTTGAAGAACAACTTTGTTGGATACAAATATGGGTGCCAGATTTACGCGACTTCTTACTATACAAAAGCAGGGGTTACATCTCAACCATTTGACCTTAATTGGTGTCCTGTTTGCGGAAAAGGGATAAAGAAAGATTTGAAGAAGGGAACGGCAAATAAAGTCACACATGTTATTGTTGGCGAAACCGTAATTCCGGCAGGGAATCTTATCAGTGTAAACGCAAGCTATGGCGAGGTTGAAGTGGAATACAGAGACGATATCGAAAAAGGCGTGGTGCGAACTGTAAAACTCAATGCTCCATACGGTAGCACTGGGGTTATTGTAGACGATACAGGTGAGGAATAAATGGGAATCTTATCAACGATAAAAAGGTGGTTTAACATGATATTTAAACGGCAGGCAGAGAACGACTTTGATGTGGAATCCATCGTATCTCCAGAGATGGAAAAAGCTATAGACCAGTGTGCGAAGATATACCACGGTCAGCCGGAGTGGTTGGACGATGATGAGGGTATTAAGACCATCAACTTTGCAAAAGCGCTTTGCTCTGAAACTGCCCGCCTGACAACACTGGGTATCGGAATACATCTGGAGGGCAGCACCCGGGCAACGTGGTTACAGCAGCAGATAGACCTTGTCTACGCGAAGCTCCGCGACTGGGTGGAGTACGGATGCGCATACGGAACTGTTTTTTTGAAGCCAAACGGCACAAGTCTGGATGTATTCACCCCGGCGGACGTGCTGCTTGTGGACTATGACAACTTGGATGTGCGCGGCATCATCTTCAAGGACAGCTACCAGTCCGGGAAGAAATGGTACACCCGTCTGGAGTATCACAGGTTTATGGAGACGGTACAGGATAGCGTGACGCTCTACCCCTACTATGTGAGTAACCGGGCATACGTTTCTAAATCTGCTGAGAGCCTTGGTGATCCGGTGCCGCTGACGCAGACCAAATGGGCAGATATGATGGAGGATACACCGCCGATACTTAAGGCATCCGGGGAGCCACTGGACAAGCCAATGTTCGGTATCTTCCGCACGCCGCAGGCAAACAACGTAGATATATCGTCCCCACTTGGGCTGCCGATATTCCGCGAAGCCGTGGAGGAACTGAAAGACCTTGACATAGCATACAGCCGGAATTCTGGAGAGATATTTGACAGCCAGAAGATCATACTGGCAGATGACAGACTGATGTATGAGAGCGGGCAGAAGATAAAACACCGTGGCCCGGCGGATGCGGTAGGGCTTCCGCACTACGTTAAGAATGTATTCGGCAACGATACAAAGGAGTTTTACCAGGAGATTAACCCACAGCTTAATACCGATGTCAGAATCAAGGGCATCAATAACCTGTTAAGCCAGATAGGATACAAGGCTGGCTTCGCAAATGGGTATTTTGTTTTCAACGAGTCTTCCGGCATTCAGACGGCAACAGGCGTAGAAGCCGATCAGCAGCGCACCGTCCAGTTTATCAAGGATGTACGCGATCAGTTGGAAGCGTGCCTTGATGCCACCATATACGCACTTAACGTATACGCAGACCTTTACAACCTGTCACCTGTAGGGCCTTATGAGGTTACATATGACTTTGGTGACATCCTGTATGACCGGGAAGCAGACCGGAGCCGCTGGTGGCAGTATGTTACGCAAGGCAAGGTTCCGGCGTGGTACTACTTTGTTAAGTTTGAGGGTATGACCGAAGAGGATGCAAAGGCTATGGTTGAGGAAGCGCAGCCGGAAGAAAAACGGCTTTTTGATGAAGAATAGGAGGTATGGAGATGATAAGTAACTGTGGGCATGATGAGCGTGGCAAGTATTCCGGCGGCAAGGCAGGAGATCAGAAAGGTGATGAGTGGGCCGTTATCCCGTGGTATAGCCGCCCGTGGGGCGTTATGCTCCGGCCCCCAAACGCTGCGGTAGGGAAAAAGATAGCGGAGCTTGCAGAAAAAGCGGCGAAAAATGACCATATCGGTTACGATCAGGGAAATCGTTACACATTCTGGCAGCAGCTGAAAGCATCCGGCTATGACCCGGCGAAGATCACGGTTGACTGCGAAGCGGACTGTAGCTCCGGAGTTGCGGCACTGGTAAAGGCTGTTGGATATCTGATACAGGACAAAAAACTCCAGGGCGTGAGCATCTACTGTTACACAGGTAACCTCCGGGCGGCGCTTGTGAAGGCAGGGTTCGGCACATACACAGAAAAAGAGTACCTTAACGGTGATACTTATCTGCGCCCTGGTGATATCCTACTGTTGGAAGGTCACCATGTAGCGGTTAATCTGACCGAGGGAAAGCTGGCCAACGTAGGGAACTATTTGACCGGATGGCGCCAATCATCTGACGGCAAGTATATGTATTTCTCCGGCGGCGAAGCCTTAAAAAATCGATGGAGTCTTATCAACCATCACTGGTACCTGTTTGACGCAGACGGCTATATGCTGACCGGGTGGCACAGATGGGATGGCTATAACGCAGACCCAGAGGGCAACACCGGGGACTGGTACTACCTTGATGAGACTGCCGGGGGAGTCTTGGAGGGTGCTTGTTGGCACAGCCGGGACAATGGAAGCATGGAAATATGGTATGTAGAGTAGAGGGGCAGTATGGCTATATCAAAACCTATAACACGAGTAGAACAGTATCTTGCACATATATCAGGGATGCGCGTCAACGTTCCGGAAGTTCCTTTAACAAGAGAAGAAATGTACCTTGCTGCGTGGGCTAGGAAGAGTGGGATTGAAGATACGGAGATGCAAGGAGAACCGCCATTGACACTTAAAGACTGCATAGGAGAACCATTTAATGGATTGGTGCTGTATGGCAAATCCACGCAGGTGACGACGACAGGGGCACAGCTGCTAAATTTGGTTGACAGAGAACCTGTAACGATATGTGGTTTGACATGGCAAATAAAGAACCAATGTATATCTGTGAACGGTACAGCTACAGACGAAGAAAATGTTACGGATTTTTATATCTGTGGCACTAGAGGTGTATATGCAGATGTAGATTTTCCAGAGGGGAGAATAACGATATCTGCCGATTTGCCAAAGGACATTATAATGTATGTTGTAAAAAACGGTGGAACTACTTTAACATATATTGCATCAGATAAAAAGGATGGTTCTTTTGAACATGTTTCGGGAAGCAAATATCGCATCCTACTCAGAGCAAGGAAGAAAGGTGCAATATACGATAATGTTATCAAAGCAATGTTTAATCGAGGAGACACCGCCCTCCTTTGGGAACCGTACACCGGCGGTAAGCCGAGTCCAAGTCCGGATTACCCGCAGGAGATTCAGAGTGCAGGTGATGATGGAAACGTAGCAATCAATGTGACGGGAAAGAATTTGCTGGATATCTCTAAAGCAAATGTTTCAAGCCTCGAAACTTCGTTGGGTTGTAACATTATGCCTAAAAGTGGTTGTATTAAAATTTTCGGAAACACTACGAGAGAATCCTATATCTCTTTTTCACCAGACATCATTCCGATTGGCAAAAAAGTTTTTTTACTATTAAAAACTGAGGGATCTTCACGCGTACGATTGCGAATCGCTTATCAGAAAGAATCGGAAAAGAAAGTTTCTTATATATATAGTGGTGATGAATTTTTGCGAGAAAACACTTCGTACAAGGTTCTTACTATCCAGTTAATCATTATGTCAGGTGAGTTAGACGATGAAGTATACCCGATGATTACGACGGAAAAAGACACAACTTTTGAACCATACAAAGGCGAACAACTCCTCACTCTCTTAACACCGAATGGTTTACCAGGAATCCCAGTGTCATCCGGCGGAAATTATACCGATGATAATGGTCAACGGTGGATATGTGATGAGGTAGATCTCGGACGGGGAGTGTATGTGCAGCGGAGTGGCGTTTTGACGTTGGATGATAAAAGCACTATAATATCTGTGTCAAAATGGGATAATAAGCATCTCGATGTTGTTCAGCCGTATCGCGTAGATGGCGTTACTATGTCCAGAAAAAAGGTCATATGCAATAGACTTCCGTCAGAAGAAATGAGAGAAGCTTGGGGCAGGGATATTGAGATGATTGGCGGAGTCGGGGCAACGAATAAACTTGATTTTTATATTAAAAATCAACGTCTTGGAACAACAAAAGACACAAGTCCTGACGATGCAATTAGTGCTGCTTTAAAATGGCTCAAAGAAAATCCATTATCATGCAAATATGCTCTTGCCACCTCCATCGAGACCCCACTCTCAGAAACCGACATCGCCGCCTACCGTGCTCTCACTACCTACAAAGGGACAACTATATTGGAAAGCGAGTGCCATCTGAAAGTAAAATATTCTAAATTGAGGAAGTGATAATATGTCAAGCTTACCGAAACCGATAACACGGATTGAACAGTATTTATATGCCATAGCAAGCAATGAAGAGGAAATTCGAAAACAGGCTCTTTTGACTCAATATGTAGCAGCTATGGCAGATATTTATATTCCAGAGGAGGATGCATATGTACAGGATACTGATACAACTGCGGATGTATTGCCCGAAAAATGAGTGGATTAAGCTTGTAGAGCAAGCAAGGAAAGCTAGGAAGATAACCGCTGATGAGTACGAAAAACTCATGGAGTAGACTATGCTGAGTCCAGACTATCTAAAAAAAATAGCAGAGGGCAGCGAGAATATAGCATCTTCACTGCATAGCTATATCCTAAACCGAATCATCGAAGCTATCATGATCCGCTTGGGACGCGGGGAGAAGTACATACTCACATCATCCGACCGCTGGCGCATTCAGATACTACAGGATGCCGGGTATCTGTTGCAGGATATCACGCAGGAGATAGCCCGATATACAAAGCTACAGCGCGAAGAGATAGCCGCCGCAATGGAAGAAGCCGGAGTAAAGGCTATTGCTTACGATAAGGCTGTATACGAAGCTGCCGGAATCACCACGGAAGCCCTAGAACAGTCTCCGGCACTTGTACGAATACTCCAGAGGGATTATGAAGCCACGATGGGCGAATGGTCGAACATGACAAGAACGACCGCAGAAGCCGCCCAGAGCCTTTTTATAAGTGAGTGCGACAATGCGTACCATAAGGTCATAAGCGGGGCTGTATCGTACACACAGGCCGTCAGAGAAGCTGTTGATACGGTTGCGCAGAATGGTGTTATAGTCCGGTATCCAACGGGGCATAGAGACACCATTGAGACGGCAACAGCGCGGGCAGTGCGCACCGGGATATCTCAGGCTTCCGGTGACATATCCATGCAGCGGATGAAAGAGCAGGAGTGGGATATAATCCTTGTATCGGCACACATCGGGGCCAGAACGGGAGATGGCGGAGCGAATCCGGGCAACCACCTGTGGTGGCAAGGCCAGTTCTACAGCCGGACCGGGAAAGACAAGCGCTTCCCTCCGTTTTCTCTGACTGGATACGGCACGGGCGAGGGCCTGGGCGGTTGGAACTGCCGTCACAGCTTCGGCCCAGGTGACGGGGTGAATAATCCGTACAAGGATATCCAAACTGCGGACAACGAGCGCATGGAGAAGCTGGAGCAGCGGCAACGAGCCTTAGAGCGCAGAATCCGCAAAACAAAGCAAGCGGTTATGGGCCTACAGACGGCGGTAGAAAACTGCAAGGATGACGCACTGCGCTTCGAATTGCAAGCCGAGCTTGACAGGAAGTCTTATCTACTCCAGAAGCAGAACAAGGCATACAACGAGTATTGCAAAACTAATGAGCTGCGTCCGTTAGCCGACCGCCTTAAGATAGCAAGGTGGGGCAGAGAACAGGCGGCAAAGGCGCGAGGAGCCGCACGGCGGTATGAAAATCTGAAAGGATGACTGGTATGATTGATTATGACGTTGCGTGGGAATATTACAACCCGAATCCGGCCGGGAAGCGGGTAGGAGACTGCGTGATAAGGGCCATCTGCAAGGCAACAGGAAAGGACTGGACAACGGTCTTTTCTGGAATAATGGTAAGGGCCTGCGCCCTGTGTGATATGCCATCCGCGAACTATGTTTGGGGCGCGTATCTCAAAAGCCTGGGGTATCGGCGGCACCTAATAGACGATCACGGCCAGAATATCTATACCGTAGTGGATTTCTGCATGGAGCATCCGCGCGGTACTTACATACTGTGCATAGACGGCCATGCCGTATGTGTGCAGGACGGCCATATATTTGACACCTGGGACAGCGGCGGCGAGATCCCAGTGTACTACTGGGAGAAAAGCAATGAGTAGATGGGTAGATAAATTGCCGAACGGAGAACTCCGCGAAGAAATAGCAGATATTAATGAATGCAGACATATGTATAACCAAATATGCTGTAAGCCAAACAGCGAGTTTTGCACTTGGGATATAGGTGAGGATGATTGCCGAAGTTGCATATTTTTTGAACCAGAGGAGACAACAGATGATTGACTTAGAGTTTGTGCGTACTATCGTATCAATTTGCAGCGGTATTGGTACCATCGGAGCCGCCGCGGGGGTGCTTTACACGGTCTATTCCCATGCGAAGAAACCGCAGCAGGATATAGAGAAGCGCGTGGGCGCTATTGAGACGGACATAAAAGACATCAAAGAGAAACTGGACAACGATTATTCCAACATCAAGCAGAACCGGGAAGATACTCAACTGCTTATGAGGAGCATGTTTAATTTGATTGAAAACAAGATAACCGGAAACAACGTGGAGGGTTTAAAAAAAACCCGGGACGATCTGTTGGAAGCCTTGACGAAAAATTAAGAGGTCTGATATTGAAAGTGTATGATTTTACAGTACCGGAGCTGAACAGGTTCCGGGCGCTTGCAAATTTTACACCAGATGAAAGAACTTTATTTGAGTACCGGGCCGCTGGCGTTCCGATGGAGATATGCGCTGAAAACATGAATGTCAGCCTTGCCACCGCGAAGCGGATCAGCCGCCGGGTAAATTCAAAGATCATTCGCGTATGCGGAACTTTATAGATACTTTATTGAGCCTTTGACGAACTGTCAGGGGCTTATTTTTTATGCCAAAATATAAGCATGGAGCAGATGTTTTCCGATGACTATGAGATAGAGATACCTATAAAAACCGATTACCACGATATTTTGATCTTTTTGGAAGAATTGGAGGAAATCGAACATGGCAGCATATCCGAACATGTATCAGCCATACCAGCCGTATCAAGACCGTATGGCGCAGATGAACCAATATCAGCCCGTCCCGCAGCCGATGGCAGCGCCGACAAATAACCAAGGAATGCTCTGGGTGCAGGGCGAGACTGGAGCAAAGTCTTACCTTGTTGCACCCGGATCATGCGTATTGCTGATGGACAGCGAAGCGGAGCGGTTTTACATCAAGTCAACGGATGTATCCGGCATGCCGCAACCTTTACGCGTATTTGAATACCACGAAATAAACGGCAGAATGCCACAGAAGCAGCCGGAAACTGCCATGAATGATATGTATGTTACCCGTAAAGAGTACCAGGACCTTTTTGACAAATACAATGAGATTCTGGACAAGATAAATTCGTTTCCAGCAAGCGGCGGCTCTACTGTCAAACCAGAGAGCCGGAGGTCAAAGGGAGGTGCGGCAACAGATGAGTAACCCATTATTCCAAATGTTCGGCGGCGGAATGCCGATGGGCGGCAACGGCCCCATGCAGATGATGCAGCAGTTTGCGCAGTTTAAGCAAAACTTTAAGGGAGACCCGAAAGCTGAGGTACAAAAGATGCTGCAATCCGGCAGAATATCACAGGCGCAGCTTAACCAGGCTCAGCAGATGGCACAGCAGTTTCAGCGGATGCTGAGCGGTATGAAATAGTACATTATCCCGGCCGGGAATGTAAATAAATCAAAGGAGATATCAATATGGATGGAACTTACAGCTTAGCCGACATTGCGGCGGCTACCGGAACCAACAACCGGAACAATGACGGTATGTGGGGCGGGGACGGCGCATGGTGGATCATTATCTTATTCCTCTTCGTCTTCTGCGGATGGGGCAACGGCAATGGCTGGGGAAACGGCGGAGGTGGAGCAGCCGGAAGCGCATACACCGATTCTGCGATCCAGCGCGGGTTTGACAACCAGGCGGTTATCAGCAAACTGGACGGCCTGTCCAGCGGCCTGTGTGATGGCTTCTATGCCATGAATAACGGTATGCTTACCGGATTCAACGGCATCAATACAAACGTCATGCAGACTGGCTTCGGCATCCAGCAGGCTATTAATGCCGATACTGTAGCCAACATGCAGAACACCAACGCACTCCAGGCGCAGCTTGCTCAGTGTTGCTGTGAGACCCGGGAAGCAATCCAGGGTGTAAATTACAACATGGCGCAGAACACCTGTGCACTCCAGAACACCATGAACAACAACACCAGAGACATTATTGACAGCCAGAACGCAGGAACCAGAGCTATTCTGGACTACCTGTGCAACGAGAAGATTTCTTCCCTCCAGGCTGAAAACAATGATCTCAGACGTGCTGCATCTCAGGATCGTCAGAGTGCATTACTTACTACCGCTATGGCAGCACAGACCCAGCAGCTCATTAATGCGATCAATCCGGCACCGATTCCGGCTTACCAGGTGCCGAACCCGAACACATATTACGGATGCGGCTGCAATACGGGCTGTAATTGCTGACAACATCATATCTGTATCTTCCGGCAAAATGTCGGATGTTCGGCGAAATGCCGGTATTACGCAAATCGGCAGGCTCAGTCCTGCCTTTTTGCGATATGAAAAAGGAGAAAACAATATGGCTGAATATGTAGCTGTTGCCGCTCAGGATGTGGCAGCGAATGGAAATGTAGTATATACCAACACAGCGGTAAAAGGGACCGCATGTGTTCAGCATCGGGAGGGCAGCGGAATAGTTACTCTCAGAGGAATGACGAACCAGTGTAAGGCCCGCTATTTTGTGGCCTTTTCTGCAAATATTGCCGTTCCGACCGGAGGGACAGCAGAAGCAATCTCCCTTGCAATCGCGATCGGCGGCGAACCGGTCTTATCATCTCAGATGATATCTACTCCTGCGGTGGTGGAAGCGTTTAACAACGTATCTGCAGGTATCTTTATTGATGTGCCGCGTGGGTGCTGCTCAAATATTGCAGTGGAGAACACCAGCACGCAGGCTATAACCGTAGCAAACGCAAATCTTGTGGTAACACGGGTAGCATAAGGAGGTGGGATGATGAGAGATATTAAAGATCTGTGCGCACGAATTGAAGATGAAATATCCAATATCGCAGAAAAAGGTCTCACCTCTGGCAATCTGGACACCGCCTTTAAGTTGATTGATATGTATAAGGATATCAAAAACACAGAGTACTGGGATAAAAAGGGCGAGTATTATATGACCGTGCTGGATCAGATGCGTGACGGTGTAAATGATTACAGTGAACGCCGTGGACGGGATAGCATGGGCCGTTACAGTTCTTCTGATGGCCGGATGATGCCGGACTATGACCGCGGATCTTCTTACATGCGCCGTGGCGAACATTACGTGCGAGGGCATTACAGCCGCAATGATGGACGGGATGCTTACGATGATTACATGACCCAGAAACAGAGCTACCGCTCTGGAAAATCCGAAGACTGCAAGCGCAAGATGCTTGCCGCACTGGAAGAGCATCTGGATGGGCTGACCGCTGAGATCGGGGACATGTCAAAGGACGCGGAGTGCCGCGAAGAACGTGACCTTGTGAAGCGGTATGTTGATAAACTTAGAGATATGTTATAAACGTGTGGATAGCTTACATATGGATAAATGATACATTATAAGTGCAGCAAAGATTAACCCCCTGTGAATCTTTTCTAGCCAATTTACACCTCCCGCGCACGCCCTTAATATAAACGGGTTTATCCCGGAGGTTAATAAAAGCGGGTGAAATTCCCGGCGTGCGTATTTCCAGTTTATTCATCTGGCCGGATTGACTGTGTGATTTCATAGCAATCCTCCTTTCCCCTCATAGCTGATAGGCTGTTAAGGCGGCTTACGACCGCAGTGAGGGTTCTTGCTGTTCACCCCTAGCCAATGCAGCAAGACTTTTTCACATCGACTTCTTTCTCGAAACACCGGCTACATATTGCAACCGGTGTTTTAGGACCGTTAGCTCAGCGGTGAGAGCGCCCGGCTCATAACCGGGTGGTCCGGGGTTCGAATCCCTGACGGTCCATTACCCCGCCCGTGGTCTATCGGGCTTAATCCATTTACCTGCGGCGGCAGGTCAATAAACACGGCCAGGAGGATAGATATGCAGAAACTCATTGAAACACTTGGATCATTTGGCATCGAGATTCCGGAGGATAAGCAGGCAGATGTGAAAAAAGCACTGTCTGAGCATTACAAAAACGCCGGAGAGGTCACGAAAACCCTCACTAAGGTAGAGAGTGAGCGTGATGCCTGGAAAGAACGTGCGGAGACCGCAGAAAACACTCTTAAGAGCTTTGAGGGAATTGACCCGGAAAGCATTAAGGGTGAGCTTGCAACCTGGAAACAGAAAGCGGCAGATGCAGAGAAAGAGTATAACGACAAGATCTATGATAGAGATTTTGCGGATGCTCTCAAAGCCGCACTGGAAGATGTTAAATTCTCTTCCACATCGGCGAAAAAGGCTGTTATGTCTGATATCAAGAAAGCAGGGCTTAAACTTAAGGATGACAAGATTCTTGGGCTTAACGATCTTCTGGAACAGATGAAAAAGGATGATCCATCAGCTTTTGTTGACGAAGATCAGCAACAGGCAGAGAGAGACCAGGCGCGGTTCACAACCAGTCTCAGCAAAAACACCCCGCCGGGCAAACTGACGAAAACCGATATCATGAATATCAAGGATGCCGGAGAACGTCAGGCTGCCATTGCAAGTAACATGTCACTGTTTGAGTGATCCAATTACCGACCATGCGCTTTGAGCGTGGCCGCTGACCTACACACCTTTTAACAGCTATAGGTAGAAAGGATTTTTTTATGGCAAAAACCAATCTTATTAAGCAGGAAAACATCCAGGTTCGCGCACGCGAAGTGGATTTTGTTACCCGGTTTGAAAGAAACTGGGAACACCTGCGTGAAATTCTTGGCGTGCTGAGAATGATTAAGAAAGACCCGGGGTCTACTCTTAAATCTAAGTACGCACAGGGCACTCTTGAGAGTGGAAAAGTTGGAGAGGGCGAGGAAATCCCGTACTCCAAATTCGAGGTCAAGGAAAAGAGCTACGCAGAGATCACCGTAGAGAAGTATGCAAAAGCGGTATCCATCGAAGCCATCAAAACCTACGGCTACGATGTGGCTGTGGAGCTAACTGACGATGAGTTTCTTTTCGAACTCCAGACCGATGTTACCGGACGTTTTTACACCTATCTTAAGACCGGAAGCCTTACCTCTACTGAGAGTACCTTCCAGATGGCTCTTGCTATGGCAAAAGGCCGTGTTGAGGATAAGTTCAAGCAGATGCACAGATCTATTCCGAACGGAATCGTTGGCTTTGTGAACGGTCTGGACGTGTATGAGTACATCGGTGCGGCAAACATCACCGTGCAGAATCAGTTCGGCTTCCAGTATGTCAAAGACTTCATGGGATTCAATACCATATTCCTGCTGTCTGAGAGCGAGATTCCGCGCGGCAAGGTCATTGCTACTCCGGTAGACAACATCGTGCTGTACTATGTTGACCCGAGCGATTCTGACTTTGCAAAAGCCGGACTGGTTTACACCGTGGCAGGCGAGACCCCGCTCATTGGTTTCCATACCCAGGGCAACTACCACACCGCAGTTTCTGAAGCATTTGCCATCATGGGCATGGTACTGTTTGCAGAGTACCTGGACGGCATCTCCGTTATCAGCTTCGGCGGCTCTGAAACCCTTGGTGATCTGACTGTGGCTTCCGCAGAAGGCACCGATAGCGGAACCACTAAGCTGACCGTTACCCCGGCAAAGGGGAATGAGGGCAATGTATACAAATACAAGGTTGCATCCAGCCAGACAACCGTGGAGTATGGCCAGAATGTAAAGAACTGGAGCGCATGGGACGGCAAGTCCGATATTACCGCTGCAACCGGGCAGGTTATCACGGTAGTTGAGTGCGACAGCACCTATAAGGCACTGAGCGCAGGACATGCGACAGTAACCGCAAAGGCGTAAGGAGGGTTCCGGCATGGCATATGCAGACTATGAGTTTTACAAAACATCATTTTTCGGCAATGTCGTGCCGGAATCTGATTTTAATCGGTTTTCTGAAAGAGCCAGTGACTTTATCGACGTGCTGACCTTTGACCGACTGGTGGACGGCCTGCCAGGGGATGAGCGGCAACAGAAGCGCATTAAGAAAGCTGTCTGCGCTGCGGTTGATATCCTGTATCAGATTGATATTGCGGAGCAGAACGCGGCAGCGGCGGCAACTGGCACGGCTACCACCTTACCGGGTGGCGGCACGACCACAGGAATAGTGACATCTGTATCATCCGGCAGTGAATCCAGATCTTACGCCACACCTCAGCAGATTGGAGCAAGTGCAAAGGAATGGAGTGCGGTGTATGCCGCCGCCGGAGATGTACAGAAAACGAACGACTTACTCTTAAAGACAGCGTTACCGCTTCTAATGGGAGTAAGGACGGATGATGGAATGCCAGTATTGTATGCAGGAGTGTGAATATGAAGTTTAGAAAAAAGCCTGTTATCGTTGAAGCATTTAAGTATGATGGTGATCTGAAAGACCGGAACGGCTTGTTTTACGTTCCATTTTGGGCGCAAGAAGCTTATAAGAAAGGTATTATGTATTACGGCGCAGAAACTTGTGATTTACCTCCGTGTGAGCTTTATATCGAAACATTAGAGGGAACACATCATGTTTCTGTTGGAGACTATGTTATCCAGGGTGTAAACGGAGAGCTTTATCCGTGCAAGCCGGATATTTTTGAAAAAACTTATGAGGAGGTGAAAGAGTAATGGAAGCATTATTCGCAAATATGACTTTGATTCTGGCAGTGATCGGGATTCTGGCATTTTGCGTGTCGGTCATCACCCAGGTTTTTAAGGGTGTAGGTGCCCTGTCAAGGATTCCGACCGATGCACTGGTGTTCGTTCTTTCCATCGGTATTACTGTAGCCGCTTTTGTGGCATACATGCAGTATATCCAGATGCAGATATTATGGTACATGATTCTGGCAGCTATCATGGCGGGCTTTATCGTTGCCTTTGTAGCTATGTATGGATGGGAAAAGCTCACGGAGCTGTGGAAAAGAATGAGTAATAACGGAAAAGACTGGAGTAAGTAATGGGAAACATACCGTTCCGGCAGACAAGGTTCTGGGAAAACTGCGAGAAAAGAATATTTGACGGCGAGCCGAAAAACGCTGTTGTTGCTATCAGCAGTGTGGGCTGTATGAAAAGCAAGCGTAACAAGCAGATGCTCATTGATGGTTACAACGAGATGGTTAAGCGATTGGAGCCATCCTGCATCATCTTTTATGGCATGGTGCCGGACGAATGCAAAGGGAACATCATTCGCGTGAAGCCGTTTCAGGACAAGTTTAAAAAGGCGGTGTGTGGCTGATGTATGACAAGACGGTAACGGTATTTAACTTCTACAACTCCAAAACCGCAGGCTTATCATACTGGTATCCGCACATCCTGTCTTGCGTTGACCTGATAACCGATCACGGCGCAATGCTGAAAAAGTATGGCCCAGACAGTACCGACAATGCCGCACTGCATATTGCTTACACTCCGGACGGGGACAAGGTGATGGTGCAGCGGTCAGACGGTGCAGCGGTGCCGTGGTTGCCCCCGAAAGCATGGGCGGCGCAGGTCAATGATGATCTTCCGGGCAGTATCACCTTCGGGCCAGAGGACTTTTTCTGGCAGGGTGAATGGACTGGCGGCATGGTTGTGGATGATGATTACCGCGACGGTTTTTACCAGTACATGAACAGCAACCGCGACAATGTTTACAAGATAACCAGTGTAGGTGGGCCGTATACGGTTATCCCGCACTTTGAAATTTTAGGAAAGTAGGCAGGTTTAAGGGGCGGTAATATGGCAAGGAGAAGCAAGCGCTTTTATCTCAAAAATCTGTCATACAATGTTGGCAGCATTCATCTGAAACTCGATATGTCCCGCTTTGAGCGGCAGTTTCAGCAGGCACAATACTATCTGGACGGCGCTGTCATGAACAGTATGGTGCCGTATATGCCGATGGTAACGGGCAGCTTTATCAATACCACCCGTGCTGCCAGTGCGGCGGTACAGGGAAGCGGCTTTGTGTATGCCGGATATGGCCCACAAGGGCGTTATCTGTATGAGGGTAAGGTTATGGTTGATGAACTGACCGGATCGCCCTGGGCGCGGCGTGGAGCCCGTAAGGTGCTTGTGAGTGAGTACACAGGCAAGACCAACGCACGGGAAAACATCACCTACACGCACCAGGCACACCCAAAAGCACAGGATCACTGGTTTGAAGCGGCGAAGCAGGCAGACGGAAAGACATGGATAAAAGGCGTAAAGCGCATAGCTGGAGGTGGTAAGCATGGATAAGGTCATAGGGCGGGACGCAAGCGGGTTTGATATTCTCACCCGCGCGGTGAAATCCCTGTTAAATCAATATCCTGGTCTGGAAGATGGCGAGGTCATTAAGTTTGAGGAGCTTGGAAAAGAATCCGGAATAGCCTTTTCAGCTGACAATGGGGCGCTGGTGTATGCAGAATCGGAAGATGTCTGCGGCGGCATCCATCAGCAATGCCAGTATCCGTTTTACGTGGTATACCGCACAGCAGCCACAAAAGAACGGCTTAAACTGAATGTACAAGACTTCCTTGACACCCTCGGCAAGTGGATATGCCGGGAGCCTGTTGTTATAAACGGCACTCAGACGCGCCTAAAGGCATTTCCGGCCCTGTCTGATGGTCGAGTGATAAAACGCATTACCCGCGATAACTCATACGGTTTAGAGCCAAATGAGGAAGCGGTGCAAGACTGGGTACTGCCTGTTACGGTGCAGTACACCAATGACATAAAACCGATTGATTAGAAAGGAAAAAAGACATGATTGAACGTAAGTTTTTGGCTCACTATGTAGACGCGGCTTTCAGTTCTTCTACCCCGACTTATGTAAGACTCGGCAAAAATCTGGAAGAGTACAACGAAGAGCTTAACCCAGATGTTGAGGTAACAAAGAACATTCTGGGCGAACAGTCTGTACAGCATTCCGGATATGAAGCGCAGGCAGATGTTGACCCGTTTTATTTTGAGGACTATGATGACGCGCTGTCTACTAAGATCATGGAGCTGGCAAACACTAGAGCTACCGGAGATAAGTGTAAGACAACTATGGTTGATGTGCTGTTAAAGCCTGGATTATCTGATGATGCTGCGCCGACTGCTGTATGGGCTTATCGCGAAGATGTGTATCTGATTCCGAACAGTGTAGGTGGTGACACTTCCGGCATACAGACTCCGTTTACTCTCTATAAAGCAGGAAACAGAGTCAAGGGTACATGGGATGTAAGCAAAAAGACTTTTACCCCGTCTTCCAGTCTGGAGTAAAGGAGGTTATCTATGGCAAGACAGCTTAAGATTGATGACCGGGAATGGATCGAGGTTACCGATGCAGCCGGGAATGTAACTGGTGGCTTTTGGTGGAACCCGTCTGACCTGGACATCATAAAAAGATGTGAAAAAACGCTGAACTTTTTTGAAACTGCACAGATTCCAGATGTTGATTCAGATCTGGATAAGCTTTATGAGTTCACAGATCAGGTGAAGACTGCTTTTGATGAACTTCTGAACAGCAGCGGCGCATCTGATGTGCTTTTCAAAAATGCCAACCCGCTGACTCCGCGACCGGACGGAACTCTTCACTGCCAGTATGTGCTTGATGTACTCGTAGATTTTGTTTCGAAAGAATTTAACACGAGAATCAAAAAGAGCAGCAGCCGGGTAAAAAAATATACGGACAAGTATAAGAGTGCGTAGTGGTTATGATCTTCCTACTTCCATCGAGATCAAC
>ERZ772876.2103-NODE-2103-length-17639-cov-2.521724_pt1 | contig 17639 bp, 21 predicted proteins | sample MGYA00580584_ERZ772876 | MGnify/ENA primary metagenome ERZ772876 (study PRJEB29015, sample SAMEA2737728) | human gut metagenome | biome: human gut; feature: human-associated habitat; material: faeces | place: China | collected 2012 ... | reverse complement strand
GGCCATGGGCCGCCTGAATGTTTCCCAGCATCCCGATCACAACATCGCCCCAGCAGTCCTTGTAAACTACGGCAGAACCCAGCAGGCCGCGCAGGGCATCCATCTGTGCGGCGTCCCGGAGCGTGAAAGCGAAGTCGTGGCTGGCGTCTTGCATGCCACAAGTATATGGCTCGGGTTTTGTGCGGCCGTAGTAGTGTACATAGTCCACCTGTGCGCTGTAGCTTCCGTCATGTGCGGGCCTCTCACCGGCCCGCAGCCGCAGCTTCAGCCAGGGCGCGCCATCCTCAACGGCCCCCAATACGGCGTTTTCGATTGCCAGAAAGGCGTGGACGGGCGCGCTGTCGCCGTAGAATCCCTCCGGCGTGACGCCGCGCACAGTATACAAATGCTTTCCGGCACACAGACGGTCTGTGATCCCGCTGCCCGCCGAGCGCGCAATGGGGACACCGTCACGCAGTATGAAGTATTCGGCGTATGCGGCGTCCGTTTCCCAGGATATTTCAATGGCGCTTAAACGGGCATTGAAAGCGGCTTCAATAGTTGGTCCGGGAACGTTCAGAACGGTAATGGAGCCAACGGCCGGAGCGGATTCCACGCCGAACACTGTCTTTATCGCAAGCTGCACAGGATATGTCCCATCCTGCAGGAAATACGGCATGCGGAACTCCTTGGCCGTGCTATACATCCAGCCTGTATCATAGTCCCCGATCTGGATGCGCACGCCCTGCTGGTCCGCAGACTGCCAGCGGATGGTGGGGCGCGGTTTTGTGTCCGTGTATACAATGACCGGCACGGACGGAGCCCGGCGGATGATGATGGTCGCCGCGGCACTGTAGGAACCCCATACGCCGTCGCCGTTTTTGGTGCGGACACGCCACATGAGGGTGCCCTGGGCAAACTGCCCGGCGGGTGTTGCGAAGCTGGAGGCGTCGGTCTCTGCGGTGCTGAGTGTGGTGTACTGTCCGCCCATGTTGGAGCTGGTCTGCAGTTCGTAGGCGGTCTGCGCCGTGCCGGTGGATATCTCATGCCGCCACACGAAGGTGACGCCTTGAGTATCTTCCACAATAGCGCCCACAGGGGAGACACACACAGGCGTGCTCAGCGCGTCCTGTGTGTTGACATGTATCCACTCGCTGATTCCTGCAGCGCCGGTGTTGGCTGTCACCTCTACCTGCCACTCAATATCGTCCGCAGTGAATGTATTTGCCGGGAAGTCGTGCCAGGTCTGCGCACCGCTGATGGAGACACTCTTGACGTCCTGCTGTCCCTGTGTGCGGTAGCGCAGCACGGCCGAAGTCTGGACGATCTCGCCGGGCGCATCCTCGGCTCCCTCTGCTGTGACAGACCAGCCGAAGCGGTTGACCTGGTGCTTCAGCACGCGGCCGCCATCCGCCGGATACAGGTCTGCGGGCGTGACCGGCAGTTCCTTGTTATTGAAGGTAACCCAGCTGCTTGTAGTGGTCCCTCCACTGGTGTCCGTTACCTCGACCTGCCAGTCGATATCTCCTGCGGGGAGCACCCCCGCAGGAATAGCATAAGCTTGTGTGGCATTGTTGATGGAATATTCCGTATAATCCTGTGCTCCGTTTTTCCGCCAGCGTAACTTTGCCGATACCTGCCGGATGGAGCCGGACAGATCATCTGGCTTCGTGTAGTTCAGGCTCCAAGAAAAATTGACGGCAAAGCCTTTGTAGGTCGTGGCCCGGCTGGATGGCATCAGATCTGTCAGCCGGACAGCCGTGCTCTGGAACTGCACCGTGGCATACCCGCCGCTCGCCTGTGCGCCGGAACTGGACGTGACCACGACCTCCCATTCCATGCCGGGGTCGGCAGCATTGGGAACGAGCCCCGTGTCGAAGTCGATGTATGTGTTGGGGCCGGGCACACGGACGGAAGTCCATGTGCCGGAGCCTTTTGCCCGATACTTGAAGTCCGAATACGCTATGGTGAGCGTTCCGTTGATAGGTTTCTCCGCCGTGACATTCCAGGAAAAACGGTGGTAAAACCCTTTTTTGATCGTCGTGTTGGCTGGGGAATAGCCGGATGGCGTTATCTTGCCCGCATGGGTCTGGATCGTCGCATAGGGCACATGGTCCGAGCCGTCCACCCAAAATTGGGCAGCGCCTGTCTGGTTCTCGGTCGTAATGCCGATCTGGCACGAGAGATTGCCAGCGCCCCTTACCCCGCCGGAGGTAATCTTCCATTCGGGGCCGTTCCAGCTCGGGCCTGCAATTTGCCCAAGGATCAGGCTGAGGGGGTATGGCGCATGGCAGTACACCGCAAGTACGGATGCGGAATCAAGGACCTCGCCGGAAGGCACCGGAGACTTATCAAAAAACAGCCAGCCCCAGTCCGCCTTGTCTGCACCCAGGTTGTCGATGCGCAGCTCACCCACACCGCCGGACAGATTCTTCAGATTTTGCGAACCGTTGCAGTATACGGTATACTGTCCCATTATCAACGCCTTCTTTCTACCGCCGTGCCAGTCCCATGCGGACGGTCATTTTCTCGTTTTCAAGCATGCGTTTGATGGCCACATACGTTTCGATGTCATCCACTTTGAAGATGTTCTGGCTGTTGTCTACGAAAGTAGTTCCGCCGCCCTGCGCGGATATTAAGGCGCGGGACTGTTCGGCGGTATAGACCGCCTCGCCGCCCGCAAAGCGCATCAGCTCCGGCCCGTTTTCGCCAACCCAGCGCCAGCCGGGTGTGGCAGAGCGCGTGCCGCGGGCGTAGCCCGCACCGCCGACCTGCGCCTGCAGCTCGCCCATGCTGGGCACCTGTATCGTACCGGTGTTGATCATGGGCACGCCGCGGATCGCACTGATCAGCATGGCGATGCCGGATGTCACCAAAAACACCGCAGCGCCCACCATCAGCAGGTCCGCTGCCAGCATAACGAACTGCGACCCGGCCGCGGCCGCTGTTGGCCCCGCAGCGGCAAGCGCTTTTGTTGCAGAAGCAGTGCCCGTGGCCACGATACGCAATCCCAAGGCCGTGCCCGTCGCCTTTACGGCGATCAGCGCAAGCCCGCCGCTGACGAGCACCACTGCCGGATTCAGCTCCGACAGGAACCCGATGACGTCCGCGCCTACGCCGATGATGTCGCCTGCCGCGTCCACGATGGCCAGTATCTGGTCTTCGTGGTCCAGCAGCACCTGAGCGAACGTCGTCTTAATTTTCGTCTCGATTGGCTCGATGCTTTTCGCCAGCTCCACATACCGGAGCTGCAGATTGTAGTTTGCCTTCTCGGCCTCGATCATATCGGAGTTCCCGGCCTTGTAGCTCTCCCATAGTTCGTCCAGCCCTTCCTTGCGCAGCGTCTGCAGGGCAAGGTTCTGGCGGCTGGCCTCGGATCGTGTCCGGCCCAGGCGTTCGTTGAATTTTTCCACGTCCACACCCAGGCGGCCCAGCAGCTCGGAAAACTGGCCCGTGGCCTCGCCAGTGGCGATGGTCTCCTGCAGGGAATCGGCAAGGGATTCAATTTTCATGGTTTCCGGGAACTTGACGACCGCGCCCGCCAGCAAGTCAACGGCCTCATATGCCTTGTCCGCGTCATTGAAGCCGGTGGCAAGGATGTTGGAAAGCGCCTCCACTACTTCATTGGTGTCGCCCGTGACGGCATAGAGCTCGCCGGCCTTGTCGTGCAGCTGTTCCATGCCCATTCCGGCGTCCCTGGCATTTTGTTCCAGGAAAGAAAGGTCGCGTCGCAGCTCCTTGGTCTGCTCCATCAGTTCGCCGCACTTGCCGATCACCGCGCTCAGTGCATTGCCGGCCAGCGTGCCCAGGGCCACATCGAATGTCTTTGCGCCCTTGCCGCCGTCCTCCATGCCCTTGCCCGCGCCTTTGGCGTTTTTCTCAAGGTCTTCAGCGGAACCGGATGCAGCATCCATAACGTCCTGTGCGTCCGCCAAAGCCGCACCGAAATCATCGGATTTTTTTGTGTTTTTCTCGATCGAGGCCTGAAGGCTCAGCATGCGTTTTTCCAGCTTCAGAGCCTGGCTGCTGGTCTCGCCGTATTTATCGGCCAGGCGCTCGTGTTCCCGCTCACAGTTGGAAAGCTCATTCTGCTGGTTCACGATCGTGGCGTTGAGGATATCCAGTTCTTTCTGCGCCGCCTCGATGCCCTTTGTGGTCGGCTCGATCTTCCACTTTTCAGCATTTTTCCGCGCTTTTTCCAGTACGTCATCTGTTTTGGCCACGGCTTTCGCGGAATCTTCAGCCATGCCCTGCACCATGTTTTTGACCTGATCCAGCGTCTGCTTCACACGGCTGATGTCAAACTTCAGGCCGAGGACGACGCCATCATCCGAAGCTGCTGTCGGCACACATATCCCTCCTTGCCATGGCCGCGTCGTATTCGGCCTCATAATCTACCGGGTCCAGCGCCACAGCGCGTTTGATGTCCGCATACCGCTCCCGCTCTTTGGGGTCGGATATCCTGCGCATATCCACGCTGCGGTAATAGATCGCATTTTTGATCTGGCTCTCAGGCGGCAAGCTGCGGAAAATGGACATGAACTGCCACCAGTGCATCCGCGCTGTGAAAAGGTCGATGCCCGCGTATACGCGGAAATCCCCCCAAATGCGCAGCGCGTCTTTTTTCCAGTCCAGGAGCCGTTCCGGCGGGGCCGGCTCATCCCCATGGGGCGGATCGCCGCAAAAATAGAAGTCGAGCACCCCCTGGAAGTGTCTGGCTTCGTTTTGCGGTATTTCACGGAATGTATTGAGCAGGATGACGTCGAATTGTTCCTCCGGCGTCAGGTCAGACGCCAGCACCGTTCCCACATACTTCATCCACCAGGCCCAGTCCGTCGGCACCTTTCGGCCCAGGATCTGGTCCGGCAGCTCCAGAATTGCCGGATACATTCGCAACCGCCTCCTTCAGCTCCGGGATCAGGAACTGCTCCACGACCTCCCGGCGTCCTCCCATGACCTCGCCGTAAATGTACGCACAGAGGCTGATGTGTTCGTTGATGTTCTCCGGGCGACCGCCGAAGATCTCCCGGTATTCTTCAACGCCCAGCGTACCCTCGATGAAGGCGCGGCACATGGCTACGGCGTCCGAAAATTTTTTCAGCGCCTCCTGTGCCATGGTGTCCGCGCTCCGTCCGTCCTGCCCGCCGGGCTTCAGTTTGGCGTCCATCGCACAGAATGCCTGCGCGGCCTGAAGCACGCGGGGAAAATCCCGCGTAACGCCTTCCAGCATCCGTTTGTCCGAGATATCGCACGGGTATGCGCGGCCGCAAATGGTGATCTCGTGCTTTTTGGCGAACTCAAACCCCGCGCTCATTTCGACGCCGCCTTTGCCTCTGCGGCCTGCGGCGAAAACGTGGGCGTGCCGTCCTCACCGATGGTGACAGTTCCCTTTTGGGGAGTGCCCAGGATCTTGAGGCCGAAGCTGATGTTTTCGCGGTTTTGGGCGTCGCCGGACCCATCGTCCGTGATGGACAGCACGCCCTCTCCCTGACGGCCGTTGGGCTTGCCGCTGCCCAAATTGTCGTAGCACTCAATGAACTTGACTTTCCGGTTGTCGAGGTCGTACAGGCGGTCCATGATGGCGTCCTGCGCAGCGTCGCCAAACCTGCGGAAACCGGTGAAGGTACGGGACACGCTCACGCCCGTGACCTCGCTTTCGGCCACGCCCCGGCCCGCCATGTCGTAGTATTCCTGGCTTTGTTCGTTGATGCTGTTGCCGCGGGATGTGATGCCGGAGGCAACCTCCGCCCATTGGGGCGAATCGTTTGCACTGAGGTCGATCCACCAGCGGCGGTTGAATGTCTTGGGGGTAATATATGTTCCAGGCATGCTTCGTCACTCCTTTTCATAGATCAGGGTGCCCTGAATTTTGTAGACACCATATTGGAAATTTTCGTCCCAGTCTGTAAAGGCTCCGTTTGAGGCGGAAATTGAGACAAAAGAAAGGCCGTCCCCGGAAAGAGGGACGCCCTTGCGGTTTTGCTGCTGGACCCAGTCCTGTAACTCCTCCGTAAAGTTGCAGTTATCCAGCCGCATGACGTCATCAGCCGTCATGCGGGTAGCGGCAATGATAAAGTTGTATTGCCAGGTGGCCGCTCCGCGCATATCCTGTTCGATGATGGCAGAACCGGCCGGGAAGATCCCGTACCCCTCGGCGTCCGTCTCCAGCTGGTCGGTGCGCGCCTCCAGATCTTTCAGCGCGGGGCACTGTGCGAACAGGGCGCGGATATCGTTTAAAATAGCCATTATGGGCCTCCTAAAATGTTCCGGCGTTCATCCTCAATGATCCGGTCTTTTTCGGCAGCCATGAGGCGCTCAAGCCAGAAAGGACCGGCAAGGCGGTTAAACGTAGTGGTGTACCGGATGTCTTTGTTCGTAACGTGTTTCGGCTTGCGCCCGGCCATGACTTTCCCGAAATACAGATACTTGACCTGCGGGCCGCGGATAACGATGCGGCCGTTGGCCGGTTCCTGGCCTTGGGCTATGGCGTTCTCAATGCTGCTGTATGTGCGCTTGGGCACATACTTGGTGATGCGTCGTGCAACGTTTTTCACAAGATGCTGCTGGGCGCGTCCGCCTTCTTCAAGTCCCAGGTCCTTTACGAGGCCGTCCAGTTCCGGCAGCTTGACGTCAAGCTCCAGCATGCTCATTCCGTCGTCACCTCACAATGAGGCAGGCCGCCGAATGCACAGTGCACAAGGTTTTTGATGGTCAGGGGCTTGTCCGCAAGCAGCGCTTTTTTACTCTCCGTGTCCGTTACCTCGCCCAGACGCTCGCCACGGACGATGAAATCATGCTCCCGTTTTTCGCCCTTGTACTGCTCCGGAAGATCTTCCGAGATGATGACGGATGTGCCGTCGGCGTCCTCCTGCCAGAATACAGCAGGGCAGAAGATGCGCCTGAACCGGTACGGCCCGGTCTGCAGGTACAGCGTGCAGCTCGCATTCGGCGTCAGCATCCGCTCACCCCCCGGTACAGCAGCCCGCTGCGGATGGGGATATATTGGGCGGCGATACGCAGGCAGCGGCGCTCGAAGCTGCCGGATTGTTCGTCATCCTGCTGGATGCTGCGGCTCCATTTTCCCACGCTTTCGCTGGTCACTTTTCCGCCCGCCAGCACGGCCGTGTCCTGGGCGTGCTGGGCGTCTGCCAGCGCGCAGTGCGCCATGCGCACGCATTTCGCCAGCGTTTCGTCCTGTTCCCAGGCTCCGTCCTGCAGGCGGTCCAGCGTCAGGCTGTGCAGCATGTACTCCGCACGGGCCAGGCACCCCTCCACGTCCGCCTCCGAAAGTTTTCCGTGGTATGTGGAATAGTAGAACTCCTTGTCCGCTACCATGCGTATGCCTCCCGTGTGTTACTCTGCGGTCGTTTCCGGCTGCTCCCCGGGCACAGCCTCAGCCGGCTCGGCAGAAGGCTCTACCGCCGTCTGCACGGCCAGCAGCAGATCCTGCTTCTTGGCCGCGCCCGTCACGTCGATGCCGCGCGCCGCCGCGAAGCTGCGCAGCTCTGTCACCGTCATGTCCTCCAGCGCCTTTTCCGGTGCCGGGGCAGGGGCGGGGTTTTGTGCTCCCGCTCCCGGTGCGGCCGTCCCGGCCTCCGGCAGGGAGGCCCCGGCCTCAACAGCCGGGGCGGCCTGTGTATCCTCATGAAATGTCAAACCAACCGTCCTCATCGTTCTCAGCCTCCTGCTTCCGCCGCGTTATGCATGTAGATGCCCGCCAGCTTGTTGGCGTACACGTCCGCGATGCCCACAGTGCGGTAGCCGAACATGTGGCGGTCGCCGTCCAGGTCGTCCTCCGGCCCTTTGATTTTGGGCACTATATGTTTCTGGAACTGGATCAGTGCCGAGGGGTGGATCACCATGAAGTTGATATTCTTCGCGCCGTCGGCCTTTTTGAAGCCGCCCGCCTCTTCGCCGCCGGTCTTGCCGTCCAGCAGGTCGATGGCCGTGTAGAACCGGGTCTGCGGCACCAGCGTCTTTGTAGCAAAGCGCGTCAGGATCTCACGGCTCTTCGTGGTGTCCAGGTCTGCGATCATGCCGTCCAGCGTCGGCGTGATGAACAGGTGGCGGTTTTCCGTGGGCACCTCATCTTCGTCCATCTTCGTGATGGCCACACGCAGCGCCGCCAGCACCGATGCGCCGTCCGGCAGATCGGCTGCGGTGGCTTTTGAAATACCGCTCTTGCCCGCGTAGGATGCGAAGCGGAAAGCGTCCAGTTCCGGCACCACCTTTGTGCGGATGAACTCGCCGGACAGACGGCTGAAGGCCAGCTTCGCGGTCTCCTCATTGTCCAGCGCGTCCACATAGAACTTGCGGCCGCGGTCGTAGTTGCATTTTACGGTCTCATTTGTCATGGTGACGTCGCCCTTGACGTACCCGTCGTTGCGGCTGTAGTCGCCCAGCCCCTGCATGCTCAGCATGGGCACGATCAGCTCATTGGCATTCGCGCCCTGCCGCGCCAGCTCCGCAGCGCCGTCCAGCTTGCTGGTCAGCGACGCCAGCTTGTAGATTTCGTCCAGGATGGGGACGAAGGTTTTTGCCAGTGCAATGTTGTTTGCCATATTGGTTTACCTTTCCTTTCTTTGTGTGGTGTGATACGGTCAGCCCACGGGCAGATCCGCAGCCTTGCGCATGGCGATTTCGTCGGCAGTATACTTTGCCGTGCCCGGCACAGCAGAGGTCCCGGTGCCGGATGCGGGCGCGGGTTCCGCTGCCGCCGGTCCGAACAGGTATGCATCGCTTTTCTGCACGGCCGCGATGGCTGCCGCGATGTCCGCGTCCTGATTTTTACTGGACCGCAGAGCGTCAAGGTCCAGCGCGCCGCGCGCCAGCTTCGGGTTGTGCGCTTTTGCGTCTGCCAGCGCCTTGTCGATCTTCGCGTCAAACGCAGCGGCCGCCAGTTTTTCGTCCCGGTCCTTTTCCGCCGCCTCCGCGCGCTGCTTGTAGTCCGCGATCTGCGCCTTTACCTGCTCCGCGTCCAGCCCTTCAAACTTACCGATGGCCTCGTTGGCGGCGTTCAGCTGCTCCTGCAGGCCGTCGGCACGCGCCGATGCTGCGTCCAGGTCCGCCTTTGGCGCATACAGCTCGTTGATTTTTGCCTCCAGCTTTTCTTCCAGCTCCCCGGTGTAGGCGTCACCCAGCAGCTCTTTGGCAAATTCCAGTGCCATGTTTCGATCTCCTTCCTTTTAAATACAATATATATGTGCATAACAAAAGGACCCCCGTGAAGGGGTCCTTCAGCTATCATTTAAAGGCGCTTAAACGGACGTTTAAACGCAGGTCAGGGCGCGTGCCGGTTTTGCCGGCGCACCAGCTCATCCACCAGAGCGTCCAGCTCCGCGCGCTTTTCTTCCTCGCTCCTGTGGTCGGTGTATCGTTCAATGAGTTCATCCAGATCTTCACCGGGGAATTGTGCGCGCAGTTCTTCCATATATTCAGCGCCGCTTATCTTTGTCTCGCTCAGACAGAACATTGGATATGGTTTCCCGTATTTTTCCTTGTACGCCTGGCGAAGCTGGTCGTACCCAAGCGACCTCATGAAGGCTGCAAGCTCCGGTGTAATGGGCATAGGCATGACACATACCTCCTAAAACAGTTTCTGGTATTCTTTCCACAGGCCGGGGAAGAGCTTCTTAACGAAGAACAGGTCCGAATCATTCCGTGTTTCCATCGTAAAGAGTTCCGCAAATATCTCCAACGGGACGGCTTCTGAATTTTTTGCCCAGTATTCAGCCTTGTGCCCGAAACCTGTGTCAAGCCGCCCGGAGCTGAGCGCGCTGAGGATGTCTTTCATCAAATCGCTGCGTACTGCCTGCGCTACACGCTGAAATCCCTCGGCGTTATCCAGAACAGCTTTTGAAGCGTCTGAAATCGCATCCACAAATGCTTTGTTTTTGTACCCCTGCGCATTCAGTACATCCGTCCGGTGCGCGAGCTCATGTGTGTTTGCCATTTCAAAGTCGGTCGTGGAAAACTGTGGATGCCTGGGGTTATACAGGATACGGTCCTCCACAGGGTCATACGCAAACGGAGCATCCAGTGTGCCGTCCTCCATGTACTCAGTGGGATTCTTTTCTGTAAAATACCTTAACCATACCATATTCTTTTCCGGCGCATCCGTCAAGGTGTCAAGATACGCGGAATAGCTTTTCCTGGCTTCTTCCACATCCAGCTTGCCGCCGCTGCCTGTGAGCGTACCCGCAGGACGCGGCATTTCCAGCGTGCCGTCCGGTCTCAGCGCCCGGCCCAGCCCCGCCGCCCGCAGCCGCTCCGGCGCGGTGCGCAGCCCGGCCGCAGCCGAAAACCGCTTGTATTCCGCATTCAGCTGCCGCAGAAGGATGCGGCTGCTGCGCAGCTCTCCGCTGCCCAGCTTGCCCTCCTCCTGCGCCGCGGCAATACGGTCCTTGCACTGCCGGATGCTGTTCTCCAGCGCTTTCTGCTGCTGCGTCGCTTCGTACTGGGTGTAGTGCCTGCCCTCGTAGGTGACGCCCTTCGCGTTTTCCCGCGCCATCTCCGCCAGCTGCTCATTCGTCCACTGGGGGCTGTCCACGCCCAGCTTGATCGGCCAGGCGATGTGCTTGCAGCTCAGCGTGCCGATGCGCCGCTGCAGGCGGCTGTTCAGCCGCTTGTATTCCTTATCGCTGTACTGCCGCCCCTGATAGGGCTCATGGTCCGGCGCGCTGGCGCTGTGCGCGCTGATCTCCCAACCGTCGCACCCGCCGTCGTCGTGATGCTTCTCGTTGATGGCCGTGGTCATTTCGCCCATCTTCGCCATAATGGCGCGCTGGGCCATGAACTCTACGGAAAAAGTGCGCCCGTCCGAGCGGTCGACGGTGCGGATGCCCCGCTGCCACAAGCGCAGCGTGGCACGCCGCACAGCTTCCTCCGGCGTCTTCGTGCCGCTGGAGACCTCCCGGAACACATAGTCCATCGTGCGCCGGTATACATCTTTAATAGGATACACCCGGCCGTCCACATCTGCCGCGGCCAGCTGGCCCAGCACGTTGGCCACTTCCTTGCGCGTCACCTTTACATAGGCTTCGGCAATGTTCCGCAGGCTTTCGTTTTCCTCCAGCGGCGCGGTCTTCTCCGCGGCCCAGCGCATCAGCTGCTCCACCGCGTCGTCGGTGAGGTCTGTCTGCCTGCGCAGCGTGTCCGCGATCACATCGTCCGCTCCGGCAAGGCTTTTTGCCAGCAGCAGTTTGTATTCGGCGCTGGACGTCATCTGCCCGGCCTCAGCGATGCACCGGCACAGGTCGCGCAGCAGCTCCTCCGTGACGGGGCCGTAAACAGCGAGGATCAGTTCCCGCAGCCCGTCGATCTCATCCGGTGTCAGCGCCATGACGTCACCTCAGCCCGGCCTGGGCGGTCAGCTGGACCATCTCCGGCATGTACTTTTCACGGATGGCCGCAAGGTCTTCCGGCGTCTCACAGGGCAGGTCGTATTTTTTCGCCAGCGCCAGCTCAGGTTTCAGCAGGCCGGCCTCCACCATCGAAAGCGTGTCGGCCCAGTCCTTGTCTGCGTCATACAAAACGCCGTTGCCCCAGCTCACGCTCAGCAGCTGCTCAAGGTCCACCGCCTGGGCGTCGCACAGCCCCAGCGCCTGCCCCCACAGGTCCGTGATGCGCAGCGTCTCCAGCAGTGCGTCGTACCACATCCGCTGCAGGTCCATGATCGACAGGCTGTAGTCGCCCTCGCTGCTGCTGATCTCCTTTGCCGTGCGCTCCACAGCCTCCACGTCCGACAATATACCGCGTTTCAGGCCGATGATATTCTCACACGCCTTTAAATAGCTCTGCTTCCGCCGCTCAAAGCTCTCATCCCGCAGCGCAGGGGAGAAGATGGTCAATCCTTTGTCGTTGGTGTCGCCGTCCAGCCCGACGAACACGTCGTCCTTCAGCCGCATCACGCCGCCCTCCGGGTCCGGCGTTACCAGCTTGTCCGCATTGGCCACGATCCGGCTGCGCCCCAGCTCGAACTCACGCCCCAGCTGGTACTCATTTTTGTAGATGTTGTGGATCAGCTGCACCGCGCCCTCGTACACGCTCACGCCGTCCGGGCTCCCGTCCACGTTATTTGCCATCGGCAGACGGATGTAGGTCATGCCCAGACCGCCGAAGGGCACGCTGTAGGTGTGCTCCGGGGCCAGCGCCGCATACTGCGGCAGGCTGTCCAGCCGCACCTCATGCCCCAGTGTGCTGCTGTTTTCCGACACATACAGGTTGTACCGGATGGTCAGATACCCGCTGCCGTCCACAGTCCGGCGTTCCAGCAGCGTGTAGTAGTCAGAGCCCGCCCGGCTCCGCTCGCTCATCAGCACGTCCGTGATGCCGCGGGGCCCGCGGGCCAGTACGTTGTAGCAGTCGCGCCTTACCACATGGTAGGCCAGCCGCCCCGTGCCGTCCGGTGCAGGCTTCAAAAAGCCTTCGCCGCCCACCATGACCCACTGCAGCACGTCCTGCTTTTCGGCGTCAATGAGGCTGCGCTGTCCGTCCAGCCACGCCGTTTTTCCGGTTCCGTTTTCCGTAAAGCTGGAATCGTACTCCGCAAAACAAGCCTTTGTCAGTTTGTTGGTGATGGTGTAGGGGATGCGCTGCGCCGGGTCTTCTTCCTTGCCCTTCACCGCTTCACGCATGAAGAACAGCTCGAACCACTCCCGCACCGCCGCCTGCATAGCCGCTGTGCTGGTGTCCTTCAGCCCCGCCGCCTGCGCCCCTGTGATGGCGGCGTCGTCAAACAGCGCCCTTACGACTGCGTTCATCCGCCGTCACTCCTTTCGATCCGAATTTCCGGCTGCTTTGCCCGCAGCCCGCGCTCCACGCCGTTGATGTATGCCCGCAGCTGCCGGTTTTCCGCCTCCAGCTCCCGTACACGCCTCTGTGCCGCCTCCAGCGCGTCGCCGTATTCCAGCACCGCCCAGCTGGGCAGGTACTTCTTCAGCAGCCAGTCCTTCAGCTTCATTTGTCACGCTCCTTTGCGCTGCCAGATGCGGCTGCAGGCATACCGCGCCGCGTCGATACCGTGGTCGTTTGCGTCCATCAAAGTCCCCAGCACCGTGCCGTCCGGCGCTACCTCGTACTCCCATTCCAGGAACTCCTGCAGCACACACGGGCATTTTACCGGGTCGATCACAATGGCGTTTAGGCCTTGCAGCCACCGCACGCCCAGCTCACGGCTGCCCGGCCCTTTCCTGGCGGGCCAGCACCGCAGGCCGTAGCTGCGGTAATCCGCACAGGCTTTTTCGTCCGAAAGGTCCGCAAGGATCAGCTCGCCCGGCGCGACCCTTCCTTTAACGATCTCCGCCGTGACCGCGTTCTGCATTTTGTTGCCGCGCGCTTCGTCGAAAATATACAGCGTACGGGTAGCGGCATGGTAATACGTGCGGATGAACACCCACGGGTCGGGGTAGTACCCCCAGTCCACGCCGCTGATGATGTTGTCGAAGCCCGCGATCTCCTTCGCCGTGATCTTCCGGCTCAAGATGTTGTCGAACACCTGTGTGCCGCTGCCCACCATCTCGCCCAGGTACATGTGCCGGTATTTGAGCGGCTTTGTCTTCCGTAGCCAGTCCGCACCGTCCAGGAACTCCTTGCCCAGCCAGTCCCGCGGCGCATCCAGATACGACGAATGATGCACCAGCTTGCCCGGCTGCTGCTCCCGCGCGTACCGGTTGGCCCAGTTCCGCGCGTTGGCGGGCGGGTTGAAGCTGATGAGTGTTAAGGTCGGGTTGCTCCCCGAGCCGCGGAACGCGGACTGCTTCACGCTCAGCACCGCGTTTTCGCCCCGGCGAAGCTGGTCCGCTTCCTCGAACCACAGGCAGCCAATGTATCCGAACTTCGGTTTGATACCCTTAATTTTCATCTCATCGTCCAGGCCGCGGAAATAGATGGTCTGGCCCGTGGGCTTGTAAATGAGGCGAAGAGGGCTCTTTTTCTCCAGAAAATGCTCCGACATCCCCAGCTTTGCGACGGCCCACAGCATCTGCGAGTACACGCTGTCCTCCAGCGTGTTTCCCATCTGCCGCATCACCAGCGCGTGGCTTTGCGGCCACTTCAGCAGCCACAGCACGATCTCAACGCTGCAGAACGAACTTTTCAGGCTGCCGCGCCCGCCCTCCTCCACCAGTGTATGGGCCCGCTGCTCCCGGACGGCCCGGTGCGAATCATAGAACCCCGGCCCGATCACGTTCTTTAAATCGACCGTCACCGCCGGGCGGCTATATGCTGTCAACGATGTTCACCTCCGCCGCGCCGCTGCCGCTCTCTTTCTGCAGCTCCGTCCACAGCCGGATCGCGTCCATATCGCCGGCCTGGCATTTTTTCAGCAGTGCCGCGTGGATCACCGCCGCTTCGTCCGTGCTGTATTTTTCCACCAGCTTATCCAGCAGCGCGAGGTAGTCCCGCTTATTCACCCTGGTATACTGTGCATGCAGCGTTTTTAAATCTTTTAAAATGTTAAATTCCTTTTTCTGTTTTGCCTGCTCAACGCCCTCTAAAAGGGCGGTTATGCTGCTTTGAGGGGTCCGTTTCATGCGCTGCTCCTTTCCGACACGAAAAAACAGGCCCCGAGAAGGGCCTGCGCGCCGTTTTGTATTGCTATATGGCTTGGATATATCCCTGCTCTTTTAAAGGCTCTTAAAAGCATTTATTCCGGGCTTAAAAGCATATATGTCATAGCGGCGGGATGCAGCATCCGTTTTTCGCCGGGCGCGCTTCGCCATCCGGCCGTTTCCGCCCGGTTTTTTGCCGCTATGCCTGCCAGACCATCCGCAGGGGACGAATCGACCCTGTTTCACGCCCGGTTTTCTTGTCGCTTTAAAAGCTTTTTAAACTCCTGCTTAAAAACAGGTTTTCAACGAGTTTTCACACCGGTTTCAACTTTTCCACATTTCCCGGTGTGCTGCGCCGCACGCAGCGGGGGAACGGGCAGACGGGACAGCCGCTCTCCCGCATTGCCCAGATGCATTTTTTACACAGGTCTGGCGGCTCCTTCAGCTTTGCGCCGGAGATCCTCCGTGCAAGTTCTCTCCGCGGATTCTTCCTCTTCACTGTGCATCACCGTCCACCGGGACGACACCGAAGCGGATGCGCTGCGGCCTGCCGCCCAAGCTCGTGATAACATATGCGCGCCGCTGCCTGCGGTCCATGCGAACCACATTGCCTGCAAACTCCACCAGCGGCCCGTCCAGAACATGCCAGCCACCGCCGGAGAAGAATATCACCCGGCTGGGTTCCAGCGTCTCTCCGCTGTCCAGCCGCCACCGCAGCGCCTCCCGAGTGTCCAGCGCCTGCGGCTCGCCGTGCTCCAGCCCCAGCCACCGGATGACGCCGGGGACAGGGGAAACAACATGGAAGAGCGCCGCCGTGTATTCCGCACTCACGAACACATATCCCGGCAGCAGCAGCCGGTCCTCAGTCTGCCACTGACCCCGCCGCCGAATCTCCATCCGCTGGTCCGGGGCTCTGGCTTTCACGCCTTTGCGCCGGAGCGCCGTGCATACGTCCCGTTCCGTCCCGGTCAGGACCTGCAGTGCGTACCAATTCATCAGCGCTGCGCCCCTTTCTGCCGGCGCTCCAGCGCCGCCACGAGCTGCCGGTACAGCTCCGGATGCTCCGTGCCCAGGGCGCTGAAGAACTCAGCTTTCAGCTCGCCCACGGCGGCCTGCGTGTCATCCTTGCTCTGGACATCCAGCCTGCGGGCATACGCCACGGCCTTTGTCTGCGCGTTCATCTCCCGCAGCAGCTTATCCAGCGCGATATCGTTCCACTCATCGTCCGGCTTCGTCAGGATGGCGTCCAGGATCTTCTGGCCCGCCACCCGGTTGATGACTTCCGAAAAATCCAGCTCTGGATACTTCATTGCTTCCCGCACCATGGCGTTCATCCGTTCGTTTGTCACACGTATCTCTTCCAGCGAGGCCAGCAGTTTTTTACTATAGTTGCTGATCGCCTGCAGGCTCAGTGTGACGTCCAGCGACGCCAGATACTTCTGGATATCCGTGAGTGTGCAGGTATTCGTTGCCTTCACCATCTCATCCACGACGTCGCGGACCTCCGGCGGCAGCTGGCTGATCTTACTCCGGCTCCTGTTTTTTCCGCGCATCGTCCCAGCCCTCCTAGATATCTACGAGCGGATCGTCCAGCATACCGAGTGCGAGCTGCTTGCCCTTGGGCGTTAGCTTGAGCTCCAGGCTTTCCATCGGCGTATTTGATACCCGAGCCGGGCGGTGATCAGCCACCGTCTGCACCTCGATGTATCCGCTGTCCGCGAGATAGTCCACAGCGCTGCAGATATCACTGCGGCTCATTCCACCTGCTGTGGATGCCTGAATCTTTACAAGCCGCATAAATTCGTAATCGGGCCCAACCATATTTAGCGTGCGCACCACCGTGCCCGTACCCCCCGCAAGCCGACTCGCTTGTAGGTTCAAATTCTTTTCATGCATTTTTGCCGCTTCCTTCCCGCAAATATTTATTGATATCCGTTACCATGCTTTCCAACCGCATCATCTGGCGCAAAAAGTCATCTTTGCGCAGGCAGTTTTCTTTGATATACTCGATGTCGCTGGCCTGCTTTTTTGTCTCGTTCCACAGCTCGGTCCGTACCTTATCGAGCTTCGATTCTTCCACATAGGTTTTTTCTATGTGAGAAATGGATCTGCCTTGAGCTGTGAGCGTTTCTTCGACCTTCTCAAGCTCCGTTTTTTTCACGCTTGTCTGCTCAAGCTTTTCCACGCGGCCTTTTGTCCGGTCGTTCTCGTCCCTGTCACGTTTCCAGAAGAATCCCAGCACTGTGCCGAATACGCCCAGCAGCCCAAGCGCGAGCCACCATGTTCCAGGGTCAAATGTCATTGCGTTTTTCCTCCGTGAAATAGAAAAAGATAAGGCACGGTGCCCTCGTTGTGAGAACATCATACCTTATCTTTTAGGAAGCATTCTATATGAAGCACTTCCTCGAAAATATTTCCGCCTTATCCCCAAAATGAGATTTGGCCGGGCGGCGGGGCCAGGCGCTCTTTTCGTTCTTTTTCCCGGAGCTGGGCCGCCTTATCCTTGACGATCTCACGGATGGAGCGGTCCGTGAGACTGTACTTGCGGGCCAGTGCGATGACGTTTTTTCCGTTATACTCCCGCCGGATCAGTTCGTCGCGGACAGGGCGGATCAGTTCCGAGGCTTTGGGAACGTACAGGTTACTGGTCCCTTCATAGTTGTCGACGAGCCGGATGAAGCCTTCCATGCCGATCGCCTCCGCCAGTTCCAGAGAGCTGCCGCTCAGGTCCTCCAGCCGCAGCTCCTTCAGCAGCTCATTCCTCATTTTCCAGATGCCTCCGCGGCCTTCCGGCCTTTTTCACTGCACAGATACTTCAGTTCTGCTGCCTCGGCCATGCGCTTGATGCCATTGATCAGCGCCGCGCCCTGGGCGCAGGTCAGGAAACGGAACGGGTCCTCCGGAAAGCTGGTCACGTGGAACTGTTTGGTGATGAGGCCGCTCAGACGGTAACGCAGTGCGGCATCATTCAGCGGCGGGTCGTATTTGTCAATCTCGCTCATGAGGAACCAGGCGTATTTTTGCTGCTTTACAGTCATGCGGCCCGGCGTTTCATCGTAATGACGCGGCTTTTTGCTCTTGTGCAGCGTCTCCGGTGCGGCCGCAGCCTTG
>ERZ772876.2096-NODE-2096-length-17671-cov-4.742620_pt1 | contig 17671 bp, 20 predicted proteins | sample MGYA00580584_ERZ772876 | MGnify/ENA primary metagenome ERZ772876 (study PRJEB29015, sample SAMEA2737728) | human gut metagenome | biome: human gut; feature: human-associated habitat; material: faeces | place: China | collected 2012 ... | reverse complement strand
TCTGCAAAAACGTGCAAAAAGTGCTTGACGGCTGGACATGACATGTGGTATTATCTTACTTACCTGTGAAAGAGGGCTTTCTTTTTGCGCGCTTTTGCTTCTCGGCATGCAAGGGAAAAGCACCCCTCAAATTTGAGAGCAGGGAGGCAATCGCCAGCTTCATGCCGCTTTTGGCAAACGGAGCTGAGTAAATAAGGAGGTGCCGTTAGATGCGCATTAAGATCACGCTCAGATGCAACGAGTGCAAGCAGAGAAACTACAACACGATGAAGAACAAGAAGAACACCCCGGACAAGCTTGAGCTGAACAAGTACTGCCCCTTCTGCAAGAAGCACACCGTCCACACCGAAACCAAGTAATTAGGAAAGGCTGTTGAAACATGGCAGAAGAAAAGAAGAAAAAGGACCGCAGCAAGTGGTTCCGTGAAATGAGAAGCGAACTGAAAAAGGTCGTATGGCCCACCGCATCCACCACTGCGAAGAACACCGGCACTGTGCTGCTGTGCTCCCTCGTTGTCGGCGCCTGCATCTGGATCTTCGACTACGTGGCCGTTTCCGCAGTGCACCTGCTGATCGGTCTCGCGGGCTGACAGGAGAGCAGTCATGGCTGATAATGCTAAGTGGTATGTCGCGCATACTTACTCCGGCTATGAAAACGCAGTCAAGACGGCCATCGAGAAGTTCGTCGCCAACCGTCATCTGGAGGACATGATCCTCGACATCCAGATCCCGCTGGAGACCGTCACGGAAGTGACCGACTCGGGCGATATGAAGGAAGTCGAACGCAAGGTCTTCCCGGGCTACGTGCTCGTCAAGATGATTATGACGGACGACACCTGGCATCTGATCCGCAACATTCGCGGTGTGACCGGCTTTGTCGGCACGGCGAACAATGAACCCATTCCTCTGACGGAAGAGGAAGTCCTGGCGCTCGGCATGGAACGGCGAGAGATCGTCGTGCGCTACAATGTCGGCGATCAGGTCAAGATCACCGACGGCCCGCTTTCGTCCTTCCTCGGCACGGTCGAAGAGATCGACGCAGAGAAGAACAAGGTGTGCGTGGTCGTGTCCATGTTCGGACGCGAAACGCCGGTCGAGCTGGAGCTCGATCAGGTCGAGGTCGTAGAACCGTAATCACCGCTAAAAGCGATGAGCCGCGTATGCGGCAAACGTGGGAGAGACGTTCAGTCTCGCCAAGGGCGGCCGGAATCGCCGGTCGTTACCACATTCAATATTAAGGAGGTGCCTCTCATGGCACAGAAGATCACCGGTTACGTTAAGCTGCAGATCCCTGCAGGCAAAGCAACTCCCGCACCCCCCGTTGGCCCCGCGCTCGGTCAGCACGGCGTCAACATCGCTGCGTTCACCAAGGAATTCAACGAGCGCACCAAGAACGACATGGGCCTCATCATCCCCGTTGTCATCACGGTGTATGCCGACCGTTCCTTCTCCTTCGTCACCAAGACTCCTCCCGCTGCCGTCCTCATCAAGAAGGAATGCAACATCGAGTCTGGCTCCGGCGTCCCCAACAAGACCAAGGTCGCTACCATTTCCAAGGCCTCTGTCCAGAAGATCGCTGAGATGAAGATGCGTGACCTCAACGCGAGCACTCTCGAGTCCGCAATGAGCATGATCGCCGGTACCGCACGCTCCATGGGCGTTGTCGTCGAAGAATAAGGAGGGTGTGAACAATGTTTAGAGGTAAAAAGTATCAGGATGCTGCAAAGCAGATCGAAAAGAACACGCAGTATGACGCCGCAGAGGGCTTCGGCCTGATCTGCAAGACCGCTTCCGCGAAGTTCGACGAGACCGTCGAGCTGCACGTCAAGCTGGGCGTCGACTCCCGTCACGCTGACCAGCAGGTCCGCGGCGCCATCGTCCTCCCCAACGGCACCGGCAAGAACGTCCGCGTTCTCGTCTTCGCCAAGGGCGACAAGGCTGAGGCTGCCAAGGCTGCCGGCGCTGACTATGTCGGCGAGATGGACCTCGTCGAGAAGATCCAGAAGGAAAACTGGTTCGACTTCGACGTCGTCGTCGCTTCCCCTGACATGATGGGTGTTGTCGGCCGTCTCGGTAAGGTGCTCGGTCCTAAGGGCCTGATGCCGTCCCCGAAGGCCGGTACCGTCACTCCCGACGTCGCCAAGGCTGTTCAGGAGTCCAAGGCCGGTAAGGTCGAGTATCGTCTCGACAAGACCAACATCATCCACTGCCCCATCGGTAAGGTTTCCTTCGGCCCCGAGAAGCTCGCTGAGAACTTCAACGCTCTCATGGGTGCTATCATCAAGGCCAAGCCCGCCGCTTCCAAGGGCCAGTATATCAAGTCCTGCGTCGCCGCCTCCACCATGGGCCCCGGCGTCAAGATGAACACCGCAAAGATCTAAGAAAACTTAAAGAGGGGGACGCTGTCCCCCCTTTAGATTCCCCCTCACCAGTTTGCGAACTGGTGTCGCCGCGCGATCGCGGCTGAGCCGCGGTATTTTTCTGACGCGCATGTCGTCAGAAAAATGATTTGCGCTGTGCGCGGCGCAAATATGGGGTATTTTGCGGAAAAAACGATATTTGGGGTTGACAATGCTGCCAACTCTGGATATACTATTAGAGCGTTCCAAAGACAGCAGGTGAGATTCGTCTCGTAAGTCCTGCCGAGGATGGCAAACATTTATTGATTGCTTTACCGTCCTCATGTCCTGCATGAGGACGGTTTCCTTTTTAGAACGCCTCTTTCCCCTGGCACGCGAGGCGTGCCGCAAAATCCAATGGAGGTGAACTCAAGAAATGCCTAACGCAAAAGTTCTGTCTGAAAAGCAGGCGATCGTGGCCTCTCTGACCGAGAAGCTGCAGGGCGCAGCTGCCGGCGTTATCGTTGACTACAAGGGCATCACCGTCGCGGAAGACACCGAGCTCCGCGCTGAGTGCCGTAAGAACGATGTCGAGTATGCAGTTGTCAAGAACACCCTGCTCCGCTTTGCTTTCAACAACGTCGGCCTCAATGAGCTCGATGATCAGCTGAACGGTACCACGTCTCTTGCCATCGCTGCCGATCCCGTCGCCCCCGCGCGCGTGATCGCCGACTTTGCCAAGAAGCTCAACGGTAAGTTCGAGATCAAGGGCGGCTTCATGGACGGCAAGGTCGTCGACATGGCCACCGTCAATGCTCTGGCCGCGATCCCCGCACTGCCCGTCCTGCAGGCACAGGTGCTTGGCACCATGCTGGCTCCCATTTCGGGCCTGGCTTGCGTCCTCAAGCAGATCGCCGAGAAGAACGGTGCTCCCGCCGAGGAAGCTTCCGCAGAGTAATCGTCTGCACCCAACTCAAAAACTAAAACAAATATCTTAAAATTGGAGGATCATTACAATGAGCGAGAAAGTTACCGCTATGATCGAAGAAATCAAGGGCCTTACCGTCCTGGAGCTCTCTGAGCTTGTCCACGCTCTCGAGGAAGAGTTCGGCGTTTCCGCCGCTGCTATGGCTGCTCCCGCTGCCGGCGGTGCTGCCCCCGCTGCCGAGGAGAAGACCGAGTTCGACGTCGTCCTCGCCGGTTTCGACGCTGCTGCCAAAATCAAGGTCATCAAGGCTGTCCGCGAGATCGCTGGTCTGGGTCTGGCCGAGGCCAAGGCTTTCGTCGAGTCCGCTCCGAAGGCTCTGAAGGAGGGCGTGTCCAAGGAGGATGCCGAGAACTTCAAGAAGCAGCTCGAAGAGGCTGGCGCGAAGGTCGAGATCAAGTAATCTCACCCTACTGCGAGGTTCAAAAAGCCCGTGTCACAAGACACGGGCTTTTTCTTTTTGACTGTCTTATGGAATAGAACATCTGTTGACATAATATATGCGCGTGTACGTCAAAAGGACGTGCGCACCGTGGGCTCGGACGGGGCAACGATCTCGATGATCTGATTCTGCGTGTAAATGCCGTAGTGCTTCCACGATGCGGGAGCGTCTGTTCCATCGGGTATAAGATGGACATCAATGGCACGGGGAAGATAGTCGAGCAGTTTGGACCGTTCGAACGTGCAAAGATAGGTGCCGCTGTGGACTTCGTCTGCGTCAAATACGCAGTAGGATTCGTTGCGCACCTGATAGAGCAGGTAATTTTCAAAGATGAGCTCGATTTTGGCGTTTTCATCGGGGCACAGCGGCGTACAGTGCGCGAGAATGTCGTCGAGGGCGGCATTTCCTGTGGACGGAGTCTGTGCATTTGGCTCCGCTTTAACGCAGCAGATGGTGATGTGCAGCTCGTTTTCATCCTCCTCACACAGCGTCAGGAGAAACGGTGCACGGCGGCCGGCGTCCACAAGGCGGCCTGCTTCGGCGAATGTGGTGCAATGAGACATGGGAGTCACCTCGTTTTGTAAAGTATGGAAAATACTGCTCACCGTGTGACAGTCAGGCAGTAAAATGATAACCGGTTTGTCTCCTTGTTGTTCCAGAGGTCAGTTTCGCCGAGCTCGCGCAGATCGTCCTCGACGAATTCATCGAATCGCACAGCAGCGCGGTGAACGACGGGACGCTCATCGAACAAGTAGAAGCCGCCCTGCCAGACGTGCCAGAGTTCCACGCAGGGCGCGGATTCGAGGGCAGAGCCAATGTAGTCGATCAGCTGCCGTGCGCGGCCCTCGGTATAGTAGGCCCAGTCGAGGCAGACGGCAAAGGCTTTGTCGGTATAGAGAAAACTGTCTGGGTAAGTGCGCAGCGCGAAGTTGTCGTCCGCGCCGCCGTCGTCGATCGTACCGTCGTCCGCATTGATGGCGAGGTAGTCGTACTCCGGTGGAGGAAAGACCTCCGGCAGCGGCGCGTCGGAAGCGAAAAAGATGCAGGCGCTCATCATGATCCTCCTGTAATGCCTCATTTTCCTTTTGGTACGGCGATCATATCATAAAAGATATGAACAAATCTGCTGCGATGCTGTTACGAGACCCTTGTGCCGCGGTGCGGGAAGAACGCGCGCCGGTGAGGAAAAGGCTGGAACAGCCATAATATAAACCGCTCGAGCGCTTGACTTTTTTGTGCAGCGGCATTAAAATGTATAAAATATAAGAGCAGGAATTTTCATGCGTTGTGTATCCTGCGTACAAATTCTGATGAGAGACAGGCTGATGCCCGCGTGAGCCGAGGAATGCTTACGCGGTTATTTTTTCGCCTGGATGGGAGAAAACATGAAGAACACCAAAAACTTTGCGAGCCGGTGGGGCTTTATTCTGGCATCCGTCGGTTCAGCGGTCGGCATGGCGAACGTCTGGGGCTTTCCTAACAAGCTTGGCAGCAACGGCGGCGGGGCATTTTTGCTCATTTATCTGCTGTTTATTTTCATTTTCAGCTACGTGGGTCTGCCCGCGGAATTCGCCATGGGCCGCCACGCGGCGACGGGCACACTCGGCGCGTATGAAAAGGCATGGTCGACGCGCGGCAAGGGGGCAGGCAAGGTAGGAGGCCTTCTTGGCTGGCTGCCGCTTGCGGGCTCGCTGTGCATTGCGTTCGGCTACGCCGTCATCGTGACATATATCTTAAAGGCGCTGGTGGATTCGCTCGTCGGCACGCTGATGACGACGGACACCGCGTCGTGGTTCGGCACGTTCTCCTCCACACCGTATTCCGTCATTCCGTACCACATCATCGTGGTCGTGGGGACGCTGCTGACGCTCTATTTGGGCGCGCACAGCATCGAAAAAACCAACAAGATCATGATGCCGCTGTTTTTCATCATCTTCCTGATCCTCGCGGTGCGCGTGGCGATGCTGCCGGGCGTAAGCGAGGGCTACTGCTTCATGTTCACCCCGCGCTGGGAGGCGCTCAAGGACCCGATGATCTGGATCTGGGCGATGGGACAGGCGTTCTTCTCCCTCTCCGTCACGGGCAGCGGCATGATCGTGTACGGCGCGTACCTCTCGAAGGACGAGGACGTCGTCGGCGTCGCGCAGCACACGGCGCTGTTTGACACGATCGCCGCCGTCGTTGCGGCGCTCGTCATCATCCCCGCATGCTTCTCCTACGGGCTGGACGTCGGCGCGGGCCCGAGCCTGCTGTTCGTTACGTTGCCGACCATTTTACAGGATATCCCGATGGGGCGGCTGTTCGCCATCATCCTCTACCTTGCGATGATCTTCGCGGGCGTGAGCTCGCTGCAGAACATGTTCGAGGCCGTGGCGGAATCGCTGCTGCACAAGTTCCCCAAGCTCAGCCGCACGGCGGTGCTGGCGATCCTGTGTGTGCTGTGCCTCGGCATCGGCATTTTCATGGAGCCCATCAGCAAGTGGGGCCCGTGGATGGACCTTGTTTCCATCTATATTATCCCCATCGGCGCGACGCTCGGCGCAATCTCGTGGTTCTACGTGATGAAAAAGGACGAGCTGCTCGCCGCCGTGAACACCGGCAGCAAGAAAGAGCGCGGTGCGCTGTGGTACAACGTGGGCCGCTTCGTCTACGTGCCGCTCGCGGTCATCCTGTGCTGCGTAGCACTGTTCATGCACGTGGCATTCTGAGTTCCCCCTGAACAAAAAAGAAGAACAATATGAAAACAGGCAAGAAAGTGAGCATTACCATACTTTCAGTGCTGATATTGGCCTTGTGCGCCTCGGCTACGGCGGCGGGAGCTTCCGTGACGGCGTTGTGCGCAGTGGGGAGAAAGCCTACTACCTCTTTGGCGGCCGTGATGTGACCGGCCGCATCGCCAGGATTACCATGACGCAGAACGGCGAGACCTGCACGATGGAAAATGCGGAGGGAAAGACGCATTTCCTGTTCTGCACAGAGCGTTCTCCACAGCTCGGCGATTATGACTTCGACCGCAGCACGCTGCGGTTTTACGACGAAGACGGGAACGACATCACCGCGGAGTACAATTTGAGCGGCGGTAGAATCGCGTAAAATCGACATAAAAAAGGAAGTGCCTATCGTAAGGGCACTTCTTTTTTAAATAAACTTGTTGACAAATCAACATTAATGCGCTATGATAAACGAGCCTGTTGATTTGTCAACAAATAGGAAAAAGGAGAATTAGCAATGGAGGAGCGCTTTGAGACCTTTACCGTCCTGATCACGCGTATCAGCCGCAGCATCAAGCGCATCAAGGCGGACGAAATGGCGGACTTCGAACTGAAAGGGCCGCATGTGTCCTGCCTCTACTACCTCTCCCAGCAGGATGGCATGACAGCCGCCGAGCTCTGCGAGCGCTGCGACGAGGACAAGGCGGCCATCTCCCGCTCGCTGGACGACCTCGAGAAAAACGGTTACATCACCTGCGCAAGCGGCGCGGGCAAGCGCTATAAGAGCCCACTGCGCCTGACGGAGCGGGGCAAGGCGGTCGGCCGCGCGATCGGGGAGAAGATCATGCGCATCGTCGAGGCGGCATCTGAGGGCCTGAGCGAGGCCGAGCGGCAGACGATGTACCGCGCGCTCGCGCTCGTGAGCGAGAATTTGGAACGGATTTATACCCATAAGAAGACCGCGGGCGACAGAGCCGCCCGCGACGAACAATAACGGAGGAAAAGCATGAGTGTTCAGATCATTGTGGATTCGACGGTCGACATGCCCGAGCGCATGAAGGACCGTTTTCGCATCGTACCGCTCACGGTGCATTTTGGCGCGGAGGAGTTCATCGACGGCGTGACCATCGACAAGCACCGCTTTTATGAGCGGCTTGTCGAGAGCGACGAGCTGCCGACGACCAGTCAGGCGTCGCCCGCGGCATTCGACGCGATCTTCTCCGACGTTGCGTCGGTGGGCGACAGCGCGGTCGTTGTGACGCTCGCGTCGAAGTTCTCCGGCACGTATCAGAGCGCGTGCATCGCCGCGGCGGAGTACGACAACATCTACGTTGTGGACAGCAAGAGCGCGGCTATCGGCTCGGGCATCCTTGCCGAGTACGCGCTCGAGTGCGCGGACAAGGGCATGGACGCGAAGACCATCGCCGAAACGCTGGAGAAAAAGCGCGACGAAATTTGCCTCATCGCGCTGCTCGACACGCTCGAATACCTCAAAAAGGGCGGGCGCATCTCGAAGACTGTCGCGTTTGCGGGCGGACTTCTCAACATCAAGCCGGTCATCACCGTCGTCGACGGCGAAATTCAGGTTATTGGCAAGGCGAGAGGGTCGAAGCAGGGCAACAACCTGCTCGTGCAGAAAATCCACGAGAGCGGCGGCATCGACTTCGACGAGCCGATCATCCTCGGATACAGCGGGCTGAGCGATTCGTATCTCAAAAAATATGTCGAGGACAGCCGCGACATCTGGCAGGACAAGGCGGACTCGCTCGACTCCACGCTCATTTGCAGCGTGATCGGCACGCACACTGGCCCCGGTGTGGTGGCGGTCGCATTCTTCAAAAAGGGCTGAGCCTCTATAAAAATCAGAAACAGCAGGAAGCCGGCGTATCGCACCGGCTTCCTGCTGTTTTTTCTTAAATATCCTCTTTGAGTCAGCGATTAAAAATAGCAACGGCGCTTTCAAACGACACCGGTACTCGCTGTACCTTGACAACAGACGGCACGGCGAATTATAGTGATTCTATAAAGGTATATTGATATTCAGCGGCTATGTCTTGCGTGAAAGCGGTGCTTTGCGCTGGTATCGGTTTGCCCGTGAAACAGGTTGAATGAGAAAAGGAGAATGCGGCATGCAGTGGACGGACGAGAGCATTGCGTTTTTGCGTGGTGCGGCGGCGATGAACCGCTATTATGAGACCGTTGCGGAGAGGATCACGCCGCAGCTCACAGAAAACGCGCACATCTGCGACGCGGGCTGCGGCATCGGCGAGCTGAGCCTTGCTCTGAAGCCGTACTGCCGCCATGTCACGGCGGTGGACGCCGACGAGCTGGCCATCAAAACGCTGGAAGCTCACCTGATAAAAGGTGTCACCGCGATCTGCGGCGATATGGAGACGCTTGCGCCGGAGAAGCCCTACGATGCGATGGTGTTCTGTCTCTTTGGCCGCACGCAGGATACATTACGGATCGCGAAAAAGCAGTGCCGCGGGAGAATTTTCCTCGTCAAGCGGGACTATTCGCACCACCGCTTCAGTGCGGGAAAGGTGAGCCTCGGCGAGTACACGGCGGAGAGCACGGAGGCTGTCCTGCACGAAAAGGGCGTCCCATACACGGTGGAGCGCTTCACGGCGGAGTTCGGACAGCCGTTCCGCTCGCTCGAGGCGGCGGAGCGCTTTTTCGCCCTCTACAACCGCAGCGAAAGCGAAGTACTCTCGAAAGATGAAATCAGAGCGCGCCTGACCGCGGGGCCGTCGGCGGAATTTCCCTACTACCTGCCGCACAAAAAGGCGTTGTGCTTGTTTACAGTCGAGACAGCGGACATTCCGGAGAAAGCGATATGAAGAGACATCTTTTGATCTGCGGGGAGCGCGGCGCCGGCAAGTCGACGCTGATCCGCCGCCTGCTGGAACATAGCACGCGGGAGGTCGGCGGCTTTGTGACAAAGCGGCTGCCGGTCGCGGATGAAAACGGCTTTTTTCCGATTTACCTCTATCCCACATCGCAGAGTGAGGGTGAGCGGCACAATGAAGCGGCGAATCTCGTCGGAACGTGCGACAGCCGCTCGAGCATCCGCCATCTGGAGGTGTTCGACACGCTCGGCGCACAGCTCATCGAGTCCGCGCCGGAAGGCGGCATCATTTTGATGGACGAGCTCGGCTTTCTCGAAAATGACGCCAAGGTGTTCCAGTCTACGGTGATGCGCGCGCTGGACGGCGAGACGCCGGTGCTGGCCGCGGTCAAGCCGAAGGACACACCATTCCTGCGCGCCGTGCGCGGGCATGAGAACGCGGAGCTTGTCTTCATTGACGAGCAGAACCGTGACGCGCTTCTTGAAAAGCTCCTGCCGCACATTTTGCGGTGGAATGAAGCTTGAAGCAGCAAGCTCGCCGTGCAATAGAGAAGAAGTTTTCAAGCGAACACTTGTTTGACTATCAAAACCGTGCTATAATACCGCCATTGAGAAATTTGCAGAGGAGAGGGGACAGCGCATGGAGCATCTGCTTGCGGGACTGAACCGCGCGCAGCACGAGGCCGTCACGGCGACGGAGGGGCATGTCCGCGTCATCGCGGGCGCGGGCTCGGGTAAGACGCGTGCGCTGTCGCACCGCTTTGCGTATCTTGTCAACGAGCTCGGCATCCTGCCGGGGAACATCCTGTGCGTGACGTTTACGAACAAGTCAGCCAACGAGATGCGCCAGCGTATCCACGCCTTGACCGGCGACAACGACACGGGCTATATCAACACGTTCCACGGCTTCTGTGTCTCCGTTTTGCAGGAGGACAGCCACGCCGTGCAGTATCCGAAGAGCTTTCTGGTGCTGGATAATTCCGACATCGACGCGATGCTCGGCATCATCTACGAAGAGCGCGGCCTCACACTGCGCGACATGACCTATTCCGCCGCACGGGACATGATCGAGATCCGAAAGCTCTTTAAGGAGCCGGAGTATTACAAGGACATGATCACGATGTCGCTCGACACGCTGCGCGAAAAGTACGAGCGCGCCGATACGGCGGGGGACATCATCTTCTACGGCTATCTCTATCAGGAGAAAAAGTGCTTCGGCCTCGACTACAACGACCTCATCAAGTTCTCGCTCTATATTTTCGAGCAGCACGAGGACATCAGGCTCAAGTGGCAGCAGCGGCTCGAATACATCATGATCGACGAGTTTCAGGATATCGACGCGCTGCAATACGAGCTGATGGAGGTGCTGTGCGGCTATCACGGCAACCTCTTCATCGTGGGCGCCCCGGACCAGACGATCTACACCTGGCGCGGCGCGAACGTCAAGTATCTGCTGGATTTCGACAAGGTTTTTCCAAATGTGCAGACCATCATGATGATGGAAAACTACCGTTCCACGCCGGAGATTTTGGCGGCGGCGAACTCGCTGATCGCAAAAAACGGCCACCGCATCAAAAAGGACCTGCTCCCGACGAAGCCCTCGGGCGAGAAGGTCGTCTGCCACTTTGCCGACACGCAGGAGGCGGAGGCGCAGTGGATGGCGGGCGAGATGAAGCGGCTGCATGATCGCGGCGTGCCGCTGCGGGATATGACCGTCCTCTACCGCGCGCACTATGTGACGCGCGCGGTGGAAGAGGCGTTGATGCACGAAAAAATTCCCTATACGATCTACTCCGGCGTGCAGTTTTTCGACCGCATGGAGATCAAGGACGCACTTTCATATTTGCGGATGATCGCCTATCAGGACGATCTGTCGTTCCGGCGCATTGCCAACGCGCCGAAGCGGAACCTCGGCAAGCGGCGCATGGCCTTTTTACAGGAGACGGCGGAAAAAGAGGGGACGAGCCTCTATGTAACGCTCAAAAACCACCTCGAAGACAGCGTGTTCAGCGGCACGAAGGCAAAGCAGTTCGTCGATCTGATCGAGCGCTTTTCGCACTCGTATCAGGGTCGGCCCATCTCTGAGGTGCTCTCGGATATTCTGGACAAGAGCGGGTATGAAAAGGCGCTGCGCACCGAGGGCAGTCAGGAGCGGCTGGACGATCTGGCCGAGCTCAAGCAGTCCATCTACGAATACGAGACGAGCTGCGGCGAGGAGAGCACGATGGAGCATTACCTCGCCCACATCGCGCTTTTCAGCAACGGCGATGTCGCCGAGCAGGGCGACAAGGTGAAGCTGATGACCGTCCACGCGGCGAAGGGCCTCGAATTCCCGTATGTGTTCCTCTGCGGCATGAACGAGGGCATTTTCCCCTCGCGCAAGGTGCGAACGCTCCCCGGCATGGAGGAGGAGCGGCGGCTCGCTTTCGTTGCGCTGACGCGCGCGGAGAAGGGGCTTTACCTCTCCGAGGCCGACGGGTGGAATTTTGACGGCTCGCCGCGCTATCCCTCGCGCTTTCTGCTGGATATCGACCGCGAGCTTCTGTCGTTCACGCACGAGGTCGACGAGACGCTTCTGCGTGAAGCGGCGGATGACGTCGCGCGGCGAGACAAGTATCTGCGCGAGGACGACGGCGACGGCACGCTGCCCATCGGGCAGCGCGTGCGCCACGCGGTGTTCGGCGAGGGAACAGTGCTGGACGTGGACCTAAACAAGGGCGCGCACGTCATCCAGTTTGACGGCATGGGAACGCCGCGCAGCATTTCGCTGCGCGCGAAGCTCGAAAAGATCGGGCCATAAATCAATTGACAGATTTATTTTGGAGGGATTTCGACATGAGAAAGAATTTTTGCGCACAGCCCTAGGTCTATCCGCGGCCCGTGCTCATTATCGCAATGTATTTGAGCGGCGGCCACAAGACCGTGAAGAACATCTTAAAGCGCGGTGCGTTCACCGTGAGCATGGGCGGCGCAGAGCATGCGGCGGCCTGCGACTATGTGGGCATCGAGTCCGGCAACAGCATGCCCGACAAGGTAGCGCGCGCGGGCTTCCACGTGACGAAGAGCGAGCATGTGGACGCGCCGGTGATCGACGAGCTCCCGCTCGCGCTCGAGTGCAAGCTCGTGAGCCACGACGAGGAGACAAGACTCCTGACCGGCGAGATCGTGAACGTCAGCGTGGACGAGCGCGCGCTCGACGAAAACGGCAAGCTCGCTGTCGAAAAGCTGTACGTCATCACCCTTGACTACGCCAACCACGGCTATTATGTCTTGGGCGAGAAGGTCGCCAGCGCGTTCGAGGACGGCAAAAAATTCAAGTAGATCTGGCGAAACAGAAAGCGCCGCGTCCCGTATTTTCTTCGTGACGCGGCGCCTTTTTGTCGTTTCGGTCAGGATTTCGACTTTGTTTGTGCAAAACCGACGCATTAGTGTTAAAATCTCGTTAAAAACCGTCCCTTTTACTACTGGCACGGGCGCGGGGCAGATGGTATAGTAAACAGGCATGTGTTTTTTAGGAGGATCAATATGTTTTCTGCCTTTTTTCGCAGCCTGAAGCAGGAATTTGCAGGCTACAACTCGAAAAAGCTGCTCGCCGACATGATGGCGGGCCTGACGGTCTGCGCTGTCGCGCTGCCGCTGGCATTGGCGTTCGGCGTTTCATCCGGCGCGAGCGCGGCGTCCGGGCTTGTCACGGCCATCATCGCGGGCGTGGTCATCGCCATTCTCGGCGGCGCGTCGTACCAGATCTCGGGCCCGACGGGCGCGATGAGCGCGGTGCTCGTCGGCATCGTCGCGGAATACGGCCTGCAGGGCGTGTTTTTTGCCTGCTTTGCCGCGGGCGTTCTGCTGCTGCTTGCGGGCGTCTTCAAGCTGGGTCGCTTAATTAGCTTCATCCCGATGCCCGTCATCATGGGCTTCACCTCGGGCATTGCCATCATCATTGCGATGGGGCAGATCGACAACTTCTTCGGCACGGTGTCGGAGGGCGGCTCGAATTTGGAAAAGATCGCGTCCTATGGCCGTCTTGGCTTCCATCCGAACATGCAGGCGGTGCTCATCGGCCTTCTCGTCGTGCTGGTGATGGTCTTCTGGCCGAAAAAATGGGGCGCGCGCGTGCCGGGCTCGCTCGTCGGCATCATCCTTGCGACGATCGTCGCGACAGTCGCGGGCATGGATCAGCTCGCTGTCGTCGGCGACATTCCCAAGACGCTCCTGCTCGCCGACCGCCTGTCGCTCGGCGGCCTGAGCTTCACGATGCTCGAAAACCTGCTCTCTCCCATCGTGACCATTGCGGCGCTCGGCATGATCGAGAGCCTGCTTTGCGGCGCGTCGGCCTCGCGCATGAAGGGCGAAGCGTTCAACGCCGATCAGGAGCTGATCGCACAGGGCGTGGGTAATATTCTGCTGCCGCTTTTTGGCGGTGTTCCCGCGACCGCAGCCATCGCACGCACGAGCGTGGCGGTCAAGTCCGGCCAGCAGACGCGCCTTACGAGCGTGTTCCATTCGCTGTTCCTGCTTGCCTCGATGTTCCTGCTCGGCGGCGTGATGGCGCGCCTGCCGCTCTCGGCGCTCGCGGGTGTGCTGATGGTCACGGCGTGGCGCATGAACGACTGGGAGGGCATCCGCTACATCTTCCGCCACAAGTTCAAGTCCGGTATCAGCCAGTTTTTGATCACGATGCTCGCAACGGTCGTCTTTGACCTGACGGTCGCGATCCTGCTCGGCGTGGTATACTCCGCCATTTTGTACATGGCGAAGTCGAGTCATATCCATGTGAATTTCTCCGATATCGACGCGAACAAGCTGCGCTCGGTGGAGGGTAAGCCCCCCATTCTTGAGACCTCCGGCGTGGCGTACATCACGGGCGCGCTCTTCTTCGGCGCGGTGGATGAGTTCAACCACCGCATGGCGGAGATGCCGCAGTACGACCACATCATCTTGTCGATGCGCGGTATGCCGAGCGTGGACGTTTCGGGCGCGCAGGCGATGCTCGAACTGTGTGAGGCGCTCAAGAGTCAGGGCAAGACGGTCGCCTGCTGCGGCATGACCGAGGCGGTACGCACCTACTTTGACCGTGCCGGCATCACCGAGCTTCTCGGCGAGGAGTCCTACTTCTGGAGCGCCGACCAGGCGATCCTTGACCTGCTGGACGCGGAGATCGTGGAATAAAAGACATAGAAAAGCACTTCCCGCCAGCGGCGGGAAGTGCTTTTTGCTGTACATGGGCTGCGAAAGATTTTATTTGCGCCGGTCATCCTCGCGTGCGATCTTGTCGAGCGATTCCTGCCGGACAGCCTGACGAAGCGCCGTCAGGTAGGGCGAAAAGGCGACGTTCTGCTCGCCGTAGGTGAGCTGGAGGTCGTATTCGTGGTCCTCCCAGGTCGAAATGTCGGACTCGTTGTGGGAGATCACGGCCTCGAGCTTGTCGAGCGCCTTGTAGATTTGAGCCTCCTGCGTTTCGAGCGCGGCCATCTCGTCGTAGAGTGCGCGCATCTCCTCGCGGCAGGGGGAGGGAAGCGATGCGACCCACTGGTAGAGCAGCGCTTCCTCCGTCGATTCGTCCTGTGCGGTCTTGTCAAAGGCGGGGATATCGCCCGTGAAGCACTCGCCGAGGTCGTGGATGAGGCACATGCGCGTCACCTTGTCCATGTCGGCCTCGGGAAATTCATCGCGCAGGAAAAACGCCATCAGTGCGATGCGCCAGCTGTGCTCGGCAACGCTCTCGTGCCGCCCGCCGGAGGTGTAGCAGTGGCGGGTGGTGTCCTTCAATTTTTCCGCCGTGTGCAGCGCGGCGAGCAGTTCGCTTGGTCTCATGCGTCTCCTCCATTGTCGTTTTCTGGTATTTTACCAGAGGCGGAAACGACTTGCAAGGAAAAGAAAGAAGAGAGATTCCCATTCCCAGCGGCATATGATATCATGAATGCGAGAAAATTTTGCGCCCGGTGAAACAAAACGGACGCGGAATGCGTCTAAATAAGCAGAAGCAAGAAGATTTGAGAGAGACCCTCCCATGCGGAGGGCGGAGAGGAGAATTTATGAAGCTTGCGGCGGATTTTCGGCAGGCGGCGCGCGAGGCGCTGCGCGGCAAGTGGCCCATCGCCATTCTGATCGGCCTTGTGGCGGTGCTGCTCGGCGGCGCAGGGAGCGGCGGTCCGGAGGTCAAATTCAATTACGATGTGTCCTCGGGCGTGTCGACGACGTTTGGCTACGGCGGACAGACGATTTACTCCACAGGCTACGGTTTGGACCCGAAGTGGAGCGGACTGCTCATCGGCGGTGCGGTCTATCTCATCGTGATCGCGCTCGTGTTGGCGGCGGCGTACTTCATCCTCGGCAGCATCGTGGGCGTGGGGTATGCCAAATATAACCTCGGCCTTGTCGACCGCACGGAGCTGGGCTTTGAGGCGCTGTTCGCCTATCTTCCGAACTGGAAGACGACGACGCTGACGCGGCTTTGGAAGGGCCTCTATATTCTGCTGGGGACGATCCTGCTTGTCATTCCGGGACTGATTATGGGCTACACCTACGCGATGACGGACTACATTTTGGCCGAGCACCCGGACATGGCGCCGGGCGAGGTGATGAAGGGCTCGAAGGCGATGATGGAGGGCAACCGCTGGCGGCTGTTCTGCCTGCAATTCAGTTTCATCGGCTGGATGCTCCTCAGCTCGCTGACGTTCGGCCTTGGCAACCTTGCGCTGCGCCCTTATCAGGAGGCGGCATACGCCGCGTTCTACCGTGAGGTATCGCTCGGGTAAAAAGATAGAGAGAAACAAAACGCGCCCCGCGGATGATCCGCGGGGCGTATTTTTGCTGTGATGGAAAGCTTACTTTGCGCTGTCGTTTGCGAGGGCCTGGTCGATCAGCTTCTGGAGCGCTGCCATGTTGTCCTCATTGTCGATGCCGCCGAGCATCGCCTCACCGACGATAGCACCGCTGCGGTCGATGACATAGGTGGTCGGGAAGGCCATGATGTCGCCCGCAAAGTCGCCGGCTGCGCTGTCGGAGGGGAAGTAGATGTTCTGGTAGCTTGCACCCTTGGACTCAAGCAGGTTCTTGGCCGTGCTGATCGCATCGGCATTGCCGTCGAGCGTATCGACGTTGATGCCGACGACCGCGCCGCCCTGCTTCTTGAGCGTTTCATTGAGGGCGTTCAGCTCACCAAGCTCCGCCACGCAGGGCTTGCAGCCGCTGAACCAGAAGTTCACGACCGTCACGGCGTTCTGGGAGAAAATGCTGTTGTCCACATCGTTGCCGTCAAGGTCCTTGCCGGTGAAGGCGGGGAAGGCCGGGACGGAATCGTTCATGCCGCCGTTTTCACCGTCGCCCGCGGGCTGGAGGGCGGCATACTGCTCCTGCAGGGGCTGGATCTGGTCTTCAAGGTCACGGATCTTCTCGGAACCTTCGGTCAGCGTCTTGAGCTCGTCCTCGGTGAACTTGTCCTTCACGAGGTCGAGGGCGGCAAGCAGGTAAGAACCGTAGTTCGATTCATCGGGGATCTCGTCGCGCTTTTCGTTCATGGCGGCGAAGAGCTTCTGCCACAGCTCGAGGTTTTCTTCCATGATGGCGTTTTCCTTGTCGGCGAGCTCCTGGATCTGAGCGTAGATCTCCTCGGCGGTCGCGCCCTGCGCATCGCCATCGTCCTTGCCATCGCCCTTGCTGCCGCAGGCGGCGAGGGAAAGCGTCAGCGCAAAGGCGAGCAGCAGCGTAATGATCTTCTTGAAATTCATGGTTTATTCTCCTTTGTTTTCTTCAATGATCGGTTTTTGAGACAATTTGGAACATGCTCCGCTGCCACCGAAGGCGTAGCGGAAGCGGACGGCCTCCGTCGGGCAGGCGGTCACGCATTTGCCGCAGCGGATACATTCGCTGTGATTCGGCGTTTTGGTCACATCCACGTCCATGGGGCAGGTCCTTGCGCACTTGCCGCAGGAGACGCATTTGTTCTCGTCAACGTGCATCGACAGCAGCGACACGCGGTTGAAGAGTGCGTAGAACGCGCCGAGCGGGCAGAGCCACTTGCAGAACGGGCGGTAGAAGATGACGCTCAGCACGACGACCGTGATGAGCACGCAGAGCTTCCACGAAAAGAGCTTGCCGAGCGCCGCGCGGATGGGTGCGTTCGTCAGCGAGAGTGGGATCGCGCCCTCGAGCACGCCCTGCGGGCAGAGGTATTTGCAGAAGAACGGGTCGCCCATGCCAGCTTCGTTCACCACGAGCACCGGAAGCAGGAAGACCATCACCACCAAGATGACGTATTTGAGGTAGGTCAGCGGCTTTAGGCGCTTGGTGGAGAGCTTTTTGGTCGGGATCTTGTGCAGCAGCTCCTGAAACCAGCCGAACGGGC
>ERZ772876.2081-NODE-2081-length-17766-cov-4.711930_pt1 | contig 17766 bp, 18 predicted proteins | sample MGYA00580584_ERZ772876 | MGnify/ENA primary metagenome ERZ772876 (study PRJEB29015, sample SAMEA2737728) | human gut metagenome | biome: human gut; feature: human-associated habitat; material: faeces | place: China | collected 2012 ... | reverse complement strand
GGCAGTGCAATCGGCAAGCATTGCAGCTCTTCGAGCTGCTCGCTTGCAATGTAAACCTTTCTCTCGGGGGATTTAAAGGGGGATACTCTCTTTTGTGAAAGAGAGTATCCCCCTTTGCCTCGTGCAGCGCCCGCGGCGCTGATCCCCCTTGCAGACTGCAAGGAGTCTATTCCATCTTGCATAATTTCACGATTATGGTAACAAATCGAATTTCTGTTCTGCCACAAATTTTCCAATTCCAGAATTATGTAAATTTCGACACACGCCTATCTGCACAGTATGTTTTCCACTCCGCGGAAATCAAATCAATTTTCCCCTGTCAAATCAGGCGATTTTGAGAAATCCGCTTGTGTGGAAAACTCTGTGGAAACTGTGGATAACTCACCGTAGAATCTCTTTATTGAATTTATTATGTTAATCTGTCAGTTTCGATCAAACCTTGCCGCATCGCGGCGGATTCTGTCGGGAACGCGGCTACTTTGACGGCTTTTCGTAACTTCCGTCATGTCTGCTGATTTTTATTTTTGCCGTTCTGCCGAATCACAAGAGCCTTTCTGCACACGCATTTTGCAGAAGCTCTGCAAAATATACTATTTGTATAGCAACTGTAAAGGCCCTGCCGATTTCTCGGCAGTGCCTTTTTTAACACGGTGCTTCCAGTCCGTAACACCCGCTCACGGGGTCTAAAAAGAGCGGCAGGTGCAGCGGGCGGTACGTGAACCAGACGAACGCGAACAGCAGCGCCCACAGAAGTACAAAGCCGATGAGCTGCATCGCGCCCCCGCGCAGCGCGCCATCGGTCAGCAGGCGGTAACTCACAAAGTACAAAAGCGCGTCGGCGAGGAAGAAGATCGTGATGTTCACCCAGTCAGGGAGCTTGCCGAACATTCCCGTCAGCGTGTAGAAAAGCGCCGGAATCGAGACAAGGCCCAGCAAGATGCTCGCCGCCTTGACGGCGAAGAAGTTCCGGAACGCCTCGGAAAACACAATAAACTCCACCACCGTGAACACGAGAAACGGGATAAACAACAGCTTCATGTGCTCCCAGGTCGACTCGTTGACCGCCGAAAACACCGCGATCACGCGATTCCCGCCCGTCCATTCGTACACAAAGTGCAGCAGCGTCCCGAAAAGGCCAGTTGCGATAAAGCCGACAATCTCCCATCGGCGCAGCTCCCGTTTCATGCTCCGTCCTCCCTTTCCGCCCCGGTCAAGCCGGGCAAGCACTATAGTCTACGCGGGAAAGAAGGGCTTTATACAGCAAAAGCCGCCCTAAACGGGCGGCTCTTGCATTTCTTCTCTTATTCGGCAAATCGCGGCACGATGACGCCCGCAGGTGCGTTCTTCGTCAGCTCGAAAGAGTTCCCATCAAGTTTGTGGATCTTCTTTGCCTCATACAGCGCCAGAAATTCATCGAGTGTGCCGATCTCAGGGTAGCCGTGCGCGCCGAAGCGGTAGTGCATCGGCACGAGCACGCGCGGCGCGATCGCGTCCGCGACCTTTTTTGCCGTCTTCGCGTCGATCGTATAGTACCCGCCAACGGGGATCAGCAGCGCATCGCAGCCCTTGACCGCCGCGAGCTGCTCCTCATTCAGCTCGTGGCCGAGGTCACCGCAGTGCACGAGCGTCAGGCCCTCGGTGCGCAGGATATGGATGATGTTCTCTCCGCGAAGTGAACCTTTCTTGTCATCGTGGAACGTTGAAACCGTCTCGACCGTGAACGGGCTTTCCGATTTATCGCGCCCCGAGAGCGTCACCGCCTCCAAAAAGGCGTGGTCGCGGTGGCCGTGCGAGCACAGCGCCTCGTCCGCCTCGATGTGCAGCGCGGGATACGTCTCCACATAGTAGGGGTCGAGCACAACGCGCCAGCCCGCGCTCTCGACCACAAAACAGGAATGGCCCAGCCAGGTGATGTTCATGGTTTATTCCTCCGTTTTCGTTTCATCCGCGGGAGTCTCCGCGTTTTTCTTTTTTCTGACGGGCTTCGGCAGCTTTTTCCCGCGGCGCAGCCGGCCGATGAGCTTCACGGCCACGAACACGACCGCCGCGAAGATCAGGACATCCAACCAGCTATAGGCCAGCCACACCGCAAAGTCTTCCAACGTCTGTCCCGTGGCGGCAAGGCCATCGGTAAAGGCATTGGCAAGCTTTTCGCCGAAGCTCTTCGGCGCATCCTCCGTACCGGAGAGGCGATAGACCTCGCTCAATTCAAGGTCAACGGTCGCATAGCCCACCAGCGCGTCGTAATGCCGCATCGTGCCGGAAAGGTCCTCGATCTCGTACTCCGTCTCCGAGATGGCGGACTCGATGGTGATGATATCCTCCATGCTCTCGGCCTTTTTCAAAAGCTCCTGCAGCCGCTCGAGCTTGATCTGCGCCGTTTCGAGGCGCGACTGCGTATCGTAATACCGCTCGCTGATGTTCTCCGCCGTGTCGCTCTGCCATGTCACATGGCAAAGCGTGCCAACCTGCGTGCAGAAGTCCGTGAACTGCTCGGCGGGCACGCGCACGGTGTAGCTTGCGTGGCGGTAGCTGCTGGAGTAATTCGAGAAATTCTTCTGCTCAAAGTAGCCGCCCATGCTCTCTACGAGCGAGGCAATGTCCTGCGCGGCCTGATCAAATTCCAGCGTCTGCATCTCGATGCTCGCGGTGTAGACCATCTTGACGCCGCGCTCAGCAAGGTCCGCACCAGCGCTTGATACTTCCTGCCCGTTCCACGCACCGTCGTCCGACGGGGTATCGTCATACTTGGCATCCGGCAGCTCCGCGCCGTTGAAGTCGTAACTGTCCGACGCCATCGACGCGCTGTCGCTACTGGCAGACTTCGCGCTGCATGCGGCAAGAGACAGCGCCAGCATGAGCGCGAGCAAAAAGGAAACGATCTTCTTCATCTTCATCCACCTCATTTTTGTTTTTTGGGGTCTCTGAAGCTTTAGACGCTCATTTTGTGCAAAAGGTTCCGAAAATCCGTTATTTTTCTTATTCCAGCTCGTCAAGCGTCATGGAAAAGCTCTCCATGCAGTGCGCCATGAAGTAGTCAAGTTCCGGCATTTTCATCTCATCGAGCGCGCGGCGCGTCTGCTCCGCAGCCTTTTTGAATTCCATGTTGCCCGCCTTGAGCTCTTCGACGCACTTGATGTAGGCCGAGAGCTTGTCCGCCGCTTTGACAAGCTTTTTCGTCGTCTCGTCCTCGATCTTGATGATGGGCTCATAGTCCGCGCGCAGTTCGTCCGGCAGCATGGAGAGCAGCTTGTCGCTTGCCACGGCCTCGACCTTGCGGTAGGCGTCACGGATCTCGGGGTTATAGTACTTGATGGGCGTCGGCATATCGCCGGTCAATATTTCCGTCGCGTCGTGGTAGAGCGCGGCGACCGCCACGGCGTTCGCGTCCGTGGGCAGACCGAAGACACGCGTGCGGATGAGCGCGAGCGCGTGCGCCAGCACCGCGACCATGTGGCTGTGCTCCTGAATGTTCTCCTCCTCGGTGTTGCGCATGAGCGCCCAGCGCTTGACACAGCGCATGCGGGAGATATAGGCATAAAAATGGTTGGCCATGCGTTATTCCTCCAACTCGCCGCGAAGACTGCCGCCGTCGACCGCCGTGATCTTCACGTTTTTCACCTGATTGTGCAGGCCTTCCTGCGCGACGGATACCTCCATATAGTTCGGCGCGTGGCCCGCGCTGCCGCCCTTGCGGTCGCGTTCGAAGAGCACGGGAAAGATCCTGCCCACGCAGCACGCAAGATACGCTTCGTGCATCGTTTTGGCGACAGCCGAGGCGCGCGCAGCGCGCTCTTCGCGCACGGGCATGTCGATCTGGCGCATCTCCGCAGCCTTCGTGCCCGGGCGGATGGAATAAGGGAAGACGTGCATGTCGGCAAAGCCGACGCGCGCGATGAAGTCAAGCGTCTGCGCGAATTCCTCCTCCGTCTCCTCGGGAAAGCCCGTGATGAGGTCCGTCGTGATGGCAGGGTCGTCAAAATACTGACGCAGCAGGTCGCAGGATTCCATATAGCGCGCCGTATCATATTTGCGGTTCATACGCTTTAAGGTCGCGTCGCAGCCCGACTGCATCGAGAGGTGGAAATGTGGGCAGAGGTAAGGAAGCTTCGACGCCCGCTTGCAGAATTCCTCCGTGATGGTCCGCGGTTCGAGCGAGCCGAGGCGGATGCGCATGTCGCCGCCCTCGCGCGCGATGAGCTCCAAAAGGTCGATGAGTGAGGTCCCGTCCTTGAAGTCCGAGCCGTAGGACGAAATTTCGATGCCCGTGACCACGATCTCACGGTAGCCCTCCTCACGCAGCGCTTTCACCTGCTTTGCAGCTTCGTCCATCGGCAGCGAGCGCACGCGCCCGCGCGCGTAAGGAATGAGGCAGTAGGTGCAGAAGTTCACGCACCCGTCCTCGACCTTGAGCATCGCGCGTGTGCGATTCACCATACCGCCCGCGGGCAGCACCTCAAAATCGCGCCGCTCCCAGACGTCGTCGACATCGACAATAGGCGTCTTGTCCTGTGCCGCGCGCTCCAAAAGGTCGATGAACTTCGCACGGTCATTCGTGCCAGCGATGACGTCGAGCCCGAGCTTTTTGACGTCCTCGGGATGCGTCTGGGCGTAGCAGCCGCAGGCGGCGATGACCGCGCTCGGGTTGCGGCGCTGCGCCTGACGGAGCATCTGGCGCGACTTTTTGTCGCTCACCGCCGTGACCGAGCAGGTGTTGACAACGTAGGCGTCCGCCGTCTCCTCAAAATCCACCAGTGTATGTCCGCGGTGCAAAAGCTCCTGCTCGAGTGCCTGCGTTTCATATTGGTTCACCTTGCACCCGAGGGTGCAGATCGCAACTTTCATGTATGTTTGTATCCTTTTCCGCGATTTGGGCGGTAAAGTTCCGCTTTTTTCTGCCGTTTCCGACGCAAAGCGTCCGCCGCCCTTGCTTTTTTATTTTTATATTGTATAATCATTTGAGCATTCTGACAAGACCAAAGAAAGGATTTTCCCGATATGATCTATCTCGATCACGCGGCCACCACCCCCGTTCCCGAAGAGGTGGCGCACGCCGTTTACGATACGCTGGTTTCTGGCTGGGGCAACCCCAGCTCGCAATACCCCATCGGAAAGCAGGCGCGCGACGCTGTCGCCGCGGCACGCGAGACGATTGCCGCCGCGCTCGGCTGCAAGAGTGAACAGCTCGTCTTCACCTCCTGCGGGTCGGAGAGCGACAACTGGGCCGTCCGCCTTGCCCTGCACCAGAACCGCCACGCCGGCAAGCACATCATCACGACCGCCGTGGAACACAGCGCGATTCTCGAGACCTGCAAGGCCCTCGAGCAGGAGGGCTACTCCGTCACGTACTTAAAGCCCGACAAGAACGGCGACATCACCGCCTCTCAGGTCGAAAGTGCACTGCGTGACGACACCGCGCTCGTCACGATGATGCTCGTCAACAACGAGACGGGCTGCATCTTCCCCGTGGCCGAGGTCGCGCAGCTTCTGAAAGCGAAAAAGTCCCGTGCCCTGCTGCACACCGACGCGGTGCAGGCCTTTTTGAAAATTCCGTTCCGCGCCGACACGCTGGGCGCGGACCTCATCTCCGTCAGCGCGCACAAGCTCGGCGCGCCCAAGGGTATCGGCGGCCTGTATTTGGGCGAGCGCATCCGCGCGCCCAAACCGCTGATCTTTGGCGGCGGGCAGGAGAGCGGCCTGCGCTCCGGCACAGAGGCCACGGGCCAGATCGCAGGCTTTGCCAAGGCGGTCGAGCTGCGCGCCGACCATCTCGATGAAAAGCTCGCCCACGTCGCCGCCATCAAGACCTACGCCGAGGAAAAGCTCCTCGCGCTCGACGGCGTCGTCCGCATCGGCGGCGGGACCGCGCCGCACATCCTGTCGATCTCGCTCGTCGGCTACCCGTCGGCGAATGTCGTTACGGAACTTGGCGCACAGGGCATCTGCATCTCGGCAGGCTCCGCCTGTCACCGCGGGCAGCTGAGCCACGTCTACCGCGCGATGGGCCTTGACAAAAAGACCGCCGCGGGCGTGCTGCGTGTCAGCTTCGGCCCCGAGACGACGAAAGAAGAGATCGACGCACTCGTCTCCGCGCTCAAGGCGCACCGCGACACGCGCTTCCCCATGCTGTAATTCCAACATTCGAGGTTTTTATGTTCTCCTATCTTCACCAGCCCAAGGGCTTTTACAAGCATCTTTTTCTGCTGGCGCTGCCGGTCATCGTGCAGAATTTGATCACCACGTCGCTCGGCTTTCTCGATACGTTCATGGTGGGACTTCTCGGCAGCGATCAGATGTCCGCCGTCACGGTGGCGAACGTGCCAGTCTTCATCATCCAGCTCGTCGTCTTCGGCCTGCAAAGCGGCTCAAGCGTGCTCATCAGCCAATACTGGGGCCGCGGCGACCGCGAGAGCATCAACCGCGTCATGGGCATCGGCTTTATGATCGCGGGCGGCGTGAGCGTGCTGTTTGCCGCCATTCTGTGCGCGTTTCCCGCGCAGGTGCTCTACCTCATCACCGACAATCTGACACTCGTGGAGCTGGCCGAGCCGTACCTGCGCATCGTCGGCTTCTCCTACATTTTCAACTCGCTTGCCTCCATCTACATCGGCATGCAGCGCAGCATCGAAAATCCGCGCTTCGGCATGATCGTCTTCGCGATCTCGATGCTCTGCAACACGCTCGGCAACTATGTGCTGATCTTCGGCAAGCTCGGTCTGCCTGCGCTCGGCATCACGGGTGCGGCGGTAGCAACGCTTCTGTCCCGCGTGGTGGAGTTCGTCGTCGCGTTCTCCTACGCGTTCCGCTGCCGCACGATGCCGCTCATGAAGCACGCCATCCTCCGCCCCGGCATGGACATGCTGCGTAAATTCCTGCGCTACAGCGCGCCGGTGCTCATCAACGAGACGCTCTGGGGCACGGGCTTTTCGATGATCACGGTCATCATGGGCCACATGGCAAATAGCAGCGATCTCATCGCCGCCTACACGCTCGCGGGCAATATCGACAAGCTGATGACCTCCGGCGTGTTCGGCATCGCGGCCGCGGTGTCCGTCATCGTCGGCAAGGAGATCGGCACGGGCAACTTAAAGGGCGTTTACAACATTGGCCGCGCGCTGTGCTTCACGGCGTTCGCGTTCGGCATTGTGCTCGGCCTCGCCGAATACACGATGTTCGTGACGCTGATGCGCCCGTTCGTCATGCCGCTCTTCTCGCTCTCGGCGGTCGCCGAGCGGCTTTGCAGTGTGATGCTCATGTGCTATGCCTGCGCCATCCCGCTGCACAGCTTTTCAACCACGATGGTCGTAGGCGTGCTGCGCGGCGGCGGCGATGTGAATGCCTCGCTCTTTATCGACAATGTTCCCCTCTGGTGCGGCACGCTGCCGATGATGTGTCTGCTCGGCCTTGTGCTCAAGGTGCCGAACGAGGTCTTCTGCCTCTGCCTGATGATCGAATATATCATCAAATCCCCCATCGGCCTTTACCGCCTGCACTCCGGCAAGTGGATCCACGACATCACCCGCATCGACGAATAATGAAAAAGCGGAAGGGCGCTGCCCTTCCGCTTTTTCTATTCTCATTGTCAAGTTTTTACCGCGCGCTCCCGCCGCATTTCTCTCAGCACCGGCACGCTGACACACAGCGATGCCGCCACAAAGAACGCGATGCCGACCATGCGGTTCGCGCTGATATGCTCGTGGTACACGACGACCGCCAGCGCCGTTGCCAGAATGGGCTTGACAAGATAAACGAACGACGCCTCCGTCGCAGAGGTGTACTCCGTGATCTTCGCCGTGAGCAGAAAGCCGATGGCCGCGCAGCCGATGCCGACATGGCACAAAAGCAGCGTCGTTTTGAGCGTAAAGCCTGTGAAAAACGGAATGCCCGCGAATATCTCCAGCCCCAGGCCGCTGTAAAGCGCACCGACCGCCGGAATCTCACCGAGCAGCAGCAGGAAAAGGAGCTCCAGACCGCCGATGAGCATGTTGAACGTCGTGATCACGAGCGCGCCGAGCCGCGACAGACGCAGCTTGCAGAGCGTACCGTAAGTGGCAAACAGCAGCGTGGCGGTGATGATCTCCAAAAAGCCGCGCAGGCTGATCTCAAGGTGCGCGGGATTGAGGATGAAGAGAATACCGACAAGTTCCACACCGATAGCCAGCAGATGGTTCTTTTTCAGCGGCTCATGCAGGATGAAGTGCGCCAGCGCCACCGCGAACACAGGATTGCCCGAGTAGATAATCGATGTAGCTGAGGCGTCCATGTGCAGCACCGCCATCTGCAAAAGCGACATGTGCAGCGTCACCGTCAGAAAACCGAGCAGTGTGAAATAGCCCCAGTCCGCCTTTGTAAGCTGGATATCCCGCTTTTTGAGGTCGTTCAGTGCAAAGGGCATCAGCGCAGCCGCGCCGAGCAGCACACGCTCGACTGTCACCTGCATGGGTGCAAACGCGCCGCCGAGCGCCTTGAGCGCGACCTCCGTCGTGGAATAGAGCATCGCGGCAAGCAGGATATAGAGATATCCCCGTTTCCGATCAGTCGTCATCTTCTTCCTCCTGTGCCTCGCCTTTGGCGAAGCAGCATCATTGTATGCCCCGCTGTGTTAAAATGCAATCCCAATCCGCTTTGCTCTGGCCAAAAATGCCGCCCCGAATCGGGGCGGCATTTTGATTGCGGAACAGAAAATTACTTGGCAGTCTGCGCGGCCTTCTTGCTCTCCCACTTGGTCACGCAGCAGGCGCAGGAGATATCGCCCGTGATGTTCAGGCAGGTACGGCCCATGTCGAAAAGACGGTCGATGCCGTAGATGATCATGATCATATCGACGGGGATGTTCATCGCCTCGAGCACCATAGCAAGCATGATCATGCCCGCGCCCGGCGTACCGGCGGTGCCGATGGAGGCAAGCGTCGCGGTGACGACGATCGTGACCATCTGGCCAAGGGTCAGCGTCATGCCGCAGCAGGTGGCAAGAAAGATGGTGGCGACGCACTGATAGATGGCGGTGCCGTCCATGTTGATCGTCGCGCCGAGGGGGATAACAAAGGAGGAAACGTCGCCCTCCGCGCCCAGCTCATCCGCGCACTCCTTGCTCAGGGGGATCGTGGCGGCAGAGGAGGTGGAGGTAAAGGCGAAAATCATCGCGGGGGATGCCTTCTCGAAGAAGGTGAAGGGGCTGATGCCCGCAAACGCCTTGGCAGAGAAAGAGTAGCAGAGGACTGCATGGACGATGTAGCCGAGGTACGCGCAGCCGAGCACCACGGCAAGAGAGCCGAGGATCTCAGGGCCCTGCGTGGCGACGACCCACGCCATCATCGTAAACACACCGATGGGGCTGAGGGCAATGATGAACGCCATCACGCGCTCGATGACCGCATAGAGCGTGGAGACCAGGTCCTTGGCAAGCTTGCCCTTTTCGCCCGCGGCAAGGATGCCGCCGCCGAACATCAGGGCGATCACGATGACCTGCAGCATGTTTGCGTCGGTGAAGGACTTCCACATGTTGCTCGGGAAGATGGCGACCAGGGTATCCATGAAGTTGGCGCTGGTGGCCTTATCCCAGACCGCGCCATCCTCCAGCGCGAGCGTGGGGAACCAGCCTGCATTGTTGAAGAGGTTGGCGAATACCAGGCCGATGACGCAGGCCGCGGCCGTGGTGACAAGGAAGTAGGCGACCGTCTTCCAGCCGACGGAGCCGACCTTCTTCATATCGCCCATGGAGATGATGCCGTCGATCATCGACAGCAGCACGACGGGGACGACGATGAACTTGAGGAGGTTGACGAAGATGGTGCCGAAGGGCTTTAAGTAGTTGGTCGTGAACTCGGGTATTCCCAGCATATAAAAGGCATAGCCGGCCAGAATACCGAGCAGCAGCGCGATTCCGATCTGCTTCGGCAAGCTTAGTTTTTTCTTTTCCATGCTCCACACACACTTTCTAAATGAAAATTCCCCATTTATAGGCATTATCAATAGGGGTCACGCTTATTGTACTGCATTTAATTTCATTTGGCAAGGGTTTTTGCAGGAAAAATTTCGTTTTGCTGCCCGCATTTTTGCACAAAAATGATGGATATCTTTCATGTAAATTGGTCAAAATTCCGGCTTGCAATCTTGCCTGCTTTCGGGTATTCTTGGTCAGACGACAACAAACGAACAGGAGGAACGACCCATGATGCTCTGCACTGCGCCGAAAAAGAAAAATTCTTCCGTTGGTATTGCTGTTTCCGTTTTTATTGATATTGTTTCTTTTGACCGGTAAGTTTTCTTACCGGTCTTATTTTTTGCCCGCACGGGGCCCAACCATGTTTATTCAAATGAGAATAAAAATAAGAAGAAAGCAAAGAGGGAAAATCACATGAAGAAAGAACTCGGACACGAAGCCATCTACGACGCCCGACAGCTGGGCACCCCCAGAATGCTGGTGCTGGGCTTACAGCACATGTTCGCCATGTTCGGCGCGACGGTGCTCGTCCCCATTCTGGTCCAGGGCTACGGCCTGCCGCTCTCCATCCAGACGACGCTGCTGTTCGCGGGCTTAGGCACGCTGCTGTTCCACGTGTGCACCAAGTTCAAGGTCCCCGCGTTCCTCGGCTCCTCGTTCGCCTACCTCGGCGGCTTCTCCACGGTCGCGACGATGCCCGCCTACGAAGGTCTCGATCCCGAAACGAAGCTCGCCTACGCGCTCGGCGGCATCGTGATCGCAGGTCTCCTCTACCTCGTGCTCGCACTCCTCTTTAAGGTGCTCGGCGCGAAAAAGGTCATGCGTTACTTCCCTCCCATCGTCACGGGCCCGATGATCATCATGATCGGCCTGAACCTCTCCGGCTCCGCCATCAATAACGCCTCCACCTGCTGGTGGCTCGCCCTCGTCGCTATGGCCATCATCGTGGTCGCCAACATCTGGGGCAAGGGCATGGTCAAGATCATCCCCATCCTGCTCGGCGTCGTCGGCTCCTACATCGTCGCGGTCATCGCCAGCGCCTGCGGCGCGCAGCTGCCCGATGCAGAGGGCGTGATGCAGCCGCTCGTCAACTTCGCCGCTGTCAACAAGGCGAATCTCATCGGCCTTCAGAAGTTCGTCATCGCGAAGTTCGACGTCTCCGCCATCCTGGTCATGGCCCCTATCGCCATCGCCGCCATGATGGAGCACATCGGCGACATCTCCGCCATCTCCTCCACCACCGGCCGCAACTTCATCGAAGACCCGGGCCTGCACCGCACGCTCGTCGGCGACGGTCTCGCCACCGCGTTCGCCGGCTTCTTCGGCGGCCCCGCCAACACCACCTATGGTGAGAACACCGGCGTGCTCGCCCTCTCCAAGGTCTACGACCCCCGCGTTGTCCGCCTTGCGGCCATCTACGCCATCATCCTGAGCTTCTCCCCCAAGTTTGACGCGCTCGTCAACTCCATCCCCGCGGCCATCGTCGGTGGCGTCAGCTTCATCCTCTACGGTATGATCTCCGCGGTCGGTGTGCGCAATATCGTGGAAAACCAGGTCGACCTCACCAAGTCCCGCAACCTGATCATCGCAGCGGTCATGTTCGTCAGCGGCCTCGGCTTCAGCTCGGTCGGCGGCATCACCTTCACTGTCGGCGGCGCGGCCGTCACCCTCTCCGGCCTCGCCATCGCGGCCCTGTGCGGTGTCATCCTGAACGCCATCCTCCCCGGCAACGACTACGAGTTCGGCGTCAGCGTCACGGGCGACAAGTCCGCCGACCTCGGCAGCTACTAAGAAGCAAATTTCAAAATCAAATCAAAAAGGAAGCGGCACGCGCTGCTTCCTTTTTTCGCTTCTTCGTGCTATACTCTATCCAAATCCTTTGCAGGAGGCATCATTCATGGAAAGCATCAAGCCCGGGCGCTACCGCCACTTCAAGGGCAAAGAATATGAGGTCCTCGGTGTCGCACGTCATTCAGAGACGGAGGATGAGCTCGTCGTCTATCGCGCGCTGTACGGCGACTTTGGCCTCTGGGTGCGGCCCGTGAGCATGTGGAACGAGACTGTCGAGCGCGACGGCAAGACGTTCCGCCGCTTCACCTATATCGGCGAATGACGGGCTATACGCTGATTCGCGCCAAGCGCCGTACGATGTCCCTGCAATTGGACCGCGACGGAAATGCCGTCGTCCGCGCCCCCTACGGCGTCAAAAAAGAGTTCATCGACCGCTTTGTCGCCGAGCACGAGGACTGGCTTACCCGCGCCCGCGAAAAGCAGCAGGCGCGCCGCCTTGCCCATCCCGAGCCGACGGACGAGGAGCGCAAAGCGCTCATCGCGCGTGCGAAGGAATACCTCCCGATGCGCGTCGATTACTGGAGCGGCATCATGGGCCTCACGCCGACGGGCCTCAAGATCACGTCCGCGCGCACGCGCTTTGGCTCGTGCAGTGGGAAAAACAGCCTTTGCTTTTCCTGGCGGCTGATGCAGTATCCGCGCGAAGCCATCGACTATGTCGTCGTCCACGAGCTCGCGCACATCCGCCACCACGACCACTCCCCCGCGTTCTACGCGCTCATCGAGCGCTACATGCCCGACTGGCGCGAGCGGATGAAGCTGCTGAAAGAATAAAAAGAGACGCTCTGCAGGCGTCTCTTTTCATCATAATATGGTAGTCCGACCTTCTCTTACTTGTTGAGCTTCAGCCGGAAGTCCTCGCCTTCGGCGGCATACTCCACTTTATAACCCTGCTTTTCGGCAAAGCGGGTGATGATCCGGCGCGCGCCTTGAACTCCTTGCTCGCAACGCTCATGATGAACGCGCCGAGCACGAGGCCAATGATCTCAGGGCGGACATACTGCACCTTTGCCGCGCTGTGCAGGCCCACCGCGCCGGAAATATCGCGCAGAAAGCACGCGATGCAGAAGCCCATGTTCGTAGGGTTGCCGAGCGCCGTTAAGATGAGCGCCGCAAGGCCCACTGCGGCGCCCGCAATAATGACGCCCAGATGTACTTTTTTTATTTTCTCCAATTCTCCTTTTTTGATCGTTGACAAAATCAACACTTTTTGTCGAAAACCAGTATATCGGTTTATCTTTTGAAAAACAAACGGTATTCATAGATGAAAGAGGGGGAACCATCGTTTTTTCGATGGTTCCCTCTCTTTTCTTCAAATCACCAGCTCGTAAAAGCCGTCGGCCTCCAACCCCTCCGCCTCGGTCAGCGCGGCGAGCGCGGCGCGGTCCTGGACCTCCGCGCGCCACGACATACCGCAGTCCGCCGTCAGCTCACGCGGGACGGGGATGAGCCGCCCGGGCAGGCCCTTCGCCCGGCAGAGCTTTTCCATCGCGATGGCCGCGGCCGTCGTGTGGAAGGTGATGACGAGCCATAGCTTTTTCTCTCTCATGTTGCGATCTCGCGGAGCGCGGTGACCGCGGCGTCCGCTTCCTCTTCCGTATTGTACCAGCCGAAGCTGAAGCGCACCGCGCCCTGCTCCTGTGTGCCGAGCGCCTCGTGCAGGCGCGGCGCGCAGTGCGCGCCCGGGCGGGTCGCGATGCCGTAGTCCTCGGACAGGATGTCCGATACCTCGCCCGAGTCCATGTCGCCGATGTTGAGCGCGGCGACCGCCGTGCGCTCATGGTCAAAATCGCCGTAGAGCGCCACACCCGGAATTTTCTTGACGCCCGCGACAAAGCGGCGCAGCAGCGCCATTTCATGCGCGTGGATGGCCTCAACGCCGGTCTCCTGCAAAAAGTCGAGCGCGGCGTTCAGCCCCGCGATACCGTGGCCGTTGAGCGTGCCCGCCTCTAGCCGCGCCGGCATCTGCTCGGGCTGCTCGTGGAGATAGGTCTGCACGCCCGTGCCGCCGACCTTCCAGGGGTTGATGTCCACACCCTCGCGCACGCACAGTCCGCCCGTGCCCTGCGGGCCCATCAGCGATTTGTGCCCCGTGAAGCACAGCACGTCGATGTGCATCTGCTCCATGTCGATGGGCAGCACGCCCGCGCTCTGCGAAGCGTCCACAATGAACAGAAGGTCGTGTTCGTGCGCAAATGCGCCGATGCACGCTAAATCCAGCGTGTTGCCCGTCAGGTTCGAGGCATGCGTGCAGACGACGGCGCGGGTATCGGGACGCAGCAGCCGTTCAAAATCGGCGTAGTCGATGTTCCCCTGCCGGTCTGCGGGAACAAAGCTCAGCTTGACATTGTTTTCCCGTTCCAGCCGGTAAAGCGGTCGCAGGACAGAGTTGTGCTCAAGGTCGGTCGAGATCACATGCTCGCCCGCGTGGATGCAGCCATGGATGGCGATGTTCAGCGCCTCGGTCGAGTTGCAGGTGAACGCCACGTGGTCAGGCCGCTTGCAGCCAAAGAGCGCGGCGAGCTTGCAGCGCGTGTCGTAGATCACGCGCGAGGCGGCAAGCGCCTCCTCGTGCGTGCCGCGCGCGCTGTTGCCAAAGCTCCCCATCGCCGCGACCACCGCGTCGATGACCTGCGGCGGCTTTCGCAGTGTGGTCGCCGCGTTGTCAAGATAGATCATCTTACGGACGGACGACGCGGTCCGCGCCGCTCATCTTTTCGACGATGACGTACATGTTCGTCACCTCGCCGACGGCGAGCTTTTCCTTGAGGTCGTAGAAGTTGAGGCACGTGCCGCAGCTCATGATCTCCACGCCGCGCGCGGCCATGCCCTTGAGGTCTTCGAGAGACTCCGAGCCCTCGCACGTCAGCTTCACGCCGCCGTTGTAGCAGAGGATGGTGTCAGGCAGGGTCTCCTGCTGGCTCAGGGCGAAGACGAACGCCTTCATCAGCGCGCCGCCGAGCTCGTCATTGCCGCTGCCCATCTTGTCAGACGACAGCACCACGACCGTCTTCGGCTTGCCGCAGGTGTAGCACTCGCCGCTCTGCTCCTCCACCTTGGCCTTTTCCCCCACGGTGATGGTCACGCGGTACTCGTTTTCGCCGAGCTTTTCGGTTTTGGACGTGCAGCCCTTGCTTGCGGCCAGCTTGCCGAGGTTCTGCACCGCAGTCTCGTTGTCGACCAGCGTTTCGACCGTTCCGGCGCCGCCGAGCTCCTGCATCGCCTTCTGCGTCTTCACAACAGGGATGGGGCAGGCGTCGCCCATGGCATTGACTTTGATCGTCATTTCTATCGCTCCTTATCACAGGGTTTGCACCCGTTATTTCTTTCTAACTATAACAGATTCCGCGCGAAGTGACACAACTTTTTTCTCCCACCGCGAATTTTTTTCATGGTTTTTCCCATTTTACCGTGCTGTTATCATTGATTTTTTCGATGGCAGTCTCCGCCTTGCGCCGTTTGCAGCAAATTGATAAAATGAGAAAAAGTTTGTATCTTTCTGCGCATTCCGCGCTCTAACAGGCAGAAAGAAGCGGAAAGGAGGCCCTGCATGGACGAATTTGACGAGATCTGCCGGCGCTGCACACCCGTTGTCTACCGCTTCCTGCTCTCGCTCTGCAAGGACGCTTCCCTCGCCGACGAGCTAACGGCGGAGACGTTCTATCAGGCGTATCTGCACATCGACACATTTCGCGGCAACTGCCGCGTTGAATCGTGGCTCTGCCAGATCGCCAAAAATGCCCTCACAAAAGAGCTCCGCCGCCAAAGGCGCGCCGTCCCCTTCGAGGAAACGCACGAGCTCGCCGCGCCGGACGACATTTTTGAGCTGCTGGCCGACAAAGAACAGGCCATGCGCATCCACGCCTCCCTGCACCGGCTCAAAGAGCCGTACCGCGAGGTCTTCACGCTGCGCGTGCTCGGCGAGCTGCACTTTCGCGACATTGCCGACCTGTTCGGCAAATCCGAGTCCTGGGCAAAGGTCACATTTTACCGCGCCAAGGACAAGCTGATCGAAGATATGGAGGAACACCATGAACATTGACTGCCGCGTCATCGGCGACCTGCTCCCGCTCTACGCCGACGAAAGCTGCTCGGACGCGAGCCGCGCTCTCGTGGACGATCATCTCAAAACCTGCCCCCGCTGCCGCGAAACGCTCGCGCGGATGAAAAGCGAGCAATTTCTCCCCGCTGCGCAAGTCATCGACCCGCCCGCCGTCGCCGACTATGCGCAAAAGGTCAAGCACCGTCGCCAGAAGCGCGGCACCTGCCTGACCGTCGGCGTCATCGTCCTGATCGTATTGCTCTCGCTCACCGCCGCTGCGTGGATGAACCTTGTCCGCGCACAGCACCCCTACATCCCCGTGGTTGAGGAGAGCGTCTGCAACCTTGCCGCCGGAGAGGTACAAACCTTTGCCGACAGCTGCGACGGCCGCCGTCTTTTTACGAACAGCACGCGCATCGCCGTCACCTTCCGCGCGGATACGCCGCAGAACGGCACGATCACGCTCTGGAACATCACCGATGTCACAAATCCCTACCCGGCCATGTTCTACGAGGTCGACGGACGCACCGCGCGCTGCGAATTTACGAATCTTTCCTCCGCCGAGCGCTATTTTGTCCTCTGCGACGGTCTTTCCGGCGACGTGACTCTCTCCGACGGACGCCCGACGGACCTTCGGGAGAGCTTTCTCGATCTGCTCCACACCCTCTTCCCGCGCTGACGGCGAAAACACGGCGGAGTTGACAAAGGCGTTTCGCTTCTCTACAATAAAAGCAGTTTTTCAAGGAGGAGGTGCGCGCCATGAACGACAAGCTGCGTCTCACGCAGATGACAAAGGCGGCGGGTTGAGCCGCCAAGCTGGGGCCGGGTGCCCTGACAGAAATTCTTGCTGACTTGCCGAATGTGTCGAATCCCGCGCTTTTAGTCGGCTACGACAGCAGCGACGACGCCGCCGTGTACCGCGTCTCCGACGAGGTCGCCGTCATTGAGACGGTCGACTTCTTCACCCCCATTGTGGACGATCCGTATCTCTTCGGTCAGATCGCCGCGGCGAACGCGCTGAGCGACGTGTACGCCATGGGCGGCGAGCCGAAACTCGCAATGAACCTCCTGTGTGTGCCGAACTGTCTGCCGAAAGAGGATATCCGCGCCATTCTGGAGGGCGGACATGCCAAAGCCGTCGAGGCCGGATGCGTCATCGCGGGCGGTCACACCATTCAGGGTGCCGAGCCGATCTACGGACTGGCGGTTTCGGGCTTCGTGCATCCGAAAAAGGTGCTCACGAACAGCGGCGCACAGCCGGGCGACGTCCTCATCCTGACAAAGCCGCTCGGCGTCGGCATCATCACGACCGCCGCGCGGGGCGGACTCGCAGACGCGGCGCTCATGGAGCGCATCTACCGCCAGATGGCGACGCTCAACAAGGCCGCACGCGACGTCATGGTGAAATATCCGGTGCACAGCTGCACGGATGTGACCGGCTTCGCGCTGCTCGGGCACTCGTTCGAAATGGCGCAGGGCAGCCATGTCACCGTGCATATCCGCACGGACGAGGTGCCCTTCCACCGCGAGGCGTGGGACTTCGCGGACATGGGTCTTATCCCCTCGGGCGCGTACCGCAACCGCGATTACGCCGAGGCCGGCGTCAAGCTCACGCGCGACATTCCCCGCCCGATGCAGGATATTCTGTACGACCCCCAGACGAGCGGCGGTCTGCTGATCGCCCTGCCGGAGAAGGACGCCGCCGCCTGCCTTGCGGAGATGCAGGAAAGCGTCCCTGCCGCGCGTATCGTCGGCTACGTCACCGAAGCGCTTGACAGCGCGATTTATCTTGAATAATCTGCCGGCAGACGCGTCGGGCTGAGGGCAGCCCGCCCTACGGATATGAAAAATGCTTTTGCAAAAGCAAAAACAGACGGAGAGCACATTTTTTCCTGTGCCCTCCGTTTTTCTATGCAGTTTTACTCGGTGC
>ERZ772876.2072-NODE-2072-length-17822-cov-5.193167_pt1 | contig 17822 bp, 18 predicted proteins | sample MGYA00580584_ERZ772876 | MGnify/ENA primary metagenome ERZ772876 (study PRJEB29015, sample SAMEA2737728) | human gut metagenome | biome: human gut; feature: human-associated habitat; material: faeces | place: China | collected 2012 ... | reverse complement strand
TAGACATAGTCGCCGTAGGCCATGGCCGACCAGGAGTAGCTTTGTCCGCGGTCGCCCTGACCGTCGGCGCCGGTGACCGTGCCGGTCACGGCAACCGTGCCATCGCCGGTATAGTCCACGATGCCGTCCGGCGTGCCGGGCGCTTTGTCCGCGTGCGAGATCTTGCCGAATGTGTAGTCTCCGGCATCGTAAGTATAAGGAGTCTCGGACTGCGCGGTGTTCACCGCCAGTGCCGGGACCATCAGGCTCATAGTCATGGCCGCAATCAGCAGCAGGGTCAGGAGCCTGCGCGTGCGGGTTTTCATAAGATGTCCTCCTCTCAGAAGCGCATGCATATGCAACGGATTTTGGCTTTTTCACATGATTGCATCCTTATTGTAACCGATGTTAACACATTGTCAATAATTATCTTCTGAGAAATGTATCAAAAGCAAAGAATTTTGTATACCTGCAATACGCACATTCCCCGTATTTGTATATATTTCCGACACTTTTCCGAATCTGATACCATTATATATACATGACGGAGTGCCGGATTTCTCCATCTTGCCGAACAGCTCTGTCCGCACGCGAGCATGCCGGCCCATTAGGTGAGTGGATTGTCAAACTAAGTGCAACAGGAAGCAAGTTCAAAGTCCCACAAGTCCTGAGCAGAACGGAAATTAAGAACCTTACGAGGCCTGGCGTTAATAAGCGCCAGGTTTCGTTTTAGCATGGCCGGAGCAACACGGGAGAGGTTTCTGCCCTTCGGGTAAAACTCCCGAAGCAAACCGTTTGAGTTTTCATTCGTGCCCATCTGCCACGCGCAGTACGGATCTGTAAAGTACGCTTCGCAGCCCAGCCGTTTCTCAATATTTCGCCAATTTACGATTATTACAGCAAGGATCTCTCCAAGAAGGTCAAGTCCGCAATGGGATTGAAACAGAAAAAGGCCAAGTATGTAAACACTGTTCCCTACGGGTATAAAGCTGACCCTGCTGGCAAGCACCATCTCATCATTGACGCAGAAACCGCTCCGATCGTTCGCCGTATATTCATGGATGTGATCAGCGGAAAGTCCTGCACACAGATCGCAAAGGAACTGAACACTGAGGGCATTCCAACGCTCGCCCAGCACAAAGCCGTATCCAGAAAGGCATCTTCCAAGAAGCCCCAGTGGACACATCGCGGTCCCCTGACTATGATAGAGAGTGTGAAGTACACCGGAACAATGGTCAATCACACCCGCGAAAGCAGATTCATCCGTGACAGAAATCAGAGGCGCGTTCCGAAAGAGGAATGGTATATCCGTGAAAATGCGCATGAGGCGATTGTGACGAAGGATGAGTACGAACAAGCGCCAGAGGCAATCCAAAGGCGCAGAAAGTCTGTCCGAAGCTCTCATGATCAGTCAGACCGAGTTTACTTCTGCGCACACTGCGGCGGGAAACTTGAGAAAGCCAATGGAACCGTATTTGCCTGTCCGTCCCATCGGTATCACGATGAAAGTCCGTGCGAAAATGTCCGCTGGCGGAAAAGCGCACTTGAAGAAATCGTCTTTGAAGCATTGAAAAGACAGATCGAAATCGTCCGTGTCGAATCCGCTGCCATCAGAAAAACGGCGAAGAGCAAAGGTGAAAGTCTGGAAAGACAGCTCGTCTTGCTGAATGCTCAGTATGATGCCTGTGATCGTGAGAAGTTTACGATCTATGAAAACTATCGTGAAGGGAAGCTGACTCCGGAAGAGTATCTGTCCGGCAAAGAAGCCCTTGCGCAAAAACAAGCCGCCCTGAAAGAGCGGCTTGAAACCTGTGAGACTCAGCTTGAGGTCTTTCATCAGCAAAGTCTTGATGCAGAAGAACGACATGAGGCAGCAAGCCGGATGACCGGCTTGCCCGATGACAAACTCAGAGATCATCTTTATGATGCAGTTGAACGTGTACTTGTTTATGACACCGAAACAATCGAAATTGTCTGGAAGTTCAACGAAGCAAAAATCGACACCGATGAAAACATCGGAGTTGCAAAGTGACTCCGATGTTTTATTTCGGGGCAAAACTGTCGAATTTGCTCCTAAAATAACATAATTTATCGAAACCTCGTAGGTGCATCGTAGCACCGTCCGGAAAGCCCAGAGCCATTGATATTAAAGGCTTTTCGGATAGTTTGTAAAATTTTTTGCACCTACTTGACATAAAGGGACAATCTGGGGAGGATCGTGATTTCAAAGGAGATCTGCAGAACACACGAATCCGGGAATGAAATCCGTATGCAGAAGTGTTAGATGAACGCTGCAACCAACCATAGAATCCTGGAAGCAGTGTTCTGTATGGCGCTTATGTCATGGGGATGACCTCGAATTCCTGATTCAGTAAGTCAAAAAAATACAGTGTTCCGGTTCTGACGGGGCGGTCGGTGAGAAACTTTACGCACAGGGAAACTTGCATAGAGGCGCACAGGGCGGGAGTGAAGCTCAGAACGCTCTTATTTTTGAGTGCAGCCCCGTCGGGGTACAGTAAGTCTATCAAATGATCGCCGGGGCAGGAGATTGCGGCCTGGGCGACCCAGCCGTTGACGGCACCGTATATCAGGGGAATTCCAGCACGTTCACAGGCATTCGCGAGGATTTGCCGTGACTGGATATTGTCCAGACCGTCCAGAACCGCATCACAGTCTGTAAGAAGGGCGGCTGCGTTTTCTTCCGTAAGAAATTCCCCCACGGCATGAACCGCAACATCGGGATTCACACGCCGGACTCTTTCCGCGGCGGTCTGTGCTTTCCCAACGCCCAGCAAGGAAACTTCGGACAACAGCTGACGGTTCAGATTGGAGGGCTCAAATGCATCACCGTCCACCACCCGCAGAGAGCCTATGCCAATGCGGGCAAGCATATCGATGAGATGCCCGCCCAGACCGCCGCAGCCAACCACCAGAACACGTTTGCGCCGAAGCAGCTCGCATTCCGCTTCGCTCAGGGCGGGGACATTGCGCGCATATCTGGGATCCATCGTTCAGCCGCCTCCCACCGGGGGAAACAGAGCCACGATGTCCCCGTCCTTCACTTCCGATTCCGGCTTGTGATGAAAACCGTTGATGAGCAGAATAGACACTTCTTCTTGGGGAATGTTCATCCGGTCAAGGATATCCCCAGCACAGGCGATACCCTCCGGCGATAGCAGCGTGACTTTATCCCTGCCTTGGCGCAAGGTTGCAAAAACGCGAACTTCAATCATGAAAATTCTCCTTTGCAAAAGAAATCGGGGAGGGGCTTGCCCCCTCCCCATTAATTATATTGTATCACTTGCCAACACACTCGTCCAGACCCAGTTTCTTCAGGGTTTCATCGGTGGGGAATGCGTTGACCCAGCCACGAGCTTCGTAGTATTCGGGCAGAGTCAGAGGCAGCTTGGAGGTCATACCGGTGGAGGGGCCGTTTACAACGGGCTCTTCCAGCAGCCGCTTGGGCAGACGATCGTCCTCAGGCTTCATACCGGCAGCCTTGTTGAACATTCTCTCGATGTTATAGATACGGTCGCCAATCTCCAGAACCTGTTCGATGGTCCAGTTGGTGCCGGTGGCGGCGTTCAGCAGTTCGGTGTACTCCTTGGCGCCCATGGCGAAGGAGGTAAACAGACAGTGACCCATGGAGTCGATGACAGCTGTCAGGTCCTGGAAGGTCTTGGCCCAAGCTGCCTTTTCGTTGGTAACGGTACGATCCAGCTGCTGGGGCAGACCCAGAACCTCGGGGCTGATCATATAGCCGCGGACATGAGCCGCGCCGCAGTTAGCGGTGGCATAGGTGATGCCGATACCCTGAATGGCGCGGGCGTCGTAGGCGGGGATCTCCTGTTTTTTGACGCTCATGGAATACTCGGGATGGCCGTATGCCTCGCACAGGCGGGCGGAGCCGGAGCTCATCAGCCAGTCAAGCTCGGTTTCAGGATTGCCCATACGCTTGGTCCACTCCACCAATGCCCTGGTGGAACCCCATTCCAGAGGTACACCGGCGCACTCTTCCTCCTTGATGTAGCCTCTCTGGTACAGCTCCATGGCAGCGGCGATGGTGCAGGGGACGGAAATAGCATCCAGACCATACTCGTTGCAGAGCATATTGCACTCATCGATGACGTTCAGATCATTGTTGCCGCAGTTGCCGCCATAGGCCCACAGGGGCTCGTATTCAGGACCGCCGACGACCTTGCCATTGACATTGATCACGCGGCCGCAGCCGATGGGGCAGAGATGGCAGGCACCGGGCTTGACCAGGTATTTCTCAGCCAGAGTTTCGCCGGAGATATCGTCAGCCTTGTCGTAATAGCTTCTCTGCCAGTTATTGGTGGGGAAAGCACCGATGTTGTTGACAATGTTCACGAGAACAGCGGTACCCAGTTGCCGCAGGCCGGAACCGGTAACGGGGTTGGCCTTCAGAACATTCATAGCGTTTTTGGCTGCCACCCTCAGGGCATCAAGGTCTGCAATGTTGTCCAGTTTTTTGCGGGTTGCCTTGACCACGATGGCTTTCAGCTTCTTGCTGCCCATGACAGCACCGACACCGGAACGACCGGCGGCACGGTCCTTATCGTTCATAATGGCGGCAAGCAGCACCTTCTTCTCACCGGCGGGTCCGATGTTCAGAACGGAAACGTCAGCACCGTGCTTTGCCTTGAGCTGCTCGTCAATGGCTTCGCTCATGACACCTACATATTCCCGGGCATCCAGCAGCTCAATCTTATCGTCGTCAATGTTGATGTAGGTCCAGTCGGGAGCTTCACCTTCCACAATGATGGCATCCCAACCGGCGTACTTCAGCTTGGCACCCCAGATACCGCCGGAGTTGGAGCAGGCAATCATGCCGGTAAGGGGGGACTTTGTGCAGACCATGTAGCGGCCTGTGGAAGGGGCGGCAGCGCCGGTCATAGGACCGGTTATGTAGATCAGCTTGTTTTCCGGGGACAGGGGATCGACGGTGGCAATGCCCTCGTCATAGAGCATCTTGGTGCCAAGACCACGGCCGCCAATGAACTTGTGGGCAAGTTCCAGATCCAGAGGTTCCACTTTGATCTCGCCGGTGGTCAGATTGATGCGGGCAATTTTTTCGTAGTATGCGCCAGCCATATGCAATACCTCCATAAAAATTTGAAATTGAGCTTACAATTTGTATATGTTTTGTATATGTTTATTATAGTGGAAATAACAGGGGTATCAAGAGCGGATGTGCATTTTTGTGTGAAACCGCATGAAACTGTATCATTTTATGCGAAGAGATTTTAGTACTTCGACGAGATGACGCACAAAATGGCGTGAAATCGCATAAAATACTTGAAATATTGCACCAAGCACTTGTGCAATTTGGAAAGGTGAAGTATAATCAATAGAAAACGATTGCAAGGAGGCGGCAGTATGGCGCAGAATCAGTCCCTGTCTACTCAGGAGGTTGCAGACATTCTCCATGTCAGCAAGTCCACCATTTACGACCTGATTCGCAAGGGAGAAATCTATTCCTATAAAATCGGGCGAAAGGTTCGTTTTACGCAGGAGGATGTGGATGCCTATATTGCCCGCTCCCGGCACGAGCATTCCACTGCCCCGGTGCAGCGCATCGATACCCACTCCACGTTGCTGACACCTGCTGAGGAAAAGGTGCCGGAGATGATCATCTCCGGGCAGGATGTTGTGCTGGACATTTTGGCAAATTATCTTCATCAGGAGAATATCAACGCCGGTCGTACATATCTGTCTAGCTTTGAAGGTCTGCTGGCACTGTATCAGGGAAAGGTGGACGCTGCGGCCTGCCATCTGTATGATGGAAAAGAGTGCAATGCCTCCTTTGTGCGAAGCCTGATGCCCGGGGTGTCCGCAGTGCTGGTGAACCTGTCCTACCGCACCCAGGGCTTTTATGTTCTCAAAAGCAATCCCAAGCACATAACTGGGTGGGAGGATCTGCGCCGGGCTGACATCTCCATCCTCAACCGCCGGGTTGGTTCCTCATCCAGGATTCTGCTGGATACCCAGCTAAAAAAACTGGAAATCCCCTCCGGACAGCTAAAGGGCTACGACAAGATTATGAGTTCTCACCTTACGATGGCATCTGCCATTGCCGCAGGGGATGCGGATCTTGCCATTGGCACGGAGCGGATAACGCATCAGCTGGAGGGGCTTGACTTCATCCCACTGCTGGAGGAACGGTTCGATCTTGTTTTGCAGAAGGAATCGCTGGAAAATCCGGCTGTAGTCAAAATGCTTGCAATCCTGTCCTCACCTGTGTTCCGCAGGGAGGTGGCCCACTTCTCCGGCAATGACTACCGGGACCTGGGTAAGATCATTATGGAGGTCTAGTATGCTGTATGTAAAAACGCCGGAAGAAGTTCTTGCGCTGATAGAATCGGAGTTTTCCCCGCTTGAACAGGCAGAATTTGTAGCTCTGTCTGAGGCTGTGGGCAGAGTTCTGGCGGAGGATATTGCGGCGCGGGAATATGTGCCGGATTTTGACCGCTCCACAGTGGATGGCTTTGCGGTTCGCGCCAGTGATACCTTCGGCTGCAGCGATGCCATCCCGGCGATCCTGCCCCTGCAGGCCACGGTGCTGATGGGCGAAGGCGCCGACTATCTGCTGAATGAGGGGGAATGTGTAGCCGTTCCCACCGGCGGCGCAGTGCCCATGGGTACTGACGGTGTAGTGATGGTGGAATACACGGAGGACTACGGTGACGGCACCATCGGTGTTGCCAAACCTGCGGCGCCGGGCATGAATCTGATTTTCCGGGGGGATGATGTGTATCCCGGAAAGGTGATTCTGCACAAAGGCCGCTCCCTGTCTTCTGCCGACATTGGTGCGCTGGCTGCCATTGGCCGGGTGCAGGTGCCGGTGGTGAAAAAAGTGACCGTGGGCGTCATTTCTACCGGTGATGAGCTGGTTCCTCCGGAGGCGCAGCCCGGCCCCGGACAGGTGCGGGACGTGAACAGTCCCATGCTGGAGGCAATGCTCTCCACATTTGGGTGCCATGTTGTCAACTATGGGATTGTGGTGGATGATGAGGCACTGCTTTCTCAAAAGGTCAATCAGGCCATTGCGGAATGTGATGCCGTGCTGCTGTCCGGAGGCAGCAGTGTCGGAGTGAAGGATGCCGCCTGCCGCATCATTGAATCCGCAGGCCAGCTTCTGCTTCACGGCATTGCCATTAAGCCCGGAAAACCAACCATTCTGGGAAAAGCCGGGAAAAAGCCCATTGTGGGTCTGCCCGGGCATCCGGTGGCTGCCTACTTTATCACAAAACTTTTTGTACAGCCCCTGCTGGGACGGCTGATGGATCGGGACATGACTGCCTATACCGTTACTGCCAGGGTTACAGAGAGCATCAGTGCCAACCATGGCAGAGCCCAGTATCACTGCTGCCGGCTGACAGGAACAGGCGGCGAGCTTTATGCCCAACCCATTCGGGGAAAATCCGGCCTTATCACCACTCTGGCAGGGACCGACGGCTATTTCTGCATCAGTCGGGATTGTGAAGGCTTACCCCAGGGAGCGGAAATTCAGGTAACGATTACTTCAGGAGTGTAATTTTATGGGATTTGAATATTTGACCAATGTGCCGCTTGCGCAGGCACGGAAGGAATATCTGGAGCGGCTGGTAAGCGGCGGTTTTGGGTCAAAGACAGAAACCATTCCTGTCTTTGAAAGCTGCGGTAGGGTGACGGCAAAGGCAGTCTATGCCCACATCTGCGCCCCGCACTATGCCGCCAGTGCCATGGATGGTGTGGCGGTTTCCGCAAAAGAAACCTTCGGCGCGACGGAAACGACCCCTGTTACTCTAAAGCCGGACCAGTTTCTTGTGCTGGACACCGGCGACCCGATTCCGGAGGACAAAGATGCAGTCATCATGGTGGAGGACATTGTGAAGAATGGAGATGGTTCCATCACCATTCACGCAGCCGCAGCCCCGTGGCAGCATATCCGCCAGATCGGCGAGGATGTATGCGCCGGGGAAATGATTTTGCCCAGCCATATGACCGTTTCCCCGGCTGCCATTGGTGCGATGATTGCCGGCGGTGTGCTGGAAATTGAAGTGATTCGCAAACCTGTGGTGGGCATCATCCCCACAGGGGACGAGATTATCCCGCCCTGTACAGACCCGAAGCCCGGGGATATTCTGGAATTCAATGGCTCCATTTTTTCCGCAATGGTGCGTTCCTGGGGCGCAGAGGCGGTGGTCTATCCCATTGTTCCGGATAAATTTGACCAGATCAAAGAAATGGTTGCCAAAGCGGCAGACGAGTGCGATATGGTAATTCTCAATGCCGGTTCTTCTGCCGGACGGGAGGATTTCTCGGCTCGGGTCATCCGGGAACTGGGTGAGGTGCTGTACCATGGCATCGCCATCAAGCCCGGCAAGCCTGCCATTCTGGGCTGCCGGGGAGAGAAGGTCATTCTTGGAGTGCCCGGTTATCCGGTGTCCGGCATCATCGTCATTGAGCAGCTGCTGAAGCCCCTGATTGACCACTGGCTGAAAGCACCGGCAGCCACTGACACATATGTGAACGCAACCCTTACCCGGCCTGTTGTCAGCGGTCTGAAATATCAGGAGTTTGTCCGTGTTCGCATGGGCTGCGTAGGCGGCAGGCTGATGGCCAGCCCCCTGAGCCGGGGCAGCGGCGTGGTTTCTTCTTTTATGAAGGCCGATGGCATTCTGGAAGTACCCCAGGGACTGGAGGGCTACGAGGCGGGAGAGGAAGTGCGTGTCCGCCTGCTGAGCCCCTTAGAAAAGCTGCACAATACGCTGGTGGTTATCGGCAGCCATGATCCGCTGCTGGACGAGCTGGCAGATATGCTCCATTTGGAGGACTCTGCCTTGTACATCAGCTCCTCCCATGTGGGTTCCATGGGCGGTATAATGGCAATCCGCCGTGGTGAGGCGCACATGGCTGGCTGCCACCTGCTGGATACGGCTGACGGCAGCTATAACAAGGCATTTATTCGCAAGTATTTCCCCAAAGGCGGTGTGAAGCTGGTTTCCTGTGTCGGTCGTCAGCAGGGATTGATGGTGACAAAGGGCAATCCCCTCCAGATCCGGAAATTCGCGGATATTGCAAATGATGGCGTGCGTTATGTAAATCGCCAGAAGGGATCCGGCACCCGGATCCTTGCGGACTATTTGTGTATGCGGGAGAATGTGGATACTGCTTCTGTCTACGGCTATGATCGGGAAGAACTGACCCACACTTCTGTTGCTGCCCAGATCGCCAGCGGCAGTGCTGATGTCGGTATGGGCATCTACTCCGCGGCAAAGCTCTATGATCTGGACTTTATCCCCATCTGTATTGAGGAGTATGACCTCATTGTCCCTGACCATGCTTGGGATACCCCTATGGTTCAGACGCTTTTGCACATACTGAAGAGCGATGCGTTCCGGGGAAAAATCCTGTCCCTCGGCGGCTATACCGTGGATAACCCCGGACAGATTATCCCCCTATGAAAAGCGCAGATGTTGCGGTTATTGGGGGAGGGATTCTGGGCTGCTTTGCGGCCCGGAATCTGATGCGCTGGAATTTGTCTGTTGTGCTGATTGAAAAGGAATTGGATATCTGTACAGGCATTACCCGGGCAAACTCTGCCATCGTCTATGCGGGATATGACAACAAAACCGGTTCCCGGAAGGCGGAATTGACGGTTCGTGGAAATGCCTCTTTTGATGATTTGTGCCGTGAACTGGAAGTTCCCTTTTCCCGCTGCGGCTCCTTGCTGGTGACCTATGACAAGGAGAGCCTGGCCCATCTCCGGAGAAAATGGGAGCAGGGTATCCGCAATGGCGTGCCGGGTCTGGAGCTTCTGACCGGGGGGGAGGCAGAGGCAATGGAGCCTATGCTGGCACCGGGTGTGGCAGGCGCGCTCTATGCCCCGACCACCGGAACGGTGAACCCCTGGCAATTGGGCATTGCCGCCTTTGAAAACGCTGCTGCCAATGGGATGGAACCCATGCTGGGAACCACTGTGGTGGGAATCCGGAAAACCAAGTTTGGCTATCTGGTGGAAACAGATCGCAGCGAACTGCGCTGCAGGGCTGTCATCAACTGTGCAGGACTTTCCGCGGATCGGATACAGGAGCTGTGCTTTCCCTCCGACACGCATCTTCTGATAGATGGAGCAGAATACCTGGTCCTGGACAAACAGGCGCGGAAGCCGAAGCGGGTCATCTTTCAGCAGGCACAGTCCTGCGGAAAAGGCATCACCGCTATCCCGTGTGTGGAAGGGAATCTGCTGCTCAGCGGGGTACGCAAGCCCGTTGGAGAACCCTTTGCCACAACAAAAGAGGAAATATCGGAGTTGAAGGCAAGTGCGGTATCGCTGTTTCCGAATCTGAATATGCAGCAGGTAATCCGCTCATTCGCCGCCGCACGGCCAAATCCTCAGCGGGATGACGGCGAGAGCATTCACGATTTCTCCATTGCGTACCCGGCTCCTGGATTTTTCAGTCTGATCGGAATCAAAACCCCGGGGCTGACCTGTGCCAACGAACTGGGCAGGTACCTTGCGGAGAAAGCGGCGGCGTTTCTGGATGCACACCCTAATCCACGCTTCACGCCCCACAGGCAGGCCATTGCCAAAACAAATGACCCCGAAATCATTTGCCTGTGCGAAGGCATCAGCCGCGGAGAGATTCTGGAAGCAATCCGAAGGGGAGCTTCCACGGTGGATGGGGTCAAGCGGAGAGTGGGAAGCGGTATGGGTGTCTGTCAGGGCAGCCGATGCAGCTTTGCCATCGAGCAGATACTCCGGGAGGTCAGGAATGGGGCACTTTGATATCCTGATTATCGGCGGTGGTGCAGCGGGAATTGCTGCAGCCAGAGCCGCAGCGGATGCCGGATGCAAAAGCATTGCGCTGGTGGAGAGAAAACGAAAGCTGGGCGGCATTCTCCTGCAATGCAGCCATCCCGGTTTTGGCGCCGGACTTACCGGAGGGGAATACGCCGCTGCGCTTGTGCAGGATTTCCCGGAAACGGTTACTCTGTTTTTTGGGACAACGGTGCTTTCGGTAGAGCCCAATAAAACGGCGCATCTGTCCGGTGACCGGCAGATCTCGTTTTCTCAGCTGATTCTGGCAACGGGCAGCCGGGAGATTCCACTGGGGGCGCTGCCGATTGCGGGAACCCGTCCAAAGGGTGTATATACAGCCGGTCAGATGCAGGAGATGATGAACCTCCATGGCTTTGTTCCCCAAGGTCCGGTGGTCATTTTGGGCAGTGGTGACATTGGCCTTATCATGGCATCCCAGATTGCGGCAATGGGGATTTCTGTTACTCTGGTGGAGCAGAAGGAAAACTGCGGCGGCTTGGCGAGAAACCGGCGCTGCCTGAAAGATAATTTCATCCGCCTTATTTGCAGCCAGACCATTGACGCCGTTGAGGGCTCTCCCGCACTCACAGGCTGCTGCCTGTCCGGCGGAGAGAAGATAGCCTGCAGAACGCTTCTGATTGCCGCGGGACTTGTCCCGGAGCGTGGGCTGCTGGCGGAATTGGGAATGCCGTCCTGGCTTCAGATGTGCGGCAACTGCAACACGGTGTACCCCATGGCAGAGGGCGTGACAGCCGACGGAAGAAAAGCGGGCATTGCCGCATTTCAAAAGATACGAGGTAAACTATGATTGATACATTTGGACGCAGCATCACCTATTTGCGCGTTTCTGTGACTGAATTGTGCAATCTTCGCTGCCGGTACTGTATGCCGGAGGATGGTGTCTGCAAGAAAGAGCATGCCGACATGCTCACGGAAGATGAGCTTATTCAGGCCGTGGAAGCAGCCGCGGCTCTGGGCATTACCAAGTTGCGCATTACAGGTGGAGAACCACTTGTTAAAAAGAATATCGTGTCTATCTGCCGCAGAGCATCCAGAGTTCCTGGAATTCGGGAGGCCTGCCTGACAACAAATGGCATCCTGCTCCCGGCGTTGGCAAGGCCCCTCAAGGAGGCGGGGGTCAGCCGGTTAAACCTGAGCCTGGATACCCTGGATCCTCAGAAGTATGCCCACATTACCCGCAACGGCAGTCTGGATGACTTCTGGAAGGGGTTTCATGCGGCCTTGGATGCTGACTTTCAGAAGCTCAAACTCAATGCCGTGCTCATTGGCGGATTTAACGATGATGAGATCCTTCCGCTTGCGGAGCTTACCCGGAAGTATCCTGTGGATGTGCGTTTTATTGAAATGATGCCCATGTGCGACAGCTCCGGCTTTGGCCCGGAAGCGTATATTCCATTTACAAGGGTTTTGGAGGCTCTGCCGGAAGCGGTACCGGCTGCCAAAGATGGCGGTGTTGCCAAACTCTTCCACCTGCCTGGCGCACTGGGCAATATTGGCCTTATCAGCCCGGTGAGCGCCCATTTTTGCGGGGAGTGCAACCGCATCCGACTGACTGCAGACGGAAAAGTGAAGCCCTGTCTGCATTCCAATGCGGAGTATCCCCTAAAAGGGCTGGATTTCGATGGCATGAAAGCACAGCTGGAAGCAGCGATTTTGGGAAAACCCCAATGGCATGGGGATCTGGATGCTGCGCACAAATCGGGCGCCGGTCGGAATATGAATCAAATCGGAGGTTGAGTATGGCAGACTTTACCCATTTTAATGACCAGGGACGGGCCAAAATGGTAGATGTGGGGGAAAAGCCCATTTCTCAGCGCGTGGCCGTTGCGGCAGGCCGGGTGTTGGTGAATGAACACACATTCGCGCTCATTCAAAGCGGCGGCATGAAAAAAGGAGATGTGCTGACCGTTGCCCAGATTGCGGGGGTCATGGGTGCCAAGCGCACACCGGATATCATTCCCATGTGTCACCCCATTTTGATGGATGGAATCAACCTGGAGCTTTCTCTGGATGAGCACAGATCCAGCGTAGAAATCAAGGCCACCGTTTCCTGTGACGGAAGAACCGGCGTGGAAATGGAGGCACTTACCGCTGTCAGCACCGCCGCTCTGACAGTGTACGATATGTGCAAAGCGGTGCAAAAGGATATGACGATCACGGACATCCGCCTGCTTTCCAAAACCGGCGGAATCCACGGCGATTACAAACGGGAGGACGAATCATGGCGTATACAGCAGCAGTGATTACCATCAGCGATAAGGGATATCGGGGCGAGCGGGAGGACACCAGCGGCCCCAACCTGGTGAAGATTCTGACGGAGAAGGGGTTCGACGTGACCTATACCGCCATCGTTCCCGATGAGGCGGAGATGATCCAATCGGAGCTTTTGAAGTGTGCAGATGAAAAGAAGATTGCCCTGGTGCTCACCACCGGCGGCACCGGCTTCTCACCCCGGGATATTACCCCGGAAGCCGCTATGGAGGTAATCCAGCGTCCGACTCCCGGTATCCCGGAGGCTATGCGGGCAGAATCCATGAAGATCACACCCAAAGGCTGCCTGAGCCGCAGTGTTGCGGGCATTCGGGCACGCACCCTGATCATTACCCTGCCAGGCAGCCAAAAGGCGTCGGCAGAGAATATTCTGGCGGTCATCGACCCGGTGGCCCATGGCCTGGATATGCTCTACAGCGAGGGCAGTGCGGACTGTGCAAAATGAAAGGAAATCCCATTTCCGAGCAGGAAATGGGATTTTTTATACATCGAAACGGTTACATGAAATTCCGCACATTTTTCCGGATTTCTCGTATCAGTAAAGCTCTATTTCCGTGACACACTCGTTTTTGATGCGACCCACCAGATATTGCAGAGCATCCACCACATGGGGGCGGATATCGCCGCCGATGAGCACATACATGATGTCGTCACCAACGCTCAGTTCCCCTTCGTTCAGCCAGACCTTGATGTAGAAAATACCGTCCAACTTATAGGTTTCTGCGATGATGGCATCCACAGCTTCCTGATTGTAGGAAAACTGCATCCCCACAACGGGCCTGGTATCGGCGGCACCCTGGCGTACTTTTGCCTTGGCACTTTCCCGGACAATGCCGTTATGGGTCAGATACATGCCAATCTTAGGGGCGCTTTCGTGGGCCTTGGCCTCTTTCAGCCAGGAATCCATGGAAGGACTTGTTTTCTTGCTCATATTATAAACCTCCAATTCTTATCCGCCTGCGGATAGAAATCGTAATTGAAACTGCCTGTAAATCAGAAGCGCGGAATCATCTGAACCTTCAAAGATGACTCTGGTCTGAGGCAGTGCCAAACCGGCGATCCTGCGGGGTGGGAGGACGGTCACGGTAATCCGGCAATCACGGAAGCGGTAACCATCCGCAGTGGCATGAACCTCCCTATGATGAAGGAAAAAGGTTTCTATACGCTCTGGTTCCAAAGCCCACACTTCTTCTTTGAACATGCGACCCCCTCCTGTTTCATCTTATCATACTATGGAGAATAGTGAAAGAACTGTTTTGAATCATTTCATATAATTTCGTATCATTTCGCACAGTCTCTGAAAAGGACGGCTTGTATTATTTGTTCAAATGTGATATAGTATTATAAATTGATTGGTCGGTTTTCGTGAAATTGACCGATTTCCAAAGTTTGCAAAGCGGTGGACGAGCCTCTTTCCAAACGCCATGATCGGGCGCAGCTTTCGGCTGTGCTTTTGGTGTTGCGGAAACTGGCTGGTCTTCTTTATATTTAGGAGGTAAGACAATGAAAAAGATTCTGTCCATGCTGCTGGTTTTTGCCATGATGTTTGGTCTTATTGCCTGCGGCGCAAGCAAGCCTGCTGAGACGCAGGCTCCCACTGAGGCTCCCGCTCCCGCCACAACGGCTGCCCCGACGGAAGCCGCCACTGAGGCTCCCACCCAGGCCGGTCTTGTGGTGGATACCTGCATTCTGAAGGAAGCCGACGACAAGATGCTCAATACCTACACCGTTATCGCCGTAAATCCCGAGGCGCCTTTTGTGGATGCTGACGGCAACTCTGTCGCTGATGTTACGGTGAATACCGCCGGTGCGGATGCCCTCATCCAGTGGTTCCTGACCCAGGAAACGTTGGACCTGGCCGCAAACTATGGCTTTAAAGAGTACGGTGAGTATCTGTTCTACGTCAAGGACGGTGCCCCTGTTTATACAGGTGAGATTGCGCCCGCTACCGAAGAGACAAAGGTCATCCGCCTTTCCACCACCACTTCTGTGAAAGACTCTGGTTTGCTGGGCTATCTGCTGCCCATCTTCGAGAGCACCTATGGCTACACTGTGGAAGTCCAGTCTGCCGGTACCGGCAAGGCAATCTCTGCTGCCAAGTTCGGCAATGCCGACCTGATTCTGGTCCATGCCAAGAGCCAGGAAGAAGCCTTTGTTGAAGAGGGCTTCGCCCGCACTGTAGATGGCTTCGAAGCAGAGCGCATTTCCTTCCTGTATAACTATTTCGTCCTGTGCGGACCTTCTGCGGACCCTGCCGGTGTTAAGGAGGCAGCTTCCGTTCTGGATGCGTTTGCAGCCATTGCGGAGGGCGAGTATCCCTTCATCTCCCGTGGCGACGGTTCCGGCACCCACACCAAGGAGCTGTCCCTGTGGCCTGAGACTCTGGGTATCACGAAGGAGGCAGAGTCCTTCGCTCCCTACACGCAGTGGTACACCTCTGCAAACGCCGGTATGGGCGCATGTCTGGTGATGGCAGAGCAGATGCATGCTTACATCCTGACTGATAAGGCAACCTTCCTGACTTTCGTTGCCAACGATGGCATCATAAGCTGAGGAAACTCTGGGTTCATTTTCTGCGGCTGACGCTATATGTACAGTTTCCGAAACTTGCTTTTTTGAAAAAATCTGTGTAAACTGTATCCCGTGGGGAATTTCCCCACGGGATTTTACAAAAAGAAAGGAGGCTGCACCGTGGGAACGGCCCTTCAAAAGGCGATTTCTCTTATCCTGTCTTCCGATGCAGAACTTCTGAACATTTTGAAAGTCACAGCGCAAATGAGCCTCAAAAGCTCTTTGCTTGCACTGCTGCTGGGTGTTCCGCTGGGAATCTGTCTGGGCAATAGCAAATTCCCCGGGAGAGGGCTTCTGATTATCCTGAACCGAACGCTTATGGGGATGCCCCCTGTGGTATGCGGCCTACTGTTTTACATCCTTTTCTCCGGGGTCGGCCCTCTGCGGCACATGAAGCTGCTGTTCACGGTTAAAATCATGATTCTTGCCCAGGTGGCGCTGATCACCCCCATTGTTGTGGGGGCTATGGAGACTTTTGTGGCGGGAGTGACTCCGGCGATTCGGGAAACAGCCAGGGGTTTGGGGCTGGGAAGAGGAAGGACGTTTTTGCTGCTGTGCAATGAGTGCCAGTACTGTATCATCTCTTCCTATCTGCTGGCGTTTTCCAGATCTATTGCAGAGGTCGGGGCAGTGTCCATGGTGGGCGGTGCCATTGCCTGGAAAACGAATGTGATGACCACAGCCATTATGCAGTACACCAATCAGGGAAATTTCTCTCTGGGCATTGCCCTGGGCATGATTCTGCTGGCGGTTTCCCTGCTGGTGAATGTTGTGATATCTCTGCTGCAAAGGAGGCTCAGCCAATGATAATTCCCGCCTTTTCCAAAACCTATGGGCAGAAAAAAGTGCTGGATTTTCCGGGAATGGAATTACAGCCTGGAAACATATATGCGATTCTCGGAGCAAACGGAAGCGGAAAATCCACATTTTCAAAGATTCTGGCAGATGTCCTTCCGGCAGACCGGAAAATCCGCTTGGAACCAAGCATTGGCTATCTTCCCCAGAAGCCCTATGCCTTTCGTATGTCTGTCAGAAAAAACATCCTGCTGGGTGGCAGGGATATCCAGAAAGCGGAGTCCCTCGCGAAAGCACTGTCTCTGACAGAGCTGGAACATAAACGGGCGGATCGTCTCTCCGGCGGTGAGACGGCACGCATGGCGATGGCAAGATTGATGATGGGAACATACGATGTGGTGATTCTCGATGAACCAACAGCTGCCATGGATATGGAAACCACCGCTGCCGCGGAAACTTTGATTCAGTCCTATGTGCGCCAGACCAATTGTATTTTGATTTTGGTCACCCACTCCCTGCAGCAGGCAAGGCGAATCGCTGATGAAGCGATGTTTTTTCAAAAAGGGGAAGTACTGGAGTATGGTCCTGCAGAAAGTCTGCTGTATTCCCCCACACGTGTGGAATTGAAGAGATTCCTGGACTTCTACGGAAACTGATGACACTCCGAAAACAGCTGTCTTCGTTGCTTTTGTGCTGAAGATGGCTGTTTTGTTCTTTATAATAGTAGCCGCAAGCAGTGTTAACTTCCTCCTTGTGTCCCCTTTTTCTTTTCCATCTTCCCATACATAATTCCCCTTTTCCTGCAAATACCTCTTCCATTGAGCAGGAGATTGCGGCGCATGAAAAGCAGCTTCGCCAGAGCTATTCCGTAAAGGTACGGCTGATGGATGAAATTGATTCTCTCGACCCGGACGATAAGCACTACATCAAACGCAAAGCAGACCTTGACGACCGACTTTACAAGATGTATGATAAGATTGAGGATATAGAAAACCAGCTCGTTGCCGCCAGAGCTAAGAAGATGGAGATTGAGGTGGAAAAGCTGACCGGCGACAATATCTATAAAGTGCTGATCTATTTCGAAAAACTGTACGGCGTGATGAATGAGGCGGAGCGGCGGCAGTTGATCGAGACGCTGATCTCTGAAATTCAGGTTTATCCGGAACGCCAAGCCAATGGACAGTGGCTGAAATCCATCAAATTTAAGCTGCCTATCATCGAGGAAGATATGAGTATCAGTTTGGACAACGAAGAACAAGTCGAGTGTGTGGCGGTGCTGGCCAAAATCCGCGGAGGTGGTATGTGAGGTACGCCGCCTCCGAAGTCAAAACAGCATGGGAGCCTGGCGCGCAACGTG